>Ga0157376_10000008_pt1 | contig 351192 bp, 290 predicted proteins | sample M45metaG_FD_121801 | JGI IMG/M metagenome (GOLD analysis project Ga0157376, IMG submission 121801) | Miscanthus rhizosphere microbial communities from Kellogg Biological Station, Michigan, USA - M4-5 metaG | ecosystem: Host-associated > Plants > Roots > Rhizosphere > Soil | place: USA... | reverse complement strand
GCTCAGACGGTCGACGCAACACCATCCAATGCGTTGAATCGACAATGCTTCCTTGGGAGAATTGGTCTATTTGGCTGTCCTCGGTCAAAGCCTAGCCAGGGTAGCGTTCCGGCCGATCTAACCCTAGCGAGCGATTTAACCTTTGTTTTCAATGCAAGTCGGGTTCGACTTGAGTGTTGCGTCGACCCATTGAGACCACCTGACAAATCGGAACTTGACGTAAGTTACGGGCAGGCGCACTTAGCGAGCAAAACGCCTACGCTCACGTTTCAAAAGCCAATTCGGATCGTCTTGCGGGCACGATTGCCACCCAGCGCCGTCTCGATTTTGGCAATCACGACGAGGAGAGCCAAGAGTTCAACCAACATGATTGGTGCCCACAGCAAAGGGCTAAAGTGCGTGAAACTTTTCAGAACGTATTGGAAGATTGCAAGAATTAAGATGCAGTGGACGACAAGGCAGACAAGCAGTGCCATCCAAAAGGTCCATCGTGTCAACCAGTGGCGATGTCCATATATCACAAGGCCAAAGGGAAAGAGCGTTCCCAGGATCGCAGTCACCCATTTGGGTGAAATACCTTTGTCATGGAAAACACCGAGAAGCCAGAACGTAGCAAGAGCGACGAGTGCCAATACGAACCATTCTCGAATGGAAGCGCGGCTTCCGGTCTTTTGCTTGTCCCGCGCCATAAGTCCGAAAGTGTAACTTGCGCTCGGCTAAGAATCCAGCTCAAGCCTTAAGGTCCTGGCATCAACCGGTATAGTGGAGAAAGGGCACTTTTGCTCTAGCCTATCCCCTATCCCGCGAGTGCGTTGACGGGCGAAGGAAAAGCGGCAATACTGACGCGGCGTAGCCGAGCATTCAATTTCCAGCCGGCCGCTTTCGTGACGCGAAATCATGATTGGACAATTGCGCGGAAGATTGGCGGACAAACGCCCCAACCAAGTTATGGTGGACGTAGGTGGCGTCGGATATCTGGTGGCGGTGCCGCTGTCAACGTATGCCGCACTGGGCGAATTGCACACCGAAGTGACACTCCTGATTCACACGCATGTGCGCGAAGATACCCTGGCGCTGTACGGGTTTCTGTCTTCACGAGAGAAACATTTTTTTGAATTGCTGCTCGGCGCGTCGGGCGTGGGGCCGTCGCTGGCGCTGAAAATTTTGTCGGGCATGAACGTGGAAGAACTGGTACCGGCGATTCGCAGCGGCGACGTGGTGCGGTTGACTAAAATTCCGGGCGTGGGGCGCAAAACCGCTGAGCGCATGGTCGTCGAGCTGAAGGATAAGCTCGAAGGGGTGACCGTCGCGGAGGAAAAACAGACAGCGTCGAAGGCGGACGTCGAAGCGGACGTCATTTCGGCGCTCACGAATTTGGGCTACGACGGACGGCAAGCGGAGAGCGCGGTGGCGGAAGGGAAGCGCGCGGCGGGCGCGGGGAGTTTTGAGAAGCTGTTGAAGGCGGCGCTGCAAGCGTTGGCAGGGCCGAAGGAAAAATCAGCGAAAGTTCCGTAAGCGGATGATCGGACTTGAGTGACTGATGATGGATGGGACGTCGAAGCGGATGATGCAAAGAGAGCGCGACATGCGCGAGCGGCCGGAGAGAATTGTGTCGGGCACGGCGTACGATGAGGATGCGCGGCTGGACGCCAGCGTGCGGCCGAAGACACTCGACGAATACATTGGCCAGAAGCGAGTGAAGGAAAATATTGCGATTGCGCTGGAAGCGGCGCGCAACCGCGGCGACGCGCTAGATCACGTTTTGCTCTACGGGCCGCCGGGACTGGGAAAGACTACACTGGCGCAAATTATTGCCAACGAATTGAATGTGCCGATCAAGACCAGTGCAGGGCCGCTGCTGGAGCGCAAAGGCGATTTGACTGCGATTCTAACTTCGCTCGAAGCTCGCGAAGTATTTTTTCTGGACGAGATTCACCGGCTGCAGGCGGCGGTGGAAGAAGTGTTGTATCCGGCGATGGAAGATTTCCGCGTGGACCTGGTGATCGGACAGGGGCCAGGAGCGCGGATTCATCCATTTCATCTGAATCACTTCACGCTGGTTGGAGCGACGACGCGCGCGGGACTGATAACGGCGCCGCTGCGTTCGCGGTTTGGGATTGTGCACCGGTTGGATTTTTACGAGCCGGAAGATTTGCTGATAATTTTGAAGCGCTCGGCGAAGATTCTGAACATCGAGATGGAAGAGGGCGGAGCGGAAGAGATTGCTCGCCGATGCCGCGGAACGCCGCGTATCGCCAATCGGCTGTTGCGACGCGCGCGGGATTTTGCGGAAGTGCGTGCGGATGGAAAAATTACGCGCGGCGTCGCGCAGGAAGCGCTGGCGATGCTGGGCGTGGACGACCAAGGTCTCGATGAGGTGGACCGCAACCTGATGCTGGCGCTGCTGGACAAGTACGGCGGCGGCCCGGTGGGAGTTGGGACGCTGGCGGCGGCGCTCTCCGAAGAAGAGGACGCGATCGAGGAGATGTACGAGCCGTACCTGATGCAAATCGGGATGATCGATCGGACGCCGCGAGGGCGTGTGGCTACTTCGCGGGCGTATGAGTATTTCGGTCGGGAACTGCCGCGCCGACAGCCACGGTTGTTCTAGGAGTCGAGCGGTGAGTACGCCCTATCGAAAACAGTGCGGCAACCCGGCCTCAATACTATTGAAAAAACGCGACTGGTTGCGATCGTGATTCTCTAAGTTGCTGATCATGCAGAGGTTAGTTGATGCGCGAGCCGACCATGCGCGAAACGTCTTGCCATGCGCAATCGCTAGAGCAGCGAGGCAAGCCGGAGATTTAGGCGGACTGCACTGTTCTTTACACTGAACAGCTAAGATGCCCATTGTTGAGGGTTTTGCCGGCAACGGGAAGTCCTGGAGACTGCTGAAACCGTGGATCAGGAGCCGAGCTCTCACACACCAAAACGCCGGCTCTGTTCATAATTCAAGCGCCAATCTCGCGTCAGGTTTCGAAGTTGTGGGCTATAGGAGAACAAAGTAGGAGCGGGGATGAAAGTGTATCTGTCACTGGGGTCGAATCTAGGAGAGCGCGAGGAGAACTTGCGGGCGGGGATTGCGGCGCTGCTTGGGGCAGGGGTGCGGGTGGAGCGGGTGTCGTCGTTGTATGAGACCGAGCCGGTGGACTATCGGGAGCAACCGTGGTTCTTGAATTGTGTGGTGGCAGGGGAGACGGAAATTGCAGCGGAGGAGTTGCTGCGCGCGCTACGGGAAATTGAAACGAGGATGGGGAGCAAGAAGGAGTTTGCGAAAGGGCCGCGGCTGCTGGACATTGACATTTTGCTATACGGGGACGAGATGATCGAGTCGCCGGAATTGCAGGTGCCGCATCCACGAATGCTAGAACGAAGGTTTGTGCTGGAACCGCTCGTGGAGATTGCGCCGGAGCTAAGACATCCCACTTGGAACGGTACGGCGAGAGAACGTCTAACCTGTACGTCCGACCAGAGTCAAATCAGGAAACGGTAGGCTTCGCGACGCTTCTCAAGAGTATTTACGGATGAGAGGATGGGCGCATCGGAGAAGCCGAGAGTCTACCCATGAGAAAACAGGTTGTGGCTGTTTTGGCATTGCTGAGCGGCATACTGTCCGCGAGTGCGCAAACTACGCGGGTGCACGTGAAACTGCGCGTAGTGCTGATTGACAAGGATTTGAATCAGAAGCCGGTCCCGTTCGCGGTGGTGAGATTGAAGTCCGGCAGCGCGGCTGCAGTGGAAGCGAAAACGGACTTGAGCGGAACAGCTCTGGTGCAAATCGTGGCCGGGCACTATACCGTGACGACGGCCAATCCAGCGGAATTGGGTGGAAAGAAGTACACGTGGAGCGTCGAGTCGGATATTCGCGGGGCCGAGCAAGAGATTGATCTGACCAATGACAACGCCAAAATCGAGAATGGGGAAGCTGGCGCAGCTAAAGCAGAGAATGCCGGCGCGACGGATTTGACGGCGCTGTTCGGCAGGTTGAAGAACTCGATCGTGACTGTACGAAGCGAAGCGTTCGACGGGTCGGGCTTTCTGGTGGACTCGAGCGGATTGATTGTGACGAACAATCACGTGGTGGAGTCTTCGAAGTATCTGGCGGTGCAGTTCGACCAGAAGCGGAAAGTGCCTGCGCAGTTGATCGTGGCGAACCGAGACAAGGATGTCGCGATTCTTTGGGTCAATCCGGCGGCGTTTCCGGAATCAGTAGTGGCACCGATCATTTCGACGGAAGCGAACTCGGCGATTGCAGTGGGGCAACAAGTGTTTACGATCGGCAATCCGCTGGGAAGAGAGAAGGTGCTGACAACCGGGGTGATCAGCAAGGTGGATCAAGAAGCGATCACCAGCGACATCAATATCAATCCGGGGAATTCCGGCGGGCCGCTGTTTACGATGCGCGGGCAAGTGGTGGGGATCACGACGGCGGGACTGAGGACGCTGGCGTCGATTGTGCCGATAGAGCCGGCGCGGCCGCTGCTGGAGGAGGCCAAGAAAACGATCAACGGAGCGAAGCCACCCGCGGCGAGTCTGTTGCCAGTGGAACCTGCGGACTATTTTCCTCCCGACTACTTGCGCGGATTGCTGTCGCAGCAAAAGATAGACACCCGACCTTACTTTTTTGACCTTGGGCAGTTTCAAGTGGCGTTCATCACGCCGCCGCTGAGCTATTTTTTGCGGCATATAGACGACATGGCAGCGGCGCGCAAAGCGGTGAAGCGGGCGGGCGGCGATCCCGCGCAAGCGAAGCCGCCAGCAGAAGCGCTGGCAGACGCGTTGGACTTCAAGCCGGTAGTGATGGTGAGCGTGCGGCCGAAACTGGGAGTGCTGTTCAAGATGAAATTCAAGAACGGGTTCCAGAGCATGCGGCTGCTGTGCGGCGGCAAAGAGCTCGCACCGATTGATCCGGGGCGGAGCGAATATGAGTTGGATGACGAACGCGGACGAGCGATGGATACGACATTCCAGGGACGCTATTCGTATATGCCGGATGCGATTTCGCCGGCGTGCGGCAGCGTAGTGCTGGAGGTGTATTCGGAGAAAGAGCCCAACACGGCGGTGAGCAAGACGGTGGATGCGGCGACGATTGAGCGCGTGTGGGCGGACCTCGAGCCTTACCGCAAGATGCAGGCCCCGAAGTGAATTTTTGCCCGATGGCCGAAACATGAGAGCTTCCTTTGAATCGTTGATCCAGCACGCGAACTAGAGGGTCGGAATAAAGGGATTCACGGGCTCACGCTTGGCGCAACCGGACCATTTAGGAAGTTTTTCTTTGGCTAGGCCGCAGCAGCGGAGCGCGGCCGCTGGATCCCCGAGCGCGGCTTCGACCTGAAGCATACGCGAACAATCGTAAACGAGACTGCTGAACGGACGCCCTCCTCCCCCTTGACAAAACTTCCAACGAGAATTCTGCCCACGGCTCGGTTTCCACTTGGCGTCTGGCTCGGACAAGATTTTCTACCCGTATGTTCGCTCAGCTAGTGCGGCGGATAAGCAAGCGGTGGAGGGTGAGGATTTTGGGGTCGAGGGCGTCGAGCTCGATGAGCGAGAGACGGCCCTGATTGACCTGGCGCCAGCGGTAGACGCCGGGCTCGGTTTCTTCCTGGATGCGGCCGTTGGGATTGCGGAGAAATACGGAAGCGTCGTCGCGCGACGCAACTTCGCGATAGCCGGGTCGGGCGAGAGCTTCCACCACGTAGCTGCGCAGCAGCTTATTCCAATACTGATGGAAGAGATCGCTGGAGGCGAAGATGTCGCTCCAGGCGACTTCGCCGCCGTAGGCGATGACTACACCGACAACGTGTTCACCTTTCAGGCCAGAAGTGCTGCGCGCAAAGCGGCGCTGAATTTCTTCGACGTAGTTGTCGGCGGAATCGCGGACGGAGCGAGATTCGTAAATTTTCTGATAGGACTCGGTAGGGGCGTCATTGGCAATAGTGCGCGAGATGGTTGGCGCGGCGAGTTGGGGAGCAGCAAGGGATGGGCTGGCCGCGGAGACTTCAGCATTGGCGGTCGTGCCGGAGCGGACCGCGCTCCAGACTTTGGTTTGGTCGCTTTCTAAGGCCGCTTGCTCGCGAACGCTCGGGTGGACGATGGTCTTAGCGTCGGTGAAGGCGGCACCGGCGGACCAGCGGCCATGCTCAACGCAGAAGACGTCGAGCGGAAGAGGATCGGCGCCCACGGGGACCACCCGGTCTTTGCCAATGATGCGGTCCTGCTTGCCGCCGCTCACCAGTTCGCCAGCGAGCAGCAGCAGGGGGCGCTTGCCGCGGTTGATGAGGACGAGCTGATTGACCGAGGCTCCCGTGGAGTAGGTGGGACGGATGATGCCGTCCCGGCCATCACGATTGCGGGCCATGCCCTCGGAGCCTTGTTCGCGAACAACGACTTCGCCGGTGGCCAGGCCCTCGTCGAGGGTAAGGAAGACCTTGGTTTCGTGGTCATTGGGACTGACTACCGGGAAAACGGTCAGATTTTGGTAGGTAACCGGTTCGAGAAGACGCCAGTCAGCAGGGGGTTTATCGGGTGGCGGAGCAGACGGATTGGCCGAAAAAATGAAGCCTAGGGCACTGAGAGACGATAAGCCGAGCAGGTTACCGAGCAGTGAGCCGAATAGGTTGCGGTCCATGGAGAGCCTCCTGTGCAGGGCCGGCATTGAGGCGGGCCACTGCACAGATAGAACGGCGTGGGCTCGAAATCTTGCAGCGTTGCCCGACAAGAAACGGCGGAGGGGCTTACATCTTGTTGTACCAGCTGATGCCTGTGCCACAAAACTGGTCGGTGGTTGGAAAGGAAAAGCCCAGGTTTAAAGACCCGTCACTACGACTAGCGGTTGGGGTCGCCTAAATTGCCCAAAGGTTTCTGACGCTTGTTGCGAGAGAGTTCGGATTCCTGCTTCTCATATTCGGCGATTTCCTCTTCGGTGTAAGAGTAGGAATCGCGGGAAGCGAACATGGAGTTGGTGCGGGCTGCCTGGCGTTTCTTCTTGCGGAGGCCGCCGAATTCGTAGCGGACTTGGCGAAGAGGTGCGTCAATGGCTTTGACTTCAACGAGCAGGTCGCTGACTTTCTCTAGGAAGTCGTGGAGGTGATAGGGACGGACGACGTAAGGGAGCTTTACCTGTTCGAGTTGACGCACGAATTGGCTTCCGGTCATTTCTGGAACCAGGAACAGGCAGCGGATGCGGCCGCCTTCTTCGACGGGAACGGTGGCGAGTTCGCGCAGGGTGAGGAAGCCGGGAGAGTCAAGGCCAAGGATATCCACATTGGCGATGACCAGGGACCAGACACCGACGCGGAGTTCGGTGAGAAGTTGCTTGGTGTCGGCGGTGATGCGTACGCGCCAGCCTTCGGAGTCGAGAACCTGGCGTAGAGCGAGGGCGGAGGGTCCCTCTTCATCGAGGACCAGGATGTTTACCGAAGTGGGTTCGCGCTGAGTAGGGGACGCCATTTTTGGAGTATAGGTGGTCAAGACGCGCAACGGTGGAGGAAGGAGAAGATGGCGGCTTAAGGGGCACCTGTACAGAAGGACTGGTGGCCGTCATGACAGCTATGTTCCCTGAGAGGGTGAAACCTGTTTGCAGTTCTCTGCGAGCATTTTCGGGTGACTGGGATCAGATTCGTCTTGCAGGAAGCCCTCGTAGCCTTTATTCCACCAGACGATGGTACCGTCGGAGTACCGCGCGCCGGATCCGGATTGCATGTGCTTCATCGAGTAGCTCTGATCCTTGAAGACCACGCGAGCGCGTTCGCCGCGCAGGGTTACATCAACGGCCACACCGCCATTGCAGGTGTAGGAGAACTTGCGAGCGACCGGCATCCGGTGGGATTGGGGTGGGGCAGGCTCCTGCGCAATTGCAGGCAATATTGCGAGAGCGAATCCCGCAAGAAGCGGTGCGCGCCACATCAAGCGAAGTTTTCCCATAAGGCCTCTTGCGGGGCAGAAACTATTGTCCCACGACGAGGGAGCTGCCGGGCCGAATGCGTTTGAGTCCGGAGCCGTCCCAGAAGATGCGGTAGATGGCGGAGTTTTTGGCGGCGTCGCGTGAAGTGAAAAAGATCTGAAGGCTGTCGCGGGACCATTCGGGCGCTGTCGCGCTGAGATTCGCTGTGGTCAGCGGTACGCGGCGCTTGGATTTAACTTCATAAAGGAAAACGTTGTTGGTGGCAGCAGCTGAGGCCGAAATAGCGAGCAGGTCAGAGTTGGCAGGGCTGGCGCGAAGTGAATCCGCCGCTGAGATCTGAAAAGTGGGGCCATAAATTTCGCGCAGGTCGGTAGAAGAGGGAGGACCTTCGGTCTTGAGGAAATAAAGATTGGAAGCATCGGTGGCGAGAACGGTGTGAATGTCCTGCCAACCACATAGGGCGAGAACGGGAGTCGAGGCGAGTTGGGCGGCTTGGTCGGGCGCGTTGGAAGACGCGGTCCAGACGTGCCAGGCCCCGTCGGCGAGCCTGAGGAAGGCGATTTGGGAGTCGTCGGGCGACCAAAAGGCGGATTGCGCGCCACGGATGAGATCGGTGGATTTGGCGCTGGTGGCGTCGTAGAGAACGATGGAGCGGTCGGTGGCCGAGTCTTCGCGGGTGTAGAGCAGGCGTTTGCCGTCGTGCGACAGGGAAAGCTGTCCGCCTCTGGGTGCTACGAGTTTTGCGGCTTCACCGCGCGCGAGCATTACTTTGCCGGTGGGATCGAGATAGGCGACAGCGACGGGCGGCTTGAAATTGGTAATGGCGGGAGGGGTGACTTTCTTTTTGTCGGGATCGTCGTCGTCGAGGTTTTTCTGCTTGAATTCGGGGAACTGATCGGGAGCGATTCTTGCGCAGCCTTTGAGTTCGCCGACTTGCGTGTGGGTGACGGCGACGCGGAAGGAGTATTTGGTGTCGGACATGTTGTCAGAGCAGGCCTCGCGGGAGAGGCGCACGGTAACGTCAGCCGTGGTAGCTGCGTCTTTGGCGTGGTAGAGCCAGACTTCCGAGGTGCCCTCCTGCTCGATTTCGCCTGGATCGAGAGGGATGGGCGGGTAGCCTACGCGTTCCAGGCGTTCAGCGCCCTTCATGCCAATGCGCAGACTCCAGAAAGGTTCTGTGCCGGTGGCGATCAAGAGAATGGGGTAGTGCTTTGATTGAGGGGCAGGGGGCGAGGGGGGCGTTTTTTTCTGGGCGGATTGGGAAGGCGGCGCTGCGGCTGGCTTAGCGGGCGCTTGAGAGCCGGTCGGAACAACAGCAGAACTCAATGCCAGTAGGAGGAATACACAATAAGGGATTGGCCGGGGCAGCATGGCGTCTTGCGGATCCTTGGATGGCGCCTGAGGATTAGAGCAAATGGAGCAAGGGAAGGCAAGGCGAGAGAGGCACGCGATGGCCAGCAGGTCCAAAAGGCGGCCATAGGCGAATAAAATACGAAATATCACTTGACAAAGCGAACAAAAGGCGAAATACTCGGCGGGTTTCGAGGTGGGCTATGTCCCCAGTGTTTCGTTCCTTTCCCTCCCCTACGACGACGGGCCTTGCGGCTCGGCGGCGCGCTCGACCTTCCTCAGCTTTACTCTTTCCTGTTAGCCCTGAATGTAGCCCGAACCAACGGGCCGAGGAGCTTGCCCCTCTCTCAGGCCCGGGCAGCAGCGCTCTGGAACACGTTAGGTCAGGGTTTGCCGCGGCAAACCCTGAGACCCGACAGGCGGATTGCCCTCTGCCTGCGCCGGCCGGTCGCGATGAAACGAGTTGCGACGCGCCGGATTTCCAGAAGGCTGCTGTTGCTTTGACCGATGCAGTCGATGGCGCTCCGGCGCCGCTGGTCGGCATTGCCCGCCTCGCTTCGATATCGCCGGTTGCGCCGACACGGCGCAGGTCGGAAGAACGGCCAGAGTATTTCTTTTTGCCGGTGAAGTCGATTTTGAACCGTTGCGAGTCAAACCGCGTGCCGTTTGACTGGACGATCAATCCTTACCGCGGATGCGAGTTTGCCTGCAAATACTGCTATGCGCGGTACACGCACGAGTTTATGGAAATGGATGGAGCCGCATTTGAGAAGAAGATTTATGTGAAGAAGGATGCGGCGGTATTACTGGCGCGGGATATCGCGACCAAGTACAAGTTTGCTGCCGGGCGGAACGGAGCGCCGGAGCACATTTGTTTGGGAACGGCGACCGATCCATATCAGCCGGCGGAGCGTGAGTACGGCGTAACGCGAGCTTGCCTGGAAGAGCTTGCGCGGCACCCAGGGCTCAGCGTTTCGATTACCACCAAGTCGAATTTGATTACGCGGGATCTCGATGTGCTGCGGAAGATTGCGGAGCGGTCGCGGTTGTGGGTGGACATGACGGTGACGACGCTGCGGCCGAGGCTAGCGCGATTGCTCGAGCCACGCGCGCCACGGCCGGATTTGCGGCTGGACGCGATTCGGAAATTGCGCGAGGCGGGGATTGCGGTGGGGGCGATGGCTTCGCCGCTGCTGCCAGGGATTACCGACCGCACGGGAGAACTAGAAGCCGTTGCGGAGGCGGCAAGAGAAGCCGGGGCGCAATGGTTTGTTTCTGGAGTGTTGTTCCTGATGCCGTCGTCGGCGAAACAGTTTTTGCCATTCGTACGGGAGAAATTCCCGCGTCTCCTGCGGCAGTACGAGGACTGGTATGTGCGCAACGCGTACGCGCCCGAAGCATACCGGCAGAAGATCGCCGAACGGGTGGCGAGCATCAAAGCCCAGTTGGGGATGACGGCGAGACCCTGGCAAGAGATGCAGCGGCCGGTAGGACCACGAGCACAGCTTTTACTGTCGCTGGCAGGGTAGTTCCGAGATTGGCCAGGCAACGTCGAACTAGGGAACGATGATGCGGGGTTGTTCACGCTTTAGTTCTTCGGCCTGCGGGAATTGGCCGCGCAGGAATTCGATGAAGCGGCGCGAGCGCGGGCGGCCGTTGGAACGCAGCAAGCCCATCCGGTAAAGAAAAACAATCACCTGAAAAATCGCAGCGTCTTTTAGGGCGGCGGAGTTTCCGCTTTCGGCGGCCTTCTGTTTGATTTCAGCTAGAAACTGCGAGAGTGCCTTGTAGAGATCGCGCTGGACCGGGATTTCCGGAATCTTCTCGTAGAGCAATCCGCTTTGCAGGGTCTTGTACGTGCCGGCTAACGCCGCCAGCGCAGCCAAAGCGTCGGGATCCGCCGTTGCCGGCTGATTGCTTGCAAACTTGGCGGTTTGAAAAGCCAGCGCAGCCATCAACTGCTGATGGGTGTGAAGAATATCCTGAGGAATCCGCTCGTCGAGAAACGGAGTGGCGACAGGGAGCGCGCGCTGGTGTGCGTCTTCGTAGCGGTGCGCGGCGACAAGATAGGCGCAGTCGGGCGGACAACCGATGGTCACCTCGCGTTCCGTGCCGCAGCAGACGGCGCAGATCTTTTCACCTTTTGCAGGACAGTAGCGGGCGGCTTTGCGCTTTTCACAGATCGGACAGTTCAATCGGTTCCCCTGAGACAGCAATGGCAATGCGGCAGGATACGACGGTCGCGAAAGAAAGACAAAACAGCATTGTTTAACGGAAACTGCGCACCCTCAAGCCATGATGACTTTATTGTGGAAGCGGCGCGCCGCGATGACCAGAAGGAGCGCACCGATGGTAAAAAGGGCCAAGCCGTCCAACCAGAGATGGCGGATGCCGGCTCCGCGCAAAATTACGCCGCGGGTGATGTTTATGAAGTAGCTGGCAGGAACAAAGTAACTGATAACGTAGAAAAATTTAGGCATGGTTTCGCGCGGGAAGATATAGCCGGAGAAAAAGATGCTGGGCAGGATGGTCAGGAAAGCCAGTTGCATCGCCTCGGATTGCGTATTGGCCTTGCTGGAAATCAGAATGCCCAGCGAAAGCGAAACAAAGATGTAAGGCAGCGATAAAAAGGCCAGCAGAAAAACGCTGCCATGAATGGGAACATGAAACGCAAAGCGCATGAAGGTGAGGATGAGAAGCAATTCAAAAAAACCGATGCCGAGATAGGGAAGCAGCTTGCCTAGCAGCAACCCCATGGGCTTTACCGGCGTGACGAAGAGTTGTTCGAGAGTGCCGCGCTCCTTTTCCCGAACGATGGAGAATGCAGTGAGAAACGTTGTGACGTTCAGCAAAAGAATGGCGGTCAGACCCGGAAGAAAAAAGTTCGGCGAGCGGGAATCGGGATTGAAAAGCAGCTTGGGGCGCATGTCCACCGCGACGGAGCCGTTGGCCACAACAACCCGGCGGAGCGATTCATCGAGGCCAATGGCGGTGGTAACGTTGATGGCCTGGCCCGCTACGGACGAGTCCGATCCGTCGATCAGCACCAGCACCTGCGCGCTCATCTGGTGCAGCAGCTTATCGGAATAGTCCACCGGAATCTTGATTCCGACGCGGGCTTTGCCCCCGATGATCATGTTGTTCATTTCGGCGTCGCTGTTCACGTAACGGACGACATGAAAGGTGTCGGAATTTTTTAGGCGATCGAGGAGCTCGCGGCTTTCGCGGCGGCCGTCCGCGTTGAAAACGACGGTGTTGATCTGGCGAATGTTGGTGTCGATGCCGTAGCCCAGCAGCAGCATCTGTAAGAGCGGAATGATGAGCGAGAAGAACAGCGTGCCGAAGTCGCGACGAACGTGCAGCGTTTCCTTATAAAAAACGGCGCCGAATCCGCGAAAGATTTCACGCATGTTTCGCCTCCGTCTCTTCCGCCGACGCCTCCGGGTTGTTGCCGTTGCCCTGGTTCTTGTAAGTCAATTCGACGAAAACATCTTCCAGGCTGGGCGCGAGCGGGCGAATTTCGCCCACCGCTGGGCCGTTTCTGGCGAGTTGTTGGCGAAGATCCTCGAGTTCCAGGCGATCATCAATCAATGCGTGGATAGATTGTCCAAAAATCGTGGCGCTGCGTACGCCTTTGATTTGCCGCGCCTGCGCGAGGGCGCGTGTGACCTCGGGAGTGGTAATTTCGACGCGGATGGTACCGGGCGGCTGCACGTCGGGCAGTTCGCGCAGGGAATTGGGTGTGCCGTCAGCGATGAGCTTGCCGTAGTAAAGATAGGCGACGTGGCTGCACCGTTCGGCTTCGTCCATGTAGTGCGTGGTCACAAAAAAAGTGATGCCGTGCCCGGAGAGTTCAAAGAGCAGATCCCACAGTTGGCGGCGCGCGACGGGGTCGATGCCCGCAGTCGGTTCGTCGAGAAAAAGCAGTTTCGGCTCGTGCAGCATGGCGCAGCCGAGCGCCAGGCGCTGCTTCCAGCCGCCGGAAAGCTGCGAGGCTAGGCGGTTCAAATAAGGACCGAGGCCGTTCAGCTCGATGACTTCCCGCATGCGATTTTTCAGGCGCTGTGCGGAAAGACTGTAGATACGTCCGTAGAACGTGAGATTTTCCGTCACCGTCAAGTCCGCATAGAGGCTGAAATTTTGCGACATGTAGCCGATGCGCTCGCGTACGCGCTCGGAATCGGTGCGGACGTTCAATCCTTCCACCGTGGCGTCGCCGCCGCTGAGCGGCAGCAAGCCGGTCAGCATCTTGATGACGGTCGTTTTTCCGCTGCCGTTGGGGCCGAGAAAGCCAAAGATTTCGCCCTTGGCGACTGCAAAGCTCACGCCCTTCACCGCGGTGAATTTGCCGAAGCTGCGGACCAGCCCGCGCGCCGAAATGGCCGGGTCGGTTCCGGGCCCGCCGCCGTTGGTGTTTGGAGTGGAAACCGTCACCGGGTTATCGTCCCGCTCTTGAGTTTCACGTCGGCCGCCATGCCGGGCAGCACGTGGCGGGTCGGATCGTTGATTCTCACCTTCACGCCGAAAACCTGGTGCACACGTTCTTCGCGGGTTTGCACGTTGCGCGGAAGGAATTCCGCTTGCTGGTTGATCTGTTCCACCAACCCGTCGAAGGTCTGGCGGCCCGCTGAATCGACCGTTATTTCCGCTTTATCGCCGACCTTCACGCGGTTGATTTCCGTTTCGGGAACGTAAATGCGCACGTAAATCTGATCGCTTTCAAGCAACGTGGCTACAGGAGTATTCGGGCCAATCAAGTCGCCCGGGCGAACATCCAGCACCTCGACCGTGGCGGCGGTGGGCGCGACCACTTGCCGTTCGCGGAAACGGGCCTCATCGAGAGCCAGTGCGGCTTGCGCCGCTTCAATATCTTCGCGGCGATTCCCGCGCTCCATCATTTCAAGCGTGGCCCTGGATTGGGCATAGCGAGCGGCGGCGCTGGCAATCTCTTCCGCGCGATAGCCGCGCTTGAACTCGTCCAACTTGTGCTGGGCGTTTTCTCTCTGAGCCACGGCTACTTTCCAATTGGCCTCGGCGGTGTCGCGCTGCTGCTTTGACACCAAATCCTTTTGGGCCAGTGCGTCATAGCGCTGAAAGTCCAGCCGGGTGCGAGTTTCGTCGGCCGCGGCGCGATCGAAATCGGCTTGTGCGGCCGCAATGTCTTCTTTGCGGTAACCGTTCTTACGCATGTCGTAATCGGCCTGAGCCTGTTCGGCGGCCGCGCGGGCTTGGGCGATTTCTTCCTTGCGGTAGCCGCGCCTGGCTTTTTCCGCATTGGCGCGTGATTGCTGCAGCGAAGCGAGCAATTCCTGGTCGTCAAACGTGATCAAGAGCTGGCCGGCCTCCACGTGGTCGCCCTCGCGGACCAACACTTTGTCAATGCGGCCGCCGACTTTGGAGCCGACACGGATGTTGCGTGCTTCGACCGTTCCCGAGCCCTGCATGCCCGTCTCTTTGTGGAACCAGCTGCCATAGAGCGCGCCGACCGTCACGATCGCGGCGGCAACCACGGCAACGATCAAAATACGCTTGGCCTTCATTTCCTTTTCACCGTGCTTATCTTGGGTACAGAGTTCGTCGCCGATTTCTTGCCGATACCGTCCCACAGCAGGTGTACCGCGGTCTCGATACGCGCCGGAAGCGTGCCGTCGCCCAAGAGCGACCAGAACATCAGCGTCCCGAAAACCATCTGCCGCCACACCTGGGCAATCTCTTCCGCGGGCAGGTCGGTGCGAATCTCGCCACGCTCCTGGCCGTGCCGAATCAGCCGGCCCATGAGCTCGCGATTGCGATCGTGAATCCGCAACATCGCTCCGCGAACCGGAACCGAGGAGAGATTGGCCAGCAACAGGGCCCGGACGATGGCGGGATTGCGAATCGGCTCTTCGGTCATGCGGAGCACCAGGTTGCGTAGAACGTCCGCCATGGGCTGGTCGGATTGCCGGGCCTCGTTGATGACGGATTCGAGCTTGGCGAGCTGCATTTCGCCGAACGCCATCAAAATGTGTTCTTTGCTGGGGAAATAATTGAAGAAAGTGCCCTTGCCTACGTCAGCGGCCTCGGTGATGTCTTCGACCGTTGTCTCGGCATAACCCTTGCTAGCGAACAAAGCAAGAGCGGAACGAAACAGCCGTTCGCGCAGTTCCGCGCTGCGGCGTTCGCGGCGAGAAGCGACAACCGGTTGCAAATCGCCGCGGGGTTGTTCTGAGAATGAGCTTGCGCGTCCCATGACCTGTGCTCATGGATGACTATAGGTCATCTTGGGCCGGATCGCAAACAAAAAAGCAAAAGCGCCTCCCACGACTGCACGGAAGGCGCTTAGAAGTTCTAGAAACGGGTGAGCGCTAGTTGAGCGACGCCGGATCGGACAAATTCTTTGGCGTCTTCTTGTTCAGGTAAGCCACCATCTTCTGCGCCGAGGCCGGAACCGGCACCACGCCTTTGAATATGATGTCCTTCGCGTCCACTTTCTTTGCGTAGAGAGCCTCGTTCGCGCTGTTATCCGGCCGCACGGTTGAGCCCGCCAATGAAATGCCCGCAAACAAACCGCGAGCGCGCGAGTAGGTCAAAACTTCCGCGCGAAGCGTGACGTCGGTGGAAGCTTCCGCATTGCGGCCCTTCGGTCCCGCTGCCGCCGAAGCATCCGCCCCGAGTTTCACTTTGCTCGACAGAATGGAACGCGCGCCGCGCGGATTCATCACCAGCAGCACAAAATCGGTCGCTTGTCCGCCAAGCTGAAAGCCGATGCTGGCGCCTTCCAATGCCATCATGGTTGGCGCGCTCCAGGGTCCGGTGAAATGTTCGCCGGTGCGGCACACCATCGCGCCGCGGCCGTAGCTCCCGCCGACGATGAACGCACCCTTCACGACCGACGGGTAGACGATGACGCATTCCGCCTTGTCGATCAGGTCCTGTGGAATGTCGTCTGGAATGTCCATAATTTCCTTGATGATCGTGCCGCAGTTCTCAAGCCGCTTGCTTTCCTTCTTGTCGGACTTATCGTCTGCACGGAGCGGCAACGCCACGAGGGCCACCGCTAGATACAGGGCCAAATGCTTTTTCATTTCACTTATCTCCTTGCGAAGGTTATGAACCCGCGGCTGGCACGACTCAATGGCCTTTAAATGCAGACGCCGGAACTCCGGATCCAGAATCGGGCAGGAGGCGGGTGCGGGCGCCCTCTGGAGGAAGTGTTCCGTGGCGTATGGACTATACTTGGCCAAGCGGCAATTTTCCAGCGGGGGAATTTGGAGCACATGATTTTGCATAGGAACGCTGCAATTTGGTTGGTGGCTGCCGTACTCGCGCTGCCGCTTGCTTTGAGCGTAGCGGCGCAACAGGCGAGTCATCCGGGCGGTGCGACCGCAGAAAAAAAAGGCTCCGCATCGCACGAAGGCCATGCCATGCTGCCCGCGGAACTCTTTGCCGCCCGAGCGCAGCTGGTCCTTGGCAGCGGACAGCCCTCCAAAGGCGACTGGGGATTGTTGATCGCCGACGCGAAATCCGGCGAAGTTCTTTTTGAACAAAATGCCGATCGCTACTTCGTTCCCGCTTCCAACATGAAGCTGTTCACGACCGCCCTGGCCTTGACGACTTTAGGGCCGAACTTCCGCTTCCGGACCACGCTCGAGGCGCTGGCCTCGCCGTCGCCGGACGGAAAGTTGAACGGGCCATTGTTTCTCGTCGGACGCGGCGACCCTAATCTCTCCAACCGCAAGCTGCCCTACACCCAGAAGGAAGAATTCGACGGCCCGCCGGAGCGCGCCATTGCCGAACTCGCCGACGCGCTGGTGGCCAAGGGAGTTAAGGAAATTGACGGCGACATCGTCGGCGACGATACGTACTTTCCGCGCGACCGCTACCCGAATGGCTGGGAAATTGACGATATGGTGTGGGAATACGGCGCCGCGATTTCCGCGATCGTTGTCGACGACAATACCGTGCAACTCGCCCTGACGCCCGGAGAAAAGGCCGGCGACCACGTGGACGCGGTGGTGAGTCCCTCGACGCCGGAGTTTGTTGTAGACAACCAGGTGGTCACTTCCGCCGCCGGAGTGAAGCCCGATCTGACCTTGAAACGCGAACCGGGATCGAATTTGGTGACCGTGCTGGGCACACTGCCCGCGAAAAGCAACCCGCGCAAACTGACGCTGGCGATTCAGGAGCCGGCGCTGCACGCGGCCGCCATGCTCAAACGACTCCTCGAGGAGCGTGGCATCAAAGTAGGCGGAATGGCGCGCGAGCTGTCGGTCTCTCCCGCGGCGCCGCCGGATCAGCGGGTGGTCCTGGCCGAGCACCTTTCGATTCCGCTGGGCGATTCGGTGAAGCTCGTCAACAAGATCAGCCAGAACCTGCACACCGAAATGCTGCTGCGCACGGCGGCGCGGCAAAAAGGTTTGTGGACCACGCCAGATGAACTCGCCGCTTTCCCGTCAGAGTTCTATGCGGTAGCGGGAATTCCACCAGGCGACGTGGTGCAGACAGATGGGTCCGGGTTATCGCGGCATGATCTAGTGACGCCGCGGGCCATTGTGGCCCTACTGATGTATGCGCAGAAGCAACCTTGGTTTGGCGACTACTACAGTTCGTTGCCGGTGGCCGGGATTGATGGAACGCTCGAGGACCGCATGAAGAACAGCATAGCGGCGGGTCGGTTGCACGCAAAGACCGGTTCGGTCGAACATGTGCGCACGCGTTCCGGTTACGCTGACCTGCCGAGCGGGCGCCGCGTCGTTTTCTCGTTCATGAGCAACAACATGGGTTCGAAGGGACATGAAGCCACCGACGCTCTGGACGCATTGAGCATCGCGATGATCGAAGAGTTCGACGCACAAGGCTCGGCCTGCTGCAAGAAAGTCCAGTAAGAATCTGGGAACTATTTATGGAGCGCATTGTCACGGTATTTGGCAGTTCGCGTCCGCGCGCAGATCATGCGGATTATGAAGAGGCGCGTTCGTTGGGCCGGGCCCTTGCGGAAGCCGGATTTTCCGTGTGTAGCGGCGGCTATGCCGGCGTGATGGAAGCAGCATCTCGCGGCGCGAAAGAAGCCGGTGGGAAGACCTACGGAGTCACCGCGGAATTTTTCCAGGCCAAGGCCAACGCGTGGATCGATACGGAGGTTCGCGTAAAGACCTGGCAAGAGCGGTTGTTTGAACTGGTGCGAGTCGCCGACGGCTTTGTCACTTGCAAAGGCGGAACGGGCACTTTGGTGGAGCTCGCGGTAGTGTGGGAAATGTTGAACAAGTCCGTAATCGGGGGCAAACCCATGGTGGTGCTGGGAGAATTTTGGACGCCGATCCTTGATCGCGTTCGCGAAGTCGAACATCCCGGTCCCTGGGGCGAAGCCAACGGCAAATTGGTCCATACTGCGGCAACGCCTGCCGAAGCGGCGGAGTTCCTGAGCAAGAAGCTGGCATGAGTCGAAGCGCGCAAGACGTTCTGGAATTCGACAAGCTGCGTGAACTACTGCGGCAACGCACGACGTGTGTCCTGGGCCGCCGCGCGGTGGATGGGCTCGCGTTTTCGCAAAACGCCGCATTTGTGCAGCAGCAGTTTGCGTTGATCCGCGAAGCCCGCGAATGGCTGCGCTCCGGCCGCGACCTCGGCTTCGGAGCGTTGTCCGATCCGAACTCTTGGCTGGCCAAAATCGAAGGCCCCGGCGCGGCGCTGGAGCCGGCGGAATTTCTCGAAGCCTCTTCGCTGCTGGAGACCGCGTCTTGGCTGCGCGTGCAGTTTCGCGAAGAAGCGGCCCAGTTTCCCTTGCTGGCGGAACGTGCCGCGGGTGTGGCGGATTTTCGCGATGCGCTGGCTGCAATCCGGCGCTGCATTTTGCCCAACGCGGAAATCAGTGACGATGCATCACCTACGTTGCGGCGGATTCGCGTCAGCATCGTGCAAACCCGCGACGGCATTCAGCGTTCTCTCAAACAAATCTTGCGTTCGCGCAACGCCGAAGCCGGCGAAGACTATGTCACGCTGCGCAATGACCGCTTTGTGATTCCGGTGCGCGCAGAAAATCGCAGGAGCGTCCCTGGCGTAGTGCACGGCGCAAGCTCCACCGGACAAACGGTATTTTTGGAGCCTTTCGAAACGGTTGAGGCCAATAACCAGCTGGTTCAGCTTGCCGAGGACGAGTCCGCGGAAGTCCTGCGCATTCTCCGCGAATTGACCGCGCGATTGCAGCGCGAGTTGCCGGCGCTCCTGGCCGCGACGGGTACCATAGAGCTGCTGGACGGCATTGTTGCGCGTGGCCGTTTCGCACGCGACTTTGACGCGGCCTTGCCCGAATTTTCCGCGAACGGCGAACTGCGGCTTGAATCCGCGCGGCACCCGGTTCTGGAAGACAAATTGAAACGCGAACAGCGTGCCATCGTCCCGATGACCCTTTCGCTCAATCGCGAGGAACGCCTGCTGGTGATCAGCGGGCCCAACACCGGCGGCAAAACGGTCGCGCTCAAGACCATGGGCCTCTCGGCCCTTTCCGCGCAGTGTGCAATTCCCGTCGCTGCCGAGCGTGCCGTGTTGCCAGTGTTTGACCACGTGCTCGTCGATATTGGCGACGAGCAGTCGATCGCCGCGGACCTCTCCACTTTTTCCGCGCACATGCTCAACCTGAAATCCATCCTGGAAACCGCAACCGCGCAGTCGCTCGTTCTGGTGGACGAGATGGGAACGGGTACCGCACCCGAAGAGGGCGCGGCGCTCGCCGTAGCGCTCCTCGATGAATTCCGCGCGAAAGAATGCATCGTCCTGGCCACGACGCATCATGATCGCCTGAAGTCTTATGCCGCCACCGCTCCGGGCGTGGTCAATGCCGCCGTTGAATTCGATGACGTCAATCTTCGTCCGACCTACAAGCTGATCGTCGGAGTTCCTGGTGGTTCGAGCGGCATCGCGATCGCCCGGCGTCTTGGTTTGGCGAATCAAATCATCGACCGCGCGCGGGATCTGCTCTCGCCAGAATCGCGCGAAGCCTCCGACCTGATTGCCTATCTACACCGCAGCCGCGAAGAACTCGATCGTATGCAGCAGCAAATGGCGGCCGAGCGTAGCGAGTTGCAGGCCGAGCGGGGGAAACTGCGGACGGAATGGGCAGCGCGCCAGCAGAAACGCATTCGGGAACTGGAAACACAGTTCGCGGAGATGCAGAAACGCTTCGAAGAAAACATTGCGCGTCTCGTTGATGCGGTCAAAGAGCGTGAACTGCGCGCCCAACTGGAAAAGACCACCCGCCGCAAACTGGGCGAAGCGCGCAGCGAAGCCCGCGAAGAACTCAACGCAGCCGTGGTGCAAACCATTTCCGATTCGCAAGCTGACCTCGGCGTTTCGCCGCATCGGGCGGTCGCCGTGGCGCCAGAACAACTGCAGGTCGGCGCGAAAATTCGCGTGCGCGGCTTCTCGAAGCCGGTCATCCTGCGCCGCATTGAAGGCCGGAACGCGGATATCGAAGCCGGCCCGCTGCGCATGAAAATAGCCACCGATGAGATTGTCGGGGTTGAATCGGCAGCCGCCGGCAAAGGAGTTGTAGCGGCGGGCTTCAGGGGGGCGTCTTCACTAAATCCTCCTACCCGTCCCGCCACCTCCAGCGAGATCAACGTCATCGGCCAAACTGTCGAGCAGGCCACCGAGCAAGTCGACAAATTCCTCGACGACGCCGCGTTGGCCCATCTTCCGAGCGTGCGCATCATCCATGGACACGGCACCGGCGCTCTGCGCAAGGGCCTCTCCGAATTTCTTCGCTCCCATCCGCTCGTAGCGGCGCACTCCCCGGAAGCCGAGGAACGCGGCGGCAAGGCGATCACTGTCGTAGAATTGCGTCAATAGAGAATGGCGGAAGCAGGCTCACTCGCGGAGAAGGTCAAGCAGCAGGCGGACATCGTCCGGGTCATCGGCGAATACGTGCAACTAAAAAAGGCCGGGCAAAATTTCCGCGGACTTTGCCCCTTTCACTCCGAAAAAACGCCTTCGTTCAACGTCCACCCCACCAAGCAGATTTATCACTGCTTCGGATGCGGCCAGGGCGGCGACGTCTTCAAGTTCGTGATGGAAATGGAGAAGTGTCCCTTTCCCGAGGCCATGCGCATCGTGGCGGAAAAATGCGGCATCGCGCTGCCTCGCGCTAAAGAGCGCTCCCCCGAGGAACGTCGCGAAAATCAGCAGCGCGCCGCGCTTGTCGAGATCCACCGCGAAGCGCAGTCTTTCTTCGTCAAGCAGCTCGAAGGCACACTCGAAGGAAAGGCCGCGCGCGCCTATCTGGAAGATCGCGGCCTCGACCGGGAGACCATCACGCGCTTTGGTATTGGCTACGCGCCGAGCGGCGGCGATTTTCTCCTGCGCCACCTCAAGCCCAAGTATCCTGAAAAAGCCCTCGTCGAATCCGGTCTCATCTCTCGTGACCCTGGTGGCCGGCTCTTTGACCGCTTCCGTCGCCGCATCACCTTTCCGATCGCCAACGAATCCGCAAAAATCGTCGCCTTCGGAGCGCGTGCGCTCGGCGACGACCAGCCCAAATATCTCAACTCGCCCGAAACGCCGATCTACTCGAAGAGCAACGTGCTCTATCATCTTGATCGAGCCAAAGACGCGCTGCGCCGTCAGGATTTTGCCGTCCTGGTCGAAGGCTATATGGACGCCATTGCCGTTGCGCGCGCCGGTATCAGCAACGTAGTCGCCAGTTGCGGCACGGCACTCGCCGAATCGCAAATCAAACTGCTTGGGCGTTTTACAAGGCGCGTCATCGTCAACTACGATCCCGACACCGCCGGTCAGGCCGCCGCCGAACGCTCGCTTACCGCCCTCCTCGAACAGGATTTCGAAGTGCGCGTCCTCAACCTGCCCTCCATCGGCGACAAAAAGGCCGATCCCGATCTCTTCGTCCGGGAAAAAGGGGCTGACGCCTATCGTCAGCAGCTCAAGGATGCTCCGCCCTACGTGGACTACCTTATCACCCGCGCCCGCCGGATGGACTTGACCACCGGCGAAGGCAAGCGCCGCGCCGTGAATTTTCTGCTCCCTTATGTGCAAAGAATCCCCAACAACATCCTGCGCTCTGAATGGGCCACCCGCATCGCGCAGCAGCTTCGGTTGGACGAGCCTGTTCTGCGCGCAGCTCTGAGCAAAGCCGCCTCCGAGCGCCGCAGCGAAGTTAAGCTCCAGCCGGAACTGGTGCGCACGTCCGCCAAGCCCGCTGAACGCCGCCTCATCCGCATGCTGGCCGAGGCCGAAGGCTTCCGCAGCGAACTTGCCCAGCATCTGCAAGCGTCACAGCTCTATCACGGCCTTGAAACCGAGAAGATTTTCGCTGCGCTGGTGGGCGCCAGCCTTTCCGGCAACCCTTTCCAGGCCTCCGAAATCGGCGCCATGCTCGACGACCGCGAACGCCGCCTCTTCTTTGAAATCCTCTTTGAGGAGTCCCAGGAACTCAGCTGGGAAGAAGCGCAAAGTTGCCTCGATACCCTCGCCCGCAAACAACTGGAACGAGAACTCACCGAAGTCCAGCGCGGCATCGAAGCCAACCCTTCCGGCCAGGCGCTACGAGACCTGCTCACCCGCAAACAGGACCTGATGCGCCGCCTCGCCGCCTCTGCCTGAAAGACGCTGCCAGCGCTGGCTCGCAACTTCTTCCACAGTTTCCCACAGCCTAATTTCGATACTAAATCGTTGACGAAGCGCCACTTAACCGTGTAACGTCATAAGGTTACGCGGGTAACGCTTTCCGGCCTAAGTGCATCTATGCTTATGTAGTTAGCGGCTGGGGATCGGCCCCTATGGTAATCGGCTGTGCGATACGGGCAGCACAGACGGGCAGCGAAACAAGACGGCGGCGCGGCGCAGAGGCTTCACAAAAAATTAACCTGTGAGCAGGGAAATACTCCCAAAACGTGCGTGTGCGCGTCCCGCCCATCGTGTGTGACTACAGAATTTTGTCTTGCGAACCGGTGATTTGCCGGTCTGCTGGCCTGCCCGAAGGCCCTCAAATTGCTGCTAACCGCGGGAGGATTTGTGGCGCAGGTTCTTCTTGAAGAAAAATACGAAGCGGTAAAAGCGCTCATTGTCATTGGCAAAGAGCGCGGTTATCTGCTTTACGACGAAGTCAACGATTCGCTTCCTGCCGAAGTGCACTCCTCGGAAGAAATCGACGACCTTCTCACCACCTTTGAACGCAACGGTATTGAAATCTACGAGGACCAGGCTGCCGCAAAAGCGGCTCTGGCCGTCGAGCTTTCTGTCGAGCATGGCGAGCGTGAAGCTGGCGGCATTAAAGACGACGCCCACGCCGAAGAAGCTGGCGGAGCCGACCTCGACCTGACCCCTGGTTCTCTGGAAAAAACTAACGACCCCGTTCGCATGTATCTGCGCGAAATGGGCACCGTTCCCCTGCTCACGCGCGAAGGCGAAGTGGCCATTGCCAAGCGCATCGAGCGAGGCCAGCTGGTGGTGATGAAGGCCATCACTCGCTCGCCCATCGTGATCAAGGAACTCATTGCCGTCGGCGACGATCTCCGCAAGGGTGCTCGCTCCATCAAGGAAATCGTACAGTTTGACGATGAAGAGCTCACCGAAGAAAAAATTGCCAACAAGACCAAGCAGACGCTGAAGTACATCGACAAGATCGCCAAGCTTTACGACACCGCGCTGAAGCAAGCCGTCAAGCTCGACAAGACCCCCAAGGCCAAGAAACGCAGCTACATCCGCGCCAAGTGGGATGTTTCCCGCACTCGCGTTGGAATCTCCCTGGAAATTCGCGGCATCGATTTCAATCCGTTTGAAAAGAAGCGCCTCATCGACAAGATGCGCGGTACGGTCGAGCGCCTGCAGTCGCTCGAACGCGAAGCCGGCCGCCTCGAGCGCCGTGTGGACGTGGCCAAGGGCGATGTCGCCGCTGAAGCCCGCAAGGAGCTGCGCACCCGCCGTTCCGAGCTGAAAGACATCGAAGACGCCAGCGAAGTCGGCCTTACCGAACTCAAGCGCACGCTCACATTCATTCACCGCGGCGAAGCCGAAGCCGAACAAGCCAAGAAAGAATTGATCGAAGCCAACTTGCGCTTGGTCGTGTCTATCGCCAAAAAATATACCAACCGCGGTTTGCAGTTCCTCGACCTGATTCAGGAAGGCAATATCGGCTTGATGAAAGCCGTGGACAAATTCGAATGGCGCCGCGGCTACAAGTTCTCCACCTACGCCACCTGGTGGATTCGCCAGGCCATCACCCGCGCCATCGCCGACCAGGCCCGCACCATCCGCATCCCGGTGCACATGATCGAAACCATTAACAAACTCGTGCGCACCAGCCGCCAGCTCGTTCAGGAACTCGGCCGCGAACCGACCAGCGAAGAAATCGCCAAGCGCATGGACATTCCGGTGTCCAAGGTCCGCAAGATCCTGAAAATCGCGCAAGAGCCCATTTCACTCGAAACTCCCATCGGCGAAGAGGAAGATTCGCACCTCGGCGACTTCATCGAAGACAAGGCGGTCGTTTCGCCCTCCGATGCGGTCATCAATCTCAACTTGAAGGAACAAACCTCTTCCGTGCTGAAGACGCTGACGCCGCGCGAAGAGAAAGTCATCAAGATGCGTTTCGGCTTGGACGACGGCAGCGAACATACGCTCGAAGAAGTCGGTCAGTCTTTCGCCGTTACCCGCGAGCGCATCCGCCAGATCGAAGCTAAAGCGCTGCGCAAGCTCCGCCACCCTTCGCGTTCGCGCAAACTCCGCGCCTTCCTCGAAGGACCGTCCCGCGATTACCTATAGAAAGATCCGCTATCTCAAATAAAAACGCCTCCGACAAGATCGGGAGGCGTTTCTATTTTTGCTTCGGAAATCTAGCGCTACGGCGCTAGAATCGGCTGCCCAAACGTAATCCAGAAACGGTTGCAATCCCGAATGACAAACTCCCGCATTCCGTAAATCGTGTCGTGCAGTTCTTCCACAATCTCCGCCCGATTCTTCAGGCGCTCGAAAACCTCGTCGATATTTTCGGTGGTAATGTACAAATCCACTTCTCGCCGCTCGTCCGCACTGGCTTTTCCGCCCGCGTTGAACATCAGCTCGCTGTTTCCCAGGCGCAACTTGACCCAATTCATCTCGCCGTCCTCCTGGTTCGTGCGGATCACCTCAAACTCCATCGCCGCGTACCACTCTGCGGTCGCGCGAACGTCGCGCACGTGAATCATCGGAACTATGGTCTGAAACATAGGTACTCCCATGAAGCACCAACATGTCACGCCGGCAGTTCAACCTAGGCGTAATAGGTATGCGGCCGAGGCATCGGTTCGCTGGCTTCGCGCAATCCGTCTAGATGGAAGGCGATCGCTACTCTTCTCGTCTTTTCCACATCGGCTCTCGGGGAAGCGGTCGAAACACGCCTTGGCATTCGGGAGAAATATTCCGAGAACCGGTTTTCACTTTCATCCCGCCTGCTTCATCACGCTATTCAGGTCCAGGCGCGAGCTCGTCTTCCCGGGCTCCGCACCAGCCATCCATCATCTTCCAATATGCGAATGACGTCGCGAACCTTCACGCCACGAAGATATTCTGGCACGAACCGCGAGTCAATCTTTGCAAGCGCCAGCCGCCTGTGGCGTACTAAAATGAGCTTTCAGCCGAAGGAGACGCCTTGCGCACGCTACAAAAACTCGCGGCAGCCACTCTCGTCGCTGCTCTCGCCGCCACCGCCTACGGCATCTACCTCCTCGGCCATGCTGCTGTCGTCTCCGCAAAAAAGAACGCCGCCGCATCTGAATCCGCCTTCGTGGACCAAACGCCCTTCAAGAATGCCCAGCAGATTGCACAACTTGCCGACACTCCCGAAGAGCGGGAACTTGCCAAGGAAGCTTTGCGCCTTAGCGACTACGAACTCGATCTCTCTTTCGCCGTAGCTTTGCAGGACGCGGAAGCCCATCCCCCCGATCTTTCCGCCGAGGCCAAGGAGATTCAGCAGCGCCTGCAAAAAGATCAGAAACTGCAGCAGGCCTTGCAGGCACAAGTCGATCAGCTCACCGCCCAATTAGCCAAAGCCACCGGCCAGCGCAAATCCGATCTCCAGGATCAACTAGACATGGCCAAGGCGAGCCTCGACGTCGCCAACAACGACGTCGACGACGCCAACCGCGACCTCACCGACGCCGGCGGCAACCAGCGCGACCGCATTGAAAAGATGAAGGAGTCTCACAAACAGGCTGACCAGTCCAGAACGGACCCCGAAAAAATCTTTCCTCCGCAGTCCGAGGAGAAGCTCGGCCTGGTCCACCGCTTCCAGCAGTGGTCCGTGCTCAACAACAAGAAAAAGCTCCTGCAGGGCGCGAAATCCGACGCCGACATGCTCGTCGCCTCACTTGCCGAACAGCACAACGCGCTCGCCGCCCAGTTGGATGCCGAAAAATTCAACTCGCCCGATCTTGCCGCCCATTCCAAGCTGACGCAATCCGATTCGAGCCAAGCCTCCGCAGAATCCGCCATCGCCTTGGTCAGCGGCAGCATCGCCAAGTCCCGCAGCGCCGAGGAAAAAAAATCCGTCCTCGCCACTACCAAAGCCATCACTCTCGACCAGAAGAACCTTGCCAGCCTCGATAAACGCGTCGACAACGAAAAGGAGCTTTCGCAAGACTACGCCCAGTGGCTCGGTCTAGTCTCCGACCGGCAGCGCCTCGTCGTCCGCCGTATCCTCATGGGTACGGCCATAGTCCTGGTCATCGCGCTGATCGGTCTTTTCTTCAATAGCTGGCTCGAACAAGTTCTCGGCAAGGTACGCATCGATCGCCGCCAGATGCAGACTCTGCGCTCTACGGCTCGCGTCTCCGTTCAAGTGGTCGCCGTTCTCTTGGTTCTTCTGGTAATTTTCGGCCCACCCGGCAATCTCGGCACGTTCCTCGGCCTGGCCGGCGCTGGTCTCACTGTAGCGTTGAAAGATTTCATCGTCGGCTTCCTCGGCTGGTTTGTCCTCATGGGTAAAAACGGCATCCGCCTGGGTGACTGGGTCGAAATCAACGGAGTCACCGGCGAAGTGGTCGAAATCGGCCTCTTCCACACCGTCCTTCTTGAAACCGGCAACTGGACCGACTCTGGCCATCCCACCGGCCGCCGCGTTACTTTCACCAACAGCTACGCCATCGAAGGCCACTACTTCAACTTCTCCACATCCGGTCAATGGCTCTGGGACGAATTACAAGTCGTTCTGCCCACCGGTGAAGATCCTTATCCCATGATCGAAGCCATCCAGAAGCGCGTCCTCGAAGCCACGCAGGAACACGCGCAGCAGGCCGCGCAAGAACTGAAATCCGCCGCCGGCAATCGCGACATTGGCTCGTTCAGCGCCGAGCCTTCCATCAACCTCAAACCCATTCTCGGTGGCGTCGAACTTTCCGTCCGCTACATCACGCAAGCCAATCAGCGTTCTCAGCTCCGCACCAAACTCAATCAAGCCGCCGTCGAACTCCTCGGCAGGCGCGGCCTCACCCCGGTTTCTCCCGCTCCCGCGTCTTCCGCCGATTAGCTTTGGTAGGAGTACGGCGAATCTTCATCCATTTTTGCAATCTTCCACTGCTTACCGTCGCATCTACCCGACGGGAGCCCGCATTTCGCCTTCTTGCGACCTGCGCGGCGCCAAGTCGCCTTCGAGAGTTAATACAGTTCAGCTTCATCGCCTCGTCCGGCTCTTTGACTCCCGTGCGTCCGCCGTCTTGTCCGACCGCCGCACAGCAAAGAAAAAAGCAGACTTGCAGGAATATGAAAAGGCGCTGCGTTCGCAACAATCGACAGGTCTCTGACTCCGGCATAGCGCTGCCTCCGGCTCACGTCAAGCACCTGGAGTTCGGTCGTCGAATCCCCGCCATCGGAAGGGTTTTTGCCTGCGATGCTCCGGGCGCGTGTGTGGGATGCCCCACATTGTGGTTTTGCGCCCGCGTTCCTACACACGTTTTGGGAGCTTACCGCTTGGCCGGTTCCGGCATCACATAGCCGGACTGCGCCGGCAATCCCGCCCGCTCGAGCTGCACGGTTACATGGCCAATCGAGAATTCAGTCTTTAGCAGTTCTTTGATTCCAGAAAGTATCGTCTCGCACTTATCCAGATGCATGTCGGGCACGCGCGCGTGACACGACAGCGCAGTTTCGCCGCCGCCGAGCGACCAGATGTGCACGTCGTGCACTTCCATCACGCCGTCTACTTTCAGAATGGCTCGCGCGACTTCCTCTACCCGCATTTCCTTGGGCCGGCCTTCCAACAGGACATGGGCGGAAGCGCGCAAGATCCCGATACTCGACCATAACACCAGCAGGCCGATGGCTAGCCCCAGGACCGGGTCCACCCAGCGCCAGTTCGTGTACCCAATCACGACCGCGCCCACGATAATCGCGATATTAGACAGCGCGTCGCCGAAGTTGTGTACCAGGATGCTCCGCAAGTTCAAATCGTTGTGCCCGCGCACTAGCGCCAGCGTGATTCCGCCGTTCACCGCCAGCGCCGCCACCGAAGTCCAGATCATCCACGATTCCACCACGCTTTGCGGCGAGCGCAGCCGCTCGACCGATTCCCAGCCGAGCCACAGGGAAAGCAACACCAGCAACACGGCATTCGTGAACGCGGCCAGTTCTCCCGCGCGCCGGTATCCATACGTTTTTTCATCATCCGCCGGCCGCTGCGCCCAGCGCATGGCCAGCCAGGAAATCCCCAAGGCCGGCACATCGGAAAGGTTGTGCACCGCGTCGTTCAACAAAGCAATGCTGTGGCCTAGCCAGCCGCCAAAAATCTCCGCCACCACCAAGCCGAGCGTCGCCGCCATGGCCCATGCCAGGACGCTCGGTTGCATCGGCGGATGCACGTGCCCAGCGTGACCATGTCCAGGCGAGTGATCGTGAGAATGTCCGTGGGAAGGTTCTTGGCCGCACTCTTGCACGGGTTCGTGTCCACCGGCATGGCTATGACTGTGTGAATGCATCTTCCGCTATTGTACCCGTCCCGTGACCGTGCTTCTGCTTGTCCACTTGCTTGTTAGGTAGTTTGACACGCCCGCTCCGCGAATCAATTGACGCTCCCGTCCGCCGCTGCGAGTATCAAGAGAGTCTTGCGCAATCCCCGATTTTGGCGTGCAGGTGTCTTGGCGTCTTGCGTCGGAGAAAACCAGGCCCGTCCCCAAGTCGCTTCACAGAGTAGCAAAAGTCTTCGCGAAGAATGATGAGCGGTCCGACACACAATTCGGCGAGCAACCCGGTCACCAAGCTCAGTTTTTGGGGAGTGCGCGGCTCCACGCCTACCGTGGATCCTGCGACGTGGCGTTATGGCGGCAACACGCCATGCCTGGAGCTGACCGCTCCCGATGGCACGCAATTCATCCTTGATTGCGGCACCGGTTTGCGCGCTCTGGGCAGTCGCTGGGCCGCGCCCTTTTCCGGCGAACGAAATTCTGAGACCCACATCTTTGTCACTCACTATCACTGGGACCACATCCAGGGTATTCCGTTTTTTGCCCCGCTCTACGCAGAAACCAATCAGTTCCACTTCTACAGCTTCCGTTCGAAACATCTCGGCCGCGACAGCCTGAAGCAGGTGTTCGAAACGCAGATGGCCATGCCGTACTTTCCCGTAAACATGTCCGCCATGACTGCGAAAAAGCGCTTCATGGAAGTCAGCGGCGGAGAAACTTTCACCATCGGCGAAAACAAAATCACCGCGCGCCATCTGAATCATCCGCAGGGGTGCCTCGGTTACCGTATCGAGACTCCCGGCGGCACCATCGCCTACGCCACCGACAACGAACCCGGCGATGCGAAACTCGACGCCGAATTGCAGGAGCTGGCGGCCGGCGCGGACATTTTTGTCAACGACGCACAGTACACGCCGGAGCAGTTGATGGCGACGCGCAAAGGTTGGGGACACTCTTCCTGGCGGGAAGGCGTCAAAGTAGCGCGCGAAGCCGGCGCCAAGACGCTGGTGCTGTTCCATCATGATCCGGATTCGACCGACCGGATTGTCGACGGATTGCTGCGGCAGGCGCGCGAGGAATTTGATTCCGTGTTTGCGGCGAGCGAAGGCATGGTGATCACGCTTGGCTCTGCGGAAGGAAAGTTCGAGGCGCACATGCCGGAGACGCGCACGGCGATGCGGCGCGAAGCGCAGTTTCGCGCGCGGGTGAGCGGTATCACCGAAGGCGGGCACGCGTTCGAGGAAGAAACCGTGGTGCGCGATCTGGCGCTGCAGGGCGCGATGATTTCGCTGGCGCATTGTCCGCGGCTGCAATCGGAATTACAGGTGACCATGGAAACGGCGGGAGCCAATGGTACCAGGACCATGAAGCTGCGCGGCTATGTGGTGCGAATCGACGCGGACGAACAAAAAGGCCACAGCTCGGTCGGCGTGGTTTTCACGGACTAGGCTGCCAAGCCTCAAGAATTTTTTAGCGCGCCGCTGGTTCGATTACTGGCGGCAAATTCCGATTCTTAGTCCAGCTTCTCTAGCTGCTGATCGAGGTGAGCGAGCGCCGCTTCCAGAGTTCTTTTGTGGTTGGGGTGGGTCGCCGTTTCCAGATCGTTCAGTATGTGTTTGCGCGAGAGCTCGATGTTCGCGCGTTCCCGGTCTTTTTGAAGTTGGTCCATAGTTTTTGGTGCTTTTCCAGGTGCTGCCATGGTCTCCTTGCCCGCTAGCTGAGATTCCACGTCTTTACTTTCCCATCCGCGTGCCATAGATAATTCCAGTTTGCCACATGCGGGGGCGTCAGCGCAGGTGGAGAAAGAGTTTGTGTTGCGTAGTAGGGCATTACACTCCGGCTGCCTTGGCTCTCCCGGCCTTTGGCTGTTCCGGGCGCCGTTCGGAGGAATGAACGAGGTGGCGCAGGCCCTGTTCGGCAAGCCGCGCGCGGCGTTCGGCGAAAAGTCCGGAGAAAGAAAACTCGGCAGAGCGGTCTTGCCAGCTCACGCGCAGCAACCAATCGTTTTGCGCTGGGATGGCGGTCGCCACATTGATTTCTTCGGCGGGGATGACCACGACGGGGCGAAGTTCAGGATCGAGAGCCCAGACACGAGTCTGAGTGAGATAGAGATTGACGGAGCAGGGCTCGCCATTTTCGGGAGAGAGCGGACCGCAAGCCAGGCGTCCGCCATCAAGAACGAGATAGGCGCCGAGTTGTTGCACAGCCTTGGCGGCTCCGCGATCGCGACGAATCGGGGGAAGCAGCACGGCGAGGAGGAAAAACACCAGGCCGACGGGGGCAAAGGCCCAGGCGTTCCAAAGACTTAGCGGAAGGACCACCAGGCCGGCACCCACGAAGCCCAGCGCGACGCGGAAAGCGGTCCAGGCACCGGGAGTGGAGCGAAGCGCTAGGAGCTTCGGGAAAGCTTGCGCCAGCTGGAAAAGCGAATCGGCGGCGGAGTCGCGGAAGCGAGCGATACCAGAGACGGCTGTGGCAGGAGGCAAGTCGCCAGGAAAAAGCGGAGGATGAGAGCGATCGTCCATGCGGTCTGGGGGACCCTATCTTAACAGGGCGGCGGCCGTCTGGCGCGGAAAAGTTGCGGATTTTCGTGCGGTTGGGGCGGTTATTTGGCGGCTCCTGGCGGTTTGAGACCCTCGATTTCGCGCATGCGCGCGAAGGCGCGGCGGAGATGGGGAATGGTGATGGAGCCGCCGACCACCAGAGCGACGTTGAGGGCATCAATGACTTCCTCGCGGGACCAGCCTTGTTCGGCAGAGCGAACGAGGTGATAGGTGATGCAGTCGTCGCAGCGGAGAACGGCGGAGGCGACTAAACCCAAAAGTTCCTTGGTCTTGGTGCCGAGTGGGCCGGGCTCATAGGCCTGGTGGTCAAGTGCGAAGAAGCGTTTGATGCCCAGGTGGCCGCAGCCGAGAATCTCCTCGTTGAGGTCGGCGCGAGCGCGTTGGAAGTCGTCGAGTGAGTCAGGCATGGGAGCTCCGTGAAGGAATGCGAGACAAAGTATAAGGTGCCAGGTATATGGTGCAAGCGGGGCAGCCGGGCCGAGCGTAAAAAGTGCAGACGTTCAAGTGCGGACGAGGGCTAGATCTGGCACCTAGCCCGCCGCCAGAATGGATGCTATCCCGCAGGAAAGAGTCGATCCTGCCGCAGAACTTTCCAGGAGCGCTCTTGGATCAACTCACTTCCGCTTCGACAGGGGTTGCGGTGCAAGCTGGTCACAGATCGTGAGGAACATCGAGCGCAGTGACTCAGCAAAGCGATAAAATTCTGACAGATGGGCCAGTTGGGTAGATCTGCAAGACTATCTTTCGCGTAGCTTGCATCCGTCGAGGAACCTAAACTAGGAGACATCGTGATCGAGCAAAAAATCAATGAATTCTTTGGTGATGCCGAGTCTACTGGCTTTGGGACGGGTTGGTGGAGTGGGATTTTGTCCGCCTTTTTTGGCTTTCTTTCCTTCGGTGCGGTTTTGTGCCTGCATTTTCCTCAGCTACTGACCTCTCCTGAACTGCGTTCGCATTATCCAATGCACACCATGCGCGTTTTGATCCAATGCCTCATTGTGGCGGCACTATTGTTCGGAGTGATTTCTTCCATTCTGCGCAAGAAAAAAATCTTGGCATTGACCGGACTGTTGTGTGCCGCCGCGGCGACGGCCATAGGCGGATCAAGCGTACAGATTAACGAGAAGTTTCACGATGGCCCCGCAATCGGTCTGGACTGGTTCTTGCTTGATCTGTTCCTGATGGCGCTTATCTACGTGCCACTCGAAAGACTCTGGCCCCAGTATCCAAAACAAGGAACATTTAGAAAAGATTGGACCCAGGATGTGGTTTATTTCATGTCCACCCATCTGCCTCTGCAAATTTTGTCTTTTCTGGTTTTATTGCCCGCTACTCTAGCGACTAAATACTTGGGTGTTCCGGTTCTTCAGCAATTTATCGCTCGAATGCCTTGGATCCTGCAATTTTGTTTGGCCGTTGTGGTTGCGGATATTGCTGAATACTTTATTCATTTGGCTCTGCACAAGGTGCCTTTCCTATGGCGTTTTCACGCCATTCACCATTCTTCAAAGGCCCTTGATTGGATCGCCGGCTCACGCTCTCACTTTGTGGACGACACACTTGTGCGCGGATTTGTCCTTGCCCCGCTCATGCTTGGATTTTCGCAGACGATCATTCTGTGGTATTTGGTTTTTGTCACCCTGCACGCGACGTGGACTCATTGCAATTTCGGTCCCAATGCGAAATGGCTCGAGAAGTTCTTGGTCATGCCCAGATATCATCATTGGCACCATACCTCTCAAAAAGAGGGCATCGATAAGAACTTTGCGATTCATTTTCCCTGGATTGATAGGATTTTTGGAACCTACTACTATCCTGATAAATGGCCGGAACGCTATGGCATAGACGGCGAAGAAATTTCGCCCAGCTTTTTTGGACAAACGATTGAACCGTTTACGAAAAAGAAGCAGGGCGCCCTAAAACCCTAGAGCGTCCAACGGAACATCCTTAGGAATCTCTCCACCTTTCATGGTGGCCTTCACCAGACCAAGAGATTTCATAAGTTTGACGGTTAGAAATCCGAAGTCGTATTCCGAGTTGTTATGGCTCAGTCGCAACATACCCTCATAGTGGTGATGATTATTTTGCAAGCAAGCACTGAAGGTCGCCGTCACCGGTAGCCACTCGCCGATATTCATGGCGTTGTCCTCTTCATCGTCATACCGCCGGTACCCGAATTGTCGGGTGTGCGTCCAATAGTTTTGGATCATATTTACCCACAGCGCAAAAATTCGCATTCCAACCCACATCACCACCGCAAACTTCAGAGATCCAGCCAGCTTCCATAAGAGATAGAAACTAAAGACTTGTGCAGGTATTGCAAAAAATGGGCTGGCAAGGAGCCGAAAAGTCCGCGACTTCAGAATCTTGTCGCCGGCCAAATTTTCAGTGCATTGATACGGCATCATGCAGAGATACAGAGTTCGCCAAAAGCCGTCGCCGGAAAGTTTATTGGGATCCCCGGGATGGTCCGAATGCTTATGATGCAAGCGATGACGATTCACCCAGGCGATTGGATCTACATAGATCGCGAAGACGTTCGTTACGACGGCAACGGCTTTTATGAACCATTCTTTATAGTCGAGCGCGCGATGAGCGATTCCCAAATGAAGAACATCGGCCAAATACAATCCGCCGAGAAACCAGCAAAAGATAAAATAAACTCCGCCTATCAACATTCCAATCCACGGTCCCAAATGAGTCGGGGCGAAATACATACAAGCCAGCATGTAGGCAACAATAATCAAATAGCCCGTGATGTTGTATATTTTCATTATGATTCCCCGGGGGCTTATTCAAACAGAAATCCGAGCTCCTTTCAAACCACAAGCTAGGGAAGTTGCCACTGCGTTTTGAACGCGCAAAAGTTCATATTCGCAATCAAGCCAAGAAGGCTTGACGAACCATCTCGGTTTCTTTCCAGTCGGATTTATGGCGATCGGACCAGGGGTACCCACTTGGATTTCTTGGATTGCCGCTTTGTAAAGAAGTTCTGCAACTCATGGGGTCCACAGGGGTCTTCGGTTTCCACGCCAGGCGTGAGAGTTCTTCGCCTAGGTTTCCGAGGGCCAGCTACGAGCGCCTGCGTTCACCGGTGGTGGCGATGAGTTCGCGGACCGGGCGTACCTCGATCGTGCCGACGCGCGCGGGCGGCATTTTCGAGGCGACTTGGATGGCATCGTCCAGGTCGGCGGCGTCAATCAAATAGAACCCGGCCAGAATTTCCTTGGTCTCGCTGAAAGGGCCGTCCCTGATGGAGACTTTTCCGGCGCGGACCTGCACGCTGGCCGCTGTGCGAACGGGCTCGAGAGCCTCCGAAGCAAAGCAGCGGCCCGCGTCTCGTAGGGACCGGTCGTAAGCCATGCACTCATCGTCGGTCATGGCCGCAATTTCTTTTTCTTCACCGTAGACCAGGCATACAAACTTCACAGGAGTCTCCTTCATCTGCGACGGAGTGGCGAAGCGCAGCAAAGCTCGCATGCTCGCGCAAGAGTGCTCAATATTGCTGCCGCTGGCCGAATCTCGGCCCGGCTCGCCTACGGTGCGCCGCTCAGCTAGCGGCGGCTTTGCTAGAGACGTCCGGCTGCGCCTCCGAGGCCGCGCCGACCGGCTTAGCCGTAATCTCGAGGCCATTCTTGTTCATATCGAATCGCTGCTTCCGGTCCAAGCCTTTTACAAACTCACGTGCCGCCTTGCCAACCGCTCCCGGAAGACTGGACGCAGCCACGTTAAGTGTTTTTTCCACGGTTCCTTCACTGCGATCTTGATAACGGAATTGCACGTCAAACGTTTTCATCCCTTAAGCTCCCTTTCTGAAGGTAAAAACAAAAACCGGTTTCCATGTTGTAAGACAATTCGCGGGGTTTCGAGTTGGTTCACTCAGCTCCGACGATGTTTTCGACTCGCGGTCTTCTTTGCAGAGCCCTTGGCTTTTAGCGATCTAATCTCGGCCTTGAGCTTTTCATTTTCCTTCGTCAAGGCATCGCGGGCAGCGGTCATGGTTTCCAGATCGTTGCCAACCTGGCCATTCTCCTTCTGAAGCTCCACCACCTGGGCCTTCAATTGTTCGTTTTCCTGCAGGGTCTTGGTGTCCTTGCAGCCAGCCAAAGGCAAACCGAGCGCCACGGCTACGGCAAGTATGGCCCAAGTGTTTTTTCGCGTCATGCCACATCCTTCAAAGACAAGAATTTTGATTTGGATACGGAGCAAATTATAGCGGGCGAGGAGGGAAGACGCCGCTGATGACTGGGCCAGCGTAAAGCAGTTTTGTGGATCGCGCAAGCTGGATAGGCCGGGTGTGTCGTTAGCACACGATATGTCCGGTCGAATTAGCACACAAAATGTCCGCTTTTAGCGAACCGCTAGCATACGGATAGCAGCCTAGAGGGGGAGGCCTCGAGGGCAGCGCGAGGGGGCAATGAAGCGGATGCCTCCTTAAACTCCTTGCGTTACGAAGGGCAGGAAAGAACGGCTTGAGGACAAGTTTCGGAGGAATGAGTTGGCAAGAGCTTCGACAGGGGTTTGCTCATGACGTTAGGGATGTGTTTGAGGAGGAATTTACGGGGAATTGACGGAATTCGCCCAAACAAAAGGGAAGAGATAGTCGTCTACCCGGTTGAGCAGGTCGTCCTGCCGGGCTGGCTCAGGACCAAATTTCACGAGGGAGAAGGTCCGGCAGCGATTCGAAAATTTAGCAGGCGCAGTGACTCTCGGTGCGGATCGGGTGGGAAGGTCGGGTGCCCGGGAGGAAGCGATGAAGCGGATGGCGTGCGGTGTGTTGGTGCTAATGGTTTGCGGTGCATCGGGATGGGGACAGAGGCGGGTTGATGAGGCCAGTTCGAATCCGCGACAAGTGCCGATTTCGACAGAGACGACACGGTTGCAGTGGTTGATGTTGACGGGGTCGGCAGGAAGTGCAAGAGGCTCGAACCCTGCGAACGCGCCAGCCGGTATGGTTTCGGTCGAGATGCTGAAGGTGCCCGGAGCGGCGATCAAGGAGATGCAAAAGTTTTTCAAGGATTATGACGCCGGGAAGCTGGACGACTCAGTGAAGCACGTGTCGAAAGCCATCGAGATCTATCCCCAGTGGGCGGTGGCGCACCACAATCTGGGGCAGACATACGCGCGGATGGGGGACTTTGACCGGGCGATCGTGGAATTTCAGAGTGCGGCGGAGCTGGACACTCGGCAAACGCGGTCGTGGTTAGGGTTGGCAAAGGTGTATTTCTTGCAGCACAAGTACACGGAAGGCGAAGCGGCGGCACGGCGAGCGCTGGAAATCGATCCAGTAAATGGCGACGCAAAGTATTTTTTGGGCAGAAATCTGGTGAGTAAAGGAAAAGACACTCCGGAGGCGGTGGAACTGTTAAAGAAGAGCAAGGAACAATACCCGGTGGCACGGCTGGTGCTGGCGAACATGTATCTGAAGCACGGCGCGATGAAGGATGCGGTGGATGAGCTGCGGGGGTACATCGCGCAGCCGGATGCTCCGTCGAAGGAAAAGGTGGCGTGCATGGTGCGGAAGCTGACCGAGCCGGAAGGCACCGTTGACTGCGCGCTGCAGTGAGGCGAGCGGAAAAACCGGCAGGGATGAATCAGAGGTTGACGACCCGAATAACCGGCTCGGAAAGGCGCAAGCCTATCAACAAGTTAAGCCAGGGATCGTTGCCGATCGCGAGACTGGCGTTCCTGGTGCTGTCACCGGCGAATTATTTTGCGGGCTGGGCGGTGGGAGGAAGAATGTTGTTCAGGCGCAAGTACATGGCCTGCTCGGAGTAATGGTCGGACCACGACCCGGCGAGGATCAGAATGGCGGCGGCGCGGGAAAACGAGCGGCCGGGAAAAAGCTCGATGGAGTCGGCAAGGTGAGCGTCGTCGAGCTTGGCGAGTGAGGAAGAGCAGAAGTCAAAAGAAGAACGGACAGCGGCGACCAGCTTCTCCTTGGAGTCGGTCTCGGCAAGCTTCGGTTGTTCCGGGGCGGCCACGCCTGAGACTGCAGAACAAAAGCGAAAATTGGACTCGGCGATGTGGACGACCAGGTGTCCGTAGGAATTTTGCGGAGCCGTAGGCTTGAAGGAGAACTTTTCAGGAGGCATGGCCTCGGCGGCGGCGGCCATATTTTTGGAATTGCGAGCGAGAGATTGGCGGAGTGCGTCGGCGAGTGGACTGGTTGAGGGAGCGGCGGTTTTCTCCTGAGCGAACGAGAAAGCCGGAGCCAGGGCCAGAGCGAGCAGCGAGCAGGCGAAGCGGTTCATCTAAGCCTCCTAGAAGTGACGCGAGACAGATTACGCCGAGCTCGGGGAAGCGGCAAGCGGGCGAAGCTTGGCCCTTTGTAACACAAAGTACTTGACAATACGTAGTGAATGTGGCATGGTTTATCAGCGGCGGAGAAAGCTACCGAGGACAAATCCAATGGTGAAGCGCATTTTGGCGATTATCGCCATCTTTGTGTGTACCTGTGTGGCGTGGATGATTTTGGGCACTTCAATCTTCTTGCGGACGGAGAGCGCGGGGACGCTGCTCTCCGGGCGCGTGGCCTCGGCCTGGGGATCGGCGCAGGAGCAACATCCGCCGACCGTGAGTTATTTGCGGCCGGAGCAGAAATTGATCGAGGTGGAAGAGGATGGAAAGAAGGTCAAGAAGAACGAGACGGTACAGGTGACCACGCTGGTGCCACTCGATTCCAGCCAGATTCGCGCGGACTTTCACATTGATTACCGCCAGAAGGGGTTGCTGTGGTTTAGCGCTTACCGCGTGGGCTTTAGCGGCGAGTACAAAATGCGCAATCCCACAGCGCGGGAGCAGAGCTTTCTGATCACGTTGCCCCTGCCCGCGCAGCAGGCGGTATACGACAACGTGGAGATCTCGCTCGACGGGCGGAAGCTGCCGCTGGAGTATGCGGGATCGTCGGTGGTGGCGCATGGCAGCGTGGCCGCGGATAGCACCGGCGTTGTGGAAGCAGCCTATCGTTCGCAAGGACTCGACAATTGGAGTTACCGGTTTTCAGATGACAACCAGGTGGGGCGGGCGAAGGATTTTCATTTGCTGGTGACGACGGATTTTTCGGGATTCGATTTTCCGGAGAATTCACTTTCGCCTACGGAAAAGAGCAGTACCGGAAAGGGCTGGGAGCTGAAATGGGACTACCAGAACCTGGTTTCGGGTTTCAACATAGCGTTGAAGATGCCACAGAAACTGCAACCGGGGCCATTGGCCGGACGAATTTCGTACTTCGCGCCAGTATCGCTGTTCTTTTTCTTCTTTCTGGTTTTCATTTTGTCCACCTTGCGGGGAATTGAAGTACACCCGATGAACTATTTCTTTCTGGCGTGCGCCTTTTTTGCGTTTCATCTGTTGCTGGCCTATTTGTGCGACCACATATCGATTCATGCGGCGTTTCTGGTCTCGTCGGCAGTGTCCATTCTGCTGGTGGTGAGTTACCTGAGGCTGGTGGTGAATGCGCGGTTTGCGGTGGTGGATGCCGGACTGTCGCAATTGATCTACCTGGTGCTGTTTTCCTACGCCTTCTTTTTCGAAGGTTATACGGGCTTGGCCGTGACCATTGGTGCGATCTTAACGCTGTTCGTGGTGATGCAGATGACCGGAAGAATCCGCTGGGAAGAGCGCTTCGCGAAAAGAATTGCAGCAGCGCCGCCACTGCCGGCGCGCTGAGGGTCGTAGCCCGCAGCAGGGAGAAAGCTGCGCCTTGCCGGGAGGAAGTGGCGAAGGCGCAGCCCGGGGGCAGAACAGCGCGGGAAAGCGGGTTGGCGTCGGCAGCACGAATCAGCGTCGAGAGAGAACTAGCACGGTGCGAGGAAAAAGTGGCGAGCCTGACGAAATCTTGACTAGCGCTTGACGGCCGGGCGACAGGCTCACACGGGCCGTACAGGAAACGCCCGGCTGGTGTCGTATGAGCGGCGTAATTTCAGCGGGTAATAACCAAGCCGGGGCGAGCTCCGGTGGGCTTTCCGGAATCCCAAACGAGCTGACCGTTGACGAATACCTTTTCGATGCCGACGGGGAGTTCCTGGGGTTTGTCGAATGTAGAGCGGTCGAGGACCGTGGCGGGATCGAACAGAACGAGATCTGCGACGGCGCCTTCTTTGAGGATGCCACGATCCGGCCAGTTGAGGCGGTGGGCGGGGAGCGACGTCATTTTGCGGATGGCGTCGGGCAGCGAAAGCCAGTGTTTTTCGCGAACCAAGCGGCCGAGGACGCGCGGAAAAGTTCCGGCTCCGCGAGGATGTCCGATTCCGATGCCTCCGTCGCTCGCGACCATAACCCAAGGTTGCCGGTAAAAGGCCTGGATATCAGATTCGATCATGGAGTGGCCGATGACCCCAGCCTCGGTGTTTGCTGCGTCGCCTTCGCGGATGATGCGGATGTACATGTCCACCGGCGAAATCTTGTTGGACTTGGCGAGGTCGGCGACGGTGTGGCCAGTGTAGGAAGGGTTGGGCTTGAAAGCGGTGATGGTCAGGTGATCCGCGCCGCCCAGGTCGGCCAGAGCTTTTTCAACGCTCTTGGGGTTTTCGTATTGTTTGTCGGGGACGATGACCTTGATGTTGGAGTGCCAGGCTTCGTACGGGTAACAATCCGCCAGAAAATCCACACCGCGCTCGCGAGCTTCATTGATGACGCGAATGTATTCATACGCTTTACCCCACACGCCTACCGTGCCGAGTTTGATGTGCGAGTGGTCCACCGGAACGTGAGCCTGGTCGGCGATCTCAATTTCTTCGACTAGCGCGTCGAAAGCCTTGTCGGCTTCGTCGCGGATGTGGGTGCTGTAGAAGCCGCCATGTTCGGCGGCGGCCCTGGCCATGGCAACGAGTTCGGCGGTGTTGCTGTAGCTGCCGACCTCGTATTCGAGACCACTGGAGAGACCGATGGCACCTTCGTTCATGGCTTGCCAGGTGAGCTGAGCCATTTTTTCGATTTCGGGTGGTGTGGCGACGCGCTTGAAATCCTTGCCCAGAACTTGTTCGCGGATGGTGGCGTGTCCGGCAAAAACAGCGACGTTCATGGCAGCGGGATTTTTGCGGCGCGCGGCAATCCAATCGGCGATGGGCCAGGGAGAATTGCCGTCGGGGCCTTGCACTGCGGTGGTAATGCCCTGGGCGATTTGTGTTTCGGCAAGAGGGGCGGAGTCGAGGCCGTCGAGCGAGTGGTTGTGGATGTCAATAAAACCGGGAGCCAGAACTAGACCGTGCGCATCGAGTGTGCGTTCGTCAGGAGCGGGGGAGAGTTTACCGATCGAGACGATGCGATTGCCGCGGATGCGGAGCGCGCCTTCGCGCAGGGGGGCGCCGGTACCGTCGGCGAGCTGGGCGTTGAGGATGACCACGGTGTCAGTGTCCGCGGGAGAAGAGGCATGAAAGGCGAGCGGCGCGGCGGCCACCAGCCCAAACGTCAGGAAAAGCGAAGACGAAATCCGGCGAAAGGCTTGCATTTAGCTTGGGCCTCAAGAGTGAACATCGCACCGAGCGGATGCAGCTGCGCTTTCGGCCGACAACCGTGCACAGACTGAAGTCCGTGCTACGGGCGCTCGGAACGGGTGCGGAGATGGTACCAGACGACGATGAGAACCACCGAGGCGGCCAGGATCAGGGTCGAGATGGCGTTGATTTCGGGAGTGATGCCGCGGCGCAGGCGGCCCCAGATTTCCAGAGGCAGCGTGTATTCGCGGCCGTAGAGAAAGAAGGTGACGGCGATTTCGTCCATAGAGAGCGTGAAGATGAGCAGGGCAGCGGCAATCAGAGAAAGTTTGAGGTTAGGGAAAGTGATGAGCCAGAAGGTCCGCCAGGGCGTGGCGCCGAGATCGAGGGACGCTTCTTCTTGACGGCGGTCCATTTTTTGTAAGCCGGCGAAGAGCTCGGTGGTGGCGACCGAGATAAGAGCGCTGCCGTGGCCGAGAAAAATGGTGATGAGGCTAAGCTCGAGACGAATGCGGACGGCGAAAAGCAGCAGAGAGAGACCGGTGATGATTCCGGGAAGGATGAGCGGGAGAAGGACCAGACGGCGGAAGAGTGTCTTGCCGGGAAAGTCGGCGCGATCGAAGGCGAGCGCGGCGAGCAGGCCTAGCGTCAAAGAGAGTGCGACTGCTCCGGCTGCGACGATGAGGCTATTGCGGACGGAGTCCCAGATCGCCGAATCCCGGAAGAGCTTGCGGTACCAATCCAGTGTGAAGTGGCGCGGAGGGAAGCCGCCCACGCCATCGCGATTCAAGGAATAAACGACCAGGACGGCGATCGGCAGATAGATGAAGGCGAAGACAATAGCGGCGTAGGTCGCAAGAAGTGGAGAGCGGCGAGCCGCCGTTGCGGATGCTGTGCTCATTCGAAGGACCAGCGCTTTTCAAGACGTTGCGTGAAGGCAAGAATGCCCAGGGTGAAAACCAGGATGAAAACGGAAATGGCGGCACCGAGCGGCCAGTCATAGGCCGCGCCGAAAAGAGACTGTACGAGGTTGGCGATCATGGTGCCGGAAGGGCCGCCGACAAGAAGCGGCGCGAGAAAATCTCCCAGCGAGAGGACGAAGGCGAACGTGGCGCCCGCGAGCAGACCCGGCAGCGATAAGGGGAGGATGACGCGGAAAAAAGTGGCACGCGGCGATGCACCGAGGTCCTGCGAGGCTTCGACGAGCGGGCGGGGAATATGTTCGAGCGAAGCGTAGATCGGGAGAAAAACAAACGGTGTGTAGATGTGCGTGAGCATCAGAATGACGGCGAACGGGCTGTAAAGAAAAGCGGCGACGGGTTCGCGAGTGAGATGGAGATATTGCAGGAAGCCGTTGAGCACGCCGTCGCTGCCGAGAATGGTTTTCCAAGCATAGCCGCGGACGAGATAGCTGACCCACAGTGGAACGATGACCAGCTGGTAGAGAAGTTCTTTGCGCGGGCCAGCGTGAAAGGAGAGGAAATAGGCGAGTGGGTAGCCGAGCAGGAGGGAGAGAGCCGTGACGGAAGCGGCGATGCGAGCGGTGCGCAAAAGCACTTGCCAATAGAGAGGGTTGTGAATGAGGGTTCGGTAGTTGCCGAGATTCCAGTCGTGAAGGATGCTGCCGTCGCTGACGCTCCAGAAGCTGTGCGCGAACATCAGAGCGTACGGAAAAAAAAGAAAGAGAGCCACCCAAAGAATCGGCGGAACGGAGACGAGGACTTTGTAAGTGCGCGTATACATGTTTTATTCGCGGACCGGAACGGCGTCGGGGGCGGAAAAAACAAATTCGTGCGAGCCGGAGAGCAGCTCGCGCGAAGCAATGCGAGCACGCAGAATTGTGCCGGCGGCGGTTCGCAGTTCGAGCAGTTCGGTGGCGCCTGAATAGATTTGTTGACGGATCACCGCAGAAAAGCGGACCGGGGAAGATATCTGCGGCGCATCCGCCGCGAACGCAATGGATTGCGGGCGGAGGGAGAACAGTGCCGAGCCATCGGGACGTGAGCATGGGAAGGAAAAATCTTCGCAGCTGGCCATCCCCGCGGCCACCGTCGTGTGAAGAAGGTTGGTCTGCCCGATGAACTGGGCGGTGTAGGCGGTCGCCGGATGGGCGTAAATCTCGCGCGGTGACCCGATTTGCTCGAGCGCGCCGTTGCGCAAAAGGGCAACGCGGTCGGAAAGAGCCATGGCCTCTTCCTGATCGTGCGTCACAAAGAGGAAAGTGATGCCGACTTCGCGCTGCAGGGACTTCAGTTCAGATTGCATTTCCTTGCGGAGGTTCGCGTCGAGCGCGGAAAGAGGTTCGTCGAGGAGCAGGAGTTCGGGACGGTTCACCAGAGCCCGCGCCAAGGCAACCCGTTGCTGCTGGCCACCGGAGAGTTTCGCCGGTTTTGCGGTGGCGAATTCCTGCATGCGGACCATGCCCAGTGAGTCTTTGACACGCGTTGCGATTTCTGATTTTGGCGCACCGGCGGCATGCAACCCGTAGGCGACGTTTTCACTGACGTTCAGATGCGGGAACAGGGCGTACTGCTGAAAGACGGTGTTGACGCGGCGGCGGTAAGGAGGAAGCGGGTCGAGGCGCATTCCGTGCATCCAAATCTCGCCGTCCGTTGGTTGTTCGAAACCGGCGATGAGCCGGAGCAATGTCGTCTTGCCGGAGCCGCTTTCCCCGAGCAGGGTAAGAAATTCACCGGATGCAATTTCGAGTGAAAGCGTCCGCAGAACCTCGCGCGAGCCGAAGCGTTTGCTGACGGCGCGGAGTTCCAGGAGTGTGTCGCCGGGTGCTACCGAGGGCGCAATCGGCACGGCCGAAGTCACTGTGCTGCTTTGACCTCGTTCCAGATTTCGTTGTACTTGGCACGACGCGGGACGTCCTGCCAGAAGTAGATGCGCTGCATGTAGGCGTCGGGATTGTCGAGGTGCAGAATTTTCTTTTCGTCGTCGTTCATGAATTGAGCCGCGGCGGGGTTGGCGGGCGCGTAATGCGTGATATCGGTGATCAGCTTTTGTGTTTTCGCTTCGACCATGTAGGCGAGGAATTCCGTGGCCAAGTCTCTGCGCGGGCTGGCCGCGGTGATCATCAGATGGTCGATCCAGCCGGTGGTATTTTCCTTGGGAATCGTCTCCCCGATGGGAAAGTTCAGCTTGCGGAGCTGAGCGGTGTTCAGTGGCCAACCCATGGCCAGAACGATTTCGTGGTTTTGAAAAAGATTGGTTAGTTCGCCGCCGGTGACCCAGAATTTTCTAACGTTTGGTTTTAGCTCGAGTAGCCTTTTCTTGGCGGCTGTCAGTTGGTCGTCGGACAAATTGTAGAGCTCGTGGGGGTCGGGTTTGTCGTAGCCCAAAATCTGCGCGGCCATATAGATGCTGGAGAGCTCGTCCCACAAGGAAACTTTGCCGCGATATTTCGGATCCCACAGGACCGCCCAGGAGTCTGGCGCTTGAGGAAACGCTGCGGTGTCATACAGAAGCGGGTTGGGGCCCCACATGAACGGAACGCCGTAGACCTGCCCATTGGCCTTGACCAACGAGGATTCGCGCAACTTGGAAGAGAGCTGCGGGTAGGAGGAAATCTTCGCGAGGTCCAGCGGAGCGGCCAGCCCGGCTTTCACGATGGAGGTGGCGACATCGCTCGATGGAGAGATGACGTCGTAGTTCGAAGCGCTGCCGCCGCGAAGCTTGGCGACGAGCTCATCGCTGGAACCCATGTACGAGGCGACGATTTTGCAGTGATGCGAAAGCTCGAAATCGTGGATGAAGGAAGGATCGGCGTAACCTTCCCAGACCAGCAGACTGAGAGTCGGCTCGGACTTCTTGCATGAACCGGCGAAGCACGTCAAGCAGAGCATGGTCAGAAAAAGCAACGTGCGTTTCATGAGCCCTCCCCAAGCCGGCGGCGTGTCCGGCGTTGAGACGCGATTGTAAGAATTACCGCCGCGATTGAAATACTACGCGCCCTCCCACGATAGTGGTCAAAACTTTTGTCTGGTTGATGGTTTGCCGGTCCACATCGAACAAATTTTGCGAAACAATGATCAGGTCGGCCAACTTTCCGGGTTCGAGCGAGCCTTCGGATTTTTCACGAAACCCGGCAAACGCGGCGCCCAGGGTGTAGCCGCGAATTGCTTCGGCAACGGACAGGCGCTCGGCCGGTACAAAACCTTCTTTTGGCAATCCTTCCGAGGTCTGGCGAGTCACCGCGGTCTGGATGCCTTCGAATGGATTTAGAGTCACCACCGGCCAATCACTGCCAAAGGCTAGCTGGCCATGGTCGTTGGCGATGCTCTTCCACGCCCAGGCGCGCGAAGCGCGGTCGGGACCGATGTTGCGAGCCCAGACGGAGAGAGTGTCCTCGTCAGGATAGGAATGTAGAGGTTGCATGCTGGCGATTGTGCCAAGCTTGCCGAAGCGGGGGATGTCCTGCGCGGTGATGGTTTCGATGTGCTCGATGCGTGGCCGCTTGCCGGAAGTACGATTTTGGTTTTCCATTCGTTCGTACGCGTCAAGCACGGTGCGTACGCCGCCGTCGCCGATCGCATGCGTGAAAATCTGCAAGCCCCGTTTATCGAGTTCCGCTACGGCCACTTGGTATTTTTCCAGCTGCCAGAATGGTTTTCCTTCGAGCGACGGATCGTCCGCATACGGCTCGAGCATCGCAGCCGTGTGTGATTCCACCACGCCATCAATCATGAATTTGACGGCGCCGGCGGAAAGCCAATCGCCAGTATATTTCTTGCGCGCTTCCTCGATCGCCGCAATGTCTTGCGCCCGAAGCTCCGGCGGATTCTGGAAATATGCAATATAAAAGCGAAGCGACAAGTCGCCATGACGAAGAAGTTCGTCGTATAGATCAAACTCTTCGAAATCGCCCCCGGCGCTGTGCACGCGCGTCAACCCGTTCTCGTTGGCCCATTGAATGCCAGCACGCAGCGCTTTGAGTTTGTCGCCGCGAGTCGGTTTTGGGGTCACCCGAGCCACCAGCGACTGCGCGGCCTCCTTGAGTGCTCCGGTAGCCTCTCCGGTCTGCGGATCGCGGACAATGATTCCGTTTGCGGGATTGGGCGTGTCCTTGGTAATGTGCGCGAGTTCCAGTGCTTTGGAGTTTGCCCAATAAGTGTGCCCATCGTAGCCTTCTAGAAAAGCGGGGCGATCCGGAAAGACTTCATCCAAATACTTTTTGTCCGGCAACGAAGTCGGGAACATGGCGTAGTTCCACCCGCGTCCGAGAATCCACCCGGTGCCGGGATGCGCGGAGGCGTATTGGCGCAGGCGCTGCTGAATGTCGCTGGCGTCCTTCGCGCCTTCGAGATTCACGCGGCCTAGGCTGAAGGCGCCGTCGATAAAGTGAATGTGGCAGTCGGTGAAGCCCGGGAGGACCAGACGCCCTTGGGCGTCGATGACCGTGCTGTCCTTGGATTGCAGCTTGGCGATTTCGGCATCCGAACCGACCGCAATGATGCGCTCGCCGCGAATCGCCAGCGCCTCCGCCCACGGCTGGTTTCTATTGAGCGTGTAGATCTTGCCATGTAATACGACCGTGTCGGCTTGGGAGGACTTCTTCTGGGCGGCTGTGTGGGCGCTCGGAAGCAATACCAGAACCAAGGTAAACACGGCAATCGGTAAACCATGCCTCATGGGCGTGCCGATCCTCCTCGAGTCATCTTCCATCAGTCCCTAAAATGTGGGTGGCGTATTGATCCACAACAGCCAGGATTCCTGCTTGCCCGGATTTTTCCAGCGATGGGGCGTGGAACTTTGGAAATAGAGGCTGTCCCCAGGCTCGAGCACATAGTGTTCATCCTGATTGAGCCAGATTTCGAATTGGCCGCGTAGCACATGCAAAAACTCTTCCCCTTCGTGGGTGTAGGATTCGCCGCTGTTGCCGCCGGGCTTGATGCGAAACAGATGAGGCTCCATGGCGGTGTTGCCCCAGGCGAGCAACTCCATGCGCACGCCTTTGGTGGTTTCCAGGATTTTGCGTTCGGCGGGCTTGACTAGACGCGAGTTGGCTTTGGCCGGCTCAAAGAACGAAAGGATATTGGTGCGGTAATAGCGCGCAATCCGGCGCAACGTGGCGATGGATGCGCTCATCTGGCCGCGTTCGAGCGCACTCAGAAATCCGATGGATACGCCGGTAGCTTTGGCGACTTGCGCGAGTGAAAGCCGGCGGCGTTGCCGTAGTCGCCGGAAGCGGACCCCGGGAGAAATCGTGTTTTCCGCCGGAACCGAAACCACGCCTTGCCGCTTCAAGATGTGCACGATAGCTGCGGGATTCAATCCGCGTGCACGCCGCAAAAAGAGCGCCCGCTGCAGCAACCGCACGTCTTCCTCTGTGTATAGCCGGTAGCGGCTTTGCGTGCGCTGCGGCGTGACCAAGCCGAGAGTTTCCCACGCGCGCAGGGCCGAAGAAGATATGCCCACGCGCCCGGCGACTTCGCTGATGCGCAGCGAGGCCGCAGCCGGCGCTGAAACCGATGGCTTGGATGAATTCTTTCCGCTTGACATCAACCCGAGCTTTCCATAAGTTTACAGGATTATAGTAAGGTTTACGGGGCACATTCAACCTCGAAGTCTCCGTACAAATTCTGAACTTCGTGGTTCAGGGGTGAGTTCAATGAAATCGAAGCGGTCCTTCCACACACGGTTGTGGAACCACATTCTGCACGTGTCCTTCTTCATTTTGATCGCAGTCGTCTGTTCTCCCGCTATCTCTGCGCAAAGCACCGGCGGCCGCATTCGCGGCACGGTCACCGATCCCAGCGGAGCGACGGTGGCGGCCGCGAAGGTAGTGATCACCAACCAGGCGAATGGATCGCAGCGGGACACGCAAACCGGCACCAATGGTGAATACATCTTTTTGGAAGTGCCGGTAGGAAGCTACGACATCGAAGTCAATCAGACTGGTTTTAAGAAGTATGTACGCAAGGGAATCGCTCTTGATCTAAACCAGATCTTGAGTGTCGACGTCGCACTGCAGGTCGGCACAACCACGGAAACGATTGAAGTTACCGGTGCACCGCCGCTCGTGGATACGACGTCGACGCAATTGGGCGCGGTGGTGGGAGAGCGTGCCGTGAGTGAATTACCGCTCGCACAACGCGACACCTACCAGTTGTTGCAGTTGCAACCGGGGGTGCAGTCGCAACTCGGCGTAGACAATCTTTATGGCAGCGATCGGGCCGGCGTCGTCAGTGTGAACGGCGGCCGCGGTCGCGACAACAATTTCACGGTGAACGGCGGCGACGGAAACGACCAGTTTGCCAACTTGCCGGCCATTCAGCCGTCGCCGGACAGCATTGAGGAATTTCGTGTTCTGACCAATACCTTCGACGCCGAGTATGGGCGCAACTCGGGCGCGGTGATCAACGTTGTGACCAAGTCCGGCACGAACTCGCTGCATGGGAATCTGTACGAATTTTTTCGTGACCAGAGTCTAAATGCCAAAGGTTTCTTCGATTCCACGAAACTCGATTATCTGCAAAATCAGTTCGGTGCGACGTTGGGCGGCCCAATCCGCAAGGACAAGACATTTTTCTTTGTGACTTATGAGGGCGACCGCTTGCGCAAAGGAACGTCTTCGGACACGGTGACAGTTCCGACGGCCAGTGAGAGGCTCGGAGATTTTTCGGCGACTCCGTTTGCAGGCGGTGTCACCACTGATTTCTTCGCGCAAACGCTGAACAGCCGCTGCGGTCTGAACATGCCGATGCCCTCGACGACGGCTGATGGCATCGTTCCGTATTCCGACATATTTCCCGGAAACGTGATTCCGCAGCAGTGTATGGATCAGACGGCGCTGGACCTTTTGAATAAGTACGTGCCGCAGTCCAATCGTCCGGATGGCACGTTTCAGGGCGTTCCGCTGGGGCACGAGCGAAGCAACCAGTTCACTGTGAAGGTCGACCACGAACTGACCAAAAACCAACATCTTACCGGCTACTACTATTTCGACCAACACTATCTGGCGAAGCCGTTCGCGCGTTTCCAGGCGGGCGGTGCGACGCTGCCGGGATTTGGCGACCTGACGGATGAGCGGATTCAGCAAGTGAACGTCGCCCACACATGGACGATTGGTTCGACGTCCGTGAACGAGATCAGGTTTACATACTTTCGCGAAGGGCAAGGCACGTTCCTGCATCCGCAAAACACGGCATTGGTACAGGATTCCTGCACCACCGTGTCTGCAAGCGATTGCTTCGCCGATCCCAACAACCCGGATCTGGGCATCCATCCGAACCTGGGCGCAAGCAGAGAAGGCGTTCCGTACGTGAATATCGCCGGCGGATTTTCGCTGGGGAATAACTTCGAAGGCGAGCTTCCGCAAAAGGGCAACACTTATCAAATCTCCGACAGTTACGGAAAGGTTGTCGGAAATCACAGTTTGAAGTTTGGTGCAGACTACCGCGATAACCAGTTTGATCAACGGCTCTACTTCAACATCAACGGCTCCTATTACCTTTACGGCGGAGGTCCGAACGACACGCAGTCGGACAACCTGTTTGCCGACTATCTGCTGGGACTGAATGACAACTACATTCAAGGTTCGGCACAGGACGAATTGATTCGCTCCAAAGCGGTGTATCTCTTCGCGCAGGACAGCTGGAAGTTGCGCTCCAATTTGACCTTGAATTACGGCCTACGCTGGGAATTGAACACCCCGATGGCGGACATCGGAAAGAAAGTGCAGACCTATCGTCCCGGTCAGAACACCAGCATATACCCGTGCCAGTTGTCGCAGGCCAGTATTGAAAACTTCCAGAACAACTGGGGTGTTACGGATCCAGATTGCGCCAACACCGGCGTAATACCCACCGGCTTGGTTGTTGCCGGCGACAAAGGCGTTCCTACCGGACTCACGTCGACTTACTACAAATCTTTTGCGCCGCGCATCGGTTTGGCATATAGCCCCAGTGCCAGGGACGGCTTCCTCGGAGCCCTGTTTGGTGGGCCGGGTAAAACCAGCATCCGTGCGGGCTTTGGAATTTTCTACAACCCCATCGAACAGCTAGTGATGGAGCAATTCAGCGCGGAACCACCCTTCGGCGGCAGTTCCAGCATCTATAACACGATGTTTAATCTACCGTTCCAGTATCAGGACGGAACGACAGCGCCCAATCCATTTAACGGAATTCTCAATCCTCCGCGCGGCCAACCCGTGGATTGGTCCATGTTCCGGCCCATTCTTCTCTATGGGCAGGCGGCGCCGGACATTCGCTCGCAGTATGCCGAGCAATACAACTTGACCATTCAACGTGAACTGGCGAAGGACCTGGTGTTCCAAATTGCTTATGTCGGACGCCAGGGACACCGGCTGTTGGCAACCCAGGAAATCAATCCAGGGAATCCGCAAACGTGTTTGGACTTGAACCAGATTCTTGGTGTGGGGACTTGCACACAGTTCGGCGCGGACAGTTCGTACTTTATTGAGCCGGGAACGAAGCTTGCCGCGGACCTGCATCTTCCGTACGGACCGACCAAGATCCTCCCAACTGGAACGGTAGTGGGCGCAAGCGGAATTACCCTGGTCGGACTGCGGCCGTTTTCTTCGCCGAATTGCGACCCCAGCACCGGCGAAGGCTGTCCCGTGGACGGGCTGCCCATGTTCTCCAGCATCTTTCAACAGGGAACGATTTCAAGTTCAGCCTACAACGCACTGCAAGCCAGCTTGGAGAAGCGTTTCTCAAACGGCTTGCAATTCACCGGCGCCTATACTTTTGGAAAATCGCTGGATTACGCGTCAACATTTGAAAGCCTGGTCAACCCTTTTGATCCCAGAATCGGGCGTTCGCCATCGCTCTTTGATGCGCGGCACCGGTTCGTCTTCAGCTATTACTGGGAGCTGCCGGTACGCAAGTATGAAGGCTTTGCCGGCAAAGCGCTCAACGGCTGGTCCTTGTCGGGAACCATCACCGCGCAGTCTGGTTTCCCGATCCGCATTACCGAGCAGGACGATAACGAACTGTATTCGAGTTTTGACTTTGAAACTTCCGGCCAACCCAATCTGATTGCGCCGTTCAAGTCCGTCGATCCGCGGAAAGGTACGTGCGCGATCGGGACTGGACCTACTTCCGGTACGGGAGTTGATTGCTCTCCGATCAATGCCGGATTCGATCCGAACTCTTTCAGCACTGGATGCATCGATCCGGCGGACCCAACTAATCTCGTCGATAACCCACTCTGCTCCAATGCGCCTGGCGGTGTGGTGCTCGGCACCATTGGTAACGCTCCGCGAACAATGTGCTGCGGGCCGGGCATCTTCCAGACCGACATCGGGATCCTCAAGAACACGATGATCGGGGAACGCTATCGGCTGCAGTTCCGCGGTGAAATCTACAATCTGTTCAACCATACACAGTTCTACCAGCCTGACGGCAATGTCACCGATGGGAGTGACTTCGGCCGCGTGAAGCGCGCGCGTGATCCGCGCTTGATGCAGTTCGCTCTGAAGCTATATTTCTAGGGCCACCGCGGAGAGAATAGATAGGTGCGCGGCGCGGCTTAAAAAGGCCGCGCTTCCGCGCGTCTACAAGGACGCCATGACTTTCGCGACACACTGACGGCAGGGAAGAGACCTGCAAAGAGCCCGCCGCAGAGAAAACGGCGCGCTTGGTTCGGAGAAATACCATGTTCTACGAAGCACTCGGAAAAGAGCTGGCGCTTTATGAAAAGCGCACGCCGAAATCGGCTGCTGCCCACAAGCGTGCCCTGCAGCGCATCCCGCTTGGCGTAGCCAGCAACTACCGCCACTATGAGCCTTACCCGGTTTTTGTAAAGGACGGTAAGGGCAGCAAGATTCATGATCTTGACGGCAACGAATACATTGATCACAACCTATGTTTTGGCGCGTTGATGGCGGGTCACTGCCACCCCGCGGTCGTAAAGGCCGTCGAAACGAAGCTGCATGAAGGCACCACGTTTGGCATGCCGCATGACCAGGAATGGGAACTGGCCGAGGAAATTTGCGCACGCTATCCGGTCGAAATGGTTCGCTTCGGTTCGAGCGGCACAGAAGTCACCATGCACGCCTGCCGCATCGCTCGCGCCGCCACGGCCCGCGACAAAATCATCAAATTCGAAGGCTCCTACCACGGCTTGCACGACACGGCTCTGGTCAGCGTGAAGCCCAAGGAAGACCAATACGGCGACGAAAACGCGCCCAACTCCGTTGCGGGTGGTGGCGGTGTCCCCCAAGCCGCGGTCGACAACGTGGTCGTCGCCAGCTTCAACAACCTGAAAAGCGTCGAGAATCGCTTCGAGCAATATCCCGGCCAGATTGCCGCAATCATTCTTGAGCCCATCCTGATGAATGTCGGCCTGTGCATTCCGCAACCCGGCTTCCTCGAAGGACTACGCAATCTTTGCGATGCCCACGGTGCGCTGCTCATTTTCGACGAAGTAAAAACCGGTGCGAAGCTCGCCTGGGGCGGCGCCAGCGATTATTTCGGCGTGAAGCCGGACATGATCTGCCTCGCCAAGTCCATCGGCGGCGGGCTTCCGCTCGGCGCATTCGGAGCGAGCAAGAAAGTGATGGGGCTCATTTCCGATCACAAAGTCTTTCACGGCGGGACTTACAACACCAACCGTGTGGCGATGGCGGCCGGCCTGGCCACGTTCCGCGAAGTGCTTACGCGGGAAAATTACGCCCACGTGGAGAAGCTCAGCAAGAAACTGACCGAAGGCTACCGTATTATCGTGAAAAAGGCAGGATTGACCGCGTACGTGGCCAGTGCTGGAGTCAACGGCGCCCTCATGCTGTATCCGCAGGAAATCAAGAATTACCGCGACTGGACCAAAATCGACGTGGATCTCTGGCGTCACTATTGGTTTGCCATGGTGAATCGCGGCGTGCTCGCTCAACCTTATTGGTGGGATGAGCAGTGGACCATTTCTGTGCAGCACAGCGATGCGGATATCGACAAGCATCTCGCCGTGTTTGAAGAAATCGCCCCCGGGTTGGCCAAAGCGCAAGCCGATCGCGGCCTGGTGACGGTCGCGGCCGCCCACTAAGCGTCTTGCGGTCGCCGACTGGGCTCGTCTTGGCCCAGCCAGCATTCCGAGCGAAGCGAGGAATCTTTCTTCGCTTGGTCTAGAGCAGGATTCCGCGGAGATTTTCGGAGAACAACCTTGAACCCGGACGCAAATACCGCGGAATCCCAGCCGCATCTCAAACGAGTTCTCGGCCAGCGTGACCTGGTGCTGCTCTTCGTTGTTGCGGTCTTCAATCTCAACGTCGTCCCTTCGATCGCGGCCAACGGCGGTGTCACCATCTGGCTCTGGATCATTTCTTTGCTTCTCTTTTTCTGGCCGCAGGGCATCGCCGTCATCGAACTCGCGCATCGTTATCCCGGCGAAGGCGGCGTTTATCTCTGGGCCAAGGAAGTTTTTGGCGATTTCCACGGATTTTTGTCGGGCTGGTGTTACTGGACCAATAACATGATGTACGTTCCGACAGTCCTACTTTATTTCGTCGGCGTCTCGGTCTTCGCTCTTGGTGTTGGCCACGAATCTCTTGCGGACAATAAGATCTTCGCGCTGGGTTCCTGCGTCGTGTTGCTGGTGGTTCTCGTAGTGCTGAACATCGTGGGCCTCGGCGTCGGCAAGTGGATCAACAACATCGGCGGCATCGGCACATTTGTCGCCGCCGCGCTCCTTATGGCCCTCGGTCTCATTGTCTGGACTCGTTTTGGCAGCACCGTGACCTGGTCTGACTTTCAGATTCCCGCGAACCCGCGCTTTGTTCTGAATTCTTTCGGGGTCATCTGCTTCGGCCTGGTAGGCCTGGAACTGGCTTCGGTCATGGGCGACGAAATTCAGGAACCCTCGAAAACGCTTCCCGGAGCCGTCGCCTGGGGCGGCGTGCTCTCGGGCATCCTCTATGTTGGTGCAACACTCACGCTTTTGGTCGCCGTCAGCAAGTCCGACATCAGCGTTCTCCAGGGCATCGTCCAAGCCGTTACGCGCATGGCTGGTCGTGTGGGCGTTCCCTGGATCGTCGCACCCTTCGCCTTTTTACTTAGCTTGTCCATCGCGGGCATTGGCTCCGCATGGCTTGGCGGCTCCGCGCGCATTCCTTTCGTCGCCGGCCTCGATTCGTATATGCCGCGCTGGCTCGGTAGCATTCACTCCAAATACCGCACGCCTTACGCCGCCTTGCTCGTGCACGCCGGCGTATCATTGATTCTTGTACTGATGAATTTCTGGGGATCAGGCGTTCAGGAATCGTTCCAACGCATGTTGTCCCTCGCCGTGGTGTTGCAACTCGTGCCGTTTCTCTACATGTTCGGCGCACTTCTCAAGATCGCCATGGATCGAAGCTTTCAGGCCGCGCGCTACGGCAAGAGCACTCTGCTCCTCGCCGGTACCTGCGGTCTGCTGACCACCACGCTTGGCATTGGCCTGGCTTTTTTCCCCGCCCAGCAGATTTCTTCGCTCGCTTCCTATGAAACGTGGATGGTGGGTGGCACCATCTTCTTTATAGGTGCGGCGGCGTTCTTCTTTTTCGTATATGGCCGCCGCAGGGCCGCCTTGAAAGCGGTCGCTTAGACAGTTTCGGCAGTAGGGAGGTTTGTATGTCCAGTGGTGCAACAACCGGAGTTCGCACGTACCAGAATTTCGTCAACGGCAAATGGGAAGGCGCTGCATCTGGCAAGACCTTTCCCGTCTACGACCCCTCCACCGAAGAAGTGATCGCGCACGTGGAAGCCGCTGCTGCGGCGGATGTCGATCGCGCGGTCAAAGCAGCACGCGCCGCTTTTGACTCCGGTCCCTGGCCACAAACCACCGCGCAGGACCGCGGGCGCATCCTTTTCAAGCTCGCCGAAAAAATCCGCCAAAATTCTAAGCCGCTCGCCGAACTCGAATGCCGTAATACCGGCAAGCCTATCGTTGAAGCCGAGTACGACATCGCCGACGTCGCTACATGCTTTGAATACTACGGTGGCCTGGCCAACAAGGTGACCGGCCACGTGAATCCCGTTCCCGCGAACGCGCTCAGTTTCACCATGCGCGAACCTGTCGGCGTCGCCGGCCAAATCATTCCGTGGAATTACCCGCTGCTCATGGCTGCTTGGAAACTCGCGCCCGCCATCGCCGCCGGCTGCTGTTGTATTCTCAAACCCGCCGAACAGACTCCGCTCACCGCTCTGGAATTCGCAAACTATTTTGAAGAAGCTGGCCTGCCTCCCGGAGTCGTCAATATCGTCAACGGCTTTGGGGAAACCGCCGGCGCTGCTATCGTCGCTCATCCAGGCGTGGACAAAATCGCCTTCACCGGCAGCGCTGCCGTCGGCAAGATCATCGTCAAATCCGCCGCGGACACACTCAAGCGCGTCACCCTCGAACTAGGCGGCAAATCGCCCAACGTTTTCTTCGCCGATGCCGACTGGGAAGCCGCTGTGGATGGCGCGCTGTTCGGCGTCTTCATCAATCAGGGCGAAGTCTGCTCCGCCGGTAGCCGCATCCTCGTTGAAAAAAAGATTTACTCGAAATTCGTCGAAGCCATGACCGAAAAAGCCAAGCGCATCAAACTTGGCCCGCCGCTCGAGCGTGAAACCAAGATGGGCCCACTGGTTAGCAAGGAACAATACGATCGTGTCAGCAGCTATCTCGACCTTGGCAAAAAAGAAGCCAAGACCGCCATCGGCGGCGGCCGGCCCAAGCACATCGCCAAAGGCTATTACCTCGAACCAACGATTTTCTACGACGTGGACAATGCAGCCCGCATCTCCCGCGAGGAAATTTTCGGCCCGGTCGCTTCCGTTATTCCCTTCGAAGGCGAACCTGATGCAATCAAGATTGCCAACGACACGCCCTATGGACTCGCCGGTGCCGTTTGGACCCGCGACATCTACAAAGCCTTTCGCGTCGTGAAATCACTGCGCGCCGGAATCATCTGGGTCAATCACATGCAGCCAACCTACGTCGAAGCGCCGTGGGGAGGTTATAAGCAGTCCGGCTTCGGCCGTGAACTCGGTCCCTGGGGCCTCGAGGAATATCTCGAAACCAAGCAGGTCTTCGTCAATCTCGATGAAGCCCCGATCGGCTGGTACTAGCTAGCACCGCCGCCCCCCGGGGCCCTGCGCTTGCGTAAGGAATTCGTCACCAACATTCCCGGAGTATGCACAAATGAAAACCATAAACTTGCGTACCGAAATCCCCGGCCCCAAATCACGCGACCTCATGGCCCGCCGCGAAGCCGCCGTTCCGCGTGGGCCCTATCACGCCACGCCCATCTTCGTTGCCCGTTCCGAAGGGGCGGTCATTGAGGACGTGGACGGCAATCGGTTTCTTGATTTCGCAGGCGGCATCGGCTGTCTCAATACCGGCCACCGCCCGCAAGAAATCGAATCTGCCATTCGCGCACAGCTCGAGCGGTATCTGCATCTCTGCTTCAGCGTCACGCCCTACGAGGGCTATGTTGCCGTCGCTGAAAAACTGAACTCTCTGACGCCGGGCAAGTTCGCCAAGAAAACGCTGCTCGTGAACTCCGGTGCCGAAGCAGTGGAAAACGCGGTCAAGATCGCCCGCGCCTATACCAAGCGCCCTGCGGTCATCGCGTTCAACGACGCTTTCCACGGTCGCACCATGATGGCGCTTTCGCTCACCAGCAAGACGCATCCCTATAAAGCTGGCTTCGAACCGTTTCCCGGCGACGTCTATCGCCTCCCGTACGCCTACTGCTACCGCTGCTCCTACGGCCTCACCTATCCGTCCTGCAAAGTTGCTTGCGGCAGTGCACTCGAAGACGCTTTTAAACGTGTCGTAGCTCCCGAATCCGTCGCCGCAGTCATTGCCGAGCCGGTGCTCGGCGAAGGCGGCTTCGTCGCTCCGCCAAAGGAGTTTTACTCCGTCGTCAGCGAAATCTGCCGCAAGCACGGCATTCTCTTCATCGCCGACGAAGTGCAATCGGGCATCGCTCGCACCGGCAAATATTTTGCTATCGAGCACTACGGCGTCGAGCCCGACCTGATCACTTCCGCCAAATCGCTGGGTGGCGGATTGCCTCTCGCCGCAGTGACGGGTCGCGCCGAAATCATGGACGCTGCCGGTGTAGGGGGCCTCGGCGGCACTTTCGGCGGCAATCCGCTTTCCTGTGCCTCCGCACTCGCCGCGCTCGAGATGATCGAAAGACAAGGATTGCTCGCCCGCTCCACCCACCTCGGCCGGAAATTTGAAGAGCGCGGCAAATTCTGGCAAAAACAATTTTCCATCATCGGCCAAGTGCGCGGTCTCGGTGGAATGTGTGCCATCGAGCTGGTCAAAGATCCCACCACGCGTGAACCCTACGCCGAGGCCACCAAGAGCATCGCGCAATATTGCTACGAACACGGGCTGATCACCATTACCGCCGGCACCTATGGCAACGTCATGCGCATCCTGGTCCCGCTCGTCGTCACCGACGCGCAATTCGAGGAAGGCCTCGAGGTCCTCGAATCCGCCCTGGCCCACGCTGGGGGCTCCGCCGCACCGCAAAAGCAGTTGGCGATATCGAACACCTAGTACGGCGTTACGGTGCCGGCATGCGTGCCGGCTTTGGCAGCCCTGCCTTTGGTCGCCGAGACTTTATCGTGGCGGCATCATGCGACCCGAGCGGCAACGCCGCCAACCTGGGTAAGATTGAGGTTAGGAGCAAGCAGATGAGCGAAACGGTAACCCCAACCATCACCTCGGGCGTAATCCTCAAAGATCCCCGCCTTTTCCGCCAAGCCTGCTACATCAACGGCGCGTGGAGCACTTCGCCAAACAACGCCACCGTCAACGTGGACAATCCGGCCACCGGCGAAATCCTTGGCACCGTCCCCAAACTAGGCGCCCGAGAAACTCGCGCCGCGATCGATGCCGCAAACGCGGCCTTCCCCGCCTGGAGCAAGAAAACCGGCAAAGAGCGCGCCATAGTGCTTCGCCGCTGGTTCGATCTCATGATGGAAAATCAGGATGACCTCGCCCGCCTGATGACGCTCGAGCAAGGCAAGCCGCTCACCGAATCCAAAGGGGAAGTCGCCTACGCCGCCGCATTCCTTGAATGGTTCGGCGAAGAGGCCAAACGCGTTTACGGTGACACCATTCCCGGCCATCAGGCGGACAAACGCATCGTCGTCATCAAGCAGCCGATCGGCGTCGTTGCCTGCATCACTCCTTGGAATTTTCCGCTGGCTATGATCACCCGCAAAGCTGGCCCCGCCATCGCTTCCGGCTGCACCGTCGTGCTCAAGCCCGCCGCGCAAACTCCATACTCGGCGCTCGCGCTCGCCGAGCTTGCCGAACGCGCAGGCGTTCCCAAAGGCGTGTTCAACGTCATCACCGGTTCCGCAAAGGAAATCGGGGGCGAACTCACTTCCAATCCCATCGTTAAAAAACTTTCCTTCACCGGTTCCACGGAAGTCGGCAAGGTCCTCATGGCGCAGTGTGCCGGCACCGTCAAAAAGCTTTCTCTCGAACTCGGTGGCAACGCTCCCTTTATCGTCTTCGATGATGCCGATCTTGATGCCGCCGTCGAAGGTGCAGTCGCCTCCAAATACCGCAATACCGGCCAGACCTGTGTCTGCACCAACCGTCTGCTCGTTCAAGGTAACGTATACGACGCGTTCGCCGAAAAGCTCGCCGCCGCCGTCGAAAAACTCAAGCCCGCTTTCGGGCTCGAAGCCGGCGCCACCCAGGGGCCGTTGATCGACGATGCTGCCGTCGCCAAAGTCGAAGACCACATCCGCGACGCGCAGCAGAAAGGCGCCAAGCTCTTAGTCGGCGGCAAACGCCACGCTCTCGGGGGCCGCTTCTTCGAACCGACCATCCTGACCGATGTCACTCCGCAGATGGCCGTTGCGCGCGAAGAAACTTTCGGTCCGGTCGCCCCACTCTTCCGCTTTGGAACGGAAGCCGAAGCGGTCGAACTGGCCAACGCCACCGAATTCGGCCTGGCTGCGTATTTCTATGGGAAAGATTTGTCGCGCGTCTGGCGCGTCGCCGAAGCCCTCGAATACGGCATCGTCGGCATCAACACCGGCATCATCTCCACCGAAGTCGCGCCCTTCGGCGGCGTCAAGGAGTCCGGCTTAGGCCGCGAAGGCTCCAAGTACGGCATGGACGAATACCTCGAAATCAAATACCTATGCTTCGGCGGGATTGCCTGACGCAGCCTGTCCCCAGGTCGCCAGAGGCGAGCTGCGCCGAGGCAACCCTAAAGGATTTTTTGACCTAGGGCGGACAGTACCAATTCCACGCCGAGCAACGCAGTTCGGTTGTGCTCGTCAATCACCGGATTGATTTCTACGACTTCGAGAGAAGCCATCGCTTTGGAGTCGGCGATCATCTCGCAGGCCAGGTGGGATTCGCGGTAGGTCACGCCGCCTCGAACAGGCGTACCGACACCGGGTGCGTCTGAAGGATCCACAAAGTCCATATCCAGAGAAACCGCCACACCATCCGTGTCGTCCATGGCGTATTTCAGCGCGTCGGACATCACTTCGCGCATGCCACGCTCGTCAATATCCCGCATCGTGAAAACATGAATGCCGGATTTCTTGACGATCTTGCGTTCCTGGGCGTCCAGATCGCGTGCTCCGACAATCACGATGTTGCCGGGTTCGGCTTTCGGTTTAAATCCTCCGAGCATCACCAATTCGTCGGCGCCGTAGCCCATGATCGCGGCCAGCGGCATACCGTGCACGTTGCCCGAAGGTGAGCTTTCCGGCGTGTTCATGTCGCCATGCGCGTCCAGCCAGATATAGCCGATCTGTTTTTTGTCCTTGCGAAAATGAGAAGACACACCGGCGGCGACTCCCGCCGCGATCGAATGGTCGCCCCCGAGAACGAGCGGCAAAAAACCTTCTTCCAGCGATTTCTGCACGTGTTTTGAAATATCGCTGCAAGTTTCCGCGATCTCTTGCAAATACTTGGCCCGCTTTTCGCCGACGTGCATTTCTTCGGGCTGTTTCACTTCTAGGTTGCCGATGTCTTCGACGGTGTGCCCAAGCTGCTTGATGCGGGCTTGCAGTCCGGCGACGCGCAGGGCGGATGGTCCCATGTCCACGCCGCGGCGCGACTGGCCGAGGTCCATGGGCACACCAATGATGCGAACTTTTTGTGGCATTGCGCTTTCCAGATTCGGTGACGGGCCGGGCTGGCACGGTATAGTGGGCGCCTACTCTGACGCCCCGCCGTCCAACCGCCAGCCACTCCTAACTGCCGAGGAGGACTAAGGATACACCCGGTAAATCATGCGGGGAAAGGGGATCACCTCGCGGATGTGTTCGGTGCCGCATATCCAGGCGACGGTCCGTTCTAGGCCCAGGCCGAAGCCGGCGTGGGGAACGCTGCCATAGCGCCGCAGATCCAGGTACCACTGGAAGGCTTCTTCCGGTAAGTTGTGCTCTTTCAATCGCTTAACGAGCAAGTCGTAATTGTGGATTCGCTGGCTGCCGCCAATGATCTCGCCGTAGCCCTCGGGCGCAATCATGTCAAAGGCCAGCGCCTTGGTCGGGTCTTCCACATCCGGCTGCATATAGAAGGCTTTGATGGCCGTGGGGTAGCGATGAATCATAACCGGGCGGTCAAATTCTTTGGAGATGATGGTCTCTTCATCACCGCCGAAGTCATCGCCCGACCTGGCCGGATTCCCGTGCTTGTTGAGGATGTCGACCGCGTCCTCGTAACTGATCCGCGGGAAAGGCGGCTTAACATTCTCCAGCATTTTGGCGTCGCGCTTTAGCATCTCCAGTTCGCGCGATTTGTTCTGTACTACAGACTGCACGATGGCGGATACCAGGCCTTCTCCAAGCGCCATCATGTCGTCGAGCGTCGCGTAAGCTGCTTCCGGTTCCAACATCCAGAATTCGGTCAAGTGCCGGCGGGTCTTGGATTTTTCGGCGCGGAAGGTGGGTCCGAACGTGTACACCTTGCCCAACGCCATGGCCGTGGCTTCGATATACAACTGCCCGGACTGCGTTAAATACGCCTTCTGGTCGTCAATGTAATTCACTTCGAACAGCGTCGAGGTCCCCTCGCACGCCGACGGCGTGAACATCGGCGCATCGGTTAGCGTGTAGCCCTGTGCGTCCATGAAGTTGCGCGCGGCGCGCACGGCCTCTGCACGGATGCGCAAAATGGCTGCTTGCCGCGGCGTGCGGATCCACAGATGGCGGTGATCGAGCAGAAAATCAACGCCGTGCTCTTTGAGCTGAATCGGAAAAGGCGTCTCTTCGGAAACTTTCTGCAAGACTTGCACCGCGCTCACGCCGATTTCATAGCCACCCGGTGCGCGCTGTTCGGCGCGAATCTTGCCGATGACGATGACGCTCGACTCCTGCGTGAGGCCCTTGAGCGCTTCGAACGCTGCCGGATTTTCTTTCAGCGAAACGACTCCCTGAATGATGCCGGTGCCATCACGGAAGATAGGGAAGAGCAGCTTGCCGGACTCCCGCAAGTTGTAGAGCCAGCCCTGGAGCGTAACTTCCTGGCCGTCGTACTTACCTGCCTGTTCTATGGCGATGGTCGTCATTGGTCGGCTTCCGCGATGAAATGCCAAACGAGAAGTTTAACAGAATCGGCGCGGGCCTTCGCCCCATCCGGATTCGCACCCCCGCGCGACCGCGGTTAGAATGCTAGGCGCTCCGGAGGGCACATGTCGGATCACTCGCGCAGAGATTTTTTGACCGTTACGTCCATAGGATTGATGGGAGCGGCCGTCGGGCTGCCCGAAGAAAACAGCCTGCCGGGGATGCAGCAGCCAACCGAGCCGCCCGCTGGAGCGCCGCCCGCGTTTGGCGCGGGTCCGGCCGTCGGGCCCCCAGTCTCCACCGGAACATTCGCCGAGGCCGAAAAGTTGGTGCAAGTCGAGTTGAACGCCGCCGATCGTGCTGAGGCGGCTCGGAGTTGGCGGCAAACCATGGCGGCACTCTACGAACGCCGCACTGGCCCGCGCAAAATTGCACTCGAACCTACCCTCGCTCCCTATTCCCAGTGGAATCCCGTGCTGCCGGGACGGTCGAACGGTCCGCTCCGCGACCGATTTGTGCGTTCGAATGAGGACGCCGGGCCGCTGCCCACGCGGGATGAGGAGATTGCCTACGCGCCGGTGACCAAACTTTCGCGCTGGATCGAACAGCGCAAGCTCACTGCAGAACGCCTCACCCTAATCTATCTCAAGCGCATCGAGCAGTTCGACCCCAAGCTGCGCTGCGTGATTACACTGACGCGTCAACTCGCGTTACAGCAGGCCCGGCAAGCCGATGCCGAAATCGAAGCTGGAAAATATCGCGGGCCGCTGCACGGCATCCCGTGGGGCGGAAAAGACTTGCTCGATACGGCGGGAATCGCCACCACTTATGGCGCCGAGCCATTCCGCAATCGCGTTCCCGAAAAGGACGCAGCCGTCGTAAGGCGGCTGCATGAAGCCGGGGCCGTTCTGATCGCCAAACTCAGCCTCGGCGCGCTGGCGTTGAACGACATCTGGTTCGGCGGGCAAACAGTAAATCCTTGGCTTCTTGAAGAGGGCGCATCCGGCTCGAGCGCGGGCCCCGGCGCCGCCACCGCAGCCGGCTTGGTCGGGTTTTCCATTGGCAGCGAAACGGGCGGCAGCATTGTTAGTCCCTCGATGCGCTGCGGTGTCACCGGCCTGCGCCCTACCTACGGCCGCGTGCCGCGCACCGGCGCTATGACCTTGTGCTGGTCGCTCGACAAGCTCGGTCCGATGACGCGTTCAGTAGAAGACGCTGCATTGGTATTGCACGCGATTTCCGGGCCTGACGCCGGCGATCTTTCGAGTGTTCCGAGCAAACTCGATTTTGACGCGAACGCGCCGATCAAAAGCTTGCGTGTCGGTTACTTTCCGAACTGGATGAAGGAGAACCCGTCGACTGACGTGGACCGCGCCGCACTGGAAAACGTCAGGAAACTCGGCATGCAAGCCGTGGAAGTTTCGCTGCCGGATTGGCCTTACGATTCGATGCAGCTCATCTTGTTTGCCGAGGGCGCGGCTGCTTTTGAAGAATTAGTTTTAAGTCACGGGGTCGACCAATTGAAAGCTCAAGTCCCCGATGCCTGGCCCAATTTGTTTCGCCAAGCCCGTTTTCTTTCCGCCGTGGATTTTGTGCAAGCCGACCGCCTGCGCCGCAAAGTCGCCGAAGAAATGGCTCGCGTCTTCGAAAAGGTCGATCTGCTGCTGGTGCCTTCCTTGCGCGACGAAATGCTCACCATCACCAACTTTACCGGCCAGCCGTCGCTCACCCTGCGGGCGGGCTTCGTCGAGGTTTCTGAGGCCCGCAGCGACTGGGCTCCCGATCCAAAGCACCCGTTGCCCAAGTTCAATCCGCCGCGCCGCGTGCCGCACGGCGTAACGCTGATCGGCCGTCTTTTCGAAGAAGGAACGTTGTGCTACGCCGGGATGGCGCTCGAACGCGCCTTCAACGTGATGGGCGAACACCCACCCGGTTTCTGAAGAAACCCGCCTAATTGCCGCTGGGCGGCAGCAACGCGTAGCTGACAAACGCGATGCTCTTGCTGTCCGGCGACCACGACGGCACGTTGATCGTGCCCTGCCCGCCAAACAGCAGGGCGATCACGCTGATTTTCTTGTCCGCCAGGGTCATGACCCGCAGCTTTACGTCTTTATTTTCCGGATGCCCGCCGACGCTTGGGTCGTACGTCAAGAAAACCATGGACTTCCCGTCCGGCGAAATATGCGGAAACCAGTTGTTGTATTCATCCGAGAATACTTGCTCCTGCTCGCCGCCATCCGGCTTCATGCGCCAAATCTGCATGTGCCCGCTGCGCTCAGAATTGAAGTAGATGTACTGTGCATCCGGCGAATATTCCGGCCCGTCGTCCAATCCTTTTGCTGTCGTCAGCCGCATCTCCTCGCCGCCGCTCACCGGAATCGTAAAAATATCAAAATCGCCGTTGCGCTGCCCTACAAAGGCCAACGTTTTTCCGTCCGGCGACCAGCCATGCCAGTACGACGGAGAATTCTTCGTCACGAGCCGCGGCGTCCCGCCGCCGAGAGGGACCACATATACCAGGGACTGGCGATTCCCTGGCGTAGTCTCCTGCGACTGGTCGCTGATCGCCAGCAACCCGCTGTCTGGCGAAATTCCGTGGTCGTTGTTGCAGCGGATCGCAAATCCGGTATCCAGGGCTTCGGGTTGTACCTTACCGTCGGCAGGCATTCGAAAAATCCTTCCCTCACGATTGAACAACAGCTCTTTCCCGTCGTGTGTCCAGTTGGGCGCTTCAAACCGGCCTTTTGCCGCGTAGATCGCGGTACGGTCATTCGAGTCCACCGGCATGGTTTCCAGAAAGCTGTACAACACGAAGTCCTTGCTGCCCGCCACCTCCGTCGCGCTCTTTAACGAGGTGAGCTGTACATCCGAAAACACCGCTTTCTCGACCACGTCCTTGTCGTGACTAGATACGCCGATCCCCACATAAAAGGGCCCTTTTAATTCAATTCGCGGCGAAGTTCCCGCTATGTTCAAATCACCGCTCTCACCGGCCAGCCACATGGTCACGTACGCGCCGTGTTTTTCAATCCGCAGATGCTTCGGTCCCCAGTTTGGCGATTCCACTTCGTTTGTCGGCCCGCCCTTTTCGCTGCGAAACTGCAGCGCGGTCATCCCATTCCCATGCCGCGCGATGTCGACATAAACGGAATCTTCCTCAAGGCTCTGCCGAATCATCAGCACTGCTTTGCGATGTGCATTCCCGCCTGCCCCGACAAAACTTATATCTGCCGCAAGCGCCACGTCGCCGCTCATCTTTTTCCAGACAAATTGATACGCATCCTTGGCGAACCACATGTTTTCGCCGCTGCCCTCGATTGTGTATGTGCCTTTCGCCGCGTCGTACTGCACTGAACCCGGATGTAGCACCGCTCCGACGTCGCCGCTCGCTTCAAACACGCCCAGCTTGGTTTCGGCTTTTTCTTGCGCCGGCAAAATCTGACCGGTCCCGACAAGAGAGAAAGCCAACAGCGCTACTCGAACGCTAACTCGCGTCGCTTGGATGTTCACGAGGAAACCTCGACGAATCTGTCTTGTAGAACCGGGCTCGGCCCGGCTCTTCGCGCCAGCACTCTACCACGCCGCTGCCACCTCATTTCACTACAGGAAACACCGTGTACCCTGCCCCCGGTCCGCGAACGTCGCATTGTTCAGAGACCTGGTGGTGCCCGCCGAGCTTTCTGCTTTCCGTCTGGCACCTTAAAAATTCAAGGAGGAAGCAGGACGATGAAGATTCGTTTGGTTGTTCCCACAGCTCTGGCTCCGGCACTGGCATTCTTGGCCGTCTTGTCGATCGGCGCTCCCACTCAGGCACAGCGCCCGGGCGAACACCCCGGCGGCGAACACCCCGGGGGAGAACGTCACGACAACGTGCACGCCAATCATGGCCGCATTCCCGAAGCACCGGCAAAACGTGAAGTGCACGCCAAACCGGAAGTCGACCGGCGCACCGGCGGGCGCGTCAATAGCATTCCGCACGTTAGCGAAGATCACTGGTATGGCCACGATCGGCCCAACGACAAGCGCTACGTCATCGCGCATTCTTATCCGCACGGCCGTTTCGAGCATTTCGGCCCGACCTATCGCTATCACGTGGATCGTTTCGATCTCGGCGCGCACCGTTTCTGGTTTCCCGGCGGCTTTTCGTTTGAAATCGCTTCCTGGGACTGGGATCTTGCTTCCAGTTGGTGTTGGGATTGCCCCGGCGACAACTTCGTCGTGTACGATGACCCCGACCATCCCGGCTGGTATCTCATCTACAACTCGCAAACCGGTGTCTACGCCCACGCCCAATACATGGGCTCCTAATTTCTCTTACGGCAAAATGGAAAAGGGCCGGTTTATCCGGCCCTTCTTGGTCTTATCTCCGCAGGCTGTTCCGCGTCAGCTTCTTTTTCCTACCCCCAGGCTTCCGCAAACCGCTCAAATGCTGCGCGCGCCGCAGCCAACTGCTCCGGCACTGACGGCGCCTCCGGCGCAAACCTTTCCTTCAGTTCCAACACCACCGGCAAATCCTCATTCGGTGCCGACTTCAGCAGTGGAATCGCAGCGCCCCAATCAATCGATCCCTCGTAGGGCAGGAGGTGTTCATCCTTCTCGCCGTGATTGTCGTGCAAGTGCAGCGACGCTACCAGCTCCTTCATCGGCGCAAAACCCTTCTCGATGCGCTCCTCGGCCGCACCATCCGCCAGATTCGCGTGCCCCACATCGAAATTGAATCGCAATCCGGAGAGCCGAGTCTCATCCACGAATGCGCGCAAATACGCGGGTTCTCCCATTTCACTGGTGGTGTTCTCCACTGCCAGTGTCACTCCCGCGTGATGCGCGTGCAGCACCAGGTGTTCCAGCGTGCTGAACGCCGCATCTCGTTTCCGCGGATCTGCTTCCTCCCGCGAGCCGCCCATGTGCAGCACCATCCGTGAAAAAGGCAAATCTTCCGAAACATCAATGGCCCGCTTAAACTCGTCCATCGCCTCGATCCGCCGCACCTTTTCTACTTCGCAGACCGAAAGCGGCTGCCCGCCCTCCCGTGTAGCGCTCGAATCCTTGCTGGTCGGCGCGTGCAGTGAATCCAGCTTCATCTGGTTCGCTGCCAAAAGCCCCGAGAGCGCCCGCACCTCCTGTTTCGACGCATAATCAAAATGCGCGCGCGAACAAAAAATCTCCAGCGCGTTGAATCCCCCATCGCGAATTTGGCCGATCAATTCCGGCGTCAATTTTCGGGAAATAAACAGATAAGTGGACAGGACTTTCTGCATGTTGGCTTGGGCTCGCGTGCCAGAATTTGACTGCGGGGCTAGAGCGCCGCTAGTATCCCACGGCTGACCCTTCGTCGCGAGGGTCGGCCGCCCCTAATCTTTCCCCGGTTTGCGAATCAATACCTATCGCATTTACCAGCCCGATGTGCCCACGCCGTCGCGTCAGATGTCCCATGGCGTTTAGCCCCTGCTCCATGGTTGCGGGAAACTGCTGCTCTAAAAAGACTCGGTCCGGCATCCACTGATGATGGAACCGCGGCGCGTTGATCGCCGCTTGCGCGTCCATCCCCAGCCGCATCCAGTTGATCACCGTCAGCAGCACCGACGAAATGATCGTAGGCCCGCCCGGAGAACCCGTCACAAAACTGAGCTTTCCGTCGCGCAGCAAAATCGTCGGTGTCATCGAGCTCAGCGGCCGGTGTCCCGGTGCAATCGCGTTCGCTTCCGATTGGATTAACCCGAACAGCGCATTCGGCACACCGGGCTGCGTCGTAAAGTCATCCATCTCGTCATTCAACAAGAATCCCGCGCTGCTCGTTACATGCGACCCGTAACCATTGTTCAGCGTCGTCGTGCTGGCCACTGCATTCCCCGTCGCGTCCACCACTGAAAAATGCGTCGTGTGCGTTCCGTCGTTCAGGCTGACTTCCACCGGCGCAGCCTTTCGCGCTTCGACACCGCACACATGCGGCTCTCCCGCCTTCACCACTTTGCTCGATGACGCGCGCCGCGGATCAATTGTCGCCGCCAGCTCTTTTCCGTAGCACGCGCTCGTGAGCCCATCCACCGGCACTTTCGCAAAGTCCGGATCGCCCAGATACGCCGCGCGGTCTGCAAACACCCGCCGCATGGTCTCTGCCGTCAGGTGCACGCTCTCCACATCGTCCCAGCCTTTGAGCGGTACTGACTTCAGCATGTTCAGCGCTTCAATCACCGCCACTCCGCCGGAGCTTGGCGGCGGAGACGAAATCACTTCCCACTCATGACCGTCCAGTTGGTATTTCGCGCGCAACACTGGCCGCGATTTCGGCTGATACTGCGCCAGGTCCTCCAGCGTGATCAGCCCGCCCAGCCCCTGCATATCCTGCACCAGCATTCGCGCTGTTTCGCCGCGGTAAAACTCCGCCGCGCCGTTTTTGGCAATCCGTTTCAGCGTCGCCGCCAATTCCGGCTGCCGCAGCGTGTCTCCTGCCTTATAAAATTCGCCGTTCTTCAGAAAAATTCGGCTGCTCACGGAAAATTTCTGCAGGTCCGGCCGTTCGTACGCAAACTCCCGCGCCAGTTTCGCGCTCACCGGGAAGCCGCCGTCTGCCAGTCGGATCGCTGGTACCATCACGTCTGCCAGCTTCATCGTGCCGTAGGTTTTCAGCGCCAGCTCCAGCCCGGCCACCGTTCCCGGTACCGCAATCGCCTTGTACCCGATTACCGACGCTTCGGTGTCCAGCTTGCCGTCCGGCTTGATGTACATGTCCCGCGTCGCTTTTCCCGGCGCCACTTCGCGATAGTCCAGAAAACTCGCGCGCCCATCCGCCATGCGCACCAGCATGAATCCGCCGCCGCCGATGTTTCCGGCCGCCGGTTCCACCACCGCCAGCGCGAACGCCGTAGCCACTGCGGCGTCAACTGCATTGCCGCCCTGCTGCAAAATCTCCACGCCCGCCCGCGAAGCCAGCTCTTCGTCGGTGGCTACCATCCCGTGCGCCCCGCGCACCGCATCGTTCGGCCACGACTTCTCCGCCTCCGCCCGCTCTTTGTACTGCGCGGCGTTTTGCGCCCGTCCGCCCGCACCCGCGCACACCATAACCGCGCAGAGCAACGCCCATTTCAAAAATATTTTTGTTTTCATAGCCCAATTCACACTACGAAATTCCCGCTACTCGGTCAAGGCACGCGAATCGCTGGAGCTAATTAGTTTCGGTCGGTTTCTGCGCTATGTACAGTTTGCGGAGTAGCCGCCTCTCGCTGGTCAACGCGTTCACCGTTGCAAGAAATTGCTGCAAACCGTCGAAATTCGTCTGGCCTTCAATCCCGATCAATGCCTCGGATCTCTTCGCTCTCGCTTCCCGCCAACGCTTCGAAATCAAGCGAGAACTCTCCGTGGTGTCTCGGACTTCCACCACTAGGAAGCCGGCCTCCTGAAGTAGGCGTTCATTTTCTCCGGGAGGAGAGAAAAGAAAGTAGCCGATCGAGCTGCGCGCTCCGATCTCCTGATGCGAAATCACGCCGCCAATTACCAGCGCATCGCTAAACAGCAGCCGCCTTCCCGGCTTGAGCACGCGATCTAACTCCCGCAACAACTTGTCCCGCCCAGGAATGTGGCACAACACGTCATTCGAAAAAACCGCGTCGAACGAGGAGTTCCCAAATCGTAGCGGCTGCGAAGCATCGCATTTTTCAAACCGTACCCGCTCCGCTAAACCCTGCTCGCGCGCCAAGCTGTTGGCGTTCGCCACGCCCGGTTCATTAATATCCACGCCCAGAACCCGGCAACCGGTCGTTGCTGCAACCTGCAGCGCATATCGCCCTGACCCGCTCCCAATCTCCAGCACATTCGACCCAACGGCGATTCCGGCTAACCGAGGAATCTCGCTCGACTCTTCCGTGGTTACCCAGCTCGTCTGCCCCAGGTCTTCGCCATACGTCTCCACGCGAATCTGCCGGTACGCTTCCGCGCCATAGTTCCCATACGCGCTGTTGTAAAGGTCCACTCTCTCTGCCGCAGGGTTTTCTGCCATAGCGTCCCTTGTCTGCGCTGCCCGTGTTCTAAGGAATCGTGACCGTCGTTTCGTTCGATTCCGGACTTTCCTCGCCCTTGCTGTTGATCGCCCGCACCACATACCAATACGTTTGGCCACTGACCACACTAGTATCCGTAAAGGTCGATCCGTCAATCGGCGTGCTGTTCAAACGGTCCGGATGAACTCCCAAGAAGGGTCCCCGGTAAAGGTTGTAGCGCACATTAGGGGTGGTGCTCGCCTGCCAGCGCAGCACCACCGTATGCATTTGCGGTGTGCTGGCCCGTTCCGTGATTTTCGTGCCGCTGGTCGCGACAAACCATCCACCCGATAAGAGCGCTGCCGCCACCACAAGAATCCCGGTCAACGACTTTTTCCACACCGCGATTCGTGCGTCACGAATCAGCAGCACCTGGCACACCATTAGCAAAATCACGGTAATCACGAGTACCAGCAAGATCAATAACCACGCACTGCCCAGCGCCTCCGGCGCAAACGATGGCAATTTGTGATGCGATTTCTTCGCGACCCACGGATCCATCCAGATATTTTCCGCGGTGAAGATACACACCATTGCGGAAACGGCCCACGCGACTCTGGCAATCCGGGAACTGGCCTCTGCCATCTTGCCGCTATTATCTATGATTTTGCCGCTGGCAAGGAGCTGCTAACCTGCGGGCGCTTTTGATACGGGTGAAAACCGCGCGATTCACAATGACTTATAGCTTCTGTCAACTACCCTGTCGTTATCTGCAGCATGCATACAGCACAGCAGCGGCTCCGAATTCCGCTTGTCGCCTCAATCTGCGAGGAACTCCACCGTATCGGGACCGGAAAGGATGCCGGCTTTGGTACCGCGGGTAATCAGTTCCTGAACGGCTCGTTTGCCTTTTTCGCCATACCCGAGCGTCCATTTATTCACATACATGCCGACAAATTGATCGGCCAACTCGGTTTCCATGTCGCGCGCAAACTGCATGGCGTATTTCAGCGCATCTTCGCGATGCTCCAGCCCATATTCCACGCTGTCGCGAATGGTTTTCGCAATCAGTAGGCCGAGCTCCGCACCGAGCGAGCGACGAACCGCGTTGCCGCCGAGCGGCAGCGGCAGTCCGGTCTGCTCCTGCCACCAAACTCCCAAATCCAAAACCTTGTGCAAGCCCATTTGCGGAAACAGCAGCTGGCCTTCGTGGATGAGCAGCCCCGCTTCGACCAATTCATCCTGCACCGCATCCAGGATCTTGTCGAAAGGCATCACCACGGCCTCAAAGTCGGGCTCAAACAGTTTCAACGAAAGGTAAGCGGAGGTCTTCAGCCCCGGCACGGCAATGCGCTTGCCCTTGAGGTCCTCTTTCTTCATGGATTTGGCGGCGACCACGATCGGTCCATAGCCTTCGCCAAAGCTGGCGCCACAATCCAGCAGCACGTATTTGTCGCGAATCGACGGGTAGGCTGCAAAACTCACTGCCGTTACATCGTAAGTTTCCGTCAACGCCGCTTCGTTCAACGTCTGAATGTCCGAAAGGACGTGCGTGTACTTGTATCCGGGCGTTGGCAGCTTGTGCGTAGCCAGCGCATAGAACATAAAAGCGTCGTCGGAATCGGGCGAGTGTGCCAGCTTAATTTCGACAATCTGTTCACCGGTTTTCAGGGTTGCGGGTGTCGCGGTCATGTTGGGTCGAGATTCCTTTACATTCGGTGTACTGGCGCGGCTTAGAGAATCGAAAGAAGCCTCTCCCTCATCGGCGAATTCACAAACGGGAGGAAAACCTAGCGCTGAGTCCCGTGGCTTACGGCTGTCCGGCTTAGGGTTGAGCTGCGCGGCGCCGGATCGTGAAAACCCGGATCGCTAAGGCTAATGTTGTGCGGAAGAAGCGTAGCACACCGGGCTGCGGGCAGGGAAGCGAAGCGGTGGGCGGCCGATTTCGATGCAAACACGAGACCCCAGGACTTGTTTTCTTCCGGCCAGAGAGTGGCCATTCAGACCGGCGGTCGAGCAAGGTGTCGAGCAGGTCGAGCGTTTGCGGCGAGATGCGGATACGAATGCCCACGCACTAACTCCACATATATGGAGTTAAGTGAGTCAAAAGCTGTTTTCTGGCTCATTTTCATTCTTTATGCGCCTCAGTGGACTACCGTGCGGGGGAGCCGGGGCCGGCAGTGGCGTTTAGATGCGGGAGGCGGTCGTTCACCGGAGGTAGCGCGGGAAAGGGAGCGTGTGGTTCGGTCTGATACCAGTAAGCGACGGAGAAGAAGTTGTCGGAGCGATGATTGGCGTGGCCGTGTTCAATGGTCGCTTTGAAAGATTTGGTGAAAGTGATCGGCGAATCTAGATGAAAGCGATAGAGCGAAGAATGGCCACCGGCGCGTTCTTCGCCGACGATGTTCGCACCCATGAGCGGGTAGGCGAACGAGTGCGTGCCGAAATCCCACGCACCGAGAAAATAGTCTTCGCTGCCGGTGCCGTTGATGGACGGAGTTTTTTCTCCGTCAATGAAAAACATGTCGTCGCCTTCGCCCCACCAGTAATCCTGATTCTGTAGAACCGACATGGTGACGCCGACGAACTGGCCGCGGCCAGCGGCTTCCATCCAGACGTAATTGTCTGCGCCGGTGAGATTGGTTTTCTCGTCCACTCTGGGATCGCCATTGTTTTTCCAATCGGAAGTCCAGCCCTGGTTGGGCGAAGCCTGGCGGTATTGCGCGTGGATATAAAGCGCTTCGGAGGGAAGCGGTTTGCCGCAGGCGCGGTAGTCGATGTTGAAGTAGAGCGCGTCAACTTTTTGCTGGCCCTCGTTCGTTACCGTAATGCGTGCGTGTTTTTGAAATGGCATCACGAACCAGGCGTTGAGCGCCTTTTCCGGCGCGACCTGCAACGGCGCGGAAGCGTAGGTGAAATAATCGCCGAGGCCAAGTCCGAAAAAGTCGCCGATGGGCGCCTCCACGCTTGGCGTGGATTCAGAATCCCAATAGAAGCGCAGAACGAGCTTTTTGAGGTGATACGGTTCGGGCGAAGCGATGGTGAACCAAATGTGCGTGATCGCACCAGGGCCAGACTCGTCCATGACAGTGAGAGTTTCGCCCGGCGCCATGGGGCGCATGTCCGCATTGGCTCCCGAGCGGTCGTAGCTGGAAGAGCGCTTCTGAATATAGTCGTGTGTCTGGGTAATCGCGGTAAGAGGAGCGGCCGTGTCTAGGCAGGATTGCGCCATGGCGACCGGCGAGCATGCGATTAGCGCGGCGAATGAACCGGTAAACAGGACGGAAACGAACGAGCGCATGGTTCCTCCGAGAGAAGGAAAGATACCAGAAGAGGGCGCGCCACTCACAACTGGCAGTACTCGTTGGCCTAGGCCGTGAGTTGGTTTTGTGGTGTTAGCAGGTTAAGTAACCGCGTTAGGAAGACTATGGCAAGATGCTTCGAGCCGTTTCTAGGTAGTAGACCTGGAAGCGAATATGCGGCCAGCCGTGGCCTTGGCGGTTTGTCTTTATGGAGTTCGCAGTCCAATCAGAAGAGCGATCCCAAACCACAACTACTTGTACGCGACGGCGGCGCTCGACGGACCGGCAAGGTGGATCACCTCGAAGCGCTTGAAGCCGACCTCGGAGCACCAGCCGCGGAAGTCGGCGCCGGAATAGTCGAATGCGTCACCGAACTCGATGAGCATGTTCAGCGACATGAGCAGACCAAAAACGTTCTTACGGCGGGCATCGTCGATGAGCGCTTCGATGGCGACGAAGGCGCCGCCGGGCGGCAGGGCATCGTAGGCCGCGCGAATCAGCTGCATTTTCTTCTCGAGATTCCAGTCGTGAAGGATCATGCCCATGGTGATGATGTCGGCCTTGGGCAGCGCATCCTTGAAGAAATCGCCGGCCGCGGTGGCGACGCGATCGCGGAGTCCGGCCGCGGCGATGTGTTTCTGGGCGATTGGCTCGACGGGCGGAAGGTCGAAGGAGATGCAGCGGAGGTGCGGATTTTTCTTGGCCGCTTCGATGGCCAGGAGGCCGGTGGCACCGCCGATATCGCAGAGAGTCTTGAACTTTGAGAAATCGAATTTGGCGGCGAAGGCCTCGAAGTTGATGCGCGAGAGGCCGGTCATCGCGCCCATGAACTGTTCGAGCCGGGCGAGTTCGGCGTAAAGTTCCTCGAACATGTTTTTCTGGTCGTGCTTGATTTCGTTCTGCGCCTGCCCGGTGCGCAACGCTTCGGGCAGGTCGTGCCAGTATTTGAAAAGGCGATCGTTGAGCATCACCAGGATGCCGCCGATGTAACGAGGGCTACTCTGAACGAGGTAGAGCAAACCTGCGGGCGTGTTGAAATATTTTGCGGAGGGGCCGTCGCCTTCGCGATCCAGGAACTGCATGGCGACCAGCGCGTCGAAAAAATCGGAAATGGCGCGTGGATGCAGGCCGAGCTCGGCGCCGAGTTCCTGGCCGGTCATGCGGCGGTCACCGAGCGTGGTGAAAACGCCGAACTGCACTGCGGTCAGCAATACTTTGGAATTCCAGAAGGCAAATGCGGTTTGCAGAATCGGACTATGGTCCGGCTGAGGCTGTGTGGCATGCATGATGGAATGACTCCTGTTCCAAGTCGATTCCAGGTCGAAGGCGGCGCATTCTACCATTGGCGCGAGGTTTCCGACAGGTGCGAACAGGGTGCGAACCAGATAAGGGCGAAGTTATCTTTCTTATAGTCTTTCTCCCAGGTGCAGAACTATGTCTTTGTAAATGTGGCAATGAAAGGAGTTGCGGGCGCGTCTTCCGGAATCGCGAGCTGCGGCGGCGTTTTGGCGTGCTTGCGTTGTAGCGTGGCCGCAGCAGCGATACAGGGGCCAAAAAAAATAGAAGATCCCACCCGGCCTGTCCGGACAACGCGGGGTCTAACCAACCGGCCTGCCCGGCCAGGAACCGGGCCGCCCAGGAAGTCTAAAAAAAAATCAAACAAAACCGAGACCGCGTTCGTCTTTCTCCAGTAAGGGCGGCGGCCACCCCTTGACTATCTACAATTGATATTGTAGATGGTCAAGGTATGGGAAAACCGAATGATTTAGTGCAGGGAACGCTGGATCTTTTGATTTTGAGGACGGTTTTGCTGGAGCCGCAGCATGGGTGGGCGATCGCCAAGCGTATTCAGCAAGTTTCCCGCGAAGTGCTGCAGGTGCAGCAAGGCTCACTCTATCCCGCTTTGCACCGACTGGAGCAGAAACGGTGGATCAAGGCGAAGTGGGCGGAAACCGAAACGGGTAGGGAAGCGAAGTTTTACGAGCTGACGGCCGCCGGAAGGGAACAGTTGGAGAAAGAGACGGCGAATTGGACGCGGCTTTCCGAAGCCATCAACCTGGTGTTGGAGACCCAGTAGGAGCGACGCGGGATGTCCTGGGCCGAATCATTGTGGTTGCGGCTGAAGCCGCTGTTCCGACGCGAGCGGGTGGCGCGGGAACTGGATAGCGAGATCCAATTCCACGTGGAGCAGCAGATCGCGGAGAACCTTACGCTCGGAATGAGTTCGAGCGAAGCGCGCTGCGCGGCCATACGGTCGTTGGGGAATCTGACGTCGGTGAAAGAACAGACTAGAGAAACGTGGGGGTGGACTCGCGTGGAAGAAATTTTTCAGGACGTTCGCTATGCGCTGCGGCAATTGAGAAAGACACCGGGGTTTACGGCCACGGCACTGCTTACGCTGGCGCTGGGAATCGGCGCGAACGCGGCGATCTTTACGCTGGTGGACGCGCTGATGCTGCGAAAGTTGCCGGTGACCAATCCGAAGACGCTGATTCGGCTGGGCGACAACAGCGATTGCTGCGTGAACGGCGGCGCACCCGACAACGGCAACTTCGCGCTGTTTTCGACCGAGGTTTATGAACGGATGAAGAAGTCCGCGCCAGAGTTTGAGCAATTGGCGGCGATGCAAGCAGGTTTTGCCTACCGACCGATCGTTGCGCGGCGCGACGGGACGGCGGAAACTGCGCGCTCGATGATGGGTGAGTTTGTTTCGGGCAACTATTTCAAGACGTTTGGGCTGAGACCGGCGGCGGGGAGACTGTTTGTAGATTCGGATGATGTGAAGGGCGCGCCGATGGTCGCGGTGATGAGCTATGACGCGTGGAAGCGCGACTACGCGAGCGATGCCACGGTGGTGGGAAGCACATTCTGGATCAATATGAAGCCGGTGACGATAGCGGGGATCGCGCCGCAGGGATTTTTTGGCGACCGGCTGTCCACAGCACCGCCGGATTTCTATTTTCCCATCGAGACGCATGAAGCGATTTCCAATGCCCCTTATGTGCATAACCACGACATAAGATGGCTCTATTTCATCGGGCGGGTGAAGCCCGGAACCGCGATCTTGCCGCTGCAGGACAAAGTGAGCGCGTTGATGAAGGGATGGTTGAAGGAGACGAAGATATTCGACAACCAGACCGACAAAAGTTTGCCGGAGAAGACTCATGTGATGCTGACCGCAGGGGGAGCGGGAATTCAGGACTTGCGCGAGCAGTATGAATCGAATCTGCAACTGTTGATGGGCGCTTCAGGGCTGGTGCTGCTGATCGCGTGCGCGAACATCGCGAACCTGCTTTTGGTGCGGGGCATGCGGCGAAAGATGGAGATGTCACTGCGGACGGCGCTGGGGGCGGCGCGCGCGAGGGTCATCCGGCAACTGCTGACGGAAAGTGTGGTACTCGCCGGTCTCGGCGGGCTCGCCGGGCTGTTCGTAGCATACGTGGGTGCGCAGTTGCTGCTGAAGCTGACGTTCGCGGGAGCGCACACGATTCCAATTGACGCGCGTCCGTCGTTTGCGGTGCTGGGCTTTGCATTCGCGCTGTCGCTGCTGACGGGAATTCTGTTCGGAGTGGCGCCGGCATGGATTGCTTCGCAAGCGAATCCGGCCGAAGCGCTGCGCAGCGGATCACGGGGGGCGACGGCGGGTGCGTCCCTGCTGCAGAAGGGATTGGTGGTGTTGCAAGCGGCGATGTCGCTGGTGTTGCTGGTGGGAGCGGGTTTGTTCGCGCAGAGCTTGACTCGATTGCAGGGGAAGGATTTGCGGCTGGATTCGAAGAACCGCTACATCGCGCACATCAATCCGCAGGGGGCGGGATACTCGACAAAGCAGGTAGAGGCGCTATACCGGACGATCGAGCAGCGTTTTCATGAAGTGCCGGGTGTAAAGAACGTCGGGATCAGTATTTACACGCCGATGGAGGAAAACAACTGGAGCAACTCCGTGCAGGTTCAAGGGCAGGCGTATGCGGGCAAGGACGGTTCGGTGGTTAAGGCCAATGCGGAATATTTTGCTTCGGTCGGAACGCAGGTGGTGATGGGGCGAGGAATCGGCGTGCAGGACGTCCTTTCGGCCCCGGCAGTGGCCGTGGTGAATGAAACGTTTGTGAAGGACCTCTTCCCGAACGGCGAGAATCCGATCGGTCGAAGGTTTGGCGCGCCCGGCCCGGAGTCGCCGGGAGATTTTGAGATCGTCGGGGTGGTGGAAGACACGGTGTACACCAGCGTACGCTGGAAGGACCACCGGATGTACTTCTTGCCGATTACTCAGCGCGCGCCCAGCGAAAAAGTCCCCATCGAGCAAGATCCATCCATGTACGCGGGCGCGCTGGTGCTCGAAACCGAGGCGCCCATCAACAACATGGAAGAACTCACCAGGAAAACGTTGTCGGAAATCAATTCGAACCTGGCGGTGGTGAAATTCCAGACATTTGAACAGCAGATCGCCGACCGGTTTCACGATGACCGGATGATTGCGCAGTTGACGACGCTGTTTGGCGGATTGGCGTTGCTGCTGGCGGCGATTGGACTGTATGGCGTAACCGCATATACGGTGGCGCGACGGACTTCCGAGATCGGAATACGCATGGCGCTCGGAGCGCGGCGAGCGGGCGTGATCGGGATGGTGCTGCGCGGCGCGATGAGCCAGACGGTGATCGGTCTGGCGATCGGGATTCCGGCAGCGCTGCTGTGCGTGCGATTTGTGCGCAGCCAGCTTTATGAGATCGAGGGAATCAATGTCGCGGTGATGGCGACGGCAGTTCTGTCGCTGACGCTGGCGTCGCTCCTGGCGGGGATGATTCCGGCGCGCGGAGCGGCGTCTACCGAGCCTGCGCAGACGTTGCGGGCGGAGTGAAACGAAGGGAATCCGCAGCCAAAAATAGGGCCGCGCAGATACGGTTCCTAAATTTCAAACCGATGATCCACTATCGGCGGCCGGCGCGTTTTGTTTTCGCCTGGAGCGGGTTTCCGGCAAATGATGTTTGCTTAGGATGTGGCTTCAGATGGTGTGCTCAGCAACCGGCGGGCGTGGAAGGCGGAGGCGGTGCCGAGGGCGTAGATGAGGGCGAGGCAAGAGAAGGCGGCGTAAATGTTGAGTTGCTGGGAGAGCCAGCCGAGGGCGAAGCTCATGAGGAGCTGGAGGACGGTGGTAGAGATGGCCATGGCGGATTGGGTGCGTCCCATAAAGTGGCGCGGAACGATGTGCATGAGCGAGGCTTGGGCGACGACGCCCGAGAGCGAGCGGAAGAATCCGAAGAGCGATTGAAACAGGATGGCGAAGACGAGAATGGTGATAAACGGCATAGCGAGGTGGCCGAGCGCGAGCCCGGCGAGCGCGAACGCGTAGAGCGTCATGCGCAGGCGATTGGGAAGCTGCGAGGCCAGCAAGCCGCCGATGATGGCGCCGAGTCCCCAGCCGGCTTCGAGGTAGCCGAGGCCGCGCGCGCCGCGATGGAGAATGTCGGCAGCAAGAGCGACGACCAGCACGTTGGCGCTGACGACTCCGGCCATCAGGATGGAATGGGTGATTCCGAGCGCGCGGACGGTCGGCTGCCGGCGGAGATAAGCGACGCCTTCTTTTAGGTCGGAGTAGACCGCCAGCGAGAGGCCGGCTTCGGCGACGTCGGGCATTTCGGCGGTTGCGAGGGCTTCGGCGGTAGCTTCGGTGGTTTCGGAAAATTCGCGCGGATATCTGGTCAGATGATCGCGCGGTGAAACGTAGCCGCGGCGGACTTTATAGAGGCACCAGGCGGAAACGAAGTAGGTGAGGCCGTCGACGAGGAGAATGCCGGCGATGCCGGCGCGGTCGTAAACGAAGCCGACGAGGGCTCCGGCAAAGAGCATGCCGGTTTGTACGCCGATGACCACGGAGGCGTTGGCTCCGGTGAACTGGCTGGCGGGGATGACTTCCTGAACCAGGGCGTTGACGTCGGCCCAATACATGGCGGAGCCGACGCCGACGATGAGCGTGATGAGATAGAGATGCCAGAGCTCGAGATGACCGCGCCAGGCGACGTAAGCGGTGAATAGGACCGCAATGCCGCGGGAAAAGTCCAGCGCGATACCGAGGATGCGGCGGTCGTAGCGATCAATGAGTACGCCGCCGATGAACGGAATGAGCAGGCCGGGCGCGGTGGCTACGATGACCTGGTAGCTGACCTTGACGGTGGAATGCGTGAGGGCCAGGATGTGCCAGCTGACGCCGGCGAAGTTCATGCCGCTACCGAAGAGCGAAATGAACATGGCGAAGAAGAAGTAGCGGAAGCCGGGCTGAGCCCAGATGAGGGACCAGTCGGTGCGAGGCAGAGAAGTGGCCGTGGATTGAGACATGGGGACAGACCAGTTTACCGTCAACGGCGCTCCGCAGGGAAAATGGAAAAGAGAAACTCCAAGATAAAGAGCAACGTGTGTGCCGGGGTGAAAAATGGGGAATGAAGCGAAGTGCGTTGCGCGGATTGACGGACGGAAAGTCGAGGGCCAAGCGCTGCTTGAGACGAGCGAGCTGTTTTTTCGCGCGGCGGAATGCCGCTTGAAGATTACGTTCGGCGAAATGAAGAGCGTGACGGCGGCGGATGGCGAGCTGCGGATCAAGACCAAGGATGGAATGTTTGCGTTTGCAATAGGTGCAGCAGCGGAGAAGTGGCGCGAGAAAATTCTGCATCCGAAAACGCGGGTGGAGAAATTGGGCGTGAAGGCAGGATTGCGCGTGGCTCTGGCAGGGGATGTGGAGAAAGAGTTTTTGAAGGAATTGAAGCAGAGCAAGGCGGAGATCGTTGCGGATGGCGCGGCGGGCGGAGCGGAGGCGGTGTTCCTGTTTGTAACTGGAAACGGCGACGCGGGGGATCTTGCGAAAGCGGCGAGGAAAATAAAAGGCGCGGCGGGATTGTGGGTGGTCTATCCAAAAGGCCGCAAAGAGATTACCGAGAGCGATGTGCTGGGCGCGGGGAGAAAAGCGGGATTGAAAGACGTGAAGGTGGTGGGATTTTCGGCGACGCACACAGCGCTGAAATTTGTGATTCCGGTGGAGAAGCGCTAGGACTTGTTGGTCTTTCGCATGCGTGGAGAGCAAATCCGTTTCGGCTGCGCAAAAACCGCATAAGATGAAGGAATGAAGCCGCTGTTGGATGTGTGCGGATTGACCGTGGAGCTGCCTACGGCCGAGGGGTGGGTGCGTCCGGTGAACCGGGTGTCGCTGCGGGTCGGGGCAGGAGAGTGCTTGGGATTGGTGGGCGAGTCAGGCAGCGGGAAAACGATGTTGTCGCTGGCATTGATGGGATTGTTGCCGACTGGGGCGCGCGCGCGCGGGGAGGCGTGGCTAGAGGGTGGCAGCGAAGCTCGCAGGGAGGGGCGGCGCAATGTGTTGCAGTTGAATGAAGAAGAGATGCGCGAGCTGCGCGGGCGCGAAATCGCCATGATTTTTCAGGAGCCGATGACTTCGCTGAATCCGGTGATGCGCGTGGGAGTGCAAGTGGAAGAGGCGATCCTGGCGCATCACCCGAAGATGCCGGCGGAATTGGTGCGAAAAAACATGCTGGGGGCGCTGCGGCTGGCGGCGGTGCCAGAGGCCGAAGAGCGAGCCAAGCAGTATCCGCATCAGTTGAGCGGGGGATTACGGCAGCGCGTGATGATCGCGATGGCGATTGCAGCGGGCGTGGCGCAACCGAGTTTGGCGCAGGCGCGGATGTTGATTGCGGATGAGCCGACAACGGCGCTGGACGTGACGGTACAGAAAGAAATTCTGGAGCTGCTGCGGAAGTTGCGCGGCGAATTGGAATTGGGGCTGCTGTTCATCACTCACGATTTGGGCGTGGTGGCACAGGTAGCGGATCGTGTGGCGGTGATGTATGCGGGGCGCGTGGTGGAAGAAGGTCCGGCGAAGGAAGTTCTGGGAGCGCCGCGGCATCCGTACACGCAGGGCTTGCTGGCGGCTTCACCGAAACTGGAACGCGGGAAGCTGACGCCGATTCCGGGGAGTGTGCCGAAGCTGACGGCGCTGCCGCCGGGGTGCGCGTTCGAGCCGCGCTGCAGACTGCGGCGACAGGAATGCAGCGCGGCGGTGCCCGATTTGCGCGCTGCGGGCGCTGCTCACTCCGCTCGGTGCGTGTTGGTATGAGCCAGAGGGAAATCTTACTCGGCGCGCGCGGACTGAAGAAAAGCTACGCACCGGCGGGGGTGCGCGAAGAATCGGGCGGTCGGCAGCGACTGGCGGTGGACGGAGTGGACCTGGAAGTGCGCGGCGGAGACACGCTGGCGATTGTGGGAGAAAGCGGGTGCGGAAAAACGACGCTGGCGCGGATGCTGCTGCGGTTGCTTGAGCCGGATGCGGGAGAAATCAACTTCAACGGGCGCGACCTGCTGAAACTGGGCGGCGGCGAATTGCGGCGCGTGCGGCGCGAGATGCAGATGATTTTTCAGGATCCCTTTGCATCGCTCAATCCGCGTATGCGTGTAGGAGAGATTGTGGCAGAGCCGCTGGCGATTCACGAAAAAGCGCTGCCTAACGAGGAGCGAACCACACGCGCGGCGGCGATGTTGCGGCGCGTTGGTCTTGATGAAAGCGCGCTGGCGCGGTATCCCCATGAATTTTCCGGCGGGCAGCGGCAGCGGATAGGGATTGCGCGCGCACTGATTTTGCGGCCGAAGCTGGTCGTGGCGGACGAGCCGGTATCGGCGCTGGATGTTTCCGTGGGCGCGCAGGTGTTGCTGCTGCTGCAGGAATTGCAGAGCGAATTCGGCCTTACCTATCTTTTCATTTCGCACAGTTTGCCGGTGGTGGCGCAGATCGCGACGCGAATTGCCGTTATGCGGCGGGGAAAACTGGTGGAAGTCGGACCAGCCGAGCAGGTATTGCGCGAGCCGCGCGAGCAATATACGAAGGAACTGTTGGCCGCCGTGCCGGCAGTCTGAGACTAGAGAGAGCAGTCAGGGGATTCCTCAGGATGTTTTTCTTTTTCCGCTAAGGTGATATGTTGCGGCCGCGCGGTACGTAAGACAGAACAGAACCCTGTGTCGTAAAACTTGTGGTGGAGGAAATTGCGATGGCAACGCCGCCTGTTGTGGCCTCTGGAGCTCCGGAGGCGCCTACTCCCATCAATCATTTTGGCCGGCTAATCGGTGTGTTTTTTTCGCCGAAACCTACGTTTGAAGATATTGCCGCGCGGCCGAGCTGGATCTTGCCGGTAGCGCTTATGTCGGTTCTCGGAATAGCCGTCGCGTTTGTCATGAACCAGAAGATCGACTGGCGCGACGTGGCGGCGAAACGCATTGAAGAGAGCCCGCGGGCGGCGAATCTGAGCCCGGAACAGAAGGAGCAGCAGATGGCGGTGAGTGCGAAAATCTCACCGGGGATCGCGTATGGATTTGGAATCGCCTGGCCAATCCTGCAGGCTCTGCTGGTCGGCGCGGTGTTGCTGCTGGCCTACAACCTGATTGGCGGAGCAAACGCCCGGTTTAGTACATCGATGGGAATCGTGTCGCACGCCTACTTTCCGTGGATCCTGTATTCCCTTCTTTTCATCATGATCCTTTTTTTGAAGGCGCCGGGAACAGTGGATCTGGATAATCCGATCGCCACGAACGTGGGAGCATTTCTCCCGGACACCACGCCGAAGGCGCTGATGTCGGTAGGGAAGTCGATCGATATTTTCAGCCTTTGGACCATGTTCCTGATTTCGCTGGGGTTCACCGCAGCCAATCCGAAGAAGCTGCAGGGTAAAGCGTTCGGTATCGTACTTTCCGTCTGGGCCGTCTATGTCGCCTGTAAGGCGGGGCTGGCATGGATTTTCTCCTGATACACTGAATGGGTGAATTTTTCGTTTGAAATCTTGCAAACAGGTTCTGGCGGCGCGCGCCGCGCAAGGTTAGCAACTCCCCACGGAGCGATCGAAACGCCGGCGTTCATGCCGGTGGGAACGCAGGCAACGGTCAAGAGCCTGCGCAATGAAGCGCTAGAAGAACTCGGCGCGCAAATTATCCTCGGCAATACCTATCATTTGTATCTGCGGCCCGGGCATGAGCTGATCCGCAAGCTCGGCGGGTTGCACAAGTTCATGTCGTGGGACCGCGCGATTCTGACTGACTCCGGCGGCTACCAGGTGTTCAGTCTATCCGAGCTGCGCAAAATCACCGACGAAGGGGTGCGGTTCCGTTCGCATCTGGATGGTTCAGAGCATCTGCTGACGCCCGAGAAGGCGGCGGAAATCCAGTTGGCACTCCAGTCGGACATTGCCATGGTGCTAGATGAATGTATCGAAACGCCAGCGCCACGCGAGATTGCCGAATCCGCGGTGAAGCGCACCACGGCATGGGCCAAACGCGCACGCGACTTTTTTCTGGAATGCGCGAGCCGCAATGGTGATTCGCCACAATGGCAATTCGGAATCGTCCAGGGTGCAACGTTTGCGGATTTACGGCGCGAGAGCACCAAACAGCTTCTGGAGCTGGATTTTCCCGGATACGCAGTCGGCGGTCTGGCGGTGGGCGAACCGCATGACATCACCTGCGACATGACCGCGCAAGCAACGGCGCTGCTGCCGAAAGAAAGGCCGCGCTATCTGATGGGCGTGGGACGTCCCGAACAGATTGCCGACTACGTGGCGCTCGGAATTGACATGATGGATTGCGTGCTGCCGACGCGAGCGGCGCGTCACGCCTGCATCTACACCAGCGAAGGGAAAGTTCTTATCAAGAACGCGCGTTACGCGCAAGACCAGCGGCCGCTCGATCCGGCGTGCGTGTGCAGCGTTTGCAGGCGTTACACGCGCGCATATCTTCGGCACCTGTTCTCCGCGGGCGAGCTCACCGCGGCGATCCTGGCCACCCACCACAACATCCACTTTTACCTTGACTTAATGAAGCAAATCCGCGAGGCTATCGAGTTTGGGAATCTAGCGAAATTCTCATCCGAGGTGCGGATGCGTTACGCAGCGGGTCCCGCGTAACACGCTGCAGGGATTACGGTCATACTGCTCCTCGGAGAACCGCACAGAGAATCGAGCCGGCAGGGAACGCGAGGGTGAAGTGACTCGCCCTTGGCGAGCGGTGAATATTCCCAGCGGGCCGACGGCATTCCAACAAGAAAGAAGTTTTGCAACCGATGATGGCGGCACTCTTATTGCAGACGGGCGGAGCGGGCAGTGGCCTCGGCATGTTCCTGCCCATGATTATTGTGATGGGCATCTTCTACGTGATGCTCATCCTTCCGCAGCAGCGCCAGCGGAAAAAGACCCAAGCCATGCTGGCCGCGCTGAAGAATGGCGACAAAGTCGTGACCACCAGCGGCATTTACGGCACCGTGAATGGCATTGATGGCGATACGATCATTCTGAAGATCGCTGACCAGGTAAAGATCCGCATCGCGCGTTCGGCGATTGCTCAGGTGGAGGCTACCGAGGATGCCAAGTAGGACCACCTGCCAAGCAAGGGAAAAGTTTTCATTTCAGCGGCCGTGCATCGGGCAGTCATTTTGGCTGCAAAACGGCCGACTCCAATTACGGTGGTTTCCAGCCGTCCTTTCTCATCATGAATCCTAATTTGAAGTGGAAAGTGTTGTTCATCGTCGCGGTAATTCTTGTCTGCATTTATGGGCTGATCGGACTGCCGACTTTCCCGACCTCGATGGCGCAGATCAAGGACAACTTCAGCAAACAAATCAAGCTGGGTCTGGACTTGCAGGGCGGCACGCATCTGGTGCTGCAGGTGCAGGTGCAGGAAGCCATCGCGCAGGAAACGGACCAGATGGTCGACCGGCTGACCAAACAATTGCGCGACAAGAACATTCGCTACGACGAGATTCGCCGCGTGGACGATACCCATATTCTGGTGCGCAACGTGGACTCCAACCAGGTTTCCGCTTTCCGCGATCTGGTTCAGCAACAGTACGGCACCCTGTGGGATTCAGCGCCTGCCGCCGGCGAGCAGTCGGGCTATACGCTGACTCTGAAAAACAGCGCCATCGCGCAGATACAGGAAAACACGATGACGCAGTCGCTTGAAACCATCGACCGCCGCATCAATGCGCTTGGTTTGACCGAGCCGACCATCCAGCGGCGCGGCCGCAACGAGAACGAAATTCTGGTGCAGTTGCCGGGCGAGGGCGATCCAGCGCGGGCAAAAGCGGTGATTCAAGCCGGCGGTCAGTTGGAATTGCGCCTGGTGGAAGATCCGCGCACCTACTCCTCGCAGACCGAAGCGTTGAGCGCACACGGCGGCATTTTGCCTCCGGGCACGGAACTGATGCAGGAGGATCCGCGCGGGCGGGGAGCGTCGCAGCAGGCTCCCGCCGGCGAAGCTTGGTACGTGGTGGAACGTGCGCCGGTAGTGACCGGTCGCGACCTGCGCAATGCCACGGAAAATCGCAGTACCAACAATCCGTCACAGTGGCAAGTGAACTTCGTATTATCGGGTGAAGCAGCGCGGCGTTTTGGGCCGTTCACAGAAACCAACAAGGGACGGCAGCTGGCAATTGTGCTGGAACGCAAAGTGTATTCGGCCCCGGTAATCAATGGACGTATCGACGACAACGGCATGATCGAAGGCAATTTCGGCCAGGATTCGGCGCATGATCTGGCGCTGGTGCTCCGGGCCGGTGCCTTGCCGGCGTCAATCAAATACCTGGAGCAGCGAACGGTCGGACCATCGCTTGGTGCCGACTCGATTCGCCACGGCGTGCAGGCTTCAGTGCTGAGCCTGATCGTGGTGATGGTTTTCATGGTGTTCTACTACCGACTTTCGGGCGCCAACGCCGTGGTGGCTTTGCTGTTGAACCTAATCATCCTGCTGGCGGCTCTCGCCTACTTCGGCGCCGTGTTGACGTTACCCGGCATCGCCGGCGTCATTTTGACCATCGGCATGGGCGTGGACTCAAACGTTCTGGTGTTTGAACGCATCCGCGAAGAGTTACGCAACGGAAAATCGGCGGCGTCGGCTGTTTCTGCCGGCTTCGACAAAGCGTTTCTGACGATTATCGACACGCACGTGACCACCGTGGTTTCGGCGTTTTTTCTTTTCCTGTTCGGAACCGGTCCGATTCGCGGATTCGCTATTTCGTTGACCATCGGGTTGATCGCCAACGTGTTCACCGCGATCTACGTGTCCAAGACAATTTTCCAGTACCACCTGGCGAAGATGGATCGTCAGGCAGAGCTGAGCATTTAGCGCTGCCGGGCGTGTACTAGGACTGACAAAACATTCTTCCTACCGCCTTATGGGAAGAACGCTGTATTGGTTCTAGTTCGTTTGTGGTGGACCATGGCGGGCTGCTGCTGCCCTGGACCTAGGGTTTAGGAGGATCGACCCGCCAACCCGCCCGCCGGGCCGGGAACAAACCTGAACTCGCTGGAGTCTAAAGAAGGGAAGCAAAATCGGAATGATCGAGTTTTTCAAAGAGCCCAACATCGACTGGATGGGCAAAGCCAAGTATTTCTATGCGTTGAGCGCTATTCTTCTGCTCGCCGGCTGGACTTCGATTTTTGCCAAAGGCGGCCTGTACTACGGAATCGATTTTAAGGGCGGCACGAACGTGGACGTAAAATTTGCCCAGCCGCCCAACGTCGAGCACCTGCGCAGCGCGCTGAGTAAACAGGGATTGGGTAACAGCGAAATCCAAAGCATTGGCGACATCGGCGGTAACTCCAACGAAGTGCTGATCTTCGTGGCGCAGGGCACCAGTGACGAAGCGCTCGATTCAAGCCTGCGGCAGGTGCTCTCGGCCCTGAACGCGACTTACAATTCTGGAAATAGCGGCAAGCCCGATTTCAACTCCGCAACTCCTTCAACCCTTGCCGCTTACCTCACGCAAAAAGATCCGCTGAATCTTTCCGCCTCGGCTGGCGAGCGCTATCAACAACTCTCTCGTCAGATTTTGGAATATCGCGACCGGACACTGAACGGATTGGCCACCAATTTTGACGATCTGGCCAAGGCGCCGGGCACTACTCCTGCCGTGGTCGCGGCCCTGAAAGATGGTTATGCGCTCGCGCCGTTTGTGGTGCGCAGTCCGGAAATCGTCGGCGCAAAGGTTGGCGCCGAGCTGCGGCGTCAGGCAGTCTTCGTTACCCTCTATGCTTTGGGCGGCATGCTGTTATATATTGCCTTCCGATTCGAGTGGGTCTTTGGGGCAGCGGCTGTCCTAGCGGTATTCCACGACGTTTTGATTACGCTGGGATTCTTTTCCCTGTTGCATTTTGAAATCTCACTGACCGTCATCGCAGCCCTGTTGACACTGGTCGGATATTCCATGAATGACACGATCGTGATTTTCGACCGCATTCGCGAAAACAATCGTTTGCTGCGTAAGGAAGACTTTAAGGAGATGGTCAACAAGTCTATCAACCAAACCTTGTCGCGAACGATACTTACCAGCGGTCTGACTTTTCTCACCGTGCTGGTGCTGTTCATTATGGGCGGCCAGGTGCTTCGCGCGTTCTCCTTTGCCCTGGTGGTGGGGATTGTGGTAGGAACGTACTCCAGTTTTGGCATCGCTGCGCCGCTCGTGGTCTGGTGGCATCGCTGGAAAGGCCAGGGAGCAGCAGCAGGAACCGGACCCGCAGCCGGCAACAAACCCCGGAGTGGCGAGACGGCAACTGCGCGTCTTGCTCCCGCCGGGAGGAGGTAGGGACCATGTTCGAGGAAATGGTAGTTTCCAGTCCAAAAGGGAAGAAGACCAACAAGCCGTGGACGGTGGTGTTGTCCATGGTAGTGCAGGTCAGCTTTCTCGCCGTGCTGATCTTGATCCCGTTGATTTACACGGAGGCTCTGCCCAAAGCGAGCTTGGCGACATTGCTGATTGCTCCGCCACCGCCGCCGCCGCCTCCACCACCACCCGCGGCGACGCAGATCGTGAAGGTGAAGCCGCAAGTCCACTTGATGGACGCCGGCAAACTGGTGGCGCCGAAAGTCATTCCCAAGGAAGTGAAGATTATTAAGGAAGAAGCCGAGCAGCCCGACGCGATGGGCGCCATCGGTGGCGTACCCGGAGGTGTTCCGGGTGGCCAGATGGGCGGTGTGATCGGCGGCGTAATTGGCGGAGTGGGTGGCGCACCGCCTCCTCCGAAGCCGTCGCAACAGCGCATCCGTCAGGGCGGGGCAGTGCAGGCCGCCATGCTGGTAAATCGTGTGCAGCCGCAGTATCCGCCGCTGGCCCGCCAGACGCGCATCTCAGGTACCGTGCGTTTGCACGCCATCATTTCCAAAGACGGTTCTGTTCAGCAACTCGAAGTGCTGTCCGGGCATCCTCTGTTGGTGCAGGCGGCGCTCGACGCAGTGCGTCAGTGGAAGTACCGCCCGACCACTCTCAACGGGGAACCGGTCGAAGTCGATACCACGATTGACGTGATCTTCTCGCTGAACCAGTAGTTCGAGCAGTAAACGAAGCGCCGCGTGGGTCGTGGGACATGCGGGGCGTTTCGCGCAGCAATAATTCGGCAGCAAACTTCGTTGGCGGGTGGCGCGAACGCGCCGTCGGCCACGCGGAACTAATCAAGGATGGCCGCCTAGCGGCCAGTCTAAGGAGCAAAACGAATGGTAGCCACTTTGTACGTTTACGCCGCCATGTTCCTGCAGTCGCCCACAGCATCCAGCTGGGACCTGCGCAGCATGTGGTCGCAGATGAGCTTTCTGCCCCGCGCGGTTGTCATTACCCTGTTTGTACTTTCCATCTACTCGTTCGGCGTGATGATTGACCGCGCGCTGATGTACAGCGCCGCGCGCAAGCAGTCGCGCATTTTCGTGCAGCAGGTTGCCGGCGCTTTGAAAGACGGCAAGCTCGACGAAGCCATCGCCATCGCCGAGCGCAACAAGAAGAGCCACATCGCCAAGGTCGTGGCCACCGGTTTGAGCGAGTTCCAGTCCGCTTCGCAGCAGGTATCCGATTCGGACGTCGTGGAAGCAGCCAAACGCGGTCTCGAGCGCTCCGTCGCCATCGTTCACGCGGAAATGAAGCGCGGGCTTTCGGCACTGGCCACCATCGGCTCGACGGCTCCGTTCGTCGGACTGTTCGGCACCGTGGTCGGAATTTTGAACGCGTTTAAGGGTATCGAACAGAGCCACGCGACCGGTCTGTCGGCGGTTGCCGGCGGTATCGCGGAAGCTCTGGTAACCACCGCACTCGGTTTGATCGTGGCCGTACCTGCCGTGTGGGCCTACAACTACTTCACCAACCGTGTCGAAGCGTTTGACGTCGAGATGGACAACTCCTCGATGGAGCTGATCAACTATTTCATTCTCCGCCGCGGAGCGGCCAAGAAGTAAAGGAGCCGGACATGGCGAAAGCCGGTCACACAGAAGGCGGGCGGTATAAACCGCAGGCAGGCAGTCAGATGGCGTCGCCGAACGTCATTCCGATGGCCGATATCATGCTCGTGCTGCTGATCATCTTCATGGTGGTCACGCCGATGTTGCAGAAAACCAAGCCCGTGGACCTGGCGCGCACGAATACCGCCAGGGACATGCAGGACGCCGACAAGGATGATGCCATCGTCGTGGCGGTAACCCGCGACGGCAACATCTTCTTGGGCAATACGCAGACGGCGAAGGCCGATCTTTCCGGGCAAGTGAAGGATCGCATTGCCAACCGGCAGGATAAGACCGTGTTCCTCAAGAGCGACGCTCGCGCCAAATATGGCGACGTAGTTGCCATCGTGGACGAGATTCGCTCCGCCGGTGTCGATCAGCTCGGTCTGCTTACCGAGCGCAATGAACGGACGGGCCAGCCGCCTCCGCCGCCGACCGGCGACTGAGGTTTATGGCAGTCAGTTACCATACCATTCGTTAGAGCAGTTCTGCGGGCCGCGCCGGATCCCACCCGGCGCCCCGCAACAGTTCCGATCCTTCGCAGGGACGGGCTGACAGGAGACTCGCAATGGGGATGAGCGTAGGAGACAACAAGAGCGGCGCTATCGCGGAAATGAACGTTGTTCCGTTGATTGACATTTTGCTGGTGCTCTTGATTATTTTCATGGTGATCACGCCGCTGACGCCGAAGGGCCTGGACACGCTGGTACCGCAGCCCAATCCGAACCAGCAGCAGAACCAGGACCTGGAAAACAAAACCGTCGTCGTGCAGATCACCAAGGACAGCAAGATCAAGATCAACAACGAAGATTCCACTTGGGAAGGCCTCGGGCCGCGCATCGAGCAGATTTTCAAAGAGCGCGCGGAAAAGGTGGCTTTCGTCAAGGGCGATAACGAAGTGCTCTTCCAGGAAGTGGCACGCGCCATTGACATCATGCGCGCTGCTGGAATCGACAAAGTTGGCTTGATTACCGCCAAGCTCGAAGCGGGGCAGTAAGCCCGCCGGCCGTGCTCGCGGCCAAAGTTTTGCGCCAGGGATTGTGAGCGTCCTCCTCGCCGGGACATCTTATTTGCGAGGTGGATTATGGCAATGCAAGTGGGCGGCAAGGGCGGCGTGTTCGTTGAAATGAACGTCGTTCCGCTGATTGACATCCTGCTGGTTCTGTTGGTGATCTTCATGATCATCCCACACCACCAGAAAGGGCTGGACGCGATGGTGCCGCAGCCCGCGACTTCCGCCGCCGCTCCGCCCCCGGATACCGTGATCGTCGTGCAAGTCAAAGTCAGCGGCGAGTTGCGCATCAATGAGCAGCCGGTTGCCTGGGAGGAGTTGGGGAATCGCCTCGAGGCCATTTTCAAGCAGCGCGCCACGAAGGTGGCGTTTATTCGCGGCGAGGCCCCGGTAGAGTTCGCGCAAGTGGCCAGGGTGGTAGATGTAATGCACGGTTCGGGAATTTCCGTGGGCTTGTTGACTCCGGGACTGGAACAAAGTCGTTGATTGTGATGGAATAGCCCGCGCAGGGCGTATCTGACTTTCTCGTGGGGATGGACGCTTCGATGAATCAAGCACCGGTTGCACATTCGGTCTTTCCGCGGTCCGCATCTTCATTCCGCCAAGCCGCGGCGTTTCTTACGCTGCTGCTGCTCGCTGCCGGTTTGTCCGGCTGCGACAAACTGAAGGCGCGCGACCTGCTCAACAAAGGCGTTCAGTCCTTCAAGAACGGCCAATATGACGCGGCCGTCGAGGATTTCAAGCAGGCCAAGGATCTGGATCCCACGCTGCTCAACGCCCGGCTCTATCTCGCGACCGCCTACGCCAGCCAGTACATTCCGGGCGCTCCCTCCGAGCAGAATCGCAACATCGGCAAGCAAGCCATCCAAGAGTTCAAAGATATCCTCGGCACCAATCCCGACAACCTCAACGCGATTGATGGAATCGGCTCCATCCTCTTCCAGATGGCCGGCACTCCGTATGATCCGAAGCTTTTCGAGGAATCCAAGACCTACCACCAGAAGCATATCCAGCTGAAGCCGGAAGATCCGGAGCCGTATTACTGGATCGGGGTGATTGATTGGACTCTCTCGTTTCGTGCCAACGGCGAAATGCGCAAGGAATACAACGAAAAGAACATCCGCAAGCAGGTGAAAGACATCGATCCTTTGCCGGCTGCGCTCCGTGCGGATTACATCGCCAAGTACGGTTCATTGATTGACGAAGGCATTGCCGACCTGCAGAAGGCCATCTCGCTGCGTCCCGATTATGACGATGCCATGGCTTACCTGAACCTGCTCTATCGCCGCAAGGCGGATACGGTTGAAAGCGCCACCGAACGGGCCGACTATCAGAAGCAGGCCGACGACCTGGTGGACAAGGTCAAGGAAGTCAAGCAGAAGCGCGCTTCGCAACCGCAGCCGACGACCTGACGCGGCACACTTAGTGTTGATCGGGAGGTTTTTTTCGGGGCGGGGCATCTTCGGATGCCCCGTCTTATTTTGCGCTCACGTTAGGGTGCCGCTCGCGCTCCCGTAACATAGGGCGTAGACTAGTACTATGTCCGGGTCGGCCAATCTGCCGCTGCATTTCAACCGCGACCGTACCGAGCGCCAGCTGGACGCCCGCCTCGCCGAACTCCTCGACAAGCTCAAGAAGTACCGCCCCTCCGACGATCCCTGGGCCGTGCGCCGGGCGTACGAGATCGCCGCCGAACGCCATCGCGACCAGCTCCGTCGCTCGGGTGAGCCCTACCTGACGCACCTCCTTGAAGTAGCGCACATCCTCGCGGATATGCGCATGGATGCCACCACGCTCTCCGCTGCGCTGCTGCACGACGTCATCGAAGACACGGAATTTCCGGTTTCCCGCATTCAAGAACGTTTCGGCGAAGAAACGGCTCGCTTGGTCGAGGGCGTCACGAAAATCGGCCGCCTCAGCATGCCCACTCCGGAAACGCGCCAGGCTGAAAACGTGCGCAAGATGGTCCTGGCCATGGTGAACGACGTTCGAGTGGTGGTGGTCAAACTTGCCGATCGTCTCCACAACATGCGCACCATCCAGTATCTCGAGCCTGCCAAGCAGCAGCGCATCTCCCGCGAAACTCTCGAGATTTATGCGCCTATCGCTCATCGCCTCGGCATGGGCATCATCCGCAACGAACTGGAAGATCTCTCCTTCCGTGTTATCGAGCCGGAATCTTTCCTGGCGCTGCAGAAAGAAGTCACGGAAAAACATCCGGTTCACCAGCGGTTTCTCGATGAGGTGCAATCGACCATTCGTTCCAAGCTGGTGGAGAACGGCATTCCCGCCGAGCTGGCGGCGCGCGTCAAAGGCCTGTACTCGCTGAACCGCAAAATCGTGCGCCAGCAGCGCGGCCTAGAACAGGTTTACGATCTGCTGGCGGTGCGCGTCATCACCGATAATGAACGCAACTGTTACGCCGCTCTCGGAGTCGTGCACCACATCTGGCGCCCGGTGCCCGGCCGCTTCAAGGATTACATCGCCATGCCGCGGCCCAATTTGTACCAGTCGTTGCACACTACGGTGATTCACGCCGGCCAGGCTTTTGAAGTCCAGATTCGCACCCAGGAAATGCACCGCATCGCCGAAGAAGGCGTTGCGGCCCACTGGAAATATAAGGACGGCAAGCCCACCGGCGACGACGACCAGCGCATCACCTGGATGCGACAGCTGATCGAATGGTCCCAGGAATTGCAGGAGCCCGGAGAATTCCTCACCACGCTGAAGGTCGATCTTGCGCCCAACGAGGTTTACGCCTTCACGCCCAAGGGCCGCGTTCTTGAATTGCCCGCCGGCGCCACGCCCGTCGATTTTGCATATTCCGTCCACACCGAAGTCGGCCATCAGTGTGTCGGCGCAAAAATCAACGGCCAGATGGTCGCGCTGCGGCATGAAATCTCCAGCGGCGATGTGGTCGAAATTCTCACGCAAAAAGGCCACGGCCCGAGCCGCGATTGGCTCAGTTTCGTCAAGTCTTCCGGCGCCAAAAGCAAGATCCGCCACTGGATCAACGTCCACGAACGCGAAGAAGCCACCGAAATGGGCCGCCGCCTTCTTGAAAAGGAGGCGCGCGCGTTTGGCCGCAGTCTGAAAAAAATCGAAGAAGCCGACCTGCAGAAAGCCGCGTCCGACTACGGCCTGTCCAAAGTCGAAGACCTGTTTTCAGCCGTCGGTTTTGGAAAATATTCCGCGCGCCAGGTGCTGACCAAAGTCCTCGGCGAGGGCGTCAAGCCCGCCGAAACATCCGACGACACCAAGCCCACGCTAGTCAAAACCGTCAAGCGTATGCTCGGTATCGGCGAAGCCCCTCTGGTTGTGAAAGGCCACGACGACCTGCTCGTTTTCCGCGCCAAGTGTTGCAATCCCATCCCTGGCGACGAAATCGTCGGCTACATCACGCGCGGCCGCGGTGTTGCGGTGCACACCCGCTTGTGCCCGAACGTGCAGAATCTTCTCTATCAATCCGAGCGCCGCATTGCCGTCGAATGGGGCGGCCAGAGCGCCGCCACTTTCCCGGTGCAGCTCGCCATTCGCGCCAAGGATCGCGCTGGACTCCTTGCCGAAATCACCGCTGTCATCAGCGGCGCGGGATCCAACATTCGCAACCTCGAAAGCCGCCCCGAGCGCCTCAACGCTCGCATCGAAGCCAGCTTGGAAATCGTGGATCGCCGGCAGCTTGAAAGCATCCTCGCCAATATCCGCAAAATCTCCGGCGTCCTCGGCGTGGAACGGGTCTACCAATCCACGGGAGAATAACCCCACTCCATTTTCCGCCTGTACCTTTGGGCGGTATCCGGCAAAGCACAGTTCAAGCCCGCGGAGTTCGCTGCCGGTAAGATAGAAGCATGCGAAGACCAGCGAATCTTCCCATGGTTCTGGCTCTGTCGGCGGTGCTTGGCGGATGTCGAAGCCACCCGCTCACCGATTACCGCCCCCTGGACAAAGCCGGAATGTGGTCCAGCAGTTTGCAGGACCTGAAAAAACTCAACGTGAACGACGCCGAGATCGCTCAATTGGTTTCCCTCAAGAACGCCGGCGTTAGTGACGACATGTGCATTTCCCTGGTGCAAGCCGCCCACGACCACCAGCATCCGTTCGCCAGCGCTGCTTCCGCGGCCAATCTAAACCACGCCGGTTTCAGTGATGAACAGATTTTAGGCATCGCCCGCAAGGATCAGCTGGACGCCCTCAGCGGCGACGCGGTCATGCTGCGTTTGATCCGGCTCTCGGATTCGACGGTACAGCTGATTCTCCAGCGCCGCATGAACGGTCTTACCACTCTCTCCAGCGCGGAAATCGGGCGCCTGAAAAACACCGGCCTCACGGAAAACGAAATTGTTGCGCGCATTCAAAATGGCATGACCGATGCCCAAGCCGATGCCGAAGCCGCCTCGCGCGAAAAAGCCCGCGCGCATTCCGGCACCGGCTTCGTTCGGGTGCATGGTCGCCGCCGCTGACCCGCAACTCCTTGTTGTTCCGCCCGTCACTTTGCACTCTCCCCTAACGTGGCTACAATCAACTTGTGGCGCACGCCCCTTTATCTCTGAACGCCGGTTTTCTCATTTCCTTTTCCGCCAGTTGTTGGCTCGCTGGCTGCGCGACTCCACTCGGCCCTGGGTATGTGGTCCAGCAGCAGGAGATTCGCGTCGGTTTCCTGGCCGAGCCGCAGCCGATCATTCAGATTTCCGCCGAATATCGTCTACAAAACACCGGCAATCAGCCGCTTGATTCGCTCGACGTCCGTCTGCCCGGCCGGCGTTTTCATTCGGCCGCGGTTCAGGTTTCCTGGGATGGGGCCGCGCTTGCCCAGAACGTCTCGCCGGACAATCCCCGCGACAGGGAGCTGCGTTTTTCGCAGCTTTGGAAGATCGGCGATGTTCACACCCTGAAATTTGCTTATGACATTCCTGCAGCGGGGGCGGGCGACAATTCCCTTGGGTTTTCGGCCGACGCCTTTTATCTCCCCGCCGAGAGCTGGACGCCCCAGCTTCCGCAAGCCCGCGGTGTCTTCGGTTTTGGCGGTGTACCGCCAAAGCAATGGCCGCTCACGGTGGCCCTTCCGGAGGGATTCCTGGTGCATGCCAGCGGCGGCAAAGAGAAGCGTTCCGCGAAAAACGGGACTGCCGAATATCGCTTCACGCAAACCGCGCAGGACTTGAATCCTTTCGTCGTCGCCGGCCGCTACATCGAAGTCCAACAAACGCTGGCCCAAGAACAAAAGGTCCGTATCTGGACGCGCGGCAAACTCGACCCTGCGCAGTTGCGCGATTCAGGCGAATCGCTCTCGCGCACGCTTGCGGCCTACGATGCGCTGCTCGGCTCTCGCGGAAAATCGCAGCCGCCCTTGTGGATTGTGGAATGCCCCGCGCCTTCCGGCTGCATTTCGCAGTCGGAAACAAGTTATGCCCAGCTTCTTTACGGGCGTGAAACGTCGCGTTCCGCCGAAATGATTTCGCAGGATTCCGTGGTGGTGGATCCGGAACTCGCGGCCGGTTCGTTCGAAACTTCCGCCGGCCCTGCGCTTGCTGCCGGCTGGTTGGGTTACGGCCAGAATCCCGGCTTTTACGAACAACAGCCGCCCATGTCCGCGCTGCCCGCGTTTGCCGCTGCGCTGGCCCGGGAGGCTTCCGCGGGCCCTGCCGTTCGCTCGGAAATCATAGGCCGCGCGCTCGCGGCCGTTCCCCGGCACGCCGCAGTTGGCTCCGAAGCGAGCCCGGCCGTCAACCGTGCCAAGAGCCTGTTGCTTTTCTATGCGCTGCGCGATCGCGTTGGTCCGGATTCCTTTCAGAAGGCCCTGCAGCACATGCTTTACGCCCGGCGGCGCCGCGGATTTGACGTTACCGACTTGATTTCAGCCCTCGAGCTGGAATCGCATCAGACGCTCGGTCCCTTCGTGCGCCAGTGGCTCAAACGTCCGGGCGTTCCCGATGAATTTCGTACAGCTCATTCAGAAGCCGCTTCACCGCAGCAAACTTCCTTACAGGAGACGACTCGATGAAAGACGTGGTGCTTACCGAAAAAGGTCCAAAGCCCATCGGACCCTATTCCCAAGCCATTAAGTCCGCCGGATTTCTTTTTGCCTCAGGTCAAGTGGCGCTCGATCCCCACGCCAACGAATTTCTCTCCGGCGACATTCGTCAGCAGACGGAGCGGGTGCTGGAAGACATCAAGGGCATACTCGAAGCCGGCGGCGTCAATCTGCATCACGTCGTAAAGACCACGGTTTTCCTCAAGGACATGAATGACTTCGCCGCCATGAATGAGGTGTACGGAAAGTACTTTTCTTCAGCTCCGCCTGCGCGTTCGACGGTTCAGGTGGCCCGGCTCCCCAAAGATGCTCTGGTCGAAATCGAAGTCATCGCTTCGCTCTGAACTCGATTCCAACCAAGGGCTATTCGTCCGAGGGCGCCGATGCCGGCCGCGCTTTGCGGTTGAAAGGCGAATGGTTGTTCCGCGCGTTCGCGCGGAAGGTGTATGCATGAGCGCACGTTGCCGAAGAATGAACCACCAGCCGTCCACGCTCGTTACTGCGCGTTTTACTTTGAGCTTTTAACTTTGGACTTTGAACTTACTTCAGGGTTTGTCCGGGCTCTGCAAGGCTTCGTAAAGCGCCACGCCCGTAGCCACGCCGGTGATGATGATGGCAATCAGCAGGAACCTGCTGCGGCCCGCGCGCAACGGCGGCCGACTGCCGCGTGTCCCCGCGCCCTGCGGTCCTTGCCCGGCCGCTTCCGCCGCGTAGTAAGAATCCGGATCGAGAATTACCCGGTAGGACATTCCTTCCGGAACAAATTGTGTTTCGTCCTCGACCGTAATCGCCAGCGCGCCGCGATTGCATCGCACCCGCAATTCCTTGTCATTTATGAACGTAATTTGCCCCACGGTAGGCTCGTCTGTTTTCGCGCGGATGTCCGCCTTCGACGCATGCAGCACAAACGCCTTCGCGTTGGCCGTCGAAAAAACCGCCGTGCCGCTCATTAAACGCGCCGCCGGCGTCGCGCCTTGCAACTGCGCAACTTCCACTGCGCTGGCTCCCGACAACAACAAACGTGCCGCGCCGGCGCGAACCTGAATGCTTCCTAATTTCTCGGTGCTAAGGTGATCTCCGACAAAAACCGTGGATCCAACTGAAGCAGTCGCTGCGCCAATGCGCGCACCCGACGCTGATGTCACCGTTCCTATGGCGGGGGCGGGGGCGCCATTGGTCGGCAACACGAAAAGCGACAGAGACACCACAACAGCTATCACTGCTTGTGGGCGAAACATCACCGCCTCCGTGAGAGGGCCACAAACAGAATACCCACGCCTTCTGCAACCGTCAATCGCATTTCGTGTGAACAGGTTCCTACAGCTGAATTGGTATGATGAATTTTAACGATTCTTGCCCATCCTCACTGTTACAATGCGGTGACAATATATGGCGGACTGGAAACAGATTACGGCGCGCATTCGGCGCGCCCGCGGTAGCAAAGACCCGGCGGGGCAACTCACGCTGCTTTACGAAAAGACCGGCGACGCCATGGTGGCCTTTGAACTTGGCCGCCACTTTGAAATCGTGCGCGATCCCGCGCAGGCGCTGCAGTGGTACCAGTCCGCCCATTCCCGCTTCCGTCGCGGCGAATGGAAAACTAAGTCCAGCGAGGCCATCGTTCGCCTGGGTGGGGAACTTCCTGTAGGCCCCGCGCAAAAAGCGGTTGTGGATGCGCCTGCCTCGCGCGCCGACGCTTCGGTTGCTACTATTCCCGAACCGCCGCTCCCTTTTGAACAGAATGCTGAAGTCTTCGAAGCGCGAGTCGCCATCGGCACCGAAAATCCTCCCGCGAGCACTCCGACGTCGGACGCCAGTCCCGCCGATAAGAGACGCCGCCGGCGCGGCCGCCGCGGCGGCCGCAATCGCAATAAAGCTTCTGCAGCGGCACCAAGTCCGGTGGATTCCGCCGCGCCGCCCGCCCGCGAACCTCGCACCTCACGCCACATTGCCGCTGAACCTGCCGAAATCGTTCCTCCGCGCTCGGTAGATGCACGCTCAATTCCCCGCGTTCCCGTCGAACAGTTGCCAGACTCCTCGGTCCCGGGCGTCAAGGGCCGCTTCGGCGATCCCGGCCTGGCGTCACGTCTTTCCCTGCTCGAAATGCAGCTTCGCCGCTTGCTCACCTGTTCGCCCGCGAAGCTCGATCACGCCGAACACGCCCCTGCCGGCCCGGGAGTCTTTGTCCTCACCGACGACGACATGACTACCTATTATCATGTAGAAGTTTGTGACACCTTGCGCATCGCCATCGGCACGCTTGCCCGCACCGGCTCTACACGCCGGGGCAATCCCAATTTGAAAGCGCTTCTCGGCGAACATCTCGGTATTGCTGACTCGCGGGTTTCCAAGTACCTCGCCGAACACTGCGTAGTTCGCTGGCTGCAACTCGATGAAGGCGCCCCGCAATTTGCCCATTTCGCCATCGCGGTGCTGCGCCCCATCCTCAACGAATAGCTCTCTCGAGACACTTTTCGGGCGGTTTTCACCCTATCCGTAACCCCCCAACAGCGCCCGTTTGCGACCCGCTTAATCCCGGTTCTTGCCGCTCAACCCCTGTTTTTTGCCATCCACTGCAACCTCCTTCCCACACGCCCAGCCCTCCTGCAAACTATACAAGCCGAAAGACTTAGGCCGATAATACAGGGCGTGTTATCGTTAGAAAGTAGCCTGCTGGGGGCATTCCAAACAGGCTGCCTTTTGTGACAAACATTTTGCTTTACCCGGCTCTCGCGGGTCCCTACCGGACTTGCATTTTGAAAGAGCTGTTTTTGAAAAGTGGAGGATAGAGGTTTATGTCGAACTCAGTTGGAACGCAGATCGCAAGGTCATTCGATTGGCTGGTTTGCAAAACCGCAGGCATCACGTTCGACACCATTCAGTATTTCAACAAGCGCAATCCCAATCCCTCCGTCACCCAGCAGTGGTCCGATAAGCCGCTGCTCAAGTCCTGGGAAAAGACCAAGCCGACGCTCGGCTTCCCGCGCCAAACAGACTCGCTCTGCCCCGGCTGCGTCAAAGAAGCCCGCGAAGCCATCATCGCCGGCAAGAAAGATTGGCGCGACCTGATGCATGAAAAGGTCGGCGAAATCAAGGCGCAGATCGTCGAGCGCGACGGCCAGATCTGGATGCTCAAGGATTGCCCGCTGCACGGCCACTACGAAGACATGATGGCTGTGGACTCCAAGTTCCTCGGCTGGATCGAATCGCAGTTCCCGGGCCGCGACATTCCCGCGCACAACGACGAAGATCTTCACAAGCACGGCTCTTCAACCGTCCGCTACGGCCGTGGCTCGGTCCTGACCGTTGACCTCACCAACCGCTGCAACATGATGTGCGATCCCTGCTTCATGGACGCCAACCAGGTTGGCTACGTTCACGAACTCGGCTGGGATGAAGTTAAAGAAATTCTCGACAACGCGCTCAAGATCAAGCCGCGCCGCCAGATGTCCGTGCAGTTTTCCGGTGGCGAACCGACCATGAGCCCGCTGTTCCTGGACGCCGTCGCCTACGCCCGCAAGATCGGCTACAACTCGGTGCAGGCCGCGACCAACGGCATCGAGTTCGCCAAAAGCAAGGAATTCTGCAAGAAAGCCTTCCAAGCAGGCATGCGCTACGCCTACCTGCAATTCGACGGCATCGGCAATGACGCCAACGGACACCGCCAGATCGGCAACCTGTTCGACGTCAAGCTGCGCGCCATCGAAAACATGCACGAAGCCGGCATCGAAATCGTGCTGGTCGTCACCATCGTCAACAATGTGAACAACGACCAGGTCGGCACGGTCGTGAAGTTTGCCATGGAAAATCCCAAGAAGATCGCTTTCGTCAGCTTCCAGCCGGTTTCCTTCACCGGCCGCGACGAAGACATCACTCCGGAACGCCGCCTGCGCCAGCGCTACACCCTTTCGCACCTCGCGAAGGACGTCAGCCAGCAGGTCGGCAAAGTCGAACCGACGCGCGACTGGTTCCCGATCTCTTTCATCAGCACGTTTGCGGGCTTCGCGGACATGGTTAAGGGCAACGAATCGCAGTGGGGTTCGCTCTCCTGCGGTTGCCATCCCAATTGCGGCGTCGGCACCGCTTTGATGATCAACAAGGAAACCAAGGAGTGGGCGCCGGTTCCGCGCTTCCTCAATGCCACACAGTTGACAAAAGACGTCACCGCCATCACCGACGCGGCGCGCGGCAAGACCTTCTCCAACTTCATGATGGCCATGGCGCTCCTCAAGAATTACAGCCCGTTCCAGGGACCCAAGGGCCTCAAGCTTTACGATCTCTTCAAGAAATTCGACAAGACTTGGGCGCTTACGCCGAAGTCCGCCTCCAAGTACGGCCGCACTTCTCCGGAGCGTACCTATGAAGACGCCATGAAGCGCCGCCAGACCGACCCGTGGAACTTCCTGTTCATCGCCGGCATGTGGTTCCAGGATCTGTTCAACTACGATTTCCGCCGCACGGAAATGTGCATTATTCCGTACGCCACCCAGCAGGGCGAGATCAGCTTCTGCGCCTACAACACCGGTGTGGGCTGGCGCCAGATCATCGAAAACATGCACAAGAACGCGACCGTCGCCGAGTGGTACAAGACCCACGGCAAGCACCAGATTTACGCCAAGGGCAAGAACGTCGATCTCATGAGCTTCGAACACTCGTTGGTCATTGACGCCAATGACGCAGCCCGGGTCCGCCACCTCGAGCACGACGTGCCTCTCACCGCCGCTGAAGAAGATCGCGCGCGCCGCAAGAAGGCCTTCGAAGAACAAGCCAAGGTTCGCGCCATCTACGAAGAACTCGTTCTCAAGAAGCCGCAACCTACGGTCGTCCAGATCGGCTCGCTGACCGATATCAAGCAAGCCACTCCGGCGAACTTCGCCACGACCAACTCGGCTCAGCCGTTGCAAATCGCCCCGGCTCCCAAGGCGGAAGCCGAACCCGTCGCCGGTGACTAATTCCGCTTCAAAGATTCTTCCGAAGGGGCGCAGCATGCTGCGCCCCTTTTTGTTGGCGGGCTGCTCGTTGTCCTCCGTGCTGTATTATTTACCGCCATGGACGAAAAGCCGACTAGGCCCGCAGGACACTATGGATGGAAACTCGCGCGACGCGAAATCATGATCCATGGGTTTAGAGTTCTCATTGGCTATTTCGTTCTCATTTTCTATTGGCGCGGGAGAGATTGGCCACGGAACTTGGTCCTGCTAATTTCCGTTCTCGGCCTATTGAACTTGAGGTTTTTGCCGCAACACACGATTCCATCGCCGGCCGTGCTGATCAAAGAGGCCGTCCTAGGTGGCTGTCACACTGATGTCTGCCCTTGATCATCGCATCGCTCTCGTCACCGGTGCCTCTCGGGGCATCGGCAAGTCCATCGCGCTGGCGCTTGCCAAGGCTGGCTGTCATGTTGCCGTTAATTATCGTCAGCAAGCTGGGGCGGCGGGAGAAGTGCGATCGGAGATCGAAAAACTTGGCAAGCGCGTGATTGCCATTCAAGCGGACGTTTCTGTCCCGGCCGACGTCGAACGCCTGGTCTGCGAAACCGAACGCCAACTTGGCGAAATCGAAATCCTCGTCAACAACGCCGGCATCGCGCAAACGAAACCTATCGCCGAAATTACTCTCGAAGATTGGGAGCGTATTCTCCGCGTCAATCTCACTTCCGCGTTTCTGGTCACCCAGCGGGTTCTGCCCGGAATGCGCAAACGCCGCTGGGGCCGCATCATCAATCTCTCTTCCGTGGCCGCCCAGACTGGCGGTGTCATCGGCCCGCACTACGCCACTTCCAAAGCCGGCCTCATCGGCCTCACGCACTCCTACGCCGCGCTCCTCGCGAAAGAGGGGATCACCGCCAACGCCATCGCTCCCGCGCTTCTTGAAACCGACATGGTCACCAACAATCTCAACGCCTCCCCGGACCGCATCCCGCTCGGCTACTTCGGCCATCCCGACGAAGCCGGCCGCGCCGCCGTCCTCCTCGCCGAATCCGACTACATCACCGGCCAAACCATCAATCTGAACGGCGGCTGGTACATGTCCTCCTGATTTTTGTGGCGGCCGCCCCCTCTGACGCGGGCGCAGGGTCTGCCATCCTTTCTCGCGCTCCAGCACGGCGCCGAATTGTTTTGCGGCCGTGTTATGCTTCGGCCCTGCGAGGTCGCAGTCCATGATCGCAAAAGGTGTTACTCCGATCCTGAATGTTTCCGACATTGCCGCCACCTTCGCGTGGTTTGAAAAGTGGGGTTGGAAAAAACTTTGGGACTGGGGCACACCTCCTACGTTCGGCGCCGCCGGCTCTGGCGCAGAGGTTTGCATCTTTCTCTGCCAAGGCGCGCAGGGCGGTCGCGGCAAGGGTTCCAATAGGACCACCTTCACGCATGACGGCGACGAAGAAGCCGATAAAGGCGTGTGGATGTCGGTCTGGGTAGACGATGTGGATGCTGTACATAAAGTGTGCGTCGCCGCCGGATTGGACATCACCTTTCCTCCCACCAACATGCCGTGGAACGTCCGCGAAATGCATCTTCGCCACCCTGACGGCCACGTCTTCCGCGTCAGTAAAGGCCTTGAACATCACGCCGACTGAAGCTGCAGGCCGCAGTTTTCCGCACCATTTCTACACGTTGCGGAAGTCATCTACCGGGTCGTTGCTTCGTGTCTTACCTCAGTTAGCCACCGGAGTTTGCCTGCAAGAGCCCAGAGCCGATTAGGCCCAGGGAGATTACTGCGATCGGGCTCCATAGCGTAAGCAGCACACCGGTTATGGCTTCTGCCGTTTCTTACGCTTCGGTACTTTTCCGATGCGCACGTCCTTGGCGATCACCAGTCCACACGCGCGCAGCGCGGCCTCTTCAAAATCGGGCGAGTCCGCCGGCAGAACTTGCCATCCCGTCACTTTCCCGTCGCCTAAAATCCGAATCGAGCGCATGTTGGGAAATTCCTGCCGCAAACTTTCATGATGTTCCTCGGTCGTGGCCACCCACACTCCATCGTCGGCTGACGTCTGGTCTCTCTTGTCGCGAAGGACCATCACGATTTTCTCCCCGGCATAAACCGCCAGGCAGCCGAACATGGGATTGGTCCTCGGCGCAATCTCCGCCAGCGCCCCCAGAACAAAGTCATGCGGTGCGCGCTTACGCTGTTTTAGCTGGAAGGGGTCCGCCAGAAGGGAAGCTGAACCATGCCTTTTCCTCTTGTTCAAACTCTTCTTATTCATGTGGGACATCATAAGCTGTTTAGCGGCGGTAGAGCGGGCGGGAGGTCGCGGCAAAAGCCCGGGTGGAGAAGATCCGTCTTGCCGGTGTTACTCGGGTCTGCATTCTTGCGGAGAAAGGAGATCTCGGCGGGTTTCGCCGTCGATTTCAGGTTTGCATGTTCGTGGTGCTTGGCACGGCGGAAAAAGCGGAGTAGAGTCGCGTCAATTCGCAATCGGTCGTTCAGGTGGAGGTCCGCCATGGCGCGTCGCACGTTTTTGGCACAGCTTGCCGGTCTGCCATTCTTTTTGGGGTTCGCGAAAGCGAACGAACCAAAGAAAGCCCTCAAGATCCTGATGAAAGGCGCATGGGGCGCCGATGATCCGACCAGGGCGGCGTTTCCGTTTTCGCATGGTCTGGTTCTCGCAGAGGCGGGGCACGACGTTCAGATTTTTCTCCTGGCCGAAGCCACTTCGCTGATGCGCAGAGCCACTGCGAGCGCGATTCTTCCCGTGGGCTGGCCGCCACTCAGCGAAACGCTGGGAAAATTGGTGGCCAAACGCGTGCCGATTTTTGCGTGAGGGGCCTGCGCCCGGGCCCGTGGGGTCTCGGAAAGCGATTTGACCGAGTGGGGAGCGAAGTTCGGCAGCCCGGCGGTTTTTGTATCTCTGGTGGAATGGGCCGACCGGATTATCGTGGAATGATGTTTCGTGCGACCGAAGGGTCGCCCGAAAAATCCATCCCGTCTGCCTCTACGCGGTTCCCATGCTGGCCATCGGCCAAACGGCGGTCCTGTATACGGTGATTCATGAGCTGACCTATTGGCTCAGGATCGCGCATGCCATCATCGCTGGAAGCGTAAGTTCAACTTGCCGGGAGCTTATGCGATTCCCAGTTCAGCGTTCAGCGCGCCGACCAGGTATTTCCAGACCAGGTAGTAAAGGATGAGCGCAACGGGAGCGGCGAACGGGAAAACGTGAGCAGCGAAAGCGGGAATAGAGAAATTCAGCAAGCCGGTTGCGACCATTCCCAATGGCGCCAATAGAAATGGGAGCAACGCGCCGTGCAGGCCGAGCGAAAGATGCAGCCGTTGGTGTGATACCAGAAACAAAATGTTCCACAGGCCCCAAAGGTTCGGCACCACGGCCATGGGGAACACAATCACTCGCTCGATGGGTACCGGAAAGTCGTAAACGTAGCGAAGGAAGGTGAATCCCGTGGCCACCAGCAAAAGAAAAATCGTGGGCACGCAAATACCCGCCAGGTACGCGCGAAGATAGGGGTGCTTATTCATGACGCCTCCTTCAGAGGTGATACAGCAGCGCCGGAATCAGCGCTGGAAAAAGAAGCATGACTACGACTGCGACGCCCATGAGCGCCCAGTCGATCCATGGAACGCCAACGAAAGATGGCCGTCGACGCCAATGCGCCAAGTCCCTCGAAGTTCCCTCTATGCGTTGCAGGATCCGCGACGACAAGTCGTGCCGCAGTTCGGCTTCGCCTATGGGTGGAATCGCGCTGCGCAAAGTTTCGCCAAGGCGTTCCAGGTCTTCGTCACGTTTGTTCCGATCGGTCATGGCCGCACTCCGCGTTGTTCCAGTTTCTTGCGCAAAATCCGCGTGGCGCGAAAGATGCGTAGTTTCACCGCACCCAGCGAAATGCCGAGACTCTCCGCGACACTGGTGTACGATTCCTCTTCAATCAAGACCAGCAGCGCCACGGCGCGCAATTTCGGCGACAATTCATTCATGGCGGCACGAATCGCGAAGCGCGTTTCTTGCTGTCCGACGCCATCCGCTCGCTGCACATCTGCCGGTTCGGCCAGCAGTGGCTCGGTCGGGCGCACCCGCCGCAAGTGGTCAATGGCCAGATTGGTGGCCACGCGACGCAGCCAAGCCGCGCAATTGCCTTTCGGATCGAGCGACGCTTGTTTCTGATACAAGCGCCAGAATGCTTCCACCGTTAAATCTTCCGCCGCGGCGGGATCGCGAACGATGCGCAAAACCCAGCCATACACCTCCGCCTGGTGCTGCCGGAACAGCGGCTCGAAGGCCTCCACGTCGCCCACCGCGAACCGTTCCAGGGCATTCATCCGGCGCCTCTATCTATCCTTACGGGATCCAGCGGGCCGCGGTTACATTTTGAGTTTTGCGAAATGCGGCAGCACTAACTCGTGGGGATGCCCACGCGCTGCATCAGGGAAGCAAAGCGACTGTCGGCCCGCAGGGGATCGAGACACGGATCAACTTTCAGGTAGGTGAGACCTTTGTCGCGCACCTGGTAGGCGCTTTCGAGCCACTCGAAGGCCTTGTCATTTTCCTCGAGACCGGCGTAGATCAACGCGATTTCGTAACGCCCGACACCGGTTTTGTCGACATGCTGTTTTAGTCTGGGAACCACGGCACGGGCTTCGGCTTTGAGGCCGCGGCGCGCATACGCATTGCCCATATGGCCCAATCCGTGTGCCACGTCACCCATTTTCTGGAATTCCTGAATGGCCTTGTCGTACTCGCGCTTTTCCACGTAGATGACGCTCAGCGGAAAAGCGATTTCCATCGGATCGGGATGCAAGGCCATAGCCCGCTCAATCTGCGCCAATGCTTCATCGTACTGGCGAGCGTAGTAATAGATGAAACTGAGATTCGTGTAGGAGCGGCTCGAGACAGGATCCAATTGAAGAGCCAGCTTTGCTTCCTCCACCGCGTCGTCGGCGAGCCCCACGCGGTTCAGGTAATTGGCGTAAGCCCAGTGCACCGCAGCAGAATTCGGATTGAGTTCGAGTGCCCGGCGAAATTCTTTGTTTTGCATGGACCAGTCCCAATCCTGGTTCATGGCCGCGAAGCCAAGCTCCAAGTGCGGTTCCGGCCGGGAGTCATCGAGATCGATGGCCTTCTGTGCAGCGGATTTTTGTTGCGCGAACGCTTCGGCGTAGGAAATCCGGCCGGATTCTCCGAGCCAGCCGTAAGCGCTGGCCATCGCCGCATGCGCCGGGGCATAATCGGGATCTTTTTCGAGGGCTTGGCGGAAAAGTTCGATTGCGCCGCGTGGGTTTCCGGAGTTCAACTGCTGCATGCCCTGAAGATGCAGTTCCAGCGCGGCGGGATTGGCGCGGCGTGTTCGCTGAAGATGAGCTTGCTGCTGAGGAGTCAGTTCAATGCGAATCTGCTCGGTAATCGCGCGGGCTACTTCGCCTTGCAATTCGAGCGCGCTGGTCATGTCGCGTTCGTAGGTATGGGCCCAAATGTGTTCGTCGGTGCGCGAATCGATCAGCTGGATGATGACGCGGACTTTGTTGCCTTCGCGCTCGATGGAGCCTTCCAGAATTCCGTCCACGTGCAATTCACGAGCAATTATGGGCACCGTTTTCTGGGTGCCTTTGTAGGTCATGACCGATGTCCGGGAGATAACCCGCAACGTGGACACCTGGCCAAGTTCCGCAATCAGTTCCTCGGTCATGCCGTCGGCGAAATAGTCCTGTTTGGGATCGCCCGAAAGATTCACAAAGGGAAGGATGGCGAGCGAGCGAATCGGGGATGCCGAGGAAATGCCCAACCAACCTTGAATTGCGAGAAATCCGCCCACCGCCAAAAGGGCAATAAGAGGGGCGACTACGCTCCAGCGACGCCACCAGATGCGCTTGGAGGGCAAGGTGGGCAGAGCAGCCGCGATGTCGCCCGGCGATCCGGCAGGCGCGCCGTGCAAATCTTTGGGCGCCACAGCGCTGACCGAAGCAACGGGAATTTCGGCGGTGGTCCGGTCCCGCTGCCACACAAACTTGGGCATATAGGAGCCGACGGGGAGGTCAATACGGACAGAAGATTCCGGGGCAGAGTCCCGATAGTACTGAAGCAGGCGCCGCCGCACCTCGGTGGCTTTGACACGGACAACGGCGTCGTTGGCCGTGTCGTAATCCACCGGACGGCCAAACATCTCGGCACCGATCATGCGTTCTTTAAGGGCGTCGGTGCGGTCGGCAAGCGTGTGCTCGACCACCAAGTGAAGAAACTCCTGGGCGCGCTTGCTCCCGGCGAAGGCAGAGCTCGAGAGCACGTCCTGGAGGTGCTGGCGAACCAGGGCAATCTGCTCTGGATGGAGCCCCTCCGGTTTTGATTCAGGCAGATCGGTCACAGCTCGCTCCCGGCGCAAGAAAGCAGCAAACGTTCCGTTCGTATGATAGTAAGTCTTTTAGAATCAATGAGAAAAGCGACAAAACAACGACAAACTGTTTTGAACATTCCCAAGCGGCCACCGATTCTGCCCTACTGAGTTCGTTGGCCGGAGTGACCCACGAACGTCCTGATCGGAACCGACCCGCAAAAACCTGGAGGTTGGTAGCAATGCAGCAAGAACGGCCCGTCATGGGCAGCCCAGTCTTGAGTAGCGAAGATCTACACACCTGGAATAGCCACCCCGCTACGCATCGTGAGTGGCAGACACATTCTGAACTTTCCGAGCCGGACCAGCGGCTGCGCCACATCCAAAAAATGGAAGTAGTAGGGAAGTTCGCGGGCGGAATCGCGCATGATCTGAATAACATTCTGACCGTCATCGTGGGAAGCAGCCAGTTGCTTCTCGATCATCCTGAAGTTGGCCAATCAGCGGGACAGCGCGTACAGCAGATACTCGACGCGGGATTTCGTGCCGCCAACCTGACCAGCCAGCTTCTGTCTTTCAGCCGCAAACAGACGCCGCGACGCATGATCGTGAATCTGAATCGCATCATCGCGGACAGTACAAACATGATCCGGTTCCTGATCGGGAACCGCATCGAGTTGACGACCATGCTGGCCGCCGACTTGCTGAATATTAGCGCCGATCCGGTGCAAATGGAACAGGTGCTGATTAATCTTTGCGTGAACGCGAGAGACGCGATGCCGCAGGGCGGCAGCATCTTCATTGAATCAGAGAATGTTGAGGTAGGTAACTCGGAGACCAAGGCGGAAGGCTTGACGATGAAGCCCGGCCGGTATGTGTGTCTTTCGGTGAGCGACACCGGAACCGGAATGGACCAAGCGACGCTGGCACAGGTGTTCGAGCCGTTTTTCACCACCAAACAGCCGGACAAAGGTATGGGGTTGGGACTGGCCACCGTGCAATGCATCGTGAAGCACGGTAGCGGCTATGTGCGAGCGGAGAGCAAACCGCGCGAGGGCTCGGTGTTTTCCGTGTACCTGCCCGCTGTTGCCGAGGCCGCTACGGCAACGCTCAGCGATACGCGAGAGGCCCTGCGGGGAACAGAAACGCTGTTGTTGGTGGAGGAGTCCGCCCCCATGCGCGAGGCGTGGCGAAAGTTCTTGAAAGGGCTGGGCTATACCGTGCTGGAAGCTGCCGACGCCGAACGCGCCCAGTTGATTGCGGCGAACCGCAACGATATAGCCGCAGTGGTGGCCGATATCCGCTTGCCGGGCATCAGCGGGCTGACTCTGGCTGAGTGCTTGCGCAAATTGCGACCCGGGCTGAAAGTGCTGCAAATGACGGCACCGGCAAGCGGATTCGTGAACTACGGATTTCCCGACGAGAACACGGTTTTTGTGAGAAAGCCTTTCACGCCAGACGCGCTGGCGCGCAAGCTGCGGAGTTTGCTGGACCGAGTGCAGTAAGGGGGCCAAGAAAGGAGGCATTGGTCCAGCACGAGTTGTAGGTAAGCGCGCGCCGCGCGAAAAAAAGTGGAAGGCCCTCCCACCGGGGCGAGGGCCTTTTGCTTTTTGGCAGTACGCCAAACTATTTATTGATGGTTGTCGCTTCGCCATCCACCCAGTATGTCTTGCGTGCAGTCAGTCTCAGTCCGTGCCGGTCCTTCACGTGGAGTTGCAAAGCATGCAGGCCAGGGTGCGGAGATTGGGGACGGAAACTCAGAAAGTAATAGTTCGGCACATCGCTCGAGATTTCGATCAGGTGTTTGGCAAGAGTGGCAGCGTCTTGGAAAGGGAAGTATTCACCACCGGTTTGCCGTGCGACGGATTCCGGAACATTTTGTTTGAAGCCATCCCTGGCGGCGAGGAAAGCCATGCGCGCCAAGCGCAGCGGCGGAACAAGATTCCCCGCGCAGTCTAGAGCCTGAGCGCTGCGTTTGCCGTGAGCGTCGGGATCGGGGTTTGGATCACGGCTCATGCAACCGCCCTGCGAATAGGGTTCGCTCGAGTATGGGCCTCCTCCCGGAAGTTTTGACGCATCGTGCTTCACCGCGGTCTTGGTACTCGAAAAGGCAAAACTGTAAATCGCCGTGTCGGTGTTATTCACGGTGCGAATCGCGTCGTCCAAACTCGTTTGGCTATCCCGGTCGATCGTCTCACTGAAAAGCAGGACCGCGCGACGATACGCTGGCGGCTGCTCTAACAAGCGATTCAAGCCGAAGGCAAGAGCGTCAAGAATGGCGGAGCCTTGATCGCCGGGGTGAAGCCCGGCGATCACATTCGCTGCCGCATCGGTGTCCGTGCTGAAATCCTGTTCGAGGCGAGGCCTGCTGTCGAAGCTGATGACCGCGACTCTATGCGGTACGCCGCCGACCACGGCATCCAGCCTAGCGCCGAGTTTTCCGTAGTCAGCCAAGTGAGATGCGCCTTGGCCGCCGGTTTGCACGATGATGGCCAGGGCGAGAGGCTGGGAGTCGGTATCGGACTCAAGCAGCAAGGACTGCGGAACCCCGTCATCGGTGAGGGTGAAGTCGTCCGCATTAAGCGTAAGTACAACCTCGCCTGCTTTGGTTTTTACCAGGGCCGGCACGAGAACCAAATTCGAACGCACGGTAATGACGGAGGGGTGCGGTGCTGGCCCCTGGCTGCCGATTTGAGCGCCAGCCGCCGGAGCGGCGGCTTGGCCGTGCGCCAAACTTGGCAGGGCGCACGAGAGTGCGAGCAACCGGCAGAAGCGGCAGAACGGGGGGAGATTCGCGAGTGCAATCCATGCTGGGTTTGCGCTCTTGGCGAAAAGCATGAAAGTCTCCGCTTCTCGATGCCTAGGAATGCCGCATAGCTATTTTAGTTGCTTTGGCGCGCCGTTTTGAACGCCGAGAAACCACGTTTGACGGCCGCAAGAGGACGGCAGGTACGGGAGTGCTGTGCTCGGTGCGGAGGTTGAGGAGCCGCGCAATGAAAAAAAGCGGCGGGATAACCCCGCCGCTTCTCAAACCGCGATCCTTCGCTCATAGAATCGCTCAGGATGACGATCTCGCCCGGATCGTTAGTAGATGTCGTACTGCTCCCAGTGCAGGGTGGCGTCGGACTGGATGATGATGTGCTTGTGCGAGTTCTGCTCGAGTTCGTCGATGAGCATGGACTCACGAGTTTTGAGGGCCTTGGCGATTTCGGGATGGACGCGCAAGGTCAAGTTGGGATTGTCGCGATCGGCCGCGGCCATTTTGCGAGCCTCGTTCTGGATTTCGTAGCACAGCGTCGGAATGGACTTGACCATGCCAGAACCGGTGCAGGACGGGCAAGGCTGGCAGAGCACACGCTCCAGCGCCTGTTTGGTGCGCTTGCGAGTGATGCAGACCAGGCCGAATTCGTTGAACGAGAGAGCCTTCGAAGGAGCTTTGTCCTGATCGAGAGCTTGCTGCAGGGCGGAGAGAACTTTTTCGCGGTTGCGGCGTTCTTCCATATCGATGAAGTCGACGACGATGATCCCGCCGAGATCGCGCAGGCGAATCTGGCGAACGATTTCCTTCACCGCTTCGAGGTTGGTTTTGACGATGGTGTCCTCGAGGCGCGTGGAGCCCTTGCCGACGAATTTGCCGGTGTTGACGTCAATAGCGACGAGCGCTTCGGTGTGGTTGATGACGATGTAGCCGCCGGATTTTAGCCAGACTTTGGCGCGGAGCGCTTTGTCGAGCTCGTGCTGGATGCCAAACTCCTCGAAGATGGGCTGCTCTTTCGAATAGAGCTTGACCCGGTTGACGAGTTTGGGCTGGAAGCGGCTGACGAATTCGCAGACCTTGCCGTACTCCTCTTCGTTGTCAATCCAGATAGCGGTGAAATCGTCGCTGACGTAATCGCGGAGAATGCGTTCGACGAGATTCAGGTCGTGGTGAAGGATCGAAGGCGCTTTGCGCTCGTCGTGCTTGTGCTTGATGTCGTTCCAAGTCTTGCCGAGGAACTCGATGTCGGTGCGGATTTCGTCGTCGGTGGCGGCGCCAGCGGCGGTGCGAACGATGAAGCCGCCGGGATAGCTGCCGCGGGCTTCGCCGACAATGCGGCGGAGGCGCGAACGATTTTCGGCGCTGGCGATTTTGCGGGAGACGCCGATGTGATCAATGGTCGGCATATAGACGAGGAAGCGGCCGGGAAGCGCGATATGACTGGTGATGCGCGCGCCCTTTTTGCCGAGCGGTTCCTTGGCGATTTGCACGACGATTTCCTGGCCGGGCTTCAGCATTTCGCTGATGAGCTGAGGACGGCGCGGGCCATGATGACCGTGGCCGTGATGGCCATGACCATGATGCGGGCGATGTCCGCCGCCGGGTCCACGGCGTTCAAAACGGCCGCGGCCACGACCACGATCACCGCCGCGATCGGGACGGCCGCCACGAGCTCCGCGATCACCACGATCGTTGCGGTCTCTGCCGCCACGGAAGGGGCGCTGGAAGCGTGAGCGAGGATTACCGCCGACGCGCGCGGACTGGCGTGGAAATTCGCCTTGCGATTCGGTGCCGGAATGCGGCGAGCGGGTTTCGCCCGGAAGGAGGAATGCGTCTTCCACCGGCGCTGCAGCAGACGCCGCTGCGATTTGCTCGCGATCCTCGCGTTCCTGATGGCTTTCTGGCTGTTGATCGTCGTCTTGGTCCTGGTCGTGTCGGTCGTCGTCCTGTTGTTCGTCGGAGGTTTCCGATTCGCCCGATTCGCGGGAGGATTCGATTTCGACGTGTTCACCGAGCGCGGCGATATGCAGCGCGTTTTCGTGGGCGGCGTCTGCTTCGGCTTCGGCGATGGCCTGCGGAGCGCTCTGGATTTCCTGGACGGCGGGTTCTTCGTCTGAGTCTTCGGCTTCCTGATGCTCTTCGTCCTCGTCGGATTCGCTTTCTTCTCCGTTATCTTCTTCCTCGTCATCCACTTCTTCATCCTCGAAGATGGCGCCGCTGCCGGTAGGCGAGTCCGCATCGATTTCTTCGCGGACAAGATCCTGCTTTGCGTCGATCAAGCTGGCGGAGAGCACGGTGGCTTCTTCCTCGCTGATGGCGGCCTCCGGAGCGGCGGAAACGTCGCCTTCGGGGTCGATATCAGCATCGGCCGATTCGCGCAGCTCTTCTTCTTCACGGGAAGGAGCGCCTTCGAGGGCCTCGGAAGGGTCGGCGGCCGGACCAGCCAGCAGCCAACTGGGCAATCCGCCGCGAGAACGGCGCGGAGTGCCGGCAGGGGCAGGTTGACCGGAGACGCGGGGCTGCGGTTCGTCGGGCTCGGGTTGCGGTTCGAAGCGTTCCGGTTCGACAACCGGGGCGGAAGCTTCGATGTGCTGCGGCTTGCCGCGATACTTGGCGAGAGATTCGCCGGGAAGCAGGAACGCTTCTTCGCCCGAATCGGAAGGACGCGGAGAATCCGAGCCGCGGTTGTTGTCAAAGTCGCGCCGCGGTCCACGGTTTTCGAAGCCGCCGCGATTGGCATAACCGCGACCGCCGCGGTCGTTGCGACGATCACCACGATCTCCGCCACGATCGGGTCCGCGGTCCGGACCACGATCATTTCCGCGGTCACCGCCTTGCGGCGAAGCATACTTGGAGGGAGGCAGATCGCGCCCGCCGCCTTGACGGAAATCACCACGTCCGCCGCGACCACCACGTCCACGACCGCGACCAAAGCGGCCCCGTCCACGACCGAATTGAGGACGGTCTCCGCGGCCACCGCGGTCGTTGCCGCGCTCGCCGCCACTGCCCCGGTCATTGCCACGATCGGCACCACGATCGCCGCGTGGGCCGTAGCTTGGCGAAGGCCGATATTGCGTGGGGTTATACCGAGGGGCGTAATTCGGGGGGGCCGATTCATTGGACTCGGGTTGGCGCTCGTCGTCTGCAAGCTCAGGGTCGGTAAGTGCAGGGCCCGAAGCCCGCAGCTGAGTTTCGCCGACGCCAGGCGCGCCGGGTTCGGCTTCTTCAACATGGGTGCGAACGTCGTGATCGTCACTGGCGCTGCCGTGGTCGTCGCCTTCTAACGCTTCGAACGAAGCGAGTTCGCCGGAGCGGCCACGCGTTTCACCCGGCAGCACGTCGATTGCGGCCGGCGCTTCGCTAATTTGCGGCGCGGGCGCGTGACCATTGCCGTGGCCGGAATCCTGCCCGTGGCCATGATCGTAGTCGTCCAGATTTTCAAAAACATCACTGACATAGAGGAAGGCGTCGCCATCGAGACCGATGTCCACGAAAGCGGATTGCATACCGGGAAGGACGCGGGTGACTTTACCTTTGTAGATGCTGCCGACGAGGGCGAATTCTTTTTCGCGCTCGATATAGATCTCGACTAGCTGACCTTCTTCCAAAATGGCGACTCTCCGCTCATGGGAGGTCGCGCTAATGACCAACTCTTTAGACATGAAAAAAACTCCTTAAATGTCCCGACAAAGCCGGGGGCGGGACGCACCGCCGCGGAGAAGCCTCGAAACCCTGACACCCATAGGAAAGCGGTTTGTGGGTCGCAGCCGATGGAGCGATTGAACTCTGCGCAGCTTACGAGGCTGGTCCGTCGCGGAGTCGGTTGACTCGCGCAAACGGCGGACGATGCTGTCCTCACTCGAACGTTACCTAAACTTTCTGTACTAACTGCAGGGGCCATCCCCGAAGGGCAGCCCGAATTTGGTTCACGGCCTAATTGACGAAGCGGCGGAGCCGGACATTCATAACCAGACCGATCGCCATGAACACAAACAAAGTGGCTGAGCCGCCGTAGCTCATAAGAGGCAACGGAATGCCGGTCACGGGCATAGCGCCGATGACCATAGCCACATTCACGAGAACGTGGAAACCTAACGCCGCCGCCACGCCCATCACGAGAAACATTCCTGCGCGATCCTTCGCGCGCTGGGCATTCTGAACGAGACGCAGCAGAAGCGCCATGTACAGCCCTAAGGCAAGCAGCACGCCCTTGAATCCCTGTTCTTCCGCCCAAGCCGACATGATGAAATCGGAATAACGGACCGGAATATAACCCAGCTGATTCTGACTGCCGTTGCCGAACCCTTTACCCCAGAAGCCGCCGGAACCCACGGCGATTTTCGATTGCAAGAGCTGATAGCCGGAGCCCTTGGCGTCTTCCTCCGGGTGCAGGAAAGACGTAATCCTTTCTCTCTGATACGGTTTGAGGAGGTGCTTGCTGACGGGAGGATAAAAAACGGCTCCCACGAGCAGAACTCCTGCAAGTGTAAAAATTCCGGCGTGAAGCCACTTCAAGCCCGCCAGGAAAGCGCCCACAGCCAACATGGGAACCAGCACCAACGCAGTGCCGAGATCCGGCTGCTTCAAAATCAGAACCAGTGGCACGCCCACGAGCATGCCTGCTTTCAAAAGGTCGCGCAGATCCAGCTCGTCTGAGCGCACTTCCGCAAAGAAGCGCGCCAGTACGATGATTATAATCAACTTTGCCAATTCTGACACCTGAAAGTCTTGGCCAGCGATGTGAATCCAGCGCCGGGCGCCGAAACGAGAGTTTCCGAGTACCAGTACTGCTCCGAGGGCGACGAGGCAGATCACGTAAAGAATAGGAGCCTGGTCGAGGATGAGGTGATAGTCGAGGCGAGAGAGCGCAAACATGATCATGAAGCCGAAAACCAGCCAGCGGATCTGTTTGTAGTGCATGCCGGCGAGGCCGCCGCTGGCGTGGGTGGCGGAATAGATTTCGAGCACACCCAGAGCACAGATGGCCATGAGGATGGCGATGAGCCACCAGTCGTAGTCGCGAGTTGCTTGGGCGTCCTTCATGGTTAGTGGTGATCCCCGTTGGCAGAATCAGATTGCGCGGTAGTGGGCACGTCTTCTTCCTTAATGGCCACGGCAGGGGCGACGACCGCAGTGCCGTTTAGAGGATTGGCGACGTGACCGTCGGCGGTGACGGTGCCGGGCGGAACGCGGTTTTTCTTGTCGTAGTAGGCCTTGACGATGTCTCTGACGACCGGGCCTGCGGCCTCGCCACCGTGCTGGCCGCTTTCCTGAACGAGGACGGCGACGCAAATCTCCGGGTTGCGCCTGGGGGCGTAGCCAACGAACCAGGCGTTGTCTTCAAACTTTTTCTGTTTGCCGAGGCGGCTGCGCGTGCCATAGCCGATGACCTGCGCGGTGCCGGATTTTCCGCTAAGTTCGATGCCGGCGAGTTTGAGCTGGCCGCCAGTGCCGCCGGGCTGGTTGACGACGCCGTACATGCCGTCGGTGATGCGGTCGATGGTGTGTTCGGAAAGCGGGAAGCGCTCTTCGGGAACGTCTTTGACGTCCTTGATCATGTGCGGCTGCTTGAAGACGCCGCCCGAAGCGATGCCGCCGATGATGCGAGCCAGTTGCACGGGAGTAGTGGTGATGGCACCCTGGCCGATGGCCACCGAAATGGTTTCACCCGCGTACCACTTCCGGTGGAAAGCGCGCTCGACCCACTGCTCGGAGGGCATGAGACCGACTTCTTCGGAAGGCAGATCAATGCCGGTTTTGTGACCGATGCCGAGTTTATCGCCATAGAAAGCCAGGCGGTCAATGCCCATCTTCATGCCGATGGTGTAGAAGAAGACGTCGCAGGATTTGAGGATGGCATCGTGAAGGTTGGTGGCGCCATGGGACGTAGGGCCTTTCTTCGATGAATAGACCCAGCACTTGAACTGGCGGCCATAGAAGGTGCCGTAACCGGGGCAGTACGTGGTGAAACTCTCCGAAATCTGGTGATCTTCGAGCATGGCGGTGGCAGTGATGATCTTGAAGACGGAACCAGGCGCCAGTTGGGCTTGAATGGCGCGATTGAGTAGTGGTTTCAGCGGATCTTCGTTGAGCTGCTTCCACTCTTTGGCGGAAATGCGGACCGCGAAATCGTTGGGATCGGGAGTGGGGCGGCTAACCATGGCCAGGACTTCACCGGTGCGGGGATCGAGCGCGACGACGGCCCCGGGACGCGCGCCTAGAGATTGTTCGGCGACCTGCTGCAAATCCATATCAATGCTGAGCTGAACCTGCTTTCCCGGAATGGGATCCTGCTGGTTGAGGTGGTCGACTTCCTTGCCGACGCTATTGACGATGACCCGGCGCATGCCGTCGGTGCCCATCAGGATGTCGTTGTACTGGCGCTCGAGTCCGGATTTGCCTACGACGTCGCCGGGGCGCAGCTTGCCGTTGCTATTTTCGATCTGGTTTTCGCTGGCTTCCCCGACGTACCCGGTGGCGTGGGCCAAAAATCCGTTGGGCAAATAACGGCGACGGGAAACCGAGAGCATTTCGAGTACGGGAATATCGGAACGGTGGGATTCGATGAAGTCGAGATCGGCACTGGAAGCTTCCGGTTTGATGACGATGGGCTGAAACTTGGGGAGATTGCGAGTGTTTTGCAATTGATCGCGGAGATCGTCAATGGAGATGCCGAGGCCGTCGGAGATGGCGGGGAGATATTGATCGACGAGTTTGGGATCGTCGCGGAGCAGTAGGACAGAGAAGGAGGGGCGATTGTCGACCAGGACCCGGCCATCGCGGTCGAGCATGCGTCCGCGCGGGGCGATGATGGGAATGGAACGGACGCGGTTTTGTTCGGCCATTTGGCCGTATTTGTCGCTGTCGATGACCTGGAGTTTCCAGAAGCCAAGCAGCAACACGCCGATCATGCCTACGATGATGTAGGAAACGATGGCCAGCCGCGTTTGCGGCAAGCGATTGTCATTGCGGAACCAGTACGACACGAAGGCCTTGTTTAGCGCGAAGCTACAAATTTTGTGCGCAGACCCGCGCGAGCGCCCACTCGGCAGGGACATTTCCAACGTAGCATTTGGGGCGAAGGGGAGCAACTCGTACGGAGGTACAGGTGGCGGGGTGGTCAACGGATGAGATGACCACACGAAGAAAAAGAGATTCTCCGCTCTCGGCTTGGCTACGGCAGGCAAGTCCGAAAGGCGGTCCCGAAGTCCAACAAGCCACTGCCCTAGAAGAGGGCGGTGGGGCGGCGGGACCAGAGTTTGGATTTCTCTTTGGCAATTTTTTCAAGCTCGGCGACATGTGCTCCGGCTTGGGTGAGCACGTGGTGCAAATCGTTGCCGATGCTGATGAACGAGAAGCCTTTGTCGAGAAATTCGCCGACGCGCGCGGTTCCGAAAAGGAACAGACCGAGGATGACGTTATTTTTGCGTGCGTTTTCGACCAAGCTTTGCGTGGCGGCGTTGAGCTCGGGCGAAGTGTACATGTGGGGGAATTCGTATTTTTCGTACAGGCCCATGGACATGCAAAGATCGTTCTGGCCAAGGAAGAGAATGTCTACGCCGGGGACGGCGGCGATTTCAGCGATATTCTTGATGCAGTCGGCGGTTTCAACCTGCAGGGCGACAATGCCGTTGTTGTTCCAGTTGCCAGCGTAGCCGAGCAGGCCGTCCTTGTTCATGCTGCGCTGAGGAAAATAGACGGAGCGTGTGCCGGCGGTGGGATATCTGGCGCAACTTACGGCCTGGCGGGCTTCGGCGGCGGTGTTGATGTAGGGGATGAGAACGCCGTCTGCGCCGAGGTCGAGCGCCTGCTGGATGCCCCCGCGATCGTGGTAGCCTTCGACTCTAACCAGCGATTTGGCGCCGCCGCTGGCGATTCCCGACAACATGGCGGAAAGTTTTTCGAAGCCCATGGGACCGTGCTGGGTGTCCACGAGCAGCCAGTCGTAGCCCGAGTGGGCCAGCTGTTCGGCAATGGTAGGGCTATGCGCGTTCAGAAAGAGTCCCATTTTCGGTTGACCCGACCGAAGCTGCTTCTTGAATTCGGCACCGGTGATTTTTTCTGCGGACATGATCGGCTCCTCGAGCACAGAGATTTCAGATGACCTAGAAATACGTGGAGTAACACAGTACACGTGACCACGGATATTTTCCAAGCGGTGCGACCGGGAGGGAGCACTCATTACTATTTCTAATGCGTGTGGCTGAAAACCGCCGTTTATAATTATGGGCAGCTGTTGCGCGTTTGACTCCTCCATGACCAAGGCGCGGGAAAAATTTGCTGAGCGTCCCGGAGTCCCGGCTCCGCGGGTCACACCGCTGCGGCTGGCGCTCATCGGAATGTCTGGAGCGGGGAAGACGTTTTGGACGCGACGAATTGCGGAGAGCGGAGTGCCGGCGATTTCGTGCGATGACGTGATTGAGCAGCGGCTGGCGCCGCGGTTGGCGCGGGGCGGATTTTCAGGAATTAACGGGGTGGCCGCGTGGATGGGCTGGCCAGATTCGCCGACCTACGCAGAGCGAGAAGCGCAGTACTTGTCGGAGGAGATTGCGACTCTCGATGAAATTCTGAGCGAGTTGGAAAAGGATTCGTCCAAATCGCTGGTGCTGGACACCACCGGAAGCGTGATCTATACGGGGAATCATTTGCTGCACCGCATGCGGAAACTGATGACCGTGGTGTATCTGGCGGCGACGGACGCTGAACAGAAGTTGCTGATTGAGCGGTACCTGAATGATCCGAAGCCGGTGCTGTGGCGCGGGGCATTTGTGGCGAATACGGGCGAGGCGCCGAGGGAAACGGTGGCACGGTGCTATCCGCACCTGATCGCGGCGCGACGGCAGAGTTATGCGGCGCTGGCCCACGCCACGTTGCCAGTGGCAGCGTTGCGGGAATTGCCGCATCGCGCGGAGGGGTTTCTGCAATTACTTCCGGCGAAATTGTTGCGGGGCGGCGCATGAGATATCGCAGCACCAGCGGAAAAGCGCCGCTGACTTCGTTGCGTGGTGCGGTGTTGCGCGGGCTGGCGCCGGACGGCGGGTTGTACATGCCGGTGGAGATTGCACGGCGTTCGCCGGAGGAGTTGGAGGAGTTTCGTGCCCTGCCGTTCACGGAAGTATGTTTTCGCGTGGTGAAGCCATTTGCGACGCCCGATGTGCCGGAAGACTTGCTGTGGCAGATCGTGAGCGAGGCCATGAACTTTCCGGTGCAGTTGGTTTCACTGTCGCCGGGACTGCACATCCTGGAGCTATTTCACGGGCCAACCTTGGCGTTCAAGGATTTTGGCGCGCGGTTCATGGCGCGGCTGATGGGCTATTTTGTGCGTGGGGAAGACCGCGCGCTCACTGTGCTGGTGGCGACATCGGGCGATACGGGGAGCGCGGTGGCGCACGGGTTTCTCGGCGTGCCGGGAATCCGCGTGGTGATTCTGTATCCGTCAAGGCGGATCAGCGAGGCCCAGGAGAAGCAGTTCACCACACTGGGCGAGAATATCACGGCACTGGAAGTGACCGGCACGTTTGACGATTGCCAGCGGCTGGTGAAGCAGGCTTTCGCGGATGAGGCGCTAAACAAGCGGGCATTTCTGACTTCGGCGAACTCGATCAATATCGGGCGGCTGCTGCCCCAGATGTTTTACCACGTGGCGGCTTACCGGCAGTTGCCGGTAGCTTCAACGGCGCTGGTGGTGGCGGTGCCGAGCGGAAACTTTGGCAACTTGACGGCGGGTCTGTTTGCGAAGCGCATTGGCTTGCCGGTGGCGAAGTTTGTCGCGGCTACCAATGCGAACGACGTGGTGCCGCAATACCTGCTGAGCGGGACCTACGAGCCGCGGCCGGCGACGGCGACGTATTCGAACGCGATGGATGTGGGAAATCCGAACAATTTTCCGCGGCTGCTCGATTTGTGCCGCGGGCGGCTGGAGTATGTGCGACGCGAAATTTGGGGGCATGGCGCTTCGGACGCAGAGACTTTGGCGGAGATGAAAGCGGTGTGGGAGAAGTACCGCTACATCGCCGATCCGCATACGGCGGTGGGGATATTGGGCTGGGAAGCCTACAAGAAAGAACATGCGGAGCCGGCACAGGGATTGGTGCTGGCGACAGCGCATGCGGCGAAGTTCGCGGAAGTGGTGGAGCAGGCCATTGGGATCGCGCCGCCGTTGCCGGACCGGCTGGCGAATTATTTGAAGCGGCCGAAGTTGTCAGTGCCGATGTCGAGCAGCTTCGGGGATTTCAGGGAGTTTCTGCTGAAGCACTAGCCGCGAAGTCATTTAAGTGGCTGACCGATTGGACGCAGAGCGGAAGGATCGAATGCGCTCAACCCGGCGACCGCTGAAAGGGAAGCGCTCGCGGCTTGCTCGTCTTTCATGACTAGAGCTGCAGCCGCAGCTGTCACATTCAGGTAGAGCTTGGCCTTTCGCGATTCCTCCTTGAAATTCCTGCGCAACACATTTTCTTCTTTCATGGCATCCAAGAGTTCCAAGCCCATCCGGGTCACTTCGCGGCCCTTGGCAGCCAGCGCGGTGTCATTTGAGCGCAAGTTGTTGTAGGCCCAGGCCCATGCTACGGCGCTTTCCAAGCGAGTGTTGACGTCCAATTTCAGGGTGTCACTCGAATAGAGGACCTTCTCAGCAAATTCGATGACCTTAGAGAAGTCTTGTAGTTTCTGATATGCCTCACAGTACTGGGGATAAGTATAGATAAGCAGAGGAGAATCGGGATACTTCGCGACAAACGCATTGAGTAATACGATTTTCTCTCGGGGATCGCTAGTGTGAAGCGCCGCAGCCTGGGAGTTGTATTCCTCCATCGAATACGGTCTTGTGGGTGCACGGTGCTCTTGCGGGTTCGCGCATGCTCGTGCGGAAGCCGTCAAAGTGAATCCGAGAACCAAGACCGACGAGTAAGCAAGCCGCAAAGCCATTGTGGTGGTTAACTCCATTGACCTTGCCTCGGTGACAGTTAGATGCATCGGATTTAGACACCGCAAGCCAGCGAAAGTGCCGTGCCAAGAGAAACTCCTAGGACTGCACCAACTGACCAATCGTCTCGTCGATCGAAGCAAAACATCGGCCTGCTCGGCTCGGAATGACCCATGTGGATCGAAGGATTGTGGGGACGGAACGTAGCTTGCGCAGGCGTTAGGATTTGCGGAGGCGATCGAGGAAGTAATAGAGGAAGACGCCGAGAGTGGCGTTGACCAGGCAGGCCACGAGCAGGCTTTTGGTAAACCAGGGCTGCGGCTGCGCGAGAAGAAGCTTCTGGATGAGGATAACGATCCCTTGGTGCAAGACGAAGAAGAGGGCGGTGAGGGCGAAGCGCGCTGCGGGATGCTCGGTATCGAGGCGCGCACCGATGGAGGAAGCCAGATAGCCGATGATGGTTTTGGCGATTCCGAAAAGTCCGAGTTGAGTCTTGCTAAGGCTGTCTTGCAAGAGGCCGATGACGGTGCCAAGAAGAAGACCGCTCGAAGGATTGCGGCGGCTCAAGCCGAAATAGATGGTGATGAGCAAGGGAAGATCGAGGATGCCTGCCCTAGAGATATAAACCGGCAAGAAGGATTGCAGGAGTACGGCCACCAGCAGACTGACCAAGATTGTTCCAGCGTGAAACTTATGAACTTCGATGTGCGATTCGCCGACGCGGAGATCGTAGGTTTCGTTCATGGGCGTTTGTCCGTGGGTTTGGCGGTGGTAGCGGTCGAAGTTGGCTGCGTTTTGGAGTTTCTCGGCGCGGGCGAGGCGGAACTGTTGCCGGCTTGCGGAGCGGGCTCCTGTTTCAGCACGACAGGATCAGTGGTCAGCAAAACGATGACCTCTTCCAACTTTTCCAGACTGGCGGAAGGTTTCACCCGGATTTGTTTGTACTGGCCGCCGGGCTTGACCTGCGTGATGACTCCGACGGGCAAGTCTTTTGGGAAAATGCGATCCATGCCGCTGGTGACGACGCGGGAACCGACGGCCACCTCGTCGTCGTTGCCGACATACTTCATGTTGAGCAAAGGCTCGCCGGTGCCGCCCACGGGGCTCTGAATGCGCGAATCGGCAATCATGGCGCCGACGCCGGAATCGCGATCGGTCAGCAGCAGGATTAGCGAAGCGTCCCGATAGGATTCAATCACTTTGCCGACCACACCTTCCGGAGTGATCACTCCCATGTTTCTGCGAATGCCGTCGCGCTGGCCCTGGTCAATGTAAATCGTGTTGCTGTTGGCGTCCGCGCTGGAACCAATGACCCGAGCGACGACCATGGGAACCTTGGCCTGTTTTTGCTTGAAATTGAGCAAGGCGGCAAGACGATCGGCTTCCGCGGATTTGCTCTGCAACTGCATGATTTCCAGCTTCAATGTACCGTTTTCGCGAGTGAGCTGTTCGTTCTGGCGCGCCGTGTCACTGAGCGCGAAGTAGTGCCGCCAGGTGTCGCGAATTTTGCCGACTCCCCAGGCGCCGGAGCGCTGAACAGGTGACACCGCGGAAACGGTCCACACGCGAATGAGGCGGCTCTGCGAGTCCCGTTTGATCTGCACCGCAAGCAGCAGCACCTGCAGGAGAACGACTCCAATCAGGAGGAAGAGAGAGCGATGACGAGAAGGCAGACCAACCATGGAGATCTCGAAACTCGAAATTTGGAAATCGCAAATTGCCTGGAGCGACTAGTGAGGAGTGACTGGTGACTCGCGACTAGTAACTCGTGAAAAGCAAAACCCGAAAAAATCAACCTCAACTAATCGATGCAAACCTGGCGCAGCAGCTTGAAATCGCTGAGCATCTTGCCGGTGCCAAGCACCACCGAAGCCAGCGGATCATCGGCAATGGAAACCGGCAAACCAGTTTCTTCGCGAATGCGCTTGTCGAGATTTTTCAGCAGCGCGCCTCCGCCGGTGAGCACGATACCGCGGTCGCTGATGTCGGCGGAAAGTTCTGGCGGAGTTCGTTCGAGAGCCACGCGCACGGCGTTTACGATGGTTGCGACGCATTCGGCCAGCGATTCGCGGATTTCGCTGTCATCAATGGTGACCGTGCGGGGAACACCTTCGATCAAGTTGCGGCCTTTCACTTCCATAGTGAGCGGCTTTTCCAGCGGATAGGCGGAACCAATTTCCATCTTGATTTGTTCGGCAGTGCGCTCGCCGACCAGCAGGTTGTATTTGCGCTTGAGGTACTGCATGACGGCTTCATCCATTTCGTTGCCGGCGACGCGCACGGAACGCGAATAGACGATACCGCTCATGGAAATGACCGCGATGTCCGTAGTGCCGCCGCCGATATCCACGACCATATTGCCGCTCGGCTCTTCGATGGGCAGGCCGGCGCCGATGGCCGCGGCCATGGCTTGTTCGACCAGATAAACTTCGCTGGCGCGTGCCCGGTAGGCGGAGTCTTGCACCGCACGCTTTTCTACGGGCGTAATTTCGCTGGGTACACCGATGACGATGCGCGGATGCACCAGCACGCGGCGGTTGTGCGCCTTCTGGATGAAGTACGTCAACATTTTTTCGGTGACTTTGAAGTCGGCAATGACGCCGTCTTTCATCGGCTTGATGGCGACCACGTTGCCCGGCGTGCGGCCAAGCATTTCTTTAGCTTCGCGACCGACGGCCACGACTTCACCGCTGACTTTGTTGATGGCGACGATGGAGGGTTCGTTGACCACGATTCCTTTGCCGTGTGAAAAAACTAGGGTGTTCGCCGTACCCAAATCAATGGCGAGGTCGGATGAAAACAAACTGAAGACCGACCTCATGTTGTAACCGTTCTTGTTCATTCCCCCAGTCCTTTCACATCTGCTACAAGCTGATTACCTGCCCGGCACGCCCTGCGGATCGCGACCTGAATTCTTGATCGTCAAGCAACCCTTTATTCTCGCCGAAGTAAGCGGCTTTCGCAAAAAACTTGGCCCGGCACTTCGGAAGTCATTTCGGCACGACGATCGTCACCTGTTGTTTAGCCGTGCCGCCGCGACGGTTCTGTCCGACGATGACGATGGTGTGTTCGCCCGGTTCGAGTGGCTCGGTGAAATACCGGAAACTGCCGTCCGAGCCGATGTTCGGAACGGGCTGGCCGTTCACGATCAACGCCGCTCCGGGCTCGGTCCTGCCAAAAACCTCCGCGACGCGGCCGTGCAGTTGGGTGCCGCCGACTTCCAATACCATCTCCTGCGATTTGCCCTGCACCACAATGGTGAATTTGAAAGTTTCGCTGACTTCGCTGGTTTGCTTTTTGGAGTCGACGGCGATGATGTTCCAGAAATAATCGCCCGCATCCAGCCCGGTTACGTCCGCGGCGGTGCCGGCCAGTTTCAGATCCTTCACGAGTTTCGTGAACATCGCAGTGGTGCTGATGCGCAAATTGTAGATGACTGCGTCCTTCACCGGTTTCCATTCAAAATGAACCGGAGTGGCTTTGGGGACTTGGGTGATGATCGGGGCCAGATTGAGCGGTTCGGCGAGATCAGGCGGAGCGAGGACATCCGAAGTCGAGATCGGGCTGCCCGAGCGAACGTTAGCTCGCTGCCACTGGCCCAGTTCCACTTTTTCGCCGCCGCGTTGGACTTCCGCGCTGCCGCTGGCGATCGTAAATTCCGCTTCCTTGGTTTGCGGATCGGATTTCACGGTCGCACGGCTGTTGGGGCGAATTTGCGCAACGGTGTCTTCCACGCTGACCGCAGTGTGCGAATTGGGCGAACTCGCCGTAGAAAGGTCCACCGCGCCGGTGTTGATACGAACCGCGGTGGTGGCTTGGTCGCGGGTGACATCGTTTTCTTCGACGGTCACGAGGGTTTCGGCCTTAATTGTGTAGGACGTAGTGTCGGCAAAAGTGATGCGGGCAGCGCCATCCGAACCGGTTTGAATCAGGTCGCCCTTGTCCAGCGTGGTGCGATAGTCGGCATCCACCCACTGTACGGAATTCACTTTTTTTACCTGCACGCGTCCGTCAAGATTGACAAACTTGGCTTGCGTGCTGGCCAAAGGAGTTACCTCTGCCTCGCCGCCTGCTACCGCATTGCTCACTTTTTTGAGCACGGCTGCATAAAATCCGGGAGTCACCAAATACGCTGCCGCAAAAATGACGCCCCCCAGAATCAATCCGTACCCTATCAGCGTCTTATACGTAACGGCGTGCCAATACACCTCGACCCGCTTCACTTTCTCGGGATTTTGCAGACGGCGCGGGTCGTTTGGTAATTGGCTGTTCACACGTGGGCGCGTCGAGCGCCAATTTCGCAATGTAGCACACGGTTTCGCGAGCGGACGTGGCGGCAAGTACGGTCGTAGTCAAACTGCAAATAGCGATCCGGTTACAACCGTGCCCGGGCGGCAAGAATCAGACAGTTTCGCTGCCCGCGCGGCATCTGTGCGGTAATCTGGAAGGGTTAAAAGTTCCAGGAGAGCATCGCTTGTTGGTGTCGGCTACGCACTTGTTCAGAAAAGCGGTCTTGGCGATCGGAATGACCTGTTGCACCGCGCTTGCGGGCGTTGCCCAGCAGGTTCCGTCGACAACAGCACCCTCGCCCTCCAGCCTGGATGCAGCCGCAGTTTCATCGCGTGCCGACGATTGGCTGCGCGCATTTGAAGCCGCAGGAGATTTCGGCGGTGTCGTGATGCTGGCGCAGGGCGACAAGATTCTGTTTGCGAAAGCCTATGGTTATGCCGACCCGCAAGTGCGCTCGCCCAATCGGCCGGAGACACGGTTTCGTGTGGCTTCGGTCAGCAAGACTTTCACGGCCCTGGCGATCGAGCAGTTGGTGGCGCAAAGGAAAATCCGATATTCAGATTTGCTGAGCCGTTACCTCGCGGGAATTCCCAATGGAGACTCCATCACCATAGAACAGCTGCTGAGACACGAATCCGGCGTCGGTGTCTTGGATTCCGAGGACATCTATCGCGACTGTATCTCTCACGATGACGCGCTGCGACGCATCGCCGGAGTGAAACCGCTCTTTGCGCCCGGCAAGGAGTCCGCCTACAGCAATGAAGGATACTTTTTGCTCGCCGCGGTTACGGAGCGCGTCAGCGGCAGCTCCTACGAAGAATTCCTGCGCAAGAATATTTTCGTGCCCCTGCAAATGGAGAACTCCGGCATTGCATGCCGCGATCTTCCCGCGGGCCGCAACGCCTTCGGCAGTGTCGCAACGGCTTCTGAAGCTCGCGTGCATCCACTTGCATACAATGAAGCCACGCTGGATGGGTCTGGCTCGGTGTATTCCAACGTCGAGGATCTGCTGCGCTGGCTGCGAGCCGTGGATATCAATCCCTCGATCGGCCCGGGCAATCTCAAATATCCCTACGGTTGGGGCAAGCGAAAATATGGCTCCCGCGAACTGATCGAACAGTCCGGGCAGTTGGAGGGCTTCGTGTCGCATGTTGCGATTTATCCGAAAGAGCACATCTACGCCATCGTGCTCGGCAACATTCTGTCCGGATTTTCGCAGCGAATTGCACACGACCTCGAAGCCGTATTATTCGGCGGCGAGGTCTCGCGGCCTCCATCGGTCACTCCGATAACGCTCGGCGAACGGTCCATGCGCCAATATATCGGCGGCTATCACTCGAAAGAAATTGGGTATCCGCAAACTTTGGCGATTCGCGACGGCCAGTTGGCCATGCACTGGGGCCAGTATCCCTTCTGGCGAGAAATGGTGATGATCGACGGCGACACCTTTTTCCTGCGCGCGGAATACGCGACGATTCATTTCGAACGCGGGCCCGAAGGCGCCGTCCACCGCATGGTCTGGACCTGGTCCGGCGGCGCGCACCTTTCCTTCGACAAGGATCAAATTTTAGAAAGTAATGCGCCTAGCACACCGGAAAACCCATGATGAAACAGGTGCGGGCTTAATAGCGCTTTGACAGCCTTTTGCTTTTTTCAATAAACGAGAAAATTCGTTTGGGCATCGCCGGTTCCACGCTTACCGATAAGTGCGTGATGCAAGCGGCGTTGCGACTTTAGTTCTGAACAACTTCTCTCGAGTTGCGGCAAAAAAAATAAATGCCCCGTCGTGATACCGGCCGGCGGGCATTTTCCTCACCCTATTGGTCATTCGCACTTTGCAAGGTCCGAGCCGAGCGCTCAAAAGCGAATATAGGGTCCGAACGCCACGCGCAAATTGTGGTGCGTCCCGTCGTTGAAGTACATTTCATCGCCCACATCCAGCCGTAGGCCCAGAGGCCCGATGCGCCCTTCCACGCCGCCGCCCGGATAAAACACGCCCATCACGTCTTGGGAGCGCAGATTCTCTACGCTACTGAAGAACGTGTTCAGATTGATCGGGCGTGAATCGAACTTAACATTCAGGAACCCACCCTTGGCGGTTAGAAAGAGATGAAAATTGGAATGCCCGAGCGACACTTTCGGTCCGAACAGGCCCGTGTAGCAGGCGTACATTTGTTCGCTGCACGATGATCGTCGTCCCGTTGTCAAATCCTTCGTCAAAGGTCTGACCGAAGTCGTAGCTCATCTCGCCTTCCAGCATGACTTGGCTTCGCAATGCAACTCCCAAGCGGGCGCCCACTCCGACGGAATGGGTGTCGGTCTCTGAAAGCCGGAAATAGTCCGCATACGCCCCCACCGCAAAGTGGTCCTGCGCAAACGAGCGCGGTGTGCAAACAGCTCCGCTCAAACAAGAACAACAAGGCCAAGCGCTTTATGCTGGTCCCCTGATGGGTGTGAACTAGATAGAGCGCCGGCGGCTAGAAGGAGACTGGGGCGACTGCTCTTGTCACCGACAGATGCTCGCCATTTGGATCGTGTTGCTCGGACTTTCTTGCCGGAATCCTCTCGAATGGCGGCAAATGGGCAAAAATTTGCCGTTGACGCGCTGAGGGCAAGGTACTACCGTACTATCCGCTAGGCGGGGTGTCCTGGTACCGCTTCGCTATTGTCTTGCCTATGGGCAACTGCGAATATGGCAACACGGGACCAGTGAGTCCAGCCAGCAGCTCGCTGCAAGAACCCGGTGAAGTCGCCGGGAAGCTTCTTGAAAGGCTCTGTCTTCCTCACGGAAGCGTCCCCCAAAGATCGACCTGGCGGAGCACGACGGCATGTCCCTACTTCACTTTCGCTGCAAAGAGCGTCGGCGCACTCAGCGCGTGTCTCTCACCGTGCCGTTGGTTCTCAACGGGCAGAATGAGGATTCAGAAAAGTTCTCCATCCGCGCGAAGACCAATGCCGTCAGTCAACACGGCGCCCAGATCGAAACCGAGCATCCCCTGATCGTCGGTCAGGTTCTTCTTCTCATCAACGAAAGCAGCGCGCGCAAAGTCGAAGCTCGCGTCGCTTCGATCCAGCGCAGGCGTGACAGCAAAACCTACGTAGGCGTGGAATTCCTCTCTACCGACATCAATTTCTGGAACATGACTTTCCCGCTGCCGGGTGCGAAACCGCTGCGCCGCGCGGTTCCCAGGGTTACTACAAGCAAAGTCACCGCCTGACTTGGTGCAGTAGGCGGCTTCACGGCCTTCTTCTGGCTGCTCAAATTCTACCCACTGCGTCTTGGCCCCCGCGCTCGCTTCGAGACCTTCGCAGACCTTTTCGCCTTTTTGCTCGCAGCAGTCGGCAAAGGTTCGCGCAATCGCTTGGGCAGCTTCGCTAGGATCAGGTGGTAAGAAGCCAGAAGCAGCTCCGCCAGCTCGTTGCGGGCAATGGCGTCGCGGGTTTCAAGCGCCACCCACTTGGCGCGGGCCAAGTATGGCGCCGGAATGATGTTCGGACGTTCGGTCAGTTCGGCAAACATTTCATCGGAACATTTGAACGCCAAACAAGCTCGTGCAGGTTCCAAAGGCGTGACCGCGAACATCTTGCCATGTACTTTAAACACCAGGTCATTGCCCCACTGCACCTGTTCTGTCGTGTGCGGCAGGGAAAGGCAGATCTTGCGTAGCCATTCGACGTCCATGAGGCTTCCTCGCAGCGCGCACCGGGCGGCGCACGGTTGACTGTGCTAGTTGCCTGGCCCGCTCGCGTAGCGCCTAAAAAACGATTCGGCCTTCCACTGCGGCCGCTGCTCATCGTTCGCAGTCTCTACCAGCAGCCGCCGAACAATCTCTTCGTACAGCGCCGCAGAGCGCAAATCCACTGGCTGGTCGGTGTCATCACTAGGCGCGTGATAGCGTTGCGCCAGCCAATCCTTGAACGTCTGCGCCTGCGGCGAATTTGCTTCGTAAAAGACGTCCATGATTACGGAAGGTATTCCGTGCCGTATGAAATTGTATTGGTCGCTGCGCACAAACAAATTGCGCAGCGGCTCCGGATCGGGTATCGCCTTCACGCCAAATGACTTTGCAATCGCGGTAACGCGGTCGCCCAATGTCGAATCATCAATCCCCTGCACCCGCAGCAGCTTCAGCGGCACGATCGGCAAAAACATATCAATGTTGAGGTCCGCCACGATGGCCTTCCGGTCCACGGTCGGCCGCGCAGCAAAGTATTTCGAACCCAGCAGACCTTTTTCCTCCGCCGTCAACAGCAGAAAGATCACCGACCTCTTCAACTTTTCCGGATGCTGTTTCAGCGAAGCCGCGATGTCCAGCACCGCCGCCACCCCGCTCCCATCGTCCATCGCTCCGTTGTAAATCCGGTCGCCGTTCACCGGCTCGCCGATTCCCACGTGATCGATATGCGCGGAAAGCACCAGGTATTCGTTCTTGAGCTTAGAATCGCTTCCCGCCAGCTTCGCCACCACGTTGGCTGACTCAATCTGCGCCTTCTCGATCGCGGCCTGCGCCTTCAGCGAAACCGCTAGCGCAAAATGCGGCAATTCCTTACGATCGCGCCCCAATGCCGCAACTTCGGCAAAGCTGTGTCCCGAGCCCTCGAACAGCGCATCCGCTGCAGCTGGATTGAAAACCATAGCCACTTTCAATCCGGCGATTTCGTTGAACTCCGGATCTGCCAAATCCATGGACGGGTGCGCGCGATTGAGCGACATCCGCGACCATGGGATGTCCATCGAAGCAGGATTCGGAATCACGATTATTCCCAGTGCGCCCGCCGCTGCGTATTCCTTCCACCGCTGTGCCAGCCCGCCATAATGTGCCGCGAGCGAACCGGGCACCGACGCCGGCGATCCCGCCAGATACACCACTACTTTTCCTTGCAAGTCCAGCCCAGCCAGTTCGTCCAGATGATTTTCCGGCACCCGCAATCCGTTGCCCGCGAACACCAGAGGGGCGTTCACTTCCTGATCCGACTCTTCCACCCGCGTCGAAAAATAGGCGTCGTCGCCGAGCGCCACCGGATTCGATTGACCGTTCCTGGTTAGAAATGCATAGGAATTTTTCTCGTTAATCTGCCGCTGCAGAAACTGGATGTTCTGATAAAACCCGTCGGTGCCCGCAGGCTCCAGCCCCGCGCGTTTCAGTTGCTCTACGGCGTACGCTTCCGCCTTCCGTAGCCCCAGACTTCCGGTTTCGCGGCCTTCCATGCTGTCGTCCGCGATCACCTTTACGTGATCCCACCAGGTCTTCCCGTCAAACAGCAGCTTCGCGGGTTTTGCCGAGGCCATCGTCGCCGCTGCGAAAAGCAACAGGCAAGCCGCCGCTCGGCGAACTTTCGTCGTTTTTGTCATCGCATTCACTCTCGATTTAGACGAGCGTCTCGGGTCTTGACTGCTGCCTGATGTGACGAAAATCCTGGCCTATCTGGTACGGGTAAGCTCCACGAAGTCCCTTCCCATGTAGAGCCGGTATTTTCCGCCCTCCGCCGCCACGACTTGCAAAGGCACTGGCCGTTTCATGTTCGGGTCGCGTTGCGATGGCGACTGAAAAATATCGTTCGCTGCCAGATCCATTAGCACAAACTTTCCGCCTTCGACAAAACCCATTCCGTAAGCGCCCGGCTTCAGCGTTTGCCCGCCAATCTTTAGCGTCGCCTCGTTCAGGAGATAAGCCTGATATTTTTCACGAATGCCCGTCGAATATCCGGAATTGTCCACCATTCCAGCCAGCACGTAGAGGTCATCGGCAAAATGCACTCCGCCGGTGTTGCGCATCTGCACGGGCGCCGATTGCCCGCGAAAGAAAACCGTCTCAGGAAAAAGCTTGCCCTGGATGTCGGCGGCCTTCAGTACGGTGTCTTTATCAGGCTTGGGTAATGCGGATTGGCCAGCCATGCGAGTCGGCGCTAAAAATGTCAGGGTCGCCAGCAGCAAAACAATGATGGGGAGAACACGGATTCGGTTCATGGCCCCTCCAGGATTTCAGAGCGGCTAGATGGTACCTCATTTAAGGGAGAAAACTGCGGTGGTAGACAACACTCAGGGCTTCTGGCCCTTGCGAACGGGCAAACCTTTTTCCACCCAATCGCTGTTAAAACTTGTCGGCAGCAGCAGCACCCGCAGCCGCGCAAATCCGCCTTCCTTCAGCGCGTTGAACGCTGGCCGCAGATTCGGACACTTCTCGAGTGGGCAGCAACCGCAGTACAACACTACGTCCGAATTCCGTGGCAGTGAGGCCGCGAACTTCTTTAGCTCGCTTAGTCCCTGCTCGGTCGAACCCGGCCCGTAATAGACCGCGCCCGGAATATGCGCGCCTTCATATAGTGCCTTGACTCCTACATAGATCACCCTTGGATAGGGATCCTTTTCCTGCTGCAGTTCCGCCGCCAACTGCTTTGCCTCCACGGTCTGCGCCGGGGTCCACGGATCTAGGGTTACCCTGGCCCGCACGGAAATTATCGCAAAAGTTGCACTGAAGCTAAGCGCCCCGATCAGGGCTAGCCACCGCTTTACCGACGGGAGGTTACGAGAGTTCATAAGTTTCTACTTCTTCGATTCCGACCGCTGGCGGTGCAGCTTGATTGCCGTAGTCCGCAACGTTTCCGGCACGTTTTTGTTCATCGTCAGTTTTTTCAAATCCATGGGATTCAGCATCGGCAACAGGTTCATGGTTGCATCGAGCGGCGCCTTGCCATTATTCAGAAGGTTCCGCACCACCGAGTAGTTTTTCCGAAAATTTCTGTTCTTCCCGATCAGCCGTAAAATCTCATCGGTCAGGTTAGTCATCGAAGCGAACGCTTCCACTTCCTGATCCGTCAGCCGCGGTGATTGCAGCACCGCGCGCTGTACCACCTTGTTGGTGTCGCGAATCAACACCCGCCGCGCATCCGCTCCGCCCTTCATCGCAAACTTCACGCGCTGCGCTACCGTCATCGCCGAAACCTGCTGCAGCAGCGTCTTCCGCCGCTCCTCATCCATCTCCAAATCTTCGGCGGCGAGCGCCAGAGCCGCTTCGTCCGGCGTGGCATCGCTCAGTAGCTCATTGAGCTGTGCCTTTTGCTCCAGTGTCACGGAACTCGACTTTTCCAGCGCCGACACCAGATCTCGCGAATCCACGACCCGTTCCAGCTCGTCCATCAGAGCCTGGATATCCAGCGTGGAAAGGTGCGGCACAATCGGAAGCAGATGCTCCGCGCCGCAGCTCTTATTCTTGATCATCGCGTTCAGCACGGCGGGTTTGCCGGCCAGATTGGTCGCGGCGTATTGAAACAACGGCTCCAGCGCCTGTTCGCGGTTAAGCGCTTCCACAAAGTTTTGAATAGGCAGCGAAAGAATGGAATCTCGCGCGCGGCTGGCCACGAGTTCATCGGGATCAAGCGCCAGCACGGAAAGCACTTCCGCTAGGTCGGGCGCTGCGATCTGCACGCCGCCGGTACACACTGCCAGCTTGTTCTCGCGGCTAGCGCGGCCTTGCCGCAATTCTTCCAATACTTCAGCGCTGAGTATCTCCACCGGTGGCCTGCCTCAAATCCTTTGGCGTCAACACAATTGTACCGGAGGAGCTGGCTGCACCGAGTGATGCAACCGTTTGTCCGTTCAAATCCAGCAACAAGGCGGCAGGATCTGCCGCGGTCAGTTCCAGCCGATCGACCGCCGAAAACTTGAGGCTCTCGCCGGAAGACACTTCGCCGTCAAAGACAACATTTCCGTCTGCCACTACCCGCAGGCGAGTGGATGCCGACGCCAAGACGGAAAGGTCGAGCGGATTGGGCGGGGAATTTGTGGCCGCCGGCGCGTTTTGCGCTTCTGCCGCCGGCGGTAAACTGACAATCGCAGACGATTTTTTCTGTGCGCGATGCGCCTGATAGGCTTTCCAAGCATAGCGACCGCCGACGATCAAGCCCGCCAGCAAAACCAGGACCGCCAGCGCAGCCACGACCGGTACCCACCTTGGCGGCGAAGGTATCCGTTCTTCCGGTTTTTGCGACGCGCTTTCCCCGCGCGCCAAGTCGTACTCCGACAGCAGATTCTCTTCGCTCAGTCCCAGGTAGCGCGCAATGCTGCGCACAAACCCCCGTCCAAACACTCCGCCTGGCAGTTTTTCCCACTGTTCGTTTTCCAATGCTTCAAGAAAGCGCGGCGCAATTCGAGTCGCCTTGGAGACTTCGTCAAACGACACTTCGCGCAGCTCTCGCTCTCGCTTTAAACGCTCTCCAAACGTGCCTTTGGCCATTGCGTCGAACCGATCCCCGATGCTGGCATGCCATCATCATCCGAGGGCTCGTAAGGTTGCGGGTGCTTGCCCTGAAACTCGGATTCTGCACAAGCGCGTCGCGCCGGCAGCGGCTGGCAAAAAATCTCCGCATGACTATATTGGCGCGGCAGAGGCGGTGTCAAACCGGGGCGATTCCTCTCGCAGCGCCGCCCAGTCTGCGCTCGATGTGGATGGCGAAAAGGCTACGCCTGTACTACGGACTGGTTGCGTAAGATTTTGCGCGGCGCCTATACTGGCGGGGAAGAGCAGACACAGCCAGCCTGCGAGCGGCGTGGTGTTTTCGCTAGATTTGCAGAAGCCGCCTGCGCAGAGGACAGGAAATGCCCAGCGTGGAGGAAACCAAACAGTTTCCGGCCGTGGAACGGCGCCGCAATGTGGGGCTCCCGGAAGTAAGACGCGAAGCTGGCGAGGTCGCGGTCTTCCAGGAACTTGGCAAGGCGCTGACGTCGTCGCTGCAGCTCGACCAGGTGCTGCGCACGATCATGGAAAAGATCGACGAATTTTTGCGTCCCGATAATTGGTCGCTGCTGCTGCTGGATGAAGCGAAGCAGGAACTGTATTTTGAGTTGGCCGTCGGTACCGCATCGCAAGCACTGAAAGACGTCCGAGTAAAAATGGGGCAAGGCATCGCGGGGTGGGTAGCGGCGCACGGCGAGACGGTGGTCGTGCCGGACACCTCCAAAGACACACGGTTTTTCGGCCAGGTGGACGAAAAAACCAAAACCGAGACGCGTTCGATTGTCGCCGTTCCGGTACGGTTCCGCGACACCTGCCTGGGCGTAATCGAACTTATCAACTGTATCGGGCCGGGAGGTTTCGATCAGCGCGACCTGAAATTGCTGGAGGCACTCTCGGATTTTGCCGCAATCGCGCTCGAAAATGCGCGCCACGTAAAGCGCATTCATGAGCTGACGATCACCGACGACTGCACAACGCTTTACAACGCGCGCCACATGAGCTTCATCCTGGAAACGGAGATTTACCGGTCGCAGCGTTACAACTACGAATTTTCGCTCATCTTCATTGACCTGGATCATTTCAAGCAGGTGAACGACACGCAGGGTCACCTCGTGGGTTCGCGACTGCTGGGGGAGATTGGAAACTCGCTAAAGGGTCACTGCCGGCTCATTGATTTTGCGTTCCGTTATCGCGGCGATGAGTTTGTGCTGCTGTTGCCTCAGACTTCCAAGGACAATGCCATGAACGTGGCCAAGAGGCTGCACAAGCTGATCCGCGAGACAACCTGGCTGCAAACTGACGGATTGAACATCAAGCTGACTGCCAGTATGGGCGTGGCGTCCTACCCGGTGGACTCCCGCACGAAGGAAGGATTGCTCCACCTAGCCGACGAAGCGATGTACCTGGTGAAAAACACGAACCGCGACAGCGTCGCGGTCGCGAATATCGGAATTCTGCCGCATTTGCCCGCAGCTACGGCCGAGACCGCGGGCTAACCTCGCCTGGGCCAGTCGCGCCCACCCTCCCTTGTGCCCCTGATTCTTGACGGCCATTTTCTTCTGCGAGTAACCCTGAGGATAGATGCCTTTGTCCAGGCTAGTGTCAGAGGTGTGTCGAGCGTTCGATCGAGCGCTCTGCAAAATGGGACCGAGGACTTGGGAGGAGGTATCGGCTAGAAGGGCTAGTTCTTCGCGCGTCGAACCGTAGGAGTGGCGCCGGGATGGATGGTAATGGGAGCGGAGACGACGCTGCAAAAAGCCAGGGGAATTTGGCGCGATAGGGAGGCGGACTCCATGTTGGCTCCGGGGTTCACCTGGGCCAAGATCACGAAGATGTAGGATTGTCTGCGGAGAGCAACGGCAGCGTTACCGACGTCTTCGCGGTACCGACCCGGCCAGCGAAAATGTAGCCCGGGTTGCCCAAAGGAGTTGTGCCGAGTAGGTAAATCGAAACGGTCGGTGACGGTCGAGTTCGGGCGAGGAAACTAACCTTCGGTTGGTCTTAACCGGAGTCGAAGTGCCGGTCCAAGCGTAAGGGCGGCACCGAGACGACTGGTTTTGTCTAGTTCCTTGCTACGAACACCTGAGCGGGTTCATGCCGCTTGGGTTAAGTTTCAGGGAAGTTTGGCAGCGATTTTTTGCACGGCCGCTTTCAGAACATCCGGAGACGGTGGCTGCTCGCTCACTTCGATCAGGCGGAAATGGGAGAGACTCTTGTGAACCCAAACCTCACCGTCGAAGGAGTTCCGGTCGGGCGAAATTTGCAAGTAGGCTTCTGAGCCCACGCCGCTGAGAAGGGTGAGATTTTTTCGGCCTGGCCTGAGGCTGCGGAGAATCTTTTGGTCGTCCCACGCGGAATTTTCATCGGACGCCGACTTGTATTTGGAGACGCTGAGCGCAACATTGCGGCGCCAGCCGCTGGATGTTTCCTTGGCTGCTTCATAAGCGCAGCCGCCGGCGGCCGCAGGGGTGGGTCGCACCGGAACGCCGACTATCTGAGCGGCGTCGGCGGCGCTGAAAATGCTGCAAGCGTCGAAATTGAGAGGTTGTGGATCTCCTTGTGCCGTGATGGGGGTAGCCGCTGGAGTCGCGGAAGCTGGCGGCGTGAAGCTCTTGGCGCAGGCGATTGACAGGACCAGCAACCAGCAAGTGAGGCCCCGTGCTGAGTAGGGACCGCGCCAAACATGATCGTGCATGTCGAACCTGCCAGTATGGAAAGACATGGTTGCATCCTTTGGAAATAGTTTTGCGATCCGGTGGTGGGCAGAAAGCGCGGCCGCGATGGCATCGTACCGGGAGTGGTCTTCGACGAAAAGCGGAAAGAGCCGTAAAGTGCGCATTCTATACAGCGCGCGCCGAATCTGATTAACTGGCAATAGCCTGGTGCATCGGCGATTGGGCGATGAAAAAAAGCGAAGCGGCCAAGTATGCTCGATGGAGTGCGGCGGCGGCCCTGGTTTGCGCCGGGCTGACCGTGGGCGTATACCTGAAACGCGGATGGTCTCGGTACAACGAGAGAAAAAATGCTCCTCCTTCGCCGGCGGTAAACGTCGAGCGCCAGTCCACAAAATTGACTTTTTCCAAGGGCGAAGGTGCGCGAACGGTGTTTACCGTGGAGGCGATGAAGTCCACCGACTTCAAGGGACTGAACGCCACCGATTTGGAAGGCGTGAAGGTCACCATCTTCGGGAAAGACGGTGCGCGGCACGACATGCTGGAGACTCATGCCTGCCGCTACAACAAGGACAGCGGTGACATTGATTGCTCGGGCGATGTGGAAATTACGCTGATCAGCAAACTCGAATGGGAAGCCGCAAATGGGCAAAGCCCGGCTGGGGCAAGGGCACCGATGAAGGTGCAAACCCGCGGTGTGGTCTTCAACCGGGCCAGCGGCGAAGCCAAGACCGCGCAAGAGGTTCGATTCACTTTTGACAACGGCAGCGGGCAAGCAATGGGTGCGACCTATCATTCAGAAGAGGGAACGCTGACGCTGCTGCACGACGTCAGGCTAAAGTTGAACCAGCCTGCTGCTGCGAACCGGAAGGCCGTGACCAGCAGTTCGCCAATGGGTGGTTCCGCGACGCCAGGAATGGAGCCGGTGGAAGTGACGGGATCGCGGATGGAATTCCAGCGTGACGCCGCGACTATGTACCTGGCAGGGCCGGCGGAAGCCAAGACCAGAAGAGAACGCTTGATCGCCGCCGGAATGCAGCTGAACCTGGATGAGAATTTTCACGCGAAGCGGTTGATTGCGAAAGGCGACGGGCGGGGCTTTCTGCCGGAATTTACTTCGGAGAAAGGCATGGGCCGCCAGCGCCTTCAAGCCGAAGAGATTGCCGCGGATTTTGCTCCCGCAGGGTGGGTGACGCGTGCGGAAGCGAAAGGCCGCGTCAGCGGCGAAGCTATCAGGGGCGACGAAACACAAACGGTAAAATCAGACAGCGCAGAGATGGAACTGGTTGCGGGTCTTAATGCGCCCAAGCGGCTGGTGCTCAAGGGCGGTGTGGATGCCACCACAAACACCAAGGCCAGCGGAAACCGCAATGAAAACGCGAACTCGCGCCGACTGACCACCGAGGAGTTGCGGCTCGTCTTTGCGGAAAAAGCGAGTGCGAGTAGCGGGACGCGGTTTGAGAGCGCCGAGACCGGCGGACCGGGCCGCTTGGAGCTGAACGATGCGGCGAACCCAACTAGCAAGTCCGCGCGCACCGTGTTGCAGGCCAATCAGTTGAGCATGAAGTTTGATTCGGCGGGAAAGGCTTCGCGGCTGGACGCGAAGGGAAGCGTCCAGAGCGAGCGATCCGTTGCCGAAGGCGGTAAGCAGACGGCTACGGCAAATAGCGGGTTCGTGCTGATGGATCCGAACCGCGGCTGGTCGCGCTTGGAGTTGAACGAAAATGTGCAGTTGAGCGAGTTGCAGCGCAGCGCTCGCGCCGATCACGCGGAATTCCGGCGAGAGGATCAAACTGCGACGCTGACCGGCCACGCGATTGCCCGCGACGCAACCAGTCAGACTTCTGCGCAGAAACTGACCTTTTGGCAGGCCACCGGAGATGTGCAGGGTGAAGGCAATGTGCGGTCGTCGGATCTCTCCGCGCGGAACACCACCGTGCATCTGGCGCCCGCGGCATCGAACATTAGCGCGGACAATTTGACCGGCAACGCCAAGACCGGGCGTGCCCTCTACAGCGGCCACGCGCGCTTATGGCAGGGTGATTCGGTAATGGAAGCCGAAGCCATCGAACTCCTGAAAAACGAACGCATGCTGAACGCTGCGGGAAATGTGCGGGCCGTTTTTCCGCAAGTCTCCAGCAAGGCGGGCCCGGCACCAAGCAGCGCGGCGAAATCGGCGAAAGCACCCACGCTTTGGCACGCCCAGGCAGCCAAGTTGACCTATTGGGACGCGGAAAACCGCGCTCACCTTTCGCAGAACGTCGTGGTCCAAGCGCCGGATCAGAAAATGAGCGGGCAAGAGCTGGATTTGTATTTCACTCGAGCGGCCGGCACCGCGCAGGGCGCGCAGCAAATCAACCACGCTGTGGGAACCGGTGGCGTGACCGTGGTGCAAGGTGACCGCAGGGCCACGGCCGAGCGCGGCGAGTACTCCGCCGCTGACGGAAAATTCGTGATGACCGGCGGAACACCCACCATTTTTGACGCCAGCGAAGGCAGCACCACGGGTCGTCAATTGACCTTCTTTTTAGCGGATGCTACGATCATCGTGGATTCCGAAAACGGATCGCGCACACTGACGAAGCACCGAGTCGAAAAATAACTGGTGCGGGTTCTACTCGGGGCCCGCAGAAACAAGTGGCCTCTGGCGGTCACGACGTGACGAGGAATGCTGAAGCTCCAGGCCGTCGAATTGCACAAGTCTTACCGCGGTCGCAAGGTCGTTGACGACGTAGAACTGGAGATCGGACAGGGTGAAGTCGTTGGGCTCTTGGGACCCAACGGCGCGGGCAAGACAACTACCTTTTATATTTTAGTGGGTCTGGCCCGGCCCGATTCCGGCCGCGTTTTGCTGAATGGCGAGGAGATCACAGATCTCCCCATGTACCTGCGGGCCCGCAGCGGCATCAGCTACCTTCCACAGGAACCTTCGGTCTTTCGCCAGCTTACGAGTGAAGAGAACCTTTTGGCGGTTCTCGAAACCCTCCCTCTCACGCCCGAGCAACAGCGCGACCGGTTGGAGGAGCTGTTGGTGCAAATGGGACTGGAGACCGTGCGGACCAGTAAGGCCTACACCCTTTCGGGCGGCGAGCGGCGGCGGTTGGAAATTGCGCGTTCGCTGACGCTGGAGCCGTCCTTTATCTTGCTGGACGAGCCTTTCTCCGGAATCGATCCGCTTACGGTCAAGGACTTACAGGAAATTATTCGCGAGCTTGCCAACAGCGGCATCGGCGTGCTCATCACGGATCACAATGTGCGAGAGACCTTGACGGTGACGGACCGAGCGTACATTCTGAAAAGCGGCAAGATTTTTCGCAAAGGGCGGCCGGGAGAGTTGAGCGACGATCCGGAGGTCCGGCGCGTGTATCTGGGCGACCATTTCCGCCTGAACTGAACGATTTATGGAACGAGGGACAGGTAGCGGAGAGGAACGGTTGTAGCGAGACCATGGCCTGGCAGGGACTCAAACTCAATCTGAAGGTGGCGCAGAAGCAGATTCTGACGCCCGGCCTGGTCCAGATGGTCAGCGTGTTGGCGTTGAACCGTCTCGAATTGCGCGAGATGATCAACGCCGAAGTGGTGGCGAATCCAGTCCTGGAAGAGCTTAGCGAAGAGCCCACCACCAGCGACAATTACAGCGACGAAAATTTTCTGAAAAACGAAACGGAAAAGGTGCCGGAGAAGCCGGAATCGAACCCCTTTGACGAATTCGACGTTGGAACGTTCTTCAATCAGTATCTGGATACCGGCGGCGACGGCGGACAATCGCAAGAGCGGGAAATTTCCGAACGGCCTTCCTTCGAGAAGTTCTTGTCTTCCCCGGCTGGATTGACCGAGCACCTGACCTGGCAGCTAAGCGTGACCATCTGTTCGGACGCGGTGCGCGAAATCGCGGAAAGCATCATCGGCAATCTAGACGAGAACGGCTACCTGACCGCCTCGCAAGAAGAGCTCCTGCAGGAAGGCAAGTACACGCAGGACGATCTGGAAGATGCGATCGCGGTGGTGCAAGATTTCGATCCCATTGGGGTAGGCGCGCGAGATTTGCGCGAGTGTTTGTTATTGCAGCTGAAAGCGTTTGATCCCCAGAACACCTTGGCGCAGCAGATTGTTTCCGAGCATCTGAAGCAGGTGCAAGCCAATCAGTTGAAGGAGATTGCCCGCGCCGTCAACCGTCCGCTCGAAGTAGTGAAACGCACACTGGACACCATCAAAAAGCTCGATCCGCGCCCGGGCCTGCGCTACAACAAGACGGAGCCCCGGCTGGTGGAGCCGGACGTGTATTTCCGCAAGACGGAAGGCGCTTGGCAGGTTTTTCTGAATGAAGACGACATGCCGCAATTGCGCTTGAGCCCGACCTATCGTCGGTTGCTGGCGCGTGATGCGGCCGACCGCGATGTGCGCAACTACGTCAAAGAGAGATTCACCGCGGCGATCCAGCTGCTGAAAAATATCGAGCAACGAAAACATACCATTCTGCGGGTTTGCCAATCGATCATTGCGCGGCAGGGCGAATTTCTGGATCACGGTCCGGATGCGCTGAAGCCGATGATGATCAAGGAAGTCGCGGAAGAAGTGGGCGTGCATCCTTCCACCGTGAGCCGCGCCGTGGCCAGCAAGTACGCGCACACGCCGCAGGGCGTATTGGAATTGCGCTCATTCTTCAGTGAATCGGTGAACGGGCCGGAAGGCGGCGGGATGTCGCTGCTCACGCTGAAGCGCCTGGTCAAGAAAATGATCGAAGAAGAAGACGCGACCAAGCCGCTTACCGACGAACACATCGCGGCAAAGCTGGAAGACGCAGGTATCCACGTGACGCGCCGCACCGTTGCGAAGTATCGCGAAGACATGCGCATTCCGAGCACCCACCAGCGCCGGGTGAAAGCCTGAGCGCCCGCTCCAACGTGAAGGCTCCCAAGAAAAGAGACGCCAGCCAGCTTGTCATCTTGACCGGACTTTCCGGCTCCGGCAAAAGCACGGTGCTGAAGGCATTCGAGGACATAGGCTTTTATTGCGTGGACAATTTGCCCGTGGAGTTGATTCCGATCTTCGCGGAACTGCACGCGGCGGGCGAAGCGGAGTTCACTCGCGCCGCGCTCTTGGTGGATGCGCGCGAGGGCCAGCAGCTGCAAAAGCTGCCGGGATTGCTGAAACACTTGCGCCGCGAACACGCGATTTCGCTCCTGTTCATTGAAGCCAACGACGACGCCCTGCTGCGTCGCTACAGTGAAACGCGACGGCCCCATCCGCTCGGCAAGGACTATTCCGTGCGGGAGAGTTTGCAGCACGAGCGCAAGTTGATGGAGCCGATCCGTTCGCTGGCCGACGTCGTGATTGATTCGACGCAATTCAACGTGCACGAATTGCGGAACTTCATTACGCGGCGTTTCAAGAATCCCGACCGGCATCCCATGCTGATTTCGGTAGTAAGCTTCGGTTACAAATATGGCGTGCCCACGGACGCGGACCTGGTGTTCGATGTGCGATTCCTGCCCAATCCGCATTTCGTGCCGCGGTTGCGGCGATTCACGGGGCGAGACGCAAATGTCAGGAAATTCATCCGGTCGTTCCCGCAAACCGGGCAGTTTCTGAGGCGCATGGAAGGCTTGCTGGCTTACCTGATGCCCCACTACATCGAGGAAGGAAAGAGTTACCTCACCATCGCGTTTGGCTGCACGGGTGGCAAACATCGCTCGGTGATGCTGGCGGAAGAGATCAAGAAGGGCTTGGAGAAGAAGAAGTACGCAACGAAAGTGTTTCACCGCGACATCGAAAAATAGAGAAGCTTTTGAAATCGTTCCGCGGCCCGGCCAAACTTGACACATCCCTCGGCGGGCGCATAGCGTAGCAATGGATTCTGGTAAGCGATTTTTGCAGGGGAACAAACTGGCTTGGCGTTGCTTTCACCACAATTGAAGCGGCTTCTGGCATTTGTTCGGCCGTATCGGCTCCTCATGGTCGCCGGCGTCTTGGTGCTGATGGTCGTCGCCCTGGCGGAAGGGGTCATCGCGCTTCTTATCGCTCCCATCATTGACCGCGTTCTGAACCCCGCCAGCAGCGATTCCAATGTTCCCCTTTTTCATCTTCCGTTTGGCGGCCGCACCTTTTTCCTGAATAGTCTGTTTCCGCCGAGCATTCACAACGTCAAGAACGTCGTCATCATTTCGCTGCTTCTCGTCTTTCTCGCTAAGTCACTGGCGGAGTTCATCGGCGGCGTGCTGATTCAATCGGTCGGGCATCGAGCCATCACCGACCTGCGCAATAAGATCTACGAAAGAATCATTCGTCAACCGATCGGTTTTTTTCAGCGCGAACCCGCGGGCCGTCTGATTTCCGCAGTGATTAATGACGTCGAACGGGCGCGTCTCGCGCTCTCGGAATATCTGGCGGACGTTTTTCGCCAGGCCTTCAGCCTGATCGTATTTTGTTGCGTGCTCTTGCAGATCGATTGGAAGATGACTCTCGGCGCTGTTGTTCTCTTGCCGATGGTGGTTTGGCCGGTAGGAAAATTGGGCCGCCGCATACGCCGTTCTGTGGAGAGCAGCCAGACTAAACTTGGTGAGCTCAATCAAATCCTTCAGGAGACGGTAAACGGGAATCGCATCGTAAAAGCTTTTGGCATGGAAGATTTCGAGATTCGCAAGTTTCGAGCGGCTGCTTCGCGTCTGTTGCGCGAAACCATGCGCTGGGTACGCGCGCAAGTCGTTACTTCGCCCCTGATGGATTTGCTTCAGCCGATTGTGATCTCCCTGCTGTTGCTGTACGCGCGCGATAAAATCCTGCAGCACGAATTGACCGCCGGCTTGTTCTTTACCTTCGTGTACACGCTGTTCAAGTCATACGAGCCCGTCAAGCGAATGGGTGCGGTATACCAACAATTTCAGCAGGCCCAGGGAGCGACCACCCAGGTTTTTGCCTATTTGGACCTCCCCGAAGAGCACGATGCGAGCGGAGCCCACGAGTTAACTCCATTTTCGCGGGACATCGAGTTCGATGATGTCAGCTTTTCCTACGAAGCGGCGCCGGTCTTGCGCAGCATTGGCTTCATTGCCCGAAAAGGCGAAGTGGTCGCCTTTGTCGGTTCGAGCGGCGCCGGCAAGACTACTCTCGTCAATCTCATTCCGCGTTTTTATGAACCGACTGCCGGAGCAATCCGCGTTGACGGGGTCGATACGCGCGAGGTCACGCGGCGTTCTCTTCGCGGCCAGATCGCCATCGTCACGCAGGAGAACATCCTCTTCCACGACACCGTGTGGAACAACATCTGCTACGGCCTGGCCAATGTCGCAAAAGAAAAAGTCATCGAAGCGGCCCAAGCCGCCCTGGCCCACGATTTCATTCAGGAACTACCTCTGGGTTACGATACCGTAATCGGCGAACGCGGCACGCGCCTCAGTGGCGGCCAGCGCCAGCGCATCGCCATTGCTCGAGCCATCCTGAAGGATTCGCCGATTCTGATTCTCGATGAAGCGACCTCGGAGCTCGACGCGGAATCCGAAATGTTTGTGCAAAAGGCGCTCGCAAACCTGATGGTCGGACGAACCACATTTGTCATCGCGCATCGCCTTTCCACCATTCGGCGTGCCGACCGAATTCTTGTCCTCGAAGACGGCCAAATCCGCGAAAGCGGCACGCACGCCGAACTGCTGGCGAAAGGCGGCACCTACGCTCGCCTGCACGATTTGCAATTTGCCGACGACGAAATGGATGTGCCGGCGCAAACGGCTTTACCCCCACTGCCCTCAGTAAGGAACGCCACATGAGCGAGAAGAGTGCAGTGCAAACCAAGAAAGCGGAATGTCTTTCCATGACCGGCTATGCCCAGGCCAAAGGCTCGGTGCTTGGTTGGGACGCCCGCGTCAGCGTGAAAAGTGTCAACCACCGCTTCCTCGATTTGAAGCTGCGGATGCCGGACGGCTTCGACCTCTACGAATTGCGGCTGCGGCAGTTGGTGCGCGAACGTATTCATCGCGGCCATGTGGAAGTTCACGTCAACGTCGAGCCCGGCGTGGCCACACCGATTCAGGTGAACCGCGACCTGGTCACCAACTATCTGCGCGCCGCAGACGAACTGCGCCTGCAAACTTCCGTGTCGGCTGCCCTCGACGTGGTCGCGTTGCTGCGCTTGCCCGGCGTCATTGGCGGACTGGCTCCCGCGGTGCCCGAAAGCGAGGAAGAGCAGGAAAAACTTGGCAAGGCGCTGGAGGGCTGCCTGCGCGAGGCGCTTGGCAAACTCGATGAAATGCGACGCGCCGAAGGCCGGCACCTGGTTGAGGATCTGCGCCGCCGTCTCGCTCATATCGGCGAACAAACAGAAATTGTGCGCGGGCTGGTGCTGCAGTTGCGTCCCGCCTTCGCGCGGCGGCTCGAAACGCGCCTCAAGGATCTGCTGAGCGGCACCACCATTGATCCCGCTCGCATTGCTCAGGAAGCCGCCATGCTGGCCGAACGCAGCGACATCAGCGAAGAGCTCGATCGCTTGCGCAGCCATCTGCAGCAATTCGGCAAGTTGCTCGACGGTGCGGGCGAACTCGGCAAAAAGCTCGACTTCCTGCTGCAGGAAATGCACCGGGAGGCCAACACCATGCTTTCCAAAACGCCTGGCGTGGAAAGCGAAGCGCTCACCATTACCGGAATCGGCCTTGAGATCAAGGCAGAGATTGAAAAATTGCGCGAACAGGTTCAAAACATCGAATGAACGGAGAGCAAGCGCTGCCGCCGCTGCTGTTGATTGTGTCCGGTCCGTCGGGCTCGGGGAAATCCACTCTGGTGCAGCGCTTGTTGCAGATGCCCGGCACTATGGCTTCACGTTCCTGCACCACCCGGCCGCGTCGCGCGACTGAGGCCAGTGGGAAGTGTTATGATTTCGTCACCGAACAGGAATTCGAAGCGATGGTGTCCCGCGGCGAATTCCTCGAATACGCGCGCGTTTTCGGCAAACATTCCTACGGCACGCCGAAGAAATGGTTGGATGAGTCGCGCGCCAGCGGATTGGATCTGGTCCTGGAAATTGACGTGCAGGGTGCGGCGCAGGTAAAAGAGAAGCTGCCAGAGTCGGTAGCCATCTTCATCTTGCCGCCGTCGCGCGAAGAATTGGAACGCCGCCTGCGCGGCCGCGCTCAGGATGCGGACGAAGAAATTAAGCGTCGCCTGGCACGCGCGCGCTCCGAAATCGAGGCGTTCGGCAAGTTCTACGACTATTGCGTGGTAAACCAGGACGTAGAAAAAGCCGGCCGCGAGGTGGAGGCGATTTTGACCGCCATCCGGTGCAGCAGCGCCCGGCAACGTGGCCGCGTCGAAGGACTTCTGGCATCATTTGAATCGGGCGGCCGTTAACCGGCCGACTGGGGGAAAGATCGAGATGACCGTGCAAACCAAAGCTCCGGAGAGCCAGTTTGCTTACGTGGTGCTTGCGGCTCGGCGCGCGCGTCAAATTATGGCTGGAGCGCCTCCGCTTCTCGAGAATCCACGCACTCTCAAAGCCACGCGGGTGGCCTGCGAAGAAGTCAACCATGGCCTAATCGAATATGAGTTCGAGCCGGGCAAGGCCGTGGACGAGGAGAAAGACGGAACCAAGCGGCGCAAGTAACGCGGTACTACATCGATGCAGATCACCCTTGGCGTCACCGGCGGAGTCGCGGCCTACAAAGCGGCCGAACTGGTCCGCCGCCTCCAGCAGGAAGGTTTCACCGTAGAAGTCGTCATGACTCGAGCGGCCTGTGAATTCGTCCGCCCGCTGACCTTCGCCGCGCTCTCCGGTAAGAAAGTGATCACCGATCTTTTCGCTGAATCCGGCGGAGAAGCCAATCTGGAAAGCGCCATCGAACACATCGCTGTGGCCCAGCGCACCGATCTTCTGCTGGTCGCGCCGGCCACCGCCGATATCCTTGCCAAATTCAGCCGCGGCATCAGCGACGATTTCTTGAGTACGCTGTACCTTGCAACTTCGGCCCCTGTGGTGGTCGCGCCCGCCATGAACGTCAACATGTGGAATCACCCGGCCACGCAGGAAAATCTCGATCGCCTGCACAGCCGCGGGGTTCATGTCGTCAATCCTGACGAAGGCTATCTCGCTTGCGGCATGACGGGTGCCGGCCGCCTCGCCGGGCAAGACGCCATCGTCGCCGCGGTCCGTGAAATCCTTCGCGTGCGGCACGACTTGCAAGGCCATACAGTTTTGCTGACCGCGGGCCCGACGCAGGAAGCCATCGATCCTGTTCGCTTCCTAACCAATCGCTCCTCCGGCCGCATGGGCTACGCTGTTGCCGAGGCCGCTCGACAGCGCGGCGCAAAAGTTATCCTGGTCAGCGGGCCGACCGCACTCGAAGCTCCCGCAAACATTACCCGTGTGGAAGTGCGCACCGCTGCCGAAATGCTGGCCGCCGTCGAACAGCATTTTCCCGAAGCCACGATCGCGATTTTCGCCGCCGCCGTCTCCGACTATCGCTCTGCCGATCCCGCCTCCCGCAAGATAAAACGCTCCCCGGAACAAGGCATCTCGCTGCAACTGGTTCCCAACGCCGACATCCTCGCCACCATGGCTCGCAAAAAAGGCAGCCGCCTCGTCGTTGGTTTTGCCGCGGAAACGGAGCGCGTCGCTGAAAACGCCCGCAAGAAACTGCAAGACAAAAACGCCGACCTCATGGTCGCCAACGACGTCACCGCGGAGGGCGCCGGCTTCGACGTGGACACCAACATCGTCACGCTTTTTTCTCGCGATGACCGCGACTTGCCGCTCCCAAAACTCACCAAGCGCGAAGTCGCCAACCGCATTCTGGACGAAGTCGTGCGCCTGTCGGCCAGCGTCAAACACCAGAGTGCCGATTGATCGTCCATGTCTGAATCCGCCGACATCGCCCGCAACGAAAAACTCCAGCAGCGCCTCAAGTTCTACGAAGACCTCGGCCTCGCTCCGTTCTATCGCGATCGTGCTTCGGCGGTCTCAGCTCATCCGAAGTCGCCGCGGAGTGTTGCCATCCCGCCATCGCCACCCTTGGAGGACCACACATTGCCCAAATCCGCCCGGCAAACCGCCGCCGCTCCCTCCGTTCTAGCGCCTGCAAAAACGGTGGTTCCCCCAGGGGCGGCTGGACCCTCTCTGTTCGAAGCCGCCATGAAGATTCCCGGCGAAACGTTGCTCCAGATCCGCGACGATCTCGGCGAATGCACTCGCTGCAAACTCCACACTACGCGCAACAAAATCGTCTTTGGCGACGGCAGCCCCAGAGCACAACTGGTCTTCGTCGGTGAAGGTCCCGGCGCGGACGAAGACGCCCAGGGTCTGCCCTTCGTTGGCCGCGCCGGCAAACTTCTCACCCAAATGATCGAAGCCATGGGCCTAGAACGCCGCGACGTTTACATCTGCAACGTCGTCAAGTGCCGCCCGCCCGGCAATCGCCAGCCCGAAGGCGACGAAGTCGATGCTTGCTCTCCATTTCTTTTCCGTCAACTCGACTCCCTCAAGCCCAAAGTCATCGTCTGCCTCGGCGCCACGGCGTTCCAGACTTTGCTGCAATCCAACCGCAGCATCTCTCATTTCCGCGGCCAATGGCTCGACTTTCGCGGTTACAAAATGCTGCCCACCTATCACCCGGCATATTTGCTCCGCAATCCTGCCGCCAAAGCTGACGTTTGGAAAGATCTGCAGAAAGTTATGGCCGAGCTGGGCCTCGAAGTGAAAAGGAACAAGGCCAAATAAATGTCCAGTGGCGTGGTGCTGGGCGTCGCCACAGCGGTTTCCTGGGGCAGTTCTGATTTCATCGCGCGCTTTGCCATCCGCACCACTGGCGTCGTTCGCGCGCTCTTCGGTGTGCAGGTGTGGGGAGCTCTTCTGCTCACCATCCTCTTGTTTTTCTCTCGCGCCTGGGGCCATCTCTTCGACGGCTCCGGCTGGCAGCCCTGGGCCTGGGGAATTCTTGCCGGCACCATCAATACCGGTGCCATGTTCGCGCTCTATCGTGCCTTCGAACTGGGCAAGATGGCCGTCGTCGCTCCGATCTCCGCCAGCTATCCCGTGCTTACCGTCCTTCTTTCCGCCCTGTCAGGAGAACGATTCACGCTCTATCGCGCCTTGGGAATTCTCGCGGCCCTGGTAGGTGTCATCCTGGTCGCCGTCGGCGAACCGTCGCACCAAATCTCTTCGAGCCATCATGAAAAAGAACCTTCCACAAACTCGCCTCGAAAACAAAATGTCGCACGCCCCCCCAACGGCATCCTGTGGGCCATCGTCTCCGCTCTTGGCTTCGGGGTCCTTTTCTGGCTACTGGGCACGCGCATCATTCCCCGCACGGGAGACCTGGCCGCCGTCTGGATGATCCGTCTAACCGGCACCTTCGTGACGCTGGCCATCCTGCTCGCTCAAAAAATTCCCCTTCGCCTAAAAAACAGACGTACCAGCGCCCAGCTGTACTCCATGGGCTTCTTCGACACACTGGCATTTGCTCTCAGCAACCTCGGCATGCGCATAGAACAGGTTGCCGTCGTCAGCGTCCTTGGTTCACTCTACGGCGCCGTCACCGTCGCGCTTTCCGCCCTTTTCTTGCGCGAACGCCTGGCGGCCCTGCAATGGGTCGGCATCGTGTCAATCTTTTCTGGGATCATCCTGATGAACCACTAAGCGCCTCGCCCTTCTGTGTCCTCTCAGACCTCTGCATTGAAATCCACGCGATCGCATGCACGGAATCAGCCATGCACTCTTCCCCTGCTACACTACCCTCGCATGCCCGACCGACTCTGCAACGTGGCCGTCGCCGTCCCGCTGCGCACCACGTTCACCTACCAAGTCCCCGCCCGCCTTGCCGACGAAATCCACATCGGTAGCCGCGTCCTAGTCCCTTTCCGCAAAAAGGCCATCGTCGGCGTCGTCACTGAATTCATCGACACACCGCCGCCCGGCACTAAACTTCGCGAAATTCAGAAATCGCTCGATCTCGTTCCCGCCCTCAATAGAAGACTTCTCGAACTCGGGCAGTGGATCGCTTCCTACTACGTCGCGCCCATCGGCGAAGTCTATCGCGCCATGCTTCCGCCGCCAACCGAACTCCGCGCCAGCCAGCGCGTCGTCTTGACCGAAGCCGGCCGCGCCACACTCTCCGTATCCTCTGCGACATCCACTTCAAAATCCGAATTCTCTCTACAGGCAAATCGGCCAATCGTTCGGCCCCTTCCGTCGGAAACGTGGGCGCTATTGCAAAGACTAGGATCCGCAAAATCCGGTCTCCTGCTTCCCGCCGTTCTCCGCTCGGGCATCGCGTCGCCTGATCTCCTCAAACTCCAGCGCCGCGGTCTAATCGAAATCCGCCAGGATGTCCAAGACCGCAAACGCCGCATGCAGCGCATCGTGGCCTGGAAAGAACTACCGCCGACTGAAATCCCCAAGCCCCTGCAAGAAAAAGAAGGGCGCCTGAAAAATCTCCTCTCTCTCGAGCGCGGCCCCCTCCCGCTTCCACAGCTCCTCAAGCTCGCAAAGATTTCGCGCGCGGCCGTCGATCGCCTGCTTCGCCAAGGCAAACTGGAATCGTGGGAAGAACCTCTCGATCCCGCCGAAGATTCCTTCGACACCGGTTACACTCCGCCCGCCCACGCACTTAACGCAGAACAAGAGCGGGCCTTTGCCGCCATCCGCGCCCGTTTCGAACTTGGCGAATTCGGCGTCCAGCTTCTCTACGGCGTCACCGGTAGCGGCAAAACCGAAGTGTACCTTCGCGCCATCCAGGACACGCTCGCCCGCGGCAAGACCGCTATCATCTTGGTCCCGGAAATCGCTCTCACGCTGTGGATCGGTCGCCAGTGCCGCGCCTGGTTCGGCGCGCATTTCGAAGGCGTCGCCGTTCTTCACTCCGCTCTCAGTGATGTCGAACGCGCCCGCGAATGGTGGCGGGTGCGCAATGGCGAAGCCCGCGTTGTGGTCGGTACGCGCTCCGCGATTTTCGCACCGGTCGAAAATCTAGGCTTGATCATCGTCGACGAAGAGCAGGAATCCAGCTACAAGCAGGAAGAAACACCCCGCTACCACGGCCGCGACGTCGCCATCGTTCGCGCCAAACTCGAAAGCGCTCTCGCTCTTCTCGGCTCCGCCACGCCTGCCCTTGAGACCTACCATCACGCGCGCGGGGGGAAGTATGAACTTCTCTCGCTTAGCCAGCGCGTCGCCGATCGCGCCCTTCCTTCCGTCGAGATTCTCGACCTGCGCGAAGAGTTCAAGCAAACGCATCAAACCAGCCCTATCTCTTCCGCGCTGCGAAAGGGAATCGAAGAATGTCTCGCCTTCCACACCCAGGCCCTCATCCTCATCAATCGCCGCGGCTATTCCTGGTCCGTCATCTGCCGCAGCTGTGGCGCCTCCGTCCAATGCGCCAACTGCAGCATCAGCCTCACGCACCACAAATATCGCAACCGGCTCGAATGCCACTATTGCGGTTACACCCAGTCCATTCCGAAAAAATGTCCCCAGTGCGATTCGCTGTACGTTTATTTTTTTGGGGAAGGTTCCGAGCAACTCGAAGAACGCCTGCGCAAGGAGTTTCCGAGAGCCCGCATCGCCCGACTCGACCGCGACACTGCCCGCACCAAGCGCCAGTATCAGGAAACGCTTGGCGCCTTTGCCGAAGGTGCGTTGGACATTCTGGTCGGCACGCAAATGCTCGCCAAGGGGCACGACTTCCATCGCGTCACATTAGTTGGCGTAGTCGGAGCCGATAACTCGCTCAACATGCCGGACTTCCGCGCTGCCGAGCGCACCTTCCAGCTCCTCACCCAGGTCGCTGGCCGCGCCGGCCGCGGCGATCTCCCCGGCCGCGTTCTCATCCAAACCTTTTATCCCGATCACTACGCCATAGAGGACGCTGTCAAACAGGATTACATCGCCTTCTTCGAGCGCGAACTCCAGTTCCGCCGTGTCATGGCCTATCCGCCGTTCACTTCGCTCGCCAACGTCATTATTCGCGACCGCAGCCTCGACAAAGCCCTCCGCTGGTCCAACCAACTCTCCCAATTTCTCGCGCCGCACGCCGGCAACGAAATTCGCGTCCTCGGTCCGGCCAGCGCTCCGCTCTCCCGCCTCAAAAGCGAATATCGCTTTCAGTTTCTCCTTAAATCCCGCAAGAGAGCCGCCTTGGCCAAACTCCTCTCCGGCGCCCTCTCCTACGCCGACTCCAAAGAAATCCCCCAAACCGCCCTCCTCGTCGACATGGACCCGCTGCAACTGCTCTGATGTTTTTTTTATCTTCGTCAAAATCCCGTTGGCAAAACGATCTCTAGCGTCGTTCTAGGATCACCTTCTAATCGTCTGGAAGACCTCCGCGCGTTTGTTTAGTTCGCAGTTCGTCAGGTATTCCGCCAGCGCCAGAAAAAATATGCCGGTACTCCCAGCGCCATCAAAACGAGTGCAGCCAGCACGTGGCGAAACTGTTGCGGGTCTTTCGTCGCCAGAAAGATCGCGTTCCCCACAACCGCGCCCGCCGCAAGTAAAAATACCATGGGCGTCCACGGATACCCCGGGACTCGATACGGGAGCTTCCTGGTATTGCCTCGGCGCCGCAAGGGAAAGATTGCCGCTCCCGATAGTCCATAAAACACCCAGCCGACAAAAACGACGCCGTCGATCAGTTCAGAAAACTTCCCCGCAAACGTCAGCACCGCCGACCACGCGCACAACGCGATGATCGCGGCGGCCGGCGTGTGAAACCGCGGGTGCACCTCCGCCAGCGTCTTGAAAAACAGATTGTCCTTGGCCATTGCGTAAAACACTCGCGGTGCCGTCAGCACCACGCTGTTCGTCGCGCTGAAGACCGAAATCAGAATGGTAATCGCCACCGCCTTACCCGCCCACGGACCCAGCACCGCGTTCACCGCCGTCGCGGCAATGGCTTCGCTTTCGCTCGCTCGCGCGGGTCCGAGCGCCACCAGATATCCCACCACCGCCACCACGTACAATCCCATCAACAGCAGCGAGCCCAGCAAAAACGCGCGCGGAAAGACTCTCTGTGGCTCCAGTACTTCGCCCGCGCTGTACGTCCCAAATTGCCAGCCCTCATAGGCCCACAGCACCGCGATCATCGCCAGGCCGAAACTTGAAAATAGCTCGAACCCGCGCAGCGAGGTGCCCGAAGCCGCTTGAACCTCACCCGCATGTTTGCCGAGCGCCAGCAGTACCGCGCTAAGCACCAGCACCAGCCCGGCCTTGATCAGCGTCGTCCAGTTCTGCAAATCCGAGCTTTGCCGCGTTCCGCGCACATTCACAGCCGCTACCACCGCGATCATCACCACGGCCGCAATCACTGAGCCTACAGGGCTCAGAGGCACAATTTCCGTCAGATACCGCGTGAACGCTCGCGCCAGCGCCGCAATCGTCGCGCTCGAAATCACCAGAAACAAACACCACCCGTACAAAAACGCCGGCAGCCGTCCAAATCCATCACGGATGAAGCAGTAAAGGCCACCCGCCTCCGGATTGGCCGCCGCCAGCTCCGCGTAGGTCAGCGCTCCCAGCAGTGACATCACTCCGCCGGCCACCCATACCAGCATGGCCAACCCAACCGAACCATGTACTTGTTTCAGGATGAGGCCCGGCGTCAGAAAAATTCCCGACCCAATCACCGAGCCAATGAACAACAGCAAGATGTCCCGGAGCCGAAGTGTGCGGATAAGTGAGGGCATCACGTCTTGGGTGGAAGCGTGAGAGGAACGCCGCGCGCCCGAAGCATCATAATCGTCAACGGTTTTGCGTCAATTCTAACTTCACGGCTCCCACAAGGGAACCGGCATAAAACACAAGATCATCACTACCAGCGCCGCCGCTGCCAAAACCATGCGTACCGGATCGAGCGGCCGCTCGTCATAAACGGGCGGAATCCGCAAAAAACGGAGCGCGAGCAGGATGCCGGCCCACAACAACCACACCTTCGCGGATCGGTTGGCAAACCCCAACGCGATCAAAACCAAGGGCACGGCCAGTCCGATCCATTTGTGCAGGCGCGTGCTCAGCGAGCGCAAAATGTGTCCTCCGTCAAGCTGCCCGGCCGGCAACAGATTCAGCGAAGTCGCCAACAATCCCACCCATGCGGCCCTGGCCACGGGATGCAGTAGCACTGTGCCGGGATCGGTACCGGGAAAGACCATGCGCTCAACGAACCGCAACGCCAACGGTACGCCAAAGATCCACTCTCCGTGTTGTGAGGCCAGGCCCGGCACAACGTATGAGTGCGCAACACCATAGAAAAGCAGCGGAATCGCCACCAGAAATCCCACCAACGGCCCGGATGCTCCCACGTCAAACAGCGCTCGCCGGCTGCGGATCGGCGAGCGCATCAAGATGAACGCGCCGAAAGTTCCAATCAGCGTCGGTGCCGGAATGAAATAGGGATACGTAGCGCGAATTCCATGGTATCTGCACGCAAAATAATGACCCAGTTCGTGCGCCAGCAGAATGCCCATCAGCGTGACTGCAAAGGAAAGGCCCGGTCCAAGGGCCGTCGGATCCTTGTACAGTAATTTCAGCGAGACGAGGAACTCATCGATGGATGCCGCGTGACCGTTGGCAAACGAAAGAGCGAACTGCCGCCCGGCTGCGAGACAAGTAAAAAACGTCACCGCAAAAAGCAGCAGCGCCAGCCACAATCGCTGCGGTTTTTGCTTGGGAGGCTGCCAGACGGGAAGGGCCCGGGGAATTTCCTCGGCTTGCATGCTTACTTTCGCGAGCTCTATGGTCTGCCGTGGAAACTGATTTTCACTGTTCACAAGTCTTGGATGCTGGCGCCGCCTCGCGGGTCAGCCGGATTCACTTTAGGGCGACCCAAACGGAGCCGCGGAATCTCTGGTCCGTTCCAGGCCGGAAAATTACGGCTATTGCTCTCCGAGTCCCTGCAACTCTTTGCCGGGCTTGAAGCGCACCGCCTTGCCGGGAGGGATGTTCACTTCTTCGCCGGTGCGCGGGTTGCGCCCGATGCCCGTTTTTCTCGGCTTCACGGTGAACACACCGAAGCGTCGCAGCTCAATGCGTTGGCTGCGGCCCATGCCGTTCTTCAGCGACTCAAAAACCGTTTCCACTGCTTGCTCGGCTTTCACACGGCTGATGCTCGCGCCTTCCAGTTTGGCCAGCACTGCGTTTACGATGTCCAGTTTAATCAAGCGTTCCTCCGCAAGTCCTCGCCGCGGTTTTTGCCGCGGCTCGCAGCTCAAAATCTGGCGCTGTTTCGGGACAATCGCGCTGTGCCTTTACCTTAGCGCAATTCCGTTGGCCGATGCTAGAGGCTGCATGCCAGGTTGTCAAGACGTGGCGGCTCGTCTACACTGGCTGTTCTTCACGCAACACAAGACCCGTTTCCGTTGTATGGTTCGCGAACTCAACCAGGAAATTGCATTTCACATTCGCGCCGCAACGCGCAAGGAGAAATGATGTCCGTCAAGCCGGATAAATGGATTCGCCGCATGTCGCTCGAACACAAAATGATCGAGCCCTTTACCGACCGCCAGGTCCGCGAAGGAGTGATCAGCTATGGCGTCTCCTCTTACGGCTACGATATCCGCGTGGCCGACGAATTCCGTATCTTCACCAACGTCAACACCACCATCGTCGATCCGAAAAATTTCGATCCGCGCTCGCTGGTCGAATTCAAGGGCGACGTTTGTATCGTTCCACCGAATTCCTTTGCTCTCGCTCGCTCGGTCGAATACTTTCGCATTCCGCGCAACGTGCTCACGGTCTGCGTCGGCAAATCCACGTACGCCCGTTGCGGCATCATCGTCAATGTCACGCCCTTTGAGCCGGAGTGGGAAGGCTACGTCACGCTAGAAATCAGCAATACCACCCCGCTGCCCGCCAAGATTTACGCCAACGAAGGCTTGTGCCAGGTGATCTTCTTCGAGTCCGATGAAGACTGCGAAGTCAGCTATAAAGACAAAAAGGGCAAATACCAGTCGCAGGGCGGCATCGTTCTGCCGCGCCTGTAGCGCTGCATGGCAGCGTAAACGCGGAGGTTCGCGGTCGCGGCTCCGCTTGAGCCACGACCGATCCTGATGTCTGGTCCGTTAGTCACTCTAAACAAAGGGTTTCCCCCCTCTTTCGTTCTCATGGAATCTTTCTCGTAACCTTTTTTCGACCTCTACATCAATTAGACGGTTGTCTAAACGCCAAAACCACGAAGTGGTCGCAGGAACGGAGATTTTATGGGCAAGCTTAACAATCAAGTCGCAGTCGTGACCGGGGCCTCCAAGGGCATCGGAGCGGGAATCGCCAAGGCGCTCGGCGCCGAAGGCGCTTCTGTCGTAGTCAACTACGCATCCAGCAAGGAAGGCGCGGACCGCGTAGTGAAAGAAATCACGGCCCAGGGTGGCAAAGCCGTTGCCGTGCAAGCCGATGTCTCGAAGCCGGCCGATGTGACCAAGCTGTTCGCCGAGACCAAGAAGGCGTACGGCAAACTCAACATTCTGGTGAACAACGCCGGCATCTATCAATTTGCGCCGCTCGAAAACGTGACTGAAGATTTGTTCCATAGCCAATTCAACCTCAACGTGCTGGGTCTCCTTCTGGCCACCAAAGAGGCCGTAAAGCTGATCGGCCCCGAAGGCGGCAGCATCATCAATGTCGGTTCCGGCGTGAGCACCATCAACCCGCCAAATTCTTCGGTGTATACCGCCACGAAAGCAGCCGTCGATTCCATCACCGGCGTTCTTGCCAAGGAGCTCGGACCCCGCAAGATCCGCGTCAATTCGATCAACCCTGGCCTGATCGAAACCGAAGGCGTGCAGACCCAGGGTTTCAACGAGGGCGACTTCCGCAAGTGGGTGGAGTCCACCTCGCCGCTCGGTCGCATCGGCCAAACCGATGACATCTCTCCGACGGCGGTGTACCTGGCTTCGGACGATTCGAAGTATCTGACCGGTGAGCAGATTCGCGTCACGGGCGGCATGTACTAACCTCACTCACCTCTAGAAAATTCAGCGCTTTCCCAGAAAGGGCGGGTTTTCTCCGCCCTTTTTTCTTTGCCCCGCGTCACCGCACCTGCCCCAACGGCCTTCCGGTACCACGCCATACGGTCAAGTTCCGCCTGCGAAACCCTGCCTGTGGCGAGCCTTGCCGCCTGCAAGCCCACCCGTCAGCATAGGAGCGATCACCCGGTTCGAGCAGTCACATTTTTCGGAGGGAAGAAATGCGTAAGTTACTGATTGCAGGATGCTTGCTGGCAATTTCGGCCATGGCGGCGGGGTCCGCCAAGGCCCAGGAAAACCGCGGGTTTGAGGTTTCCGGCAACTACCAATATCTCCGGTTCAACCCGGGCAATGGAGCCGACGGTGTCAACTGCCAAGGCGGTTCGGGGTCCGGCGGGGCCTATCTGACGTCGCGGCTTGGCATCATTGGCGAATTCGGCGCGTGCAAGACGACCGGTTTGCCTTCGGGCATTTCGGCGCACCAGCTGAATTACCTCTTCGGGCCGCGCATGTATTTCCCGACGAGCCACGGCCGGGTGTTTCCGTTCGTGCAGGCGCTTTTTGGTGGCGCGCAATTCTCCACCTCGATTAGCGGCGTGGGATCGAATTCGGCTAACGCATTTGCCATGGCGTTCGGTGGCGGAGCGGACATCACACTGTCCAAGCATGTCTCGCTGCGCGCCGCGCAGTTCGACTACCTCTACACGCACTTTGGCGGCGAAGGCCAGAACAACTTCCGGATCCAGAGCGGTATCGTCTACCGTTTTGGCCGGTAAGTCATTTCACCGCGCTGGCAGCAGCTTTTAGCAAGGCTGACAGCACACTTGTGAGTTGAAGGGCGCAGCTTGCTGCGCCCTTTTCTTGTGAGCTTGCTGCTAATCCGGGACTTGGCGTAGCAGACGGCGGAGCAGGATTTCCATCAGGACTCGATCACGGGTGTTGAGTCTGGTGAACTCGAGGCCCATACCTTCCCCCGGCGTGACGTTGCGAACGATCGCTTCGACGTGGACGCTGCCGCCAGGGACTTCAAAGCTGAGTCGCAAGCTGGTTCCGACGCAAGGAGCGTTGGGCTCGGCAACGAAGAGGCCGCCCATTCCGAGGGTCTCGACGCGGGAGACGCGCTGTTCGCCTCCGCCATACCAAGCCACCAACATGCCCTTGGGCAGCACAATGCGGCGGTGGCGACGGGTGATGGCGTAGGTCTCGCTCTGCGTGGTCATCATCCGTGTGCTCTTATCGAAGGATCGTCGGCCTCAGGTTATCGGCCGCGTTTTGCGGCGTCGATGGAACTAAAGTCCTCTCTTCGCTGTCGGTTGCTGAAGAGGCTAGTCCTACCCCACCTAGGGGAAGGCACTTCGGTTGGCCGCTGGGCGCTTGAGCTCGCTTAGCCCCATGCCTTTTTTTTAGGCATTCATTCTAAAAGGTTTAGAAAGAGGCAGTCTTTGTCGGTATTGAATCTAAAGGGCTTGCAGAGGAGCCTTGCCTTGCTCTCAGGGCGCTGTAATTGCCCTGTGACCATGTCGCTTTGTTGTTCCATTCTGTTCAATACCTGAACGTGGCGCAGGACGATCGACGTGCCATCCATGGATCCAAAGGGCAGAGCGTCGGGCAGTCCTGGGACTGGCCCCCACCTGCCAGGTTGCTGGGCCGCGGCTTGTGCCTGGGCCAGGTCCATCGCGGCTTGTTCCAACTGACTCTGCAATGGGCTGCTAGCGGCGGCAATTTTGCGGCGGAGTTCGGCGAGTGCGGTCGGGCCCTTGGACCAGAGCGCTTCCATCTCGGTGCGCCGCTTGACTGCAGCAGCGGCCCGCATATACCGTCTTCACATTCAGCTAGGTGCTCTCGATTGTCGGGTCACTTCCGTTTGTGGTGTGCGCGGATGCCGATCGACACCCTGGTCCAGCGAAAATAGAGGAACTACATGTCAGCCCCACACCGGAGAACAATCGTCAGGAACATTGGGTGGGTCACTTCTATTCTTGCATTGGCAGTTCTGTCGATGGCTTCACTCGACGCACGCCCTGCGCGAGCCCAAGGAACTGACTCTTCCAAGTTTCATATCGAGTCTAAGCGTCTGCAGGGAACACTAGAGAAATTGAGCGAGTTCGGCCGGAATCCCGAAGGCGGTGTCACTCGAATTGGTTTCTCAGAGACCGATATGGCCGCCCGCGAATACGTCATCGGTCTCATGAAGCAAGCCGGCCTTGAGGTTCGCGTCGATCCCGCGGGAAACATCTTCGGACGGCGCGCTGGCTTGGAGAAGTTGCCAATATTGCTTTTCGGCTCGCACATCGATTCAGTGCTGCACGGCGGAAACTTCGATGGAGACGTCGGCAGCATGGGCTCGATCGAAGTGATGCGCGCGCTCAACGACGCAAAAGTGAAGACCCGCCATCCACTGGAAGTTGTCATTTGGAGCAACGAAGAAGGCAATCACTTTGCCCTGGGCACGCTCGGTTCCGGTGTCGCCGCTGGACTGCTGGGGCCTGAAATCCTCGCCCGCAAGGACGACCAAGGACTGACCCTTGCAGATTGGCTGCGCCGTTACGGTCAGGACCCGTCTCACCTGACGGACGCGCGCATTCCCAAAGGGGCGCTGGCGGCTTTTGTCGAATTGCACATCGAACAAGGCCCGTACCTGGATGAAGCAAAAATCCCCATCGGGATCGTACAAGGGATCGTGGGTATCAAAAGATCGGATTGCGTCGTCACGGGTTTCGCCAATCACGCGGGCACCACGCCGATGAACCGCCGAAAGGACGCCCTAGCGGCCGCTGCAAAGGAAGTCCTCGCCGTCCGTGAGGCAGTGCGTGCCGAAAAGGGCCATCAAGTCGGCACGGTCGGCTATATGAAGGCGGAACCTGGAGCTGTCAACGTCGTACCTGGCCGAGCTGAATTCCCTGTCGAACTGCGCGATCTTGATGCCGCGAAAATAAAACGCATGTGGGAGCATATCCAACTGAAATTCAAAGAGATCGACAAGGAAGAGAACGTCGTGACGCTCTGCACGTCAGTAGACGATACGGAGCCAGCTCCGACGGATCCCGCCCTGCAGGCCGTCATCCGTGACGCCGCGAAGTCCCTCGGCCTTCCCACCATGGATCTACCCAGCGAAGCGGGGCAGGACTCCCAGCAAATTGCCAAGATTGCGCCGATAGCCATGATCTTCGTCCCCAGCATCGACGGCATCAGCCATTCCCCGAAGGAATTCACTCCTTGGCAAGACATAGCCAACGGTGCCGAAGTTCTTTACCGTGCGGTTTTGCTGCTCGATGACCGGCTGAATCGCAACTGATTCTCCGAACGCGATTCCTCGATAGGTTTCAACCTTCACCTAACAATCCTTATCAGAGTTCAAAGTGTTCTATCTGTCGTAGGAGTCCATCGCAGATTCTGGTTGGGGAACATCATTTGATCACGCCCGCATTCTCGGACACTAGGAGACAAACCGGCTTGCTGCAGGGCGAAGCAGCGTCCGTGCTACGCGTTTGTCACTTACGCGTCCCGCCGGAAATCGTAGAACACACGAATGAGGTTGCCGTCCAGATCGGCGGCCATAAACTCGCGCAGCTTCCACGGTTTGTCCTCAGGTTCGCAAACGATCTTGGCGTGCGCGGCCTTCCACTGCGCGAAGAGTTCGTCTACTTCCGCCTTGCTCTCTAGATTGAGCCAGAAAAGGATGGGGCCTACATTGCCGTAGGACTCTCGGAACGCGCGATTGGTAATAAACAGTCTGCAATTTCCCCTGGAGATGCCAGCAATGCCGCCTTGCTCGTCACCCCAATCGAAGGTGAAGCCCAGCGTCGCGACATAGTAGGCGGCAGCCTGGTCGACGCTGGCCGCGGGGATCTCTGGGACAGCAGCAGGGAACGTCATGCGGCGAATCGTATCACGTGCGCGCGGCCCGGACGTTCGAGAATGAGCGGTTGGGGCGCGACGGGCGACGTCGCACCCCCTTTATTCTTGCGTGATGGCTAGCAGCTAGCGGGACGCGGAGTGGGCTTTGTCTACCCACTTTTTAGCATCGGCCGATTTGGCCCATTCGCCGGCGATTTGTCGGGTGGCGACGTTGAAGCGGTTCCAGACGTTGGTCATGGCGATCTGGAGGATGAGGGCGGCCAGCTGGGGTTCGTCGTAATGGCGCTTGGCTTCGTTCCAGACATCGTCGGGAACGGGATCCGGACGGTCGCTGAGACGCGTGACGGCCTCGGTGAGCGCGAGGGCCGCACGTTCGGCATCGGTGAAGAAGGGCGTGTCGCGCCAGGCGGAAACCGCGAAGAGGCGCTCCATGGATTCGTCCGGCTTCTTAAAACGAAAAGCCATATCCACGCAGACGCCGCAGCCGTTGATCTGGCTGGCACGCAAGTGGGCGAGAGCCAGGGTTTCGGCGGGGACGCCGACGTTTTCCGTGGATTTGGCCAGGGCCTGTAAATGCGGGATGGCGTCCGACAGAAGCATGGCGGCATTCTGAATTCGTGCTTGCATGATCGTGATTCTCCTTTTCGTGTGACAAGCTTTGTCACAAAGACCGGGTTTCATCCGTCATCACCTTGACGAAGGAAATTGCGGGAATGTGACAGGGGGATGCGGACGTTTGACAAAGGAGAACCGGGCACACCTGGATGACCTCGTGCCGCGAGAGGCCCGGGCTTGTGCTACAAGAACGAGTCTGGGCATGGTCGAGATGCCTCGGAACCGGAGGTAATGACCTCGAGTGGCTAGAGCCCCGCAGTAGGGAAAGCGTGGTACGCGTTCAGGATCGTGAAAAGGGAATTTCGGAGATGAGCACAAACGAAATGATGGCGGAGCAGTTCGAGGCGAAACGGAGCCACTTGAGAGGCGTGGCTTACCGGATGCTCGGTTCGCTCAGTGAAGCTGACGATGCGGTGCAAGAAGCGTGGTTGCGTCTAAGCCGTTCGGACACCAGCAGCGTAGGGAATTTGGGCGGGTGGCTGACGACCGTGGTGGCACGAGTGTGCCTGGATATGTTGCGGTCGCGGAAGGCCAGGTCGGAGCAGACTCTCGAAGAGCAGACGGCGGAGCCCGCTGCGAAGCGCGGCGAAGGAACTGACCCGGAACAAGAAGCGATTTTGGCGGAGTCGGTTGGGTTGGCGCTGCTGGTGGTGCTGGACACGCTGGCTCCGGCCGAGCGCCTGGCGTTTGTACTGCATGACATGTTTGCCGTGTCGTTTGAAGAGATTGCGCCGATTGTGGGGCGGTCCGAAGATGCGACGAGGCAACTGGCGAACCGCGCGCGTCGGCGCGTGCAGGGAACGGACAAAGTTCGCGACGCGGGAGTTTCGGCTAAGCGAGCGGTGGTGGATGCGTTTCTGGCGGCGATGCACGCGGGAGATCTTGCCGGGCTGATCGCGGTGCTCGATCCAGATGTGGTGGTGCGAGCGGAGAGTCCCGAAGGTGTGCGGGAGATTCGTGGTGCGCGGAACTGGGCGAAAGGTGCGCTGGCGTATCAGGCTCGATTTCGCGAGGCGCAGTTTGCAAGATTTATGCAACCGGCGCTGGTGGATGGCGCCGTGGGAATCATTCTTGCTCCCGGTGGGAAGCTGAGTCGGGCGCTGCGGTTCACGATTGCGGATGGGAAAATTCGGGAAGTCGAGATTATTTTGAATCCGGAGAGGCTGCGTAAGCTCGACTTGGCGGTGCTGGACTGAAGAAAAGCCGTGGCAAGCAGAAACTGGAACGCGCGCGCTTTGCGGATGTCATAGGCGAATATAAAGCGAATATGCTAGGATGCGACCTATGGCCAGGCGACCGGACCCATTGCCGAACGATGCCATGACTGCAAGTCAGCTGAAGGAACTGGAGCGCAGTCTGAGTTTGCTAAGCCCCGTGCATGTAAGAGAGAAGTATAAGAATCTGGCGGATCGCTGCCGGTTCTTGGAATTGCCTACGCCGCGGTTGATGCAGGAGCTTGTAGCGACGTGGAGGGTGCTTTGGAAGTGGCGGCGGTAGAGCCCGGTTCGGTGCAGCATAAGACCGCGAGGCGCACCAAGGATCGCGCCCCCGAGCAGCGGCTCGATTCGAGAAATCAGCGGACCGGAATCAGGATTTGGGTGACCAGGTCGGAGGCGGGGGTGCTGCGCGGATCGTTGACGTAGTTTTCGATGTGGAAGTCGTCGCGGACGGGGAGTTTCTGGTCGGCGACCATCTGGAAAACCCGGCCGGAAGCTTCGGGGAGATTGGCGTAGGGGCCGGTGAGTGTGAAGCGGGCGTACTTGCCGCCGGGGAATTTGGAGTATTGCAGGCCGGCGGGAAGATTTTTGGGTTCGGCGGCGAGGCCGACGCCGGCGCGGTAGATCTGGGGTCCTACTTTATAGAGGCTGGTGTAGGTGGCGACTTTATTGTGTTCGCAGATGGCGGGAATGATTTTTTGGAGTTCCTCCCAGGCTTGCGGGGCGTTGTTCTGGAATGGGCCGATTTTTTCGATGTAGACGTAATGGGTTTCGGGCCAAGTGACGGTTTCGGGGGTGGTTGTGAGATTGAGCGATGGCTTCGGAGTGGTCATGAGCGCGTTCCTGTTCCGGTTGGGTAAGGCAAGTTTCGGATGGTTGATTGCGGATTGCAAGTGGAAGGAACGGCGGGTAGTGGGTCAGTTCGAATCTGACCCCCGAATTGCTCGCTTATCAAAATGATAAGTCTGTGCCATGATGCTGGCTATGGGAAATAAGAACGCCAGGAAGCGCGAAATTCGTAAGCCTAAGAAGAAGACTCCGAAACCAGCTCCGCAAAGGCGCGATGTAAGTCAGATTGCGGCGCATATATTAAATAAAACCACCGCCAATAAGTAACCCGCCCTAATATCGATATCCTCAAAAGTGATTCGGTAAATCGGGGCTCATTCTCCGGCTCAATCACGACTGAACCATTTCGCCAATAGATTCGCATAGCTGCGATTCTGCGCTTTGCGAATCGCGGTACCAGCCTTAATTGCTGTTCGGGTGCCCACCTTGCCAAACTGACCCACTACCGAACGTCGCTAGCGCAGGAAAGGCGCCCGCCACAAGAAGATTAGTCGGCGGACGGAAGGGAATTAGCGGAGGAAGCGTTGGCGATTTCGGCGTCGGCGGATTCGATGGGGTAGCCGAGGTTGCGCCAGGCGTCCAGGCCGCCTTGCAGCGGGCGGATGCGGGTGATGCCCTGTTTTCTAAGGAGCAGCGCCACACGGGCGCTGGAAGCTTCGTTTGGTCAAGTACAGTAGAGGACGATTTCGCGATCGTGGGGCAGACGGTCGCCGTGTTCCTCCAGTTCCTTGGCGTCAATGCGGAAAGCGCCCGGGATGGTTTCCGGGTCGGCTTCAAAATCGATGGCGTGGCGAAGATCGACGATGACAATTCCTTCGCGGGCGTCCAGTTTGGTCTTGAGCTCTTCGGGCGTGATGCGCGCGATGCGCAGGTCGCGGAGAAATTTGCGGCGCATCACCCACTTGCGGACGATCCATGCGGCGAGCGCTCCGATGATCAGCACCGCGAGCCAACTGCCGAGGCGCTCGGCGTGTTCGGCGATGGATTCGATCTGTTCGCTGAAGATGTAGCCCGCGCCGAGAATGCTGAATCCCCAGATCAATGAACCGAGGCCATCGAAGAGAAGAAATTTGCGCGCGCGCATGTGAAAGATGCCGGCAAGAGGCGGTGCGACGGTGCCGAGTCCGGGAACAAATTTGGCGAGAAGCAGGGAACGCGCACCTTGCTTGGCGAAGAGGCCTTCGGTGCGGCGGACGCACGAGTCGGGTTCGAGAGAAATTTTACAAAGAAACTGCAGGATGCGGATTCCTTTGATCTTGCCGAGGAGATACCAGATGCAGTCGGCGGTGAGGGCCGCGATGGTGACCAGCGCGAGCGAGCCCCAGAAGCTGAGGCGGCCGGCTCCGGCGAGGGCGCCAGCGGCCAGCAAGACGGGCAGCGATGGAACGGGGATGCCGATTTGTTCGGCGAAGACCCACGCCAGCAAGACGACGTAGCCATGCTTGATGAGAAATTCGAGCGTGCGATGCATCGAGCGGAGGAAGGCCCTCGTGGAAAAAGCTAGAGACAGAGTAGCAGAAGTGCGGGGAAGAGAGAATGTTTTGGGACACCAGAAAAAGCGGATTGCCACTTGGTCAGAGAGTGCACCGAGATCGGAGACTAAAAACAGCCGAGCGAAAAACGAGCCCTCGCCGCGCCCGCCGGGGGACAGACTTGCGCGGGATGGCAAGGGAACGGGGCCGGCAAGATGCCCCGCTACAAAATCATTTGGAAAGGAAGCTGGCGGTTTGGCCCCACTTGCCGGTCATGACAAAGTCGCGGATGGGTTTGCGCACACGCGGAGCGGTTTCGCGCTCGCGATAAGGCGGTGGGAGAGAGGCGGGGTCGCCGGGGTGGCCGATGGCGAAGGCGGCGATGGTTTCAAAGTCCGCGGGAATTCCGAAAACTTCACGACAAGTTTCGGGGTCGAAGCCGGCCATCTGATGAACCAAGAGTCCGCGCGCGGTGGCTTCAACGGAGAGCAGGGCCATGGCGGCGCCGGTGTCATACTGCGCGTTGCGGTTGGGCGCGTGGTTTTTTGCGAAGACCAGTTCGGCGACGGCGAAACCAAGTACCGCGGCGTGTTTGGCCCAGTTGACGTTGAACTCGACGAGCGGCTGAAGCGCTTTAGTAAAATTTTCCGGATCGCTTTTTGTCGCGACGATGAATCGCCATGGCTGTTCGTTGCTGCTGGAAGGGGCCCAGCGCGCGGCTTCAAAGAGGCTGCGTAAGGTTTCGGGAGCGACGTCCTGGCTACCGAAGGCGCGCGGGCTCCAGCGGTCGCGAATGAGATCGTGAATCGGGAATTCAGCGGGTGCGGGATTTTTCATGAGAGTCTCCGGAGCTTTGTTGCCAGAAAGACAAAAGCGGAATCAGCGCCAAGGCGCTGCCAATAGAGGGGCGCGGGCGGTGCGCCCTAACGTACATGTGTAGGCGGCCGCTACTTACTTGGCGACTTTCTTGATCATCTCTAGGTCGATGGTGATGTTGACGTCGTCGCCCACCACCACGCCGCCGCCGTCAAGGTTGGCGTTCCACTTCACGCCGTAATCCTGGCGATTGACTTTGGTGGTGGCGCTGGCCGCGACGCGGGTGTTGCCCCAGGGATCTTTGACGGGATTGGACGGGCCTTCGACGTCGAGCACAACTTCTTTGGTGACGCCGTGAATGGTGAGATCGCCAGTCACCTTGAGTTTGCCGGCGGAGACGTTTTCAATTTTCTTGGATTTGAAGGTGATGGTGGGGTACTTGGCGACGTCGAAGAATTTTTCGCTCTTGAGGTCTTCATCGCGTTTGGGTTCGCTCGTGTCAACGGTCTTGGCGTCGATGGTGACGTCGATGATGGATTTGCTGATGTCCTGATCGTCCCAAGTGACCGTGCCGCTGATGCCCTTGAATTGACCGCGCACGGTGGAAATCATGAGGTGCTTGACGGCGAACCCGGCAGCGGTGTGCGCGGGATCGATTTGCCAGGTGGTGGTGGCCGCGGCGGCGGGGAACGCCAACACGCCAGCTAATACCGCCCGGAGTGCAAGTTTCGCGAATGAGGTCTTAAGAATTGCTTGGCCCATAGTATTTCTCCTTTTAAGAGGCCAGGGCTTAAAAAACCCTGGCGCCTGTTTTTCTTGTCTTTTTGGGTAGCCGAAAAGTTTGGATGCCAGGTGCCGCTATTCGGGTGCAGCCGGAAATGCCTCCTCGAGTGCATCGGCCAGAGCTTTTAGTTTGCCGGCGGAAAGGTGGCCAAACTGTTTTTTGTGGAGTTCGTCCACGGGGGCGTCGAGCTTTCGCAGGATTTCGAGGCCAGCCGCAGTGATGCGGGTCTTGATGACCCGGCGATCTTCGGTCTGGCGTTCGCGAGTGATCCAAGAGTGCTTTTCCATGCGATCGAGAAGGCGGGTCATATCGGGATCGCGGGAAATCATGCGGTCGCCGATGCGCTTGCAAGGGAGGCCGTCGGGACCGGCGCCCCGCAGGATACGGAGGACGTTGTATTGGGTGGCGGTGAGGCCGTGAGATTTAATGAGAAGTTCAGCGTGCTGAGCGAGACGGTCAGAGAGGCGGAGGAGGGCGACGAAGAACTTGGCCTCGAGACTGGGTGCTGCGGGCTTGTGGTTTTTGGCAGGCTTCACCCGGTCAATATAGTCGTGACAACGACTATTGTCAAGAGGAAAAATCACCCGGCCGGGCGGCGTGGGCTGGGTCCTCGAACCCGAGGACTATGGCGTACCCGGAAGCCGTAGTCAGGGTTTGCGGACCGGGCGTAGATGGACTTCGCTCAGGAAGCTTTGCGGGCCTTGGGTGGCGATCATAACGACGGCGTGTGCGACGTCATTGGCGGTGAGGACTTTGGCAGGATCTTTGCCGCCGCGCCCGGAGAATTCGGTGAAGACGCTGCCGGGGCAGACGGTGCTGACCCGGATGCCGTGCGCGCGAAGGTCTTCCGCCATGCAGCCGCTAAGACCTTGCAGCGCCCACTTGGAGGCGCAGTAGATGCCGCCTCCGGCGAAAGTACTTTTTCCGGCTTGCGACGAGATATTGATAATGTCGCCGGATTGGCGCTCGATCATGCCGGGGATAATCGCGCGAGAAACCAGGAACACGCTCTTGAGGTTGGTATCTAACAGGGTGTCCCAGTCGGTCTCGGATTTTTCGTGCACCGGGCCGAACAGGCCCATGCCGGCATTGTTGACGAGTATGGAGACCGGGCCGAGAGCGGCTTCGGTTTGTTGGACCAGGGCGGCGACTTCGGACGCGCGCGTGACGTCGGCTTGCTGAGAATGGACGCGAACGCCAGAGGTGGCGAGCTCGCGGGCGGCGCTGCGAAGGGTAAAGGTGTCGCGGCCGCAGATGGCGATGGAAGCGCCGAGAGCGGCGAGGCGTAGAGCGATCGCTTTGCCGATGCCGCGATTGCCGCCGGTGATCAGGGCGACTTTGCCAGTAAGCGGTTTTGCCGAGTGCGGATTGGTTTCGTGAATGCTGTCCATGTGAATTCTTCCTCCCCAGGCCACGTTTTTTGTGTCAAGCTCATCATATTCTGAAGAACAGTCTCCGCAGAACAGGTTCCGGCAAACACGGATGCCGGACAGGTGCAAAAAAACTCCCACGCAGATGAAAACTGAGCCGAATTCGCAGTGTGATTTACAGAAAGGCACGCTACCAAGGGAAAAACGTCCGCCAATTAGGCGAAGAAGTTCCGCGGCGTGCAGAATTTTGTGTATGGGAACTGCTTGCGGTGGGTGTGTGCGTTTACCTATAATCCCAAGGATTTCGAACGGGGCAGTGTGTTTTGCCCGCGCAATGATCTGCGGAGTTCCCGGAAAACTTGCTTGGCCGGAACAAATTTTAAAGTTTGAAGTTTGAGTGAGGAGAATGGGAATGAACCGAATGAAGCGAATTGCGGGGCTGGCAGTGTCCGCGGCGTTATGTTGGATGCTGGGAAGCGCTGCGGTGGCACAGGCGCCGGCGGGGGGACAAGACGCCGGCAAGCAGCCCTACACCATGCCCGAGTACAACGCCGAGCAGGCCTGCGGCAACGATAAAAATCCGAGCACCCAGGTGAAGTGCCTGGACGACTTCGTTTCCAAGTATCCCAATTCGAATTTGCTGATTTACGTTTATCCGATGTACTACCAGGCGTACTTCCAGCTGAAGAGTTACGCGAAGGTGATCGAGTACGCGGACAAGATGGTCGCGCTCGGAGACAAGGTAGATGCCAACGGGAAGTACGCGGCGCTTTACGCACGCGCGCTGGCGTTCGGCAGCATGCCAGCAGCGGATCAAGCAGCGCAGGCCAAGGCAGCGTTGGAAGCGGCGGAAGCCGGCCTGAAACTCATTCCGGAACTGAAGAAGCCGGACCAGATCGACGACAACGCGTTCACCCAGCAGAAGAAGCAGGCGACCAGCTATCTGCATGTAACGGCCGCGCAGGCGGCGATGGTCAGCAAGGACTACCCGAACGCGATCAAGTATTACAAAGCAGTGCTGGCGGATGGACCGGCGCCGGAAGTGGAAGCCGTCACAGAGTACCGGCTAGGACAGGCGTATCTGGGATCGAATCCACCCCAACAGATTGACGGATTCTGGCATGTGGCCCGAGCGATCACTTCAAAGGGCGCGACGCAACAGCAGGTGACGCAGCTGAAGACTTATTTGCGGAAGCTGATCGTAAACTACCAGCAGGCGGCGTGCGACAACTTGATTGACGCGGAGTTTAACGAACTGCTGCAACTGGCGGGGAGTTCCGCGGACAAGCCGGATACCTACAAGATTCCCAGCGCGGCTGATTTGGATGCGGCCCGCAAGGATATGACCATCGCTTCGGTGATCACGGACGTGAAGGCGGGCGGCGACAAGGCCAAGGTGACGTGGCTGGCGTCCTGCGGATTGGAATTTCCGGATGTGCCGGGGAAGCTGATGGAAGTTACGCCAGGCGCAACGGCGAATGATCCCGTCGTGCTGAAGGTGGCGTTTGTTACCAGCGACGCGGAGTTTCAAGCTGCTACGACCCCGAACATGGAAGTGAAGGTGGTGGGCCAGCCGGAAGCCGCGAAGCTAGAAAAGGACAATCCGGTGCGGTTCACGGGAACGCTGACGTCGTACGACCCGGATCCGGCGTTCATGTTGCACTGGGATAAGGCCAAAGTAAATGCGGAAGATATTCCCGCGGACAAAACGCCGGCGAAAAAGCCGCCCGTGAGAAAGCCTGCGCCGAAGAAACCCTAAAGCTGGCTCGAATCAAAATCGCCCAGGGCTCTCCGACGTTGGAGAGCCCTTCTCTTTTCTGGGTTCGGCTACTCGAGAGCCCTTAGGGATTAAAGCGCTACCAAGAGCGAGGCTAGCGCTTGCGGGTGCCGTGGTGGTCGAGTTTGTACTCGCCGATTTTGCGACTTAACGTATTGCGGTGGATTCCGAGCATCTTGGCGGCACGGCACTGGTTGCCGTCAGCGCGCTCCAGCGTGCGCTTGATGAAACGCTTTTCGAATTCGCCGATGGCTTCGTCGAACAAGATCCCCCGGTCCACCATCTGGGCAACAAGCCCTTCCAATTGGTCCTTCACTTTGTACGCTCCGCATGCGGTGAATTTTTTAGAGGGCCGGCTTGCTAGGTCAACTCGCGGCCAGTCAAAAGGCGAAAAGCCTCTCGGTATTTGGCGCGCGTTTTAGCGACCACGTCGGGAGCCAGTTCGGGGCCCGGCGGGGTTTTGGGCCACCGGATCCTTTCCAGATAGTCGCGGACAAACTGCTTGTCGAAAGAGGGCTGCGGGCCGCCGGGTGAGTATTGGGAGGCCGGCCAAAAACGGGACGAGTCCGGAGTCAGGGCTTCGTCAATCCAGATCAGTTCGTTGCCGAGCAAGCCGAATTCGAATTTGGTGTCCGCGAGGATGACTCCGCGCGGGGCCGCGTAGGCGGCGGCGCGATTGTAAATCTCGAGGCTGACGGCGCGGACTTTTTCGGCCAGAGGGCGGCCGACGAGGTAGGCGGCGTGGTCGAACGAAATATTTTCGTCGTGGCCGCTGGTGGCCTTGGTGGCGGGAGTGAAAATGGGTTCGGGGAGTCTATCGGATTCGCTGAGACCAGGCGGCAGGGCGATGCCACAAACTTTCCCGGTGGCTGTGTATTCCTTCCAGCCGGAGCCGCTGAGATAGCCGCGGACGACACACTCGATGGGAAGCGGCTGAGTTTTGCGAACCAGCATGGAACGGCCGGCGAGTTGATCGCGATACGCGTCGAATTGGGCAGGGAAATTATCCGCGCGCAGGACGTGGTTCGGCACGATATCTTGCAGCAAATCAAACCAGAAAAGGGAAATCTGCGTGAGCACCTTGCCCTTGTCCGGGATAGCCGTAGGCATGACCACGTCGAAGGCGGAAAGACGGTCGGTTGCGACGATGAGGAGTTGATCACCGAGATCGTAGATGTCGCGAACCTTGCCGCGCGCGGAGGGCGCGAGGCCCGGGAAATTGGTTTCGCGAAGAGCAGTCATTACGGGCGCCGATGACACGGAACGATTCCCCTGAACGAAGAGCGAGGATTTTAGCGCAGCGAGGCGGGAAGTCAAAGAGAACGACGGTGGATTTTTGTTGGAAAAGTCCGCAGAGAAACGAATAGGGTGCAAAGTCTAAACTGCCATATGCGGACTGCGACCAGGATTGCTGCAAAAAACAGTTCGTCAACAAAGGACGAAACACTTTCCGCTGCGGCGGCAAGAAAAACAAACCATCGAAGACTAGGCGGCGGTGGCGGCTGCGGCGGATTTGCGCTGGCTCGGAGCGGGAGACTCTTCGCCTTCCCAGCGGACGCTGACGATCTTGGAGACGCCCGGTTCCTGCATGGTAACGCCGTAAAGGACGCTGCCGGTTTCCATGGTTTTGCGATTGTGCGTGACGACGATGAACTGAGTCTGGGCGCTCATTTCGCCGATCAAGCGGGTGAAGCGGCCGACGTTGGCTTCGTCGAGCGGCGCGTCGACTTCGTCGAGAATACAGAATGGGCTCGGCTGATAGCGGAAGATGGCGATCAGCAGAGCGAGAGCGGTCATGGCCTTTTCGCCGCCGGAGAGCAGCAGAACATTTTGTAAACGCTTGCCAGGGGGTGAAGCAACCACGTCAATGCCTGCGTCGCCCGAGCTGTCGGCTTCGGTCAGACGCATTTCGGCCATGCCGCCGCCGAAGATGGCATGGAAGGCGGTAGAAAAATTGGTGTTGATGGCGTTGAAGGCTTGCTCGAATTTTTCCCGGGAGATGTGGTCGAGCTCGGCGATGGCTTGTTGGGTATCGGCGATGGATTGCAGTAAGTCGTCACGTTCGCGAGTGAGGAACGTGAAGCGCTGCTCGCACTCGTTGAATTCTTCGAGCGCCATCATGTTGACAGCACCCATGGATTCGACGCGCTGCTTCATTTCGCGGTAGTTGGTTTCCGCCAAGGTGAGTTCTTCGCCGGACATGAAGACGGCTTCGCTGGCGATGAGATCTTCGGGTTGCGCGTTGACTTCGCTCATGCAGGTCTCGCGCAGGTGCTGGCGATCGCTGTCGTTCTTGGCGCGCTCGACTTCGGCGTGGCTGCGTTGTTCGCGAAGTTGCTGCAAAGATTGGCGATCAGAGCGCAGGTGATCTTCCATCTGGGTGAGGCGAGCGCGGCCCTCTTCCCATTCCTGTTCAAGCTCCGCCTGCCGCGTGCCGAGGCGCGATTTTTCGGCGCGCAGGGCTTCGAGCTGGCGACCGAGTTCTTCGGATTGAACCACCAGCAGATTCGCTTCTTCGTTGATAGAGGCCGATTGCTGCTGCAGGGCGGATTCACGGCGATAGAGTTCGGCGCGCTCTTGTTCGAGGTGCGCAGCTACTTGTTCGGCCGCGGAGAGACGTTCAGAACGAGCGGCCATTTCGGCGCGGCCGGCAGCAAGTTCGTCCTGCTCAGTCTGAACTGAATTCCGCAGCGCGGCGAGGGATTCGCTGAGGCGCACGCTCTCGGCTTCGGCTTCGGCGCGACTGAGTGTGGCGGTTTCGTGCTCGGCTTTGGCTCGTTCGGCGCGCTGGCGGACGTCGTCAACGTTGCGGCGCAACTGCTGAAGTTCGTTCTGACAGACCGTGAGCTCAAGACCGAGACGGGCGAGTTCGCTTTGCGTGTGCTGATGCTTGTGCGTAGCGCTGATGACTTCGCGTTCGGCTTCGTGCTGGCGCGCGGTCACGTGTTCCAATGCGGATTCGGTTTGCGTGAGTTCGCCAGCGACGCGTTCCATTTCGGATTGCATCTCGCTCATTCTAACTTCGAGCGTGGCGCCTTCGGCGTCGAGAGCACGGAGTTCGCGTTTCATGCCGAGCGGGCCAGCCTCGTCGGGGCGGCCGCCGGTGACCATGCGGCCCTGGTAGCAAGTGCCGTCCGGAGTAACGAACGCGTATTGCGGATTTTCACGCGCGAGTTTTTCGGCAGCGGAGGAGCTGTCGGTCAAGTACGCAGCGCGAAGGCGCGGGAGAAATTGTTTAGCCGCGGGGCCCAGTGGATCGCGGAATTCGACCAGCTTGTCCAAGCGGGCGAAGACCCCATCTTGCATGCGGAAAGGAATGATGGGCTCGTATTCGTCGACGCGAAGGTTTTTGGTGGAGTCGACGAAGAAAGTGGCACGTCCACCGACTTCGTCGCGAAGGAGCGAGACGCCAGCGCGGGCGTGATCGAACGTTTCGACCACGACATACTCGAGTTCATCGCGGAGATACTGTTCGATCGCGCCTTCGTGCTCTTCGGGCACTTCGGCGTAATCGGCGAGAACCCCGACAGCCCGGAAGTCCTGGCCACCGCCGCGTTCGTTGGCTGCGAAAAGTTTTTGCACGGCGTCGGCGGTGTACGAGCGATCGTTGAGAATTTGCGTCAGCGTGGCGTGACGCGCACGAACGCCGGCCAGCGAATCGCGCAGCGTTTCATTCTGCTTGGCGCGTTCTTCGCGCTCTCTCCGGAGAGCATGCAGCTTGGATTGAAATTCGATACCTTGCTGTTTCAGCGCGCTGAGCTGGCCATTTGCGCCTTCGAGGACGTGCGCGGCATCTTCGGCATCGCCGCGCAGGCGGATGGAAAGCTCCAGCAATTCGTGCTCGCTGGCTTCGCACTTGCGCAGCGCTTCGCCCTGGTGGACCAGAGCTTCTTCGGCCTGCTTTTGTTCGCCGTGAAGGCGCAAGAGGCTTTCGCCGGCTTGCGAAGCGGCCTTGCGAAGGGCCTCGATGCGCGTTTCGGAGTCGGAAATTTCGGCCATGCGTGTGTGCGCCTGAAGTTGCAGTTCGATCACGCGGGAAGCCAGGCCGGTGGCTTCTTCGCGGAGCAGGGTGACGGTCTGCTTTTGCGAAGCGTCGCGGGTTTCCCAGTCGGTGGTTTGCGCCGACACGGTGCTTAAATCGACAGAGATTTGAGCGCGGCGGCCTTCGAGTTCGGCAGCGCGCTGGGTGTTGAAAGCAATCTTGTTTTCCGCGCGATCGGCTTCGAGCGCCGTGAGATTCAACTGGTTCTGGTTCTGCCGGATTTCGGTGTCGAGTTCGTAGTTGCGGTGGCCGAGCCGGTCCTGTTCACCTTCGCGTTGCTGGATGGCCTGCGCGTTCTGGGTTTCCGCGGCGGCGAATTCTTCCAGTTGCTTGCCGATGCGTTCGGCTTCCGCTTCCAGCTCGCGCGCTTTGCCGGCCAGCATCTGGCGGACAATGCCGCGCATCTGCTCGCGAATTTCGGAGTATCGGCGCGCCTTGGCGGCCTGGCGCTTGAGAGAGCCGAGTTGCTTTTCGACTTCGACGACGATGTCGTTGACACGCGAGAGATTGACTTTGGAGGATTCGAGCTTGGCTTCGGCGAGACGCTTTTTGGTTTTGAACTTGGTGACGCCGGCGGCTTCTTCGATGATGGCGCGGCGTTCCATGGGCTTGGTGGAGAGAATCTGGCCGATGCGGCCCTGCTCGATGATGGCGTAGGAGTCGGGACCGAGGCCGACGCCCATGAACATGTCCTGAATGTCGCGGAGGCGAGCGACGCGGCCGTTGATCAGATATTCGCTCTGGCCGCTGCGATAGAGCCGGCGGCTCACGACGACTTCGCCGGGCTTGGCGACCAGGACGGGCTTTTCGGATTTCTTTTTGCGTTTGCCCTTGAGGAATTCGGGTTTCCCTTCGTCGTCGGCTGCGGCGGTTTCGTCAGAAAGCGGAGCATCGGACGAAGCTGCCTGTTCGGAGATTTCTGGTTGGGGCTGCCCTGGGACCTCCGCGAGAACGTCATCTGGTTCCGATGACGCCGATCGGTCCGCAGGCGAGAGAAGGGCTTGCTGTTCGATGACGCCTGATTCCATGACAAAACGCGCGGCTTCGGCGAGTTCGGGGTCTTCTAGAGTGATGGTGACTTCGGCGAGGCCCATCGGGGGGCGCTTGACGGTGCCGTTAAAGATGCAATCGCTCATGCGGCCAGCGCGCAGGGACTTGTGGCTCTGTTCGCCGAGGACCCAGCTGATGGCGTCAACCACGTTGGATTTGCCACAGCCATTTGGGCCGACGATGCAGGTCGTTCCGGTGCCGCTGAACGTGACCACGGTGCGTTCACAGAACGACTTGAAGCCCGTGATTTCCACTTTGCGGAGTTTTAGCAAGTTGTCCCCTTTGGTCTCTAAAACTTGCGCGCCGTCCGTGCTGAGAGTTTAGGATTCGCGAACGAATCCTGAAATTCCAACGGGCCGGGTACACAATGCGCGAAGAGAGACAGCTCAGCATTCCCTGATGGAGGGTTTCTTTTCGCGATGCTCTGGCCGCGGTGCGGTTCGAGCTGTCCGTCAAGACCGTTAAGTCATTGACAAGACACACGTTTGGCAGGTTCTCGTTCAGAGGCCCAGCCGCCTGGCGCTGCCACCTTTTCAGGTGACGATTTCGGATGGCGGTACGGGAGGAAAATGTAGCACGGAGGTTCGCGAGTGTAAAGGGCTACGCTACAGATTGTGGCCCGATTTTCAAGGACACTAGCGGATGCTTAGGCTGATGACTTCCACGCGGCCAAACGGAGGCGACGGTAGTCAAGTTCCCAATGTTCGGATTTCCAAAGAGCGGGACGGGCCACCTGTTCGATGACGCGAAGGTAATCGTTGCGCTTGGCGTGGGGAACGCGCCGCAGAAAGGATTCGCAGAACATATTGACCCAAGCGGCGAGGCCCCGCTCACCGTCCGCGAGTTCGGTCGGGCGATCGAAGAGCAGGGCCTGGCGGACTTCGAGACCGTGCTTTTCAAGAAGAGCGGAATATTCGGCGATGCTCGGATAATACCAAGGGTTCGCGCCTTCGGGTGAAGTGCCAATTTCGGCGAGGGCCTTTTCCAAGGCGGCTACGACATGGCGCACGTTGCCCTGGCCGCCGAATTCGGCGACGAATCTTCCGTTGCGTTTGAGAGCGCGGGCAATTCCCGCGACAACCGGTTCGGCCTCGCGAATCCAGTGCAGGGCGGCGTTGGAAAAAACAGCGTCGAATTCGCTCTGGAAAGTTAGAGCACGGGCGTCACAGACCTCGAAACGAAACGCCGGGAATTTGTTGCGGGCTTCGGCGATCATTTCGGGGGAACGGTCGACGCCAACGACCTCGGCGCCGGTCGCGGCAATTTCTGCAGACAGTTGGCCGGTACCGCAGCCCAGGTCGAGGATTCGCTCGCCGGCCTCGGGAGCGAGCCATTCGAGCAAGTCGCGGGCTTTTTGCCAAACGAAGGCGTGCTTGGCGTCGTAAAGTTTGGCATCCCAGTTTTCAGCCATGGTTGGTTTTAGCACCTGCCCGCGCAAGGGCGTCAATTCGTTGCTTGATAAGGTTTGCAGAGTGTCTTAGCAAGAGCCTAGTGCTTTTTTTTCTGGTCCAACTTTTCGCGGAGTTTCTGTGCCAAGTACTGCGATCCGTACGGTTTCTGCAGCACCGTAGCCGGTTCGTGGGTTCTGATGGGGACCAGACTGACCTCCGAAGCGTATCCCGTTGTGAACAAGACGGGCAAACTGGGCTTCAGCGTGGCCATTTGCAAATAAGCGTCGGGTCCATTCAGTTTCGGCATGACCACGTCCAGGAAGACCAGGTCAATGATGTGCTTCTCCTGCTCGAACACACGCAGGGCTTCCGCGCCGTCCTTCGCGGTGATGACCCGATAACCAAGGCTGTGCAGAATCTCCTGGGCCGCGTCGCGCAAGTCATCGTTGTCTTCTGCAAGCAGAATGCATTCCGATCCGCCGCGCATGGTGAAGACCGCGGGTTTGTCGCTAGCTTCGGCCGGTCCATTGCCAAGCGGCAGATAGACGCGAAAGGCGGTGCCTTCACCCGGCGTGCTGTCAACGTCGATGAAGCCTTTGTGCTGCTTGACGATGCCGTAAACGGTCGCCAGGCCGAGTCCCGTTCCCTGGCCCATTTCCTTGGTTGTAAAAAACGGCTCGAAAATGTGAGCCAGTGTCTCAGCGTCCATGCCCGTGCCGGTATCGAGGACTCGAAGCAGCACGTAACTGCCCGGCAGGGCGTAAGGATGAAGTCGCTGATAGTCTTCGCCGACCAGGACATTTCTCGTTTCGACCAGAAGCCGGCCGCCATCGGGCATGGCGTCACGAGCATTCAGGCTCAGGTTCATCAAAACCTGCTCGATTTGGCCAGGGTCGGCCCAAACCACATTCAGGTCGTCGGCCAGTTGCAGCTGAATTTCGATACGTTCGCCGATCACGTTGCGGAGCAGGCTGATGCTTTCCTTGGCCAATTCATTCAGGTTGGTGTTACACGGCTGGAGTGTCTGGCGGCGCGCGAAGGCCAGCAGTTGCCGGGTCAGGCCGGAAGCGCGGTCTGCTTGCGAACGAATTTTCAGAAATTTGTCTTGTAGCTCGCTGCCCGGGTGCGCGGCATTCGCGCCGATTTCCGCCCAGCCCATGATGGCGCCGATGACGTTGTTGAAGTCGTGGGCCACTCCTCCTGCTAGTCGTCCGATGGCTTCAAATCTCTGGAGTTGATGTACCTGCTCTTGCAGCCGTTTCCGCTGTTTACGATCTTCGGACTCGCGCAGCTCCCTCTGTACGGAAGGAATCAGGCGGCCAAGATTCGATTTCATCAGGTAGTCGTGCGCACCGACCTTTAGTGCGGCTACCGCCGCATCTTCGCCGATGGTTCCGGAGACAAAAATGAAAGGAACGTCGACCCCTTTATCGCGAACCACCTTTAGAGCTTCCGTGCCGCTGAAATGGGGCATGGAATAGTCGGAAATCACGATGTCCCAAGGTTTTTGCAACGCCGTTTTCAATTCTTCGGCGGACTGAACGCGCGTATAAGCGACCTCGTAACCGGCCTGCCGAAGGAGGCGCACCTGCAGCGCGGCATCATCTTCGGAATCTTCGACGAACAGGACACGAAGGGGTTTGGACACTAGGCTCTCCGAGGAACCGGCGGTGCTTCGTTCAAGATCAGCCAGTAAAGCCCCAACTGGCGAACCGCTTCGATGAATTTGTCGAACTCCACAGGCTTCCTCACAAAACTGTTTGCTCCGAGCCCGTAACCACGAATGCGATCCTGATCCTCGTTGGACGTCGTGAGGATGACGACCGGCAGAAACTTTGTTGCTTCGGAGGAGCGAATGCGTTCGAGGACTTCAAAGCCATCCATCTTGGGCAATTTCAAATCCAAAAGGATCACTTGGGGCATAGCGGCGAGGTCGCGTCCCACATGGGCACCAGTCCCGAACAGATAGTCCATGGCTTCGACGCCGTCGCGAGCGACCACCACCTCGTTGCGAATATTATTTTTTTTGAGGGCGCGCAATGTGAGAGCCTCATCGTCCGGATTGTCTTCCACCAGCAGGATTACGCTTTCGTCCATTCCGTCCCTCCCGTCGGGTAATCGGGTTCCAGTGTGAAGTAAACCGTTGCTCCCTGGTTCACGGCTCCTTCCGCCCAAACTTTGCCGCCATGCCGCTGTACAATCCGTTGCACGGTGGCCAAGCCGACACCCGTTCCCGGGAAGTCGTCCATCGAATGAAGCCGCTGAAAGGCGCTGAATAGGCGCGCGGTATAAGCCGGATCGAATCCTGCGCCGTTGTCGCGCACAAAGTACGTTTTGCCGCCGTCAGAACTCAGCTTGCCGAACTCGATTTGAGGATCCGTGCGCTTGGAGGTGAACTTCCAGGCATTGCCAAGCAAATTCTGCAGGGCGATGCGAACGAGGCGATGGTCGCCAGAAACCGCAAGGCCTGGACTGACTTTGACCGTAACGTCGCGGTTCGGTTCGGCAGATTGGAGTTCTCGTGCGATGTCGCTGGCCATCTTGCTCAGGTCAATCTTTTCCCTATACATCTCTGCACGAGTCACACGTGCCAGGTTCAGAAGATCGTCGATGAGCGTGCCCATGCGTTGCGTTCCGGCGCGAATCCTGGCCAGATAATTCTTACCGGTCGCATCCAGAAACGCGGCATAGTCTTCTTGCAGTGCCTGGCTGAAACCGTCGATGCCGCGCAGAGGAGCCCGGAGGTCGTGCGAAACCGAATAGGAAAACGATTCCAATTCCTTGTTGGCCGCAACCAGTTCCGTGCTTCTTCTTAGCAATTCCTGTTCAGCTCTTCTTTTCTCGGTGACGTCACGCGTAATCGTCACGAAGCCGCGCACACCACCGGCCTGGTCTTGTAGCGGGGTTACAATAACGTTGGCCCAGAACTGCGAACCGTCTTTCCGAACTCGCCAACCATCATCCTCGAAGCGCCCCGACTTTATTGCGGTCTCCAGCTCTGTGGTTGGTTTTCCAATCGCAATTTCTTCCTGTGTATAGAAAATAGATACGTGCTCACCCAGAACTTGGTCAGCCGGATAGCCTTTAATTCGCTCGGCTGCGCCGTTCCAGCTGGTAATGTTTCCATCCTTGTTCAGGGTAATCACGGAGTAGTCTTTGATGTTTGAAATAATCATGCGCAGGCGTTCTTCGCTCTGCTTCAGCGCGTCTTCAGCTTTCTTTCTTTCCGTGATGTCAGTGGCCGCCACTAGTCTGGCGTTTCTGCCATCGAACTTGAGCGGGTAAGACCGGATTTGAACGTCGATAATCTCGCCGGACTTTTTGCGATGGCGCCACGGGCCGGAATCTTCACCCGATTCATTTCCGTCACGCAGAGAATTCATCAACAGCGGCACATCGTCCTGGGGCCGGATATCAGTAATTTTGAAGCGCAGAAACTCCTCGCGAGAATAGCCGTAACGACTTATTGCAAGGGCGTTTACGTCGAGGATGGACAACGTTTCCAGGTCGAAGACCCACGCCGGTATGGGGTTGCTGTCGAACAGCAGGCGGAATTGGTTCTGCGCGCCAATCAGCTGCTCTTCCGTCTGAGTCCGCCTCTCCATCTCGCGTAAGACGGACGACCCAGTCAGGATGAGTACGCCCAACGTCAAAAGGTAACCTGCACCCAACATCGTTCGCACTGTGCGCTTTTCCGATTCGACGGCTAGCAGGCGCTCGCCTTCCAGTCGTTCCTCGTCCTGCCGCATTCCAAGAAGAACGAACCGGGCCTCGTCGAGGAGCACTTTGCTCCGGGCCACCGTTTCTGGCTCCGGCGAGCGCTGGTCGCTAGGTTCTAGCGAGTTTCGGGCGCGCAGCAACGCTGCCAACCGTTCCCAGGCCTTTTGCTGTCTTGGATTGTCCGCGGTGAGCGACTTAATATCCGAAATGTTGGACTCGAGCCGCACCAGCGTCGAACGGACAAGTGGTGGACTCGTTTTCATGGTGGCGTCGACCGAACGGGAGTCCAACTCCAGGAAATCAGCGAGGGTGTTATCCAGCTTTTCCATCACTTGGTGAGTATGGGAGACCCATTGCTGTGCGGCGTCCTGCTCTTTGAGAAGCCGATAGGACAGGACTCCGATAAATACTAGGAGTAAGAATGCGGTGATCAACGCAGCGGCCCATCTGGTTCGAAGAGTCATGATGTTTGGCGGAGCGCCTAGACCATACGAGCCGAAAACGGGAGGCTTGACCCAACGGAAGTGACCCTGGGGCGTGACTCCTCGACCGCTTTATTCTGTCGGTTTCATGGCCTCGCGGGGCAGCTATGGCGAGGGGTCAGTCCGAATAGGTAACTACAGGATTTCTTGTACGTCCGCCTCGATAGCCATGAAGCTTGAAATAGAACTCTAATCGGTCGGATTTCTCGGGAATTTGAAATAAGGAAGGCGGACGCCGTCAATTAGGATTTGGTCGGCCCGGATGGCTTCCGGTGCTTCAAAACCTTTGCTGCCGGCGCTGGTCACAAAGTCGTCCTGATCCACCCCATCGCCGCTGACCCCCAAACCTCCAACCAGCACGCCGTTGCGGTACAGCCCCGCGCTTCCTGGAAAAAAGACTATGCCGCTCTTCTTGTCGTTGGGCGCGCCGCTTTGCAAACCCTGGGTGCACGGGTTCACGGTATCCATGGTGTATAGATCAAAAAAAGGGCCGGGGCTGCTGCCGTCGATCCCCGCCGGGAACAAAGGCTCCGCGCCGAAGCTGATGGTGCGGTTGGTGACAGCGGTTCCCATGGGAACCTGGTTAAGGTCGGAGGAAAGCCGATTCGGACCGTTGAAATAGACCATGTTGCGAGCCTTGGTTGCCGCGACATCTATGCTGAAAACGGTCGAGTCCGGCATGCGGCGCAGGCCGATGATGCTGCCGTCCAGGTCGGCCACGGAAATGACCATGCGGGTGCGCGAACCCAAGGGAAGGCGAATCGCTGCCCGCGTCAGATTGGCCTCCGCTTGAGCGTTGTCCAGAATTTGCTTAACGTCTGCGGCGGTTAGACCGCCGAGTGACCCGCCGGCCGGCGCGATCAAGTCACCGTCAGGAGGTTGGCCCGCGCTGTTGGAAGGGCCGACGAGAAATGCAGCGGTGCCTGGCGCCGGACCCGCTGCCAGGCCAGTGGGCAGAGTAGTCTGCTCGACGAATGGCAGCGCGATACCGCCGATGAACACGACCCCGGGGGCCGCTGGAGTCGGTCCGAAATTGTCGCCTGCCGTTCCACGCTGTGTGGTGGCTCCGGTGAGTGCAGCGTACTCCGCCACATTCAGGTTGGTGGATGAGGTTACGACGCCCACTCCGCCCAGCACGACGTTCTGATAGAAAATCGGCAGGCCACCCGGATTGACAACATTAGGATCGGAATCCAGCAAATCCTTTTTGCCCGTGATGACGCCCAGGCCGAATCCGCCGCCCAGTGCCAGGGACGGAGGTATCTGATTCTGAAACGTCGGATCAAGCGACAGCGTGCAGCCGCGGTTGGTGTTTTCGATGCCGTACAAGTCGGCCGGCGGTTGATTCTGCACGCCAGCGGGAAAATGAATGCCGCTGATGAAACGCACGGTACGGGAGCTGAGCGGCGCCTGATTGTTGCTGAAGAATGCTCCAGTGCGGGCGAGCGCTACCGCCAGGTCATTCGCGTCAACCGTTAGACCGAAGTTTCCCACCGCAGTAGTCGGTGCATTTTGTGTTCGATAGACACCAAGGATAAAGCCAGCGCGGTCTACCACTGCGACCACCAGGTCCACATTCACCGAGTTCACCGCGGCCTGTACGATTTTTTGCACATCGGCGACTTGCAGCGATTGAACGGAAGGCCCTGGCGGGATCGGGGTGGCTACCGTGCCGCTGCCGCCGCCGCAGCCTGCAAAGAGCAACGCCAGCGCTCCGGCGGCTCCGAGAGCGAGCATCGCGCCAAGGGCGAGAGTGCGACGGCGTCTTGCGAGCAAGCGCTGCGATCGCCAGGGGTGCCGGAGGTCTCTGACTTTTTTCATCGGACCGGTACTAGTGTTGGTAGCACAGCGGATGTGCGCGCTCAATCTTCGCCGTCTGGTTTGGCGCTAAACAGTGAACCTCCCACGGCGACGACCTCGGTTATTGACTGTCCTCATTCATTGGGAAAGGCGTTGCTCGCCTGCGATGTGTGTTGTTAGCTAGACGAGACTTCTTTTCCTCTGCGCCGCTTTCAGGGCGCCGCTTTCAGGAAAACTGCATGCACACATTTTCTTCGCGCTCCGTGCGGGACATCTTTGGCCTGCACCGGCACGGACTGACATGTTGGTTGTTGGCCGCCGCGGCATTTGCGCCAGGCGGGGTGGCCGTACAACAAGCACAGCATTCGCAAGAAGTGAGTCCGGCGGTGCGCATTCCCCGTCAGCAAGTGCAGACCACGGCTGCGGTCGATGGCGTCGTGCGATCCGGAGCGGCCCCCACGCCGCAGTTGCCGGTTAGCGGTGCGTTGCTCACATTGCGAAATACAGCGACCAACCTGACGATGCACGTTTCGGCCAATGGGGAAGGCGTTTTTCGCGCGTTTCCGCTCCCGCCGGGCGATTATGCGTTGAACGTACAGGCGGAAGGTTTCGCCGATTTTGTCTTAGAAAAGCTGACACTACACGGCAATGAGATTCTCACGCTGGAAATTTCGTTGGCGCCCAGAGCCAGCGGAGAACTGCCTTCACGTCTTCCACGTTTGCCCGAGCTGGGCCCTCCACCAGTTGGGACCACGGAAGCGCTTCCCGGTAGCTATCGAGAATTTCGCCATCGGCTGGATTCGGATCCGAACTACGTGTTGAATCCCGCGCCGGAAAGTCTGCCGCCGGCTGCCGATGTTTTCGCCACAGTACCGGATCGCTGGGCGCTGCAGCAGCCGGAATATCGCCGCTACCCCGCTCCGGGCGAATATGTCTACACCAAACCGCGCTGGTACGACCCATTCAATCGCAATCGCTTCAAAGGCGACGAGCCGATCTGGCCGGCGCTGCTTGGACAGCAGGTCTTCCTGAACATTGCGGCGACAGCCGACACGACATTCGACTTGCGGCGCGTACCTTCGCCAAGCAACGTGAGCGCCGCAAATCCCGGCAGCGACGAATTTTTCGGCCGCGGTGAACAGGAATTCGTCGACCAAACGTTGCGCTTCAGCTTCGATCTGTTCCACGGAGACACTTCGTTCAAGCCAGTAGACTGGCGCCTCCGCATCACGCCGGAAATCAGCATCAACGACCTCAACGTGCGGGAACTCGGCATCGTCGGCCCGGATGTGCGCAGCGGTACCAATCGATTCGACACGCACGTCGGACTGCAGGAAGCCTTTGCGGAAGTGAAGTTGCACGACCTCGGCTCGAACTACGATTTTGTTAGCCTGCGTGCGGGCATCCAGCAATTCAATGCCGACTTCCGCGGGTTTTTGTTTGTCGATGAACAGCCCGCCGTTCGCATCTTTGGCAATTTGTTTTCCGACCAGATTGAATACAACGCTGCGTACTTCCAGTTCTTGGAGAAGAACACCAACAGCGGGCTGAATACCTTCGAGCGCCGCCATCAACAAGTGGTGCTCGGCAACATGTACCTGCAGGATTTTTTCTTTCCGGGTTATACAGCGGAATTTGTCGCGGCCTGGAACAAGGATGACGCGACGATTCGCTATGACGACAACGGGTTTCTGGTGCGCCCGGCGCCGATCGGAAACGTCATCAACCAGAATCCCGGCGCCGGCCCCATCCCGCACGGGATCCGCGTCGGATACTTCGGCTGGCTAGGAAGCGGACACATCCACCGTTTCAACCTCACGCACGCTTTTTATCAAGCGGTTGGCGAAGACACGTTTAATCCCGTCGCGGGACGGCCGGTCACGGTGAACGCGCAACTTGCCGCGGCGGAAATTTCCTACGACCGTGACTGGGTGCGGTATCGCGTATCCGCGTTCTACACGAGCGGCGACGCCAATCCGCGTGACGGCCGCGCGCGGGGCTTCGATTCGATTCTCGATCTCGATTCGTTCGCTGGCGGCCTATTCAGTTTCTGGAATCGCGAAGGTTTTCGTCTGACCGGTTCGGGCGTGCTGCTGACTACTCCGGGCAGCTTGATTCCCTCGATGCGCGCCAGCAAAGACGAAGGTCAGGCCAATTTCGTCAACCCGGGAATCTTTCTCGCCAACGCCGGCGCGGATTTTGACATCACCCCGAAGCTGAAGGGCTTTGCGAACGTGAACTTTCTTCGCTTCGAGCGCACGGAACCACTCGAATTTGTCCTGTTCCAGGCTCCGATTCGCCATACCATCGGCGTGGACTATGGCGCGGGTGTGACCTACCGCCCACCGCTTTCGGAAAATATTGTTCTGACCGGTGGAACCGCAATGCTTACACCGGGTGACGGTTTCCGCGACATTTACGGCGGCAAGACCTTATTTTCGCTATTTGGCTCGGTGAAGTTGGTCTTTTGAACCGATGAGGCGACTACCAACAACCAGCCTTCAAAAGAACGGCGTAAAGCACGGCTTGCTGATCGCTTTGTTTTCTGGTGTCTCGGTCGGGCTACTCTTCACGAGTTTGCTCGGGTTTTCCGCTACGCCACAAAACTCGTCGCCGAGCGGCACGGGCCAATCGCGCGAAGAAGCCGATCGCAAATCTGCCGGCTGCGTCAGTTGCCACTCGCCGATGGACGAGCCGACCATGCATCCCACAAAAACCGTCCAGCTCGGATGCACCGACTGCCACGGTGGAAACTCTTCCGCCAGCATCACGCCAAGCACCGCGCCTAACTCGCCCGACTACGTCGCCGCAAAAGAAAAAGCTCACGTGCAGCCGCGCGATCCGGTTTTCCGCAATTCTGGCGCTTTGCCTGTACGGATTTTCGCGAAATGGCTGCGGGAATCGGCAGAGTACGTGAAATTTGTAAATCCCGGCGATCTGCGCGTCGCGGCTGAAACCTGCGGCAGCGCGGGCTGCCACGCGAGCGAGACGCGCGCCGTTTCGACCAGCATGATGACCCATACCGGCATGCTCTGGAATGCGGCGCTCTACAACAACGGCGGCATTCCCACCAAGAACACGCACTTCGGAGAAAGCTACGACCGCGAAGGGCAGCCGCAATCGTTGAAGACAATTCCGCCGCCAACTGCCGAAGAAACGCGCACGAAAGGCGTTTTGGCCGACCTAGCGCCGCTGAATCGGTGGGAGATTTCGCAACCCGGCAACGTGTTGCGCGTTTTCGAACGCGGTGGCGAAAAGAAGGCCGAAATCGGGAACCCCACGCGCAGCGAACAGCCCGGCAAGCCCGACGCCAAGTTGAGCGATCGCGGCTTCGGGACGGAGCTTCGCACGGATCCTGTTTTTCTCGGACTGCAGAAAACGCGTCTCGTCGATCCGGTGATGTCGTTACCCGGAACGAACGATCATCCCGGCGACTACCGCGCCAGCGGCTGTTCGGCATGCCACGTAATTTACGCGAATGATCGCGACCCCGCGCATGCGGCTTCGTACGCAGCGTTCGGACATTCCGGCACCAGCGCCACCGCCGATCCCACAATCGATAAAGCGCAGCCCGGCCATCCGATCAAGCACACGTTCACTCGGTCCATTCCTTCGAGCCAATGCATGGTCTGCCACATGCATCCTGGTACGAACATGCTCACCACGTATTTCGGCCTGACGTGGTGGGACAACGAAATGGACGGCCAGCGCATGTATCCTGCGAAGCAGAAAAATCCCACGGAAGAACAACGCTATCGTTCCGGCTTGCGCAATCCGGAGGGGGCAGCGGCTCGCGGTTTGTGGGGGGAAGAACCATTCCTCGATCAGACCGGCAGTCCGGAGTTCAACCAGCAGCTCAAGACCACCCAGTTCGCAGATTTTCACGGCCACGGCTGGGTCTATCGGGGCGTCTACGCGCACGACCGCAAGGGCAACTGGCTCGACAAACGCGGAGCAAAGATCGACTTCGACGATCCCGATCGCTTTGGCAAAGCTGTTCACTTGGCGGACATTCATCTCGAAAAGGGAATGCAGTGCAACGATTGCCATTTTGCCCAGGACAATCATGGCAACGGAAAAATTTATGGCGAACCGCGCGCCGCTGTCGAAATCGATTGCACCGATTGCCACGGCACGATCAACAAACGCGCTTCACTGATCACCTCGGGGCCCGCTGCGCCTCCAGGCGGGCGCCCGCTCGAAGCGCTGCGCACGCCATGGGGCCTGCGCCGCTTCGAATGGCGCGGGGAATCCTTGATCCAGCGCTCCATGAGCGAGCCAGGCAAAGAATGGGAAGTCGTGCAAACCCGCGACACCGTCACGCCCGGCAACGTTCATTTCAGCGCAAAATCCTACCGGGCAAAACTGATGGGCAAGGCCGGCTGGCCGCTCGCTGCCGTTCCATCCGAGGCCTCCCAACTCGCTCACGCCAACGGTTCGATGACCTGCTACACCTGCCACACCTCCTGGACGCCGACGTGCTTCGGTTGCCACTTGCAGATGACCGCGAACGTCAAACGGCCCATGCTGCATAACGAAGGAACCACGACGCGCAACTACACCAGCTACAACTTTCAGATTTTGCGCGACGATATTTATATGCTCGGCGTGGACGGCACAGTGACCGGCCACCGTATCGCTCCGGCGCGATCTTCCTGCGCGGTGCTGGTCAGCTCGCAAAACGCCAATCGTGAATGGCTCTATTACCAGCAGCAGACTATTTCGGCGCCTGGCCTTTCTGGCCAAGCGTTCAGCACATTTGTTCCACATACCGTGCGCGCAAAAGAGACCAAGCAGTGCAGCGACTGTCACGTTTCCTCCGCGAATGACAACAACGCTTGGATGGCGCAACTGCTTTTGCAGGGCACCAACTTCATGAATTTCATGGGCCGCTATGTTTACGTCGCGACGGGACATCACGGCCTAGAAGCCGTCGCTGTCGCCGAACACGACGAGCCCAACGCCATTTACGGCAGCGACCTGCACCGCATTGCTTATCCCGACGACTACAAAAATTTTGTCTCGCGTGGAAGCGAACTTCGCGCCACTTACGAACACCCGGGCACCGTGCTGGACGTTCAGGCGCGCGGCGAATACGCCTACACGGCGCAAGGCAAGGGCGGCTTCCGCGTCTTCGACATCGCCAACATTGACAACAAAGGTTTTTCGGAACGCATGACCACGGCGCCGGTTTCGCCGCTCGGCCAGAAGTTGTTCGTCGCCACCAAGGACGCGGTGGCAGTCGCTTCTCCCACCACTCTCGGTGTCGATCCGTTGCGCGTTCAACTGCCGGAAAACGAAGAGCCGCCGATCCCTCTGCTTTACGGTTTTCTCTACGTCGCCGACCGCGAGGAAGGCCTAGTCGTCGTTGGCAACCCTAATCTGAAAGCCGCCAGCCCCGGCGTTGGCACTCTGCTCGATGGAATTCCCACCAATAACTTCCTGCAGCGCGCATTGGCCTTCAATCCGGACGGAATTCTTACCGGCGCTCGCCGCATCGCCATCGCCGGGAATTACGCTTACGTTCTCACTGAAAAGAACCTAGTCGTGGTGGATATCGAAAACCCTCTCGCGCCGAAAGTTACGGCAACCGTCGGTGCCCCGGTGCTGGATGATCCGCGCGGCATCGCCATCCAATTTCGTTACGCGCTTGTTGTGGACCGGTTCGGCCTCAAAGTTCTCGACGTGATCGACCTTGCGCACCCTCGGCCGCTTGAAAATGCCAAGGTTGCGGTTGACGATGCGCGAAACATTTACGTCGCTCGAACTTACGCTTACATCGCTGCTGGCAAGAATGGCCTGGGTATCGTTGACGTCGAAAATCCAGAAACGCCGCGCCTCGATCAATTTTTCACGGCGAACCATTCCATGAACGATGTGAGCGACGTCAAGATCGGAATGGTCGCAGCCAGCGCTTTCGCTTTCGTGGCGGATGGTCGTAACGGTTTACGGGTGTTGCAGATCGTCTCGCCGTGGGACGATCCCGCTCATTTTTCCGGGTTCAGTCCGCGCCCGGTTCCCAAATTAATTGCCACCGCGAAAACAAAGGGCCCGGCCTTGGCGATTTCAAAAGGGATTGATCGCGACCGCGCGGTGGACGAGTCCGGCAACCAGATTTCCGTTTTCGGACGGCGTGGTGCGCGGCCCTTGAACCGCGGCGAAGCGCAGCGGCTCTACCTGCGTGACGGCAAGCTATATACGGTCAGGGATAACGCCGAGCAGGAGGAAGCCGGGCAAAACGCGGACCTTCCCTTTGGTGTTTCTTGGCGCAACTTCGCCGCGAGGGCGGCGGAGAGGCTCATGACATCCCGAAGCCGGTAAAAAGCCATTTCGCTTTTCATTCGTGCTGCTGGTTCGTGCAGGTTTCGCCTCGCGGCTTCCCGTCCTTCAGCGTTAACTCTACTAAGCTTCGTCTCTTCAACCTTTTAGCGATACCATGCATCTAATGAACTGACAACATTCTGTTCACGCTTCTGTGCATAGCACCCATCAAAATAATTCGTGACCCCTTAGGCCGTGAACACAGGTAAGGTGTAAAAAAGGGGGCATTCCGCCGTCATCGGACGGCGCAACGAGAACATCGGGGCGAACCAAGAAAGGGGTAGTACCTAATGGTGCAGCAGTATCTTCTGGCCAGCGACTTTGACCAGACACTGAGTTTCAATGATTCGGGAGTCGTCCTCGCCGATTTGATCGGCGTGCAGGGCTTCCATGACAAAGTCCGGGGATTGGCCCAAATCAACCTGGTACAACAGGGCGCCGAGCTCTCGTACCTGATCCTGCACGATCCGGAGTTCCGCCGCGTGCGGAGCCACCACCTAGTCGAAGCAGGGAAACAGATTCGCCTAAAGCACGACGTCGCGCTGTTCGCGAAAACTCTGGAAAACCTCGCGGATGGCTACCATTTTAATTTTCGCGTCATCTCGGCCGCGCCGCAGGAGATCATCCAGTCGGCGCTCGAGGGAATTGTGCCGCCGGAAAACATTCACGGCACGAAGTTTTATTACGATCCGGGCAACGGCGAAGTGAAAGCCATCGTTCGGGCGTCCGCAGGCTGGGGTAAAGTGACGGTGCTCGAAGAGATTCGCGCGCAGCTCGGCATCAGCCACGACCACATCGTCTACATGGGCGACGGCAGCTCCGACTTGCCGGTCATGATGCACGTCAATCAGTACGACGGTTTGACCATTGCGGTCAGCGAAGCGGAATTCATCACCCGTATCGCGCGCCGCACGGTGCTCAGCGACAATGCCATGAGCGTGCTGATTCCCGTGCTGGAGGACGTTCTTCGCTGGGACTCCTCGAAAATTCGCCGCTACTTCGCTACCCAGGGCCTCATGCTCAAGGAATGGGGCAAAACGCGCACCGATCTTCTCACGATTGAGGAATCTTCTGAGCTACCGAGGCCGGAGAGCATCGCGCCGGAAACCACTCCCGTCGTTCCCAACTGATCGACCAGCGGCTGCAACACCGTACGCCCAAGCGGTCGGGTGTTCCCTGGTATCGCTCATTGAGCGAAGCGAGATTGCCTTAACTTTTTCGCTAGAGACTTCAGTTGCTTCACCAGATGTTCGATGGCGTCCGTGGGGCACCGAGTCCGCACGGTGTGGGAGGGCTTAGCGTTTGCCGTCTCGCCTTTTGCGCTAGCAGAGAGAGCCCGCAGAGCGTGAAACTCGTGGCCGTTGCTCCCATCCGAAGGAAGGTGCACCTGTGTGAATCCATGGCTAACCTCCGTTTTATGGTGTTTGGCCGGGTGTTCCATGTGTCAAGGCGGCTGGCGGATTGCGGACTGAACAGCTTGTGCGAATGAGGAATGCCGGCGAAGTTGTGCCTTTAGGCCGCACGAAGGTTAAGATATGGTGCGGAAGCTATTGGGGGGATAGAAATGGCCAAGAAGATTTTGGTGATGGCAGGAGATTACGTCGAAGACTACGAGCTGATGGTGGCGACCGAAGCGTTGATGATGGTCGGACACACTGTCCACACCGTTTGCCCGGGACGAAAAGCTGGCGAATTCATTCCGACGTCCATTCACGATTTCGAAGGCGATCAGACGTACACGGAAAAAAAGGGCCACAATTTTGCCCTTACCGCCACGTTCGACGAGATCAAAGCAGAAGATTACGACGCTTTGTACATTCCCGGCGGCCGCGCGCCCGAGTACATCCGCATGAACCCTCGCGTACTCGATATGGTCCGATACTTCGCGTCATCGGGTAAGCCGCTGGCGGCAATCTGCCACGGTCCACAAGTCCTGGCCGCGGCTGGCGTTCTAAAGGGCAAGAAGTGCAACGCGTATCCTGCTTGCGCTCCAGATGTAACTCTTGCGGGCGGCACCTATGTTGAACTCCCGATGAACGAATCGTTGCTGGACGGAAACCTGCTCACCGGCCCCGCGTGGCCGGCCCTGCATTCTTTTCTGGCCAATTTGCTTAAAGCGCTGGGCACAAAAGTCGTCGCCTGAAGCTGCTCCGCGGCCCCGGGGCGCCCGCGCCAACCTATATTTTTGCAAGGCTTCGCAGCTTCTTCGCGAGGTGTTCGATCTCTCCCGTCTGCTTGTAGACTTTTACCGAAAATACGTCCGCCGTGTGCATCGTCTCCAGGTCTTGTTTGAGTTCGCCGACCCGCTGATAGAGATTCGCCAGCGACTCGCGGAACTCCTTTTCATTCAGCTTCAGTTGCGCTCGCTGCGCCGCCTGCGCATCGCCGTGCTCCCCGTTATGGCTATTCGGATCGGCGGGTGTCGGCGGCTCCGGGTATTTATGCCTCGCCTGAATCGCGAATAGGCTGCTGCTTACCGCGAGCGAACCTGCCGCGCCAACGTACCTAAGGAAATCACGCCTAAGTGGAAAAGAATGAACTGTGTGAACCATGGCCGCCTCCCTCCGAATTCGGCTGCCTGAACAAGCCGTTTTCCTACAACTTCTCGTCGCTGTCAACGGGCGAGCCGCTTCCACGCGAACACCTGCTCGCGGAGTGTATTCAAGCTGTTTGTCATGCGGTCGGCTTCCACATTGGTGAGAGCATACCGTTCCAATTGTGGGTCGCCGGAGCTCGCCAGCTGAAGGTAGCTTTCCCGCAAGTCCGGGAAATCTCGCTCCGCCGCTTTCTCTCCGCGAATTTTCGCCGCCAGCAGTTTCAGCGTTGTGTCTACCGCTTCCGCAAACTTTCGAAACTCCGGCCGCGGCGGCGCCTGGGCCTGCGAGGATGCGGCCGGAATTCCTGCCTCCAGGGCCATCATCGCGTGCGCGAACCGGTGCGATGACGCCAGCATCGCGTTCACCTGGCCGAGCCGCTCCTGCGTAATTCCCGGCTCCGCCGGAAGCCGCTCCAGCGAAGTCTCCAGGTTGGATCGCGCGGTTCGCGCGGCTTGCCTGGTACGTTCTCGCTCCCGTCCCGAACCCGGCGTCGGATTCAACAGCTCAGCGCAAATCGCGCGGAACGATTTACGATATGCTTCCAGCAACCCGCTAAACAATTCCGGCAGCCTATTGCGTTCCCACGACGGCCACGCCGCATAGGCCGCCAAGGCAAAAACGCCCCCCAGCACGGTATTGATCGCGCGCGCCTGGATCACCTCTTTCGGCGCGATGCCGGTGATGGAAATCAGCAGCACCACCAAAGCGCTGATGGTCACGCCGAAAATTCCGTAGTTTGCAGGTCCCACCCAACGCATTAAGAAAGTGAAAAGTCCGATCAGCACAATCTCGGTAGCCGTATGGATCGGCAAATAATGAAACAGCGCTGTCGCCAGCAGCAACCCGATGAGTGTTCCCGCGATGCGCAGCACTCCCCGGCTGAACGTCACCGCGAATTCCGGTTTCAGTACCAGCACAATGGTCATCGGAATCCAGTAAGCGCGATAGGGGTGCAGCATGCGGCCAATCGCGTCGCCGGCCGCGACGCATATTGTTAAACGCACCGCGTGCCGGAACACGACGGATTGCCAGCTCAAGTTGGCCTGCAGCGTCGCCAGCCGGCCCCTAAACTGGAGCCACCGTGGCTGCGCCGCTTCCCGTTTTTCAAACGCCTCTTGCCCCTGCGGTGTCGAATTCTTCGCCAGCTCGAAAACCGCGCGCATCTGTCCGCCGAGCGCGTCCGCCTGAAATTTCATGTCGCGCAGCACGGCGTTAGAAAAATTCTGCGCGGCCGGATCCTCCACGGCCATTTTTTGCGCCAGCGCCACGCCCAACACCAACCGGTCCGCTTCGAGGCCAGGCTCTTTGCCGCTGCTGAGGCTCTGCGCAATGGCCTCGAGCAAGCGCGCCGCGTTCTCCCGATATTGGTCGAGCGCTGCGATCGCCGGATGAAGTGCATTCTCCCGCGTCAACCGGTGCCTCAACCGCGCCAGCGTTACCAGACTCAGCCGGATCCGTTCGGCCTGTGACAACAGCGACCGATAACGCAGCGCCGGCAAAGACATATCCGTCGCCAAATTCGACAGCGCCTCATGCGCCTGCGCAATTTCTCGCGTGCCGAGTGGTGCCGACGTGGCTTCGGACGGATGCGTCGCCATCCGCGCCAGTTCCGCATACAACGCCGCCAACGACCTTCGCTCCGGCTCGTATCGCCGCACCGGCCACAACGCGATCGAAAGCAAGATTTGCAGCAGCCCGCCGCACAACGCCAGTCCGGTCGCTTCCAGCGCCTGCCGCGGCGTTAACGGCTGTGCTGAGTAAATCACCAGCACCACCGTGCTGATTACGCCGACGTCCGCCGCCGTAGTTCCCAACGCAACCAGCATTCCCGCGATGAACGCCCAGCCCGTCGCCGTCGCGACCGACACCACATTGCTGTGCGCCGTCAACCCGCCCAGCAACACCGCAATCGAACACCATACCGTCGACGCCAGCATCCGCCTCGCGCGTTTCTCATACGGATCGCTTCCGTCCGAATACGAAACGTTCAGAGCGCCGCTGGCCATCGCCAGTCCTCCGCGCGGCATCCCCAGCATTTGCCCGACGATCACTGGAGCCACCACGCCCAGCGTGTTGCGTAGCGCCTGCGCCACGTTAATTTTGCTGCGATCCACATACGCGACGATCTGCCAGAGCGCTTTGAGCGGTCGCACGCGCGCGCCTTCCGGCACCCCGCTTTCGCGGCCGTCCTCTTTAGAGGACGGGATTTTGGTTGTAGTCGCCACAGCGAATCATCAATCTATCTCAGTTCGATTTGCCAAGTCGAAAATCTGCGGGCGCCCTGTAGCCGTCCTTCCACCCGACGCATCTCACCAGTGAATCCATCTTCCCGGAGCAATAGATGCAAACCAGAAAACTTGGCAAAAACGGTCCCCCGGTTTCCGCCCTGGGCCTCGGTTGTATGGGTATGTCGTTCGCCTACGGTCCCGCCGACGAAGCCGAATCCCTCCGCGTCCTGCATGGTTACCTGGAACTCGGAGGCAACTTCCTCGACACCGCAGAAATCTACGGCCCTTTTAAAAACGAAGAGCTGCTCGGCAAATTCCTGCGCGAAGTTCCGCGCGATGGTGTCGTCGTCGCTACCAAATTCGGCTTCCGTCTTGACCCCGATGGCACGCGCCGCGGTGTGGACAGTTCTCCTGCGAACGTTCGCCGCGCCATCGAAGGCAGCCTCAAACGCCTCGGCATTGAGGTCATCGATCTTTACTACCAGCACCGCGTTGATCCCAACGTTCCCATCGAAGACACAGTCGGCGCCATGGCTGAACTCGTCAAAGCCGGAAAAGTTCGCGCGCTCGGCCTTTCCGAAGCTGGTCCCGAAACCCTCCGCCGTGCTGCCAAAGTCCATCCCATCGCCGCACTGCAAAGCGAATATTCGCTCTGGACCCGCGACGTCGAATCCAATGGTGTCCTGGCCACTTGCCGCGAGCTGGGCATCACATTCGTTCCTTACAGCCCGCTCGGCCGCGGCTTCCTTACCGGCGCGATAGAGAAGCTCGATGACCTCGACGCCAGCGACTGGCGCCGCACCAACTATCCGCGATTTCAGAAAGAAGCGCTTCAGACCAACCTGAAGCTCGCCGGTGCTGTGAAGGAACTTGCCGCCGAGAAGGGAACTACTCCGGCTCAACTCGCGCTCGCGTGGGTTCTCGCGCAGGGCCAAGACCTGGTCCCCATCCCCGGTACCAAGCGCGTTCGCTATCTCCAAGACAACATGGGTGCATTGAACGTCACGCTGAGCGCCGCGGACCTGAAAAAAATCTCCGCCAAACTCGCAGAATTCCAAATTGTCGGCGAACGCTACACGCCTGAAATGATGGCGTTGGTCCAGCGCGCCTGATCGTTTGCGGGTGCCCCACCCTCGTAGTGTGAGGGCGGGTCTTCCTTTTTCATCGCTTCGTGGCATCCCAAAACGCTTAGGCATCCGCGGGAGATTTGTCTCGCTCGATCCGGAACGTTTTCTACTGCCCGCCGCCGCGCAACCCCGGCAACACAAACGTCGGCCTGACTTCCGCCCGTTTCGACCAATCATGATACGTGTGACACTCCGAACATTGTGAACTCGCATATCCCGGACCCGGTGCATGGCAGGTCTGGCAAACCGCAATCCCCGGAATCAGAAGGTCCGACGAATCCGCGCTCTTCAGCGCATTCTGGTGGCATCCCGTGCATGCAAATCCCGTGTGGGCATCATGATCAAACCGCGCGTGCGGCAGCCACTGCAGCGTCACCTTCGCGGCCGCAACCGCGGGCAGCTTCGTTCGACTACGCGCTCGGCTCATCGCTTCCGGCGCTCTGGCCATGCCGCGAGCTCCGCCTGCCGCATCCCATCGCGCAATCTCCGCGTCCTCTAACGTCGTGGCCGTAATTCCATGACACTGCGAACACGTTTTGTGCCACAGCAGCTCTTCGGAAACCGCCACTCGTTCCGCCACCCACTGCGCCGCAGAAATATTGCGCACTTTTAGACCAGCTCCGCGTCCGGTCAGCGCCCGCTCGGGCTCCTGCACTTCGCGCAAATCTGCCGGGTGCGCCTCAACGTATTCTGTGAATTTCTTCACCAGGAAGGCATGCACGACGTCCGGCCGGTCATGCGGTACACCTTGCTCAAATCGCCTGTCGAATGTCAGCAAATGGCATCCCGCGCAGGCATTGGCAAACTTCACCGGCGCCATCAGTTGCCGGTCGCTCCACGGTTGCTTCGCCGCCAGCCCCCGCGAACCGCCCGGCGCAAATTCCTCCGCTGCCGTATACGAAACGATCGCCGCCGCATAACCGGCGTCTCCATACTTCCATTCAGTTCGACCGGATAACGAAGGCCTGTGACAATCACCGCACTCTAGTTGCACCGTCGGTCCGGTCGGACCGCGCCGTATACTCCGCATATGCAACGCATGATTCAGCTTGATCGTCCCCGGATCGTGCGCCAGGACACGTCGTTCGCGCAGCGCAGAGAATTCCGGATGCCCCACTTCAAACGTCCAAATGTATGGTTCGTAGTTCGTCCCATTGTTCACCTGGCGAAGGCGGCTGTGGCATTGCGAGCAATTTTTGCTCCCCGCGGCTGCCAGTTGAATGCGCCCGCGATGCTCGGCATGGCACTCAGCGCATGCCACTTTCGGCGCCGAGGTTGCCGTCGACTCCGGATGGTGCGCGGGTCCGTCATGACACGCTAGGCACGCCGCATCCGCCGCTTTCGCCGAAAATCCTCGAGCTTCCCGCACATGACACGCCGCGCACTGCTTTTCCAGCACCGCATGCGCTTCGCTCAGCCGCCCGCTTGAATAGACGCGCTGATCTCCGCCCCAAAAATGCCACCCGATCCACGCCAGCGCCATTGCCGGCCCCAGCACCCCGAGCCACAACTTCGCGCGTTTAAACGGTGTCGGCCTCTTGAAGTAATTCAGGTCGATCCGTTGCGCAACCGCCTTGGTTGTCCTGTTCCTAGCCATTCACCACCGCAACGCCATCACCGCATGCACGGCTCCCAACAAGATCAGCGCGAGCGAAAGTGGAATGTGCAGCAGTAGCCATCCATGCATCCAGTGGTGCAATCGCTCCTGCCGCAGCAGCTGCCGCGCCTCGTCACAAATGTCTTCCAGATCCGCCACCGCGCCATGTGCCGCCACTGGCAACACTGTCCGCAAATTCGCAAACACGCTCGCCGCCCGCGTCCCGTCCGCCAGTCTCTGGCCGCGTCTTTTGGGACTTTCTAGAAACGGCCGCATCTCACCCGTGTAGAACGTCCGCAGCGGCATGCTCTCCGCTTCGCTGAGCAAAATGATTTCCGCGGCGGGCGCAACCGCCGCGCTTGCTCCTGCGCTCACCGCCGCCGAAGTCCTCAGCGGAGCTGCGCTTGCCGCAATCGGACGCAATGCCGTAAATCCCCCCGCGCGCTGCTCCGGGCCGGCCTCCCACGCTTTCGCAAATCCCAACTCGCCGCAGAGCGCCTCCACCTTGCGGTCCGCTTCTTCCCGCAAAAGCCCGCGCACATGCCCAATCTCGTCGTAAATCGTTTCCAGCGGAATGTCCGCCGTCATTTTCTTCGGAATCGAATTCTGCAGCAGCGCTCCATATATTCCGCTCGCCACCGTAATAATCAGCAGCCACATCAATACTCGCGTCAGCGTCCCGCCGAAACGGAACCCGCCGTGAAACAAAATCATGGGCAGTGCGAGCAGTCCCAACCACAAATGCCCGCGCATCCACGCTTTCGCGCGCCCCAGCCTCCACGTCGGCACTCGTTTCCGCGCACCCAGCGCCGCGGCATACAACATGAACCCGAATCCAACTACGCCAAACACCAAGCCGATCGAGCTCCCGCCCCGCGGCCCTTGCGGAACCATCAACGCGTATGGCACAAAAATCGCCAGGGCCGCCGCCAATATCCCCAGCGACCCGATCGCCCACCCGCGTTGTGCCTTGTCAATCTGCATGAACCGCCTACACGCAAGACCAATTTGTCATTCTGAACGTCCCGGCTGCGGCTGGGTTGCGAAAGATTTCGACGTTCAATCCTCGCAAACGAAATTACCTTTCCGTGCCTTGCCCACCCAGCTTGCGGCAAACTTCACTTCAATTCCCCCTGCGCCACGATCTCAGTAAAAAATTGCCTCGGATCCACCCGGTGCGCCGCATCATGCGGGCACGCGTACACGCAACTCGGCTCCTTCAAGTGTGTGCACAAGTCGCACGAAGTCGCCTTTTGTTTGATTACGGCCTTCTTCCGCCCTCCGTGCTCAGGATCGTCTGCCATCACCTCAAACGGGTGCAGGTTGATGTTTCCGTAAGGACAGTTCCGCGCGCACAGCCCGCAGCCGATGCACCAATCCTCAATAATCACTTCCAGCGAATTCCGCCGCCGGATCGATCCCACCGGACATCCCACCATGCACAGCGGATCGCGGCATTGCCGGCAACTTGTGGCCACCAGATACTGATCGAATCGCAATCCGTCACGCACCAATCGCGTCACGCCGTCGTGCGCATCCGCGCACGCATTCACGCAGGCATCACATCGCGTGCATTTCTGCAAATCCAGCACCAGCAGGCTCTGCGCCTCCATTAATCCCTGCGAAAGGAACTGATCGATCGGCACGCTGTGCGTCATCTGCATCCGCTGCGCGTTCGCCGCGCGCCGTTCTTCCGCCACCGCTGCCAACCCGCGCCGTACGTTCGGAAAGCGCTCCACCATCTGCCGGAAGTCGTCGCCCGAGACCCGCACCACTTCTACGTGGTCGAGTGCCGTGCATGTCGCGGTACGCACTCCACCGCCCAGTAATCCGATTTCGCCGAAATAATCTCCGCGCGACAAATACGCCAGCACCAGCTCGCCGCCGGGATAATTTTCCGAAATCTTCACGAAACCTATGCGGACTAGATAGAAACTGTCTGCCGCGTCACCCTGCTTCGCGATCACCTGCCCCGGCGCAAATCGCAGCAGCTCCACGCTCTGCTTCAAGTGCTCGATAAAATCCACCGACAAATCCGCGAACATCGGCACGCCGCGTAAATGATTCTCCAGCGCCCGCTTGCGGTAGTTCTGGTCCACCTGCGCGCGGAACGTCTTGTTCTTCAGCATGATGTCCAGCACGTTGCGCAACATTTCATACGCCACAACATCGGATTCCGCGCGCACCGTCGCCGAGCGCGGGTAAAAATTCATACAGGTCATTTCACCGAACAAATCGCCCGGCCCCAGCGCCGCCACTGGATTTTCGTAGTTCAGGTCCACCGACGCATCAATCGGAATGGTCCTGTCGCGCGCTTCCTCGTCGCGCTTGTCGGATTCGCGCGGCGCCAGCGTGCTGGTTAGCCGTTTGAAAAATCCCTGCGCTCCGCCTTGGGTCTTCACGTGCGCAATCGGCGAAGAAAGCGAAACCTGCGCTTGGCCTTGCAAAATGTAAAATGCCGTCGAACCGAATTGGCCTTCCTTGCAGATCAGTTCGCCTTTGCGAAATCTCCGTTTGACGATCGCCCCGCGATTCAACTCCAGAAACGTTCCGGAAACCCCCTGAAACACCGGGATCTTCAGCAAATCTTCAGCTTCGAATCCTTCCGCACCAGCTCCGCTAGAGATGGCAGTTCCGACAACACTCTTATTGGTCAAAGCACCGGTCGGACACGAAACCATGCACTCCCCGCATGAAATGCACGTCGAATCGCCCATCGGCGAATTCAAGTCAAATGCAATGTCCGCGGCATAGCCCTTGCCCATCCGACCCAGCACAAAATTGCTGCGCACTTCGTCACAGCCACGTATGCAGCGGTCGCACAAAATGCATGCATCGTGATCCACTGCGATAGAAAGCGAAGAGTCGTCCTGCCCGCGCGAGACCGTCCGCCGCGCGAATCGCGGCTCCTTCACTCCCGCTGTCGCAGCCAGCATCTCCAATTCGCAGTCACCAGAATTTTTCTGCCGCGCACACGGCGAAGGATGATCGGCCATCAGGAGTTCCAGCAGGGTCTTGTGCGCCGCTAGCACCTTTTCCGAATTCGTCGTCACCTTCAGTCCCGGCTCGACCGGCCGCACACAAGAAGCCGCCAGTACCCGCGCGCCGGTGTCCACCACGCACAGCCGGCAAACTCCCACCGGCGTCTCGTTCTGCAAATGGCATAGCGTTGGAATCGCAATTCCCTGCATGCGCGCTGCATCAAATACGGTGGTGCCCTCCGGCACGCGTACCGCCTGCCCGTCAATCGTGATTTCGACCAGCCCCGCAGGTGTGGTGGTTGTGCTCACGGCCTGATCCCCACTCGGTCCGCTTCTCCCGCCCGCGCCGCCGCGGTAAAACAAATCCCGCCCGGGCACTTCCCCTGCAATACGTGCGCATCCACTTCCGCCCGGAAATGCTTCAGCACCGACTGAATCGGAGCCGGCACAATCTGACCCAAGCCGCAAATCGACGTCTGGCTCATCGCCAGCGACAATTCATCCAGCAATGCCAGGTCCGCGCGATACGCCGCCTCCGGTAATCCGCCCTGCGTCCACCGCACCAGTAAATCCACCATTTTTTGCGAACCAAGTCTGCAGGGCACACACTTCCCGCACGATTCATTGCGATAAAAACGTAGCGCGTTCAACGCCATGTCCAGCATGCACGTCGTGTCATCGCACAGCACGATCGCGCCCGAGCCCAGCATTGAGCCCGCTTCCGACAGCGCCCGAAAATCGAGCCGCACATCAACCATCGCGGCTGGCAAATATCCCGATGACGGTCCGGAAGGTGCGAACGCCTTCAATGCCCTCCCGCCCGGCACTCCACCGGCATAGTCAAACAACACTTCCCGCATGGTGATTCCCAACGGCACTTCATAGATTCCCGGCTTCGCGCAGTGCCCGCTCACTCCGACAAACTTCAGCCCGCGCGATCCGTTCCGTCCCGCCGCTTTGTACCAGTCCACGCCGCGGGCTAGAATCTGCGGCACGTTGATAAACGTCTCGACGTTGTTGATCACCGTCGGCTTCTGCCACAACCCGACTACTCCCGGAAACGGTGGCTTGTTCCTCGGCTCCGCGCGATGCCCCTCAATCGCTTCGATTAGCGCGCTTTCTTCACCGCAAATGTACCCGCCCGGACTCACGAACACGCGCAGCTCGAACTCGAGTCCGCTCCCCAAAATATTTTTCCCTAACAAACCTGCGCGGTAAGCCCGGCGAATCTCCTCGCCCAGAATTTCTTCCTGTAAATGGTATTCATGCCGGATGTACAAAATGCCTTGCTTTGCTCCGGTCACCAGCCCCGCCAGAACCATTCCCTCCACCAGCAAATGCGGCAGGTGGGTCATGATGAAGCGGTCCTTGATCGTTCCCGGCTCGCTTTCATCCGCATTGCAGACGATATATTTCTCCGCCGCCGCCTGCTTTCGCACCAATTCCCACTTCATCGAAGTCGGAAATCCTGCGCCGCCCATCCCGCGCAGCTCCGCCTCCTTCAGTCGCGCCAGCACGCCGTCCCAATCCTTTGTCGCAATCGCCGCGCGCAGCGCGCCGTATTTCTCCGCGTCCGGATAAGGATCGGAAGCACACGCCACGCGCGCTTGCTGAGGGTGATCATCACGGAGTTCTTCGCCGCGCAGTACCGCCCGCACCAGCGACTCGCTGCGTTCCGCTGTCACACCGGTAACAATGTGATCGTTCACCGCGATGGCCGGAGCGTGATCGCAGCGCCCCAGGCACGACACATCGCGTATCTGCACTTCGCCGAGCTTGGTATTGGCAAATCGCCGCTCCAGCTCCGCGCGCAACTCGCACGCTCCGTTCAGGTGGCAGCTCATGTCGGCGCACACCCGCACCTCCGCGCGCGCCGGCGGCGCCAAATGAAAGTGCGGATAAAAGCTGGCCACGCTGTGAATCTGGTAGAGGGGAGTTTGCGTGCGCGACGACAGCGCTTCCAGCTCCGCTTTGGGCAGAAAGCCGTGGCGCAGCTGTATGGCCCGAAGGTCGTCAAAAATCACAGTGTGGCTTCTCGCGAAACGGGGAAATGGAGTGCAAACTCCACTGCATACTAGTCAGTGTCCGCTGGACTGTAAAGCATTGCGTTCATCGCATGCGTTCAACTTGTGCACATCCCCTTTCAGTTTCGTTGACTTCTTTGTCGCCACGACGATATAAGCGAATAGATTCTTTTCCCGATGAAAATTGCCGCTCACCGGATTGCCCGTATCGCACTCGCTTTCTGCGCTGGTCCCGCCATGGCGATCGGCCTCGGCGCGCAGAATGCAAGGCCTTCCGTCGAACCGATGAAATATGTCGGGCCGGGATCGTGCGCAGCGACCGCGTGCCATGGCAGTGTAAAGCCGGTCGCGGAGAGCCGTATCCTGCAGAACGAATACAGCACATGGATCCTGAAAGATAAGCACGCCCGCGCCTACCAGGCACTCACCGGTGACGTCGGTGAACGCATGGCCCGCATCCTCAAACTCGGCGCGAAAGCCGAGGAGTCGCCAAAGTGCCTGGCGTGCCACGCGCTTTACACCGCGCCGGAGCAGCGCGGCCGCCCGTTTGAAATCACCGAAGGGGTGAGCTGCGAGAATTGCCACGGCCCGGCGCAAGCCTGGCTCGGCCAGCACACCGAACGCGAATCACCTGAGAAGCACGCACGCTCCCTCGCGCTCGGCATGTCCGACACGCGCGACGTGATTCATCGCACCGAGAAATGTCTGCAATGCCATCTGGGCACGTCGCAGAAATTTGTCGATCACGAAATGATCGCCGCCGGGCATCCCGATCTTTTCTTCGAGCTGGATAGCTTTTCTGCGGTGATGCCCCGGCACTGGAAACAGCCGCGCGAGTCGGCGCCCGGCAAACCTGCCCCCGGACCTGACGGTGGCGCCAACTGGACTGCGGTGCGCGACTGGAGCGCTGGTCAGGCGGTACAGTTGCGGGCCGCAATGGAACGCCTCACCTGGCGCGCGAACGGTGACCGCTACGACAAAAAACAAATCTGGCCGGAGTACGCCGAGCTTTCCTGCTTCGCCTGCCACCACTCCCTCAGCTCGGCGAAGGATAGCTGGCGGCAGGAGCATGGGTACGCTGGTCGACGCCCCGGCGATCCGGCGTGGAACGGATCGCGCTACGTGGTGTTCCGCGTGCTCGCGCGGCAAGTGGATCCCGCGGCGGCCCAGGAACTGGACCAACGGCTCCTCGCTGTCGCCGATGAGATGAGCAAACTCAACCCTGATCGTGCTGCTGTGGCGTCGGCAGCAACTTCGGCGGTGCCAGTGGCGCAGCGCTTTGCAGAACGCCTGGCGACGGTGCCGTACGACTCCGCGATTGCGCTGCGCGCCATGCAGGGCATTACGCAGGATGCGGATGATCGCCCTCGCCGACGAGCGCGCCGCGGAGCAAGCCACGATGGCGCTCGATTCTCTGTACATCGCCTACAGCAAACAAGTCCAACTGCCGAATGCGGCCGAAGTGCGCAACGCCATTAACGGATTATTCCAGCAGCTGGAAAATCCATCGGCTTACAATGCCGACCGCTTCGCCCTGGCCCTCAAGCGCATTGGCGAGCTGCTGCGCTGAATTAGGAATTTACTGCATTCGTTTTTTCGACTTTCCTTTCCCTGCCAGGCGGGTCTAAAGTATGGGGTAACCTCGCTGGACTGGCTTCCTCTTATGAATCGCTTTGAAAATTGGTTTTGCGCATCTTCGCTTTGGCGTTTTGTCACCGAACGCAAGCTGCTGCCGTGGATTGTCTCCGGCTACCCGCTGGGCGACCACGTGCTGGAAGTGGGCGCAGGCCCCGGAGCGACGACCGAAGAATTGCTGCGGCGCGCCGGACGTGTAACCAGCCTGGAATACGATCCGGGCTTTGTGGCGCGGCTGGCGGAAAGGCACAAGGACAAAGGCTCTCGAGTGAGTGTGGTGCGCGGCGACGCGGCGGCATTGCCGTTTCCAGACCATTCGTTTTCGTCGGTAGTGGCAGTGCTGGTGCTGCATCATCTGCGTTCGCGCGAACAGCAGGATTTCGCCTTTCAGGAATTTCACCGGGTGCTGCGGCCGGGCGGAATGTTTTTTGCATTTGAGATTCGCGACGGCTGGTTGCACCGTGTGGGCCACTACAAGAGTACGTTTGTGCCGGTGGCGCCGGGATCGGCGTTCGGCCGGCTGACCCTGGCGGGATTCTCGCGTATCGCTGTAGACATCGAGCGCTCGGCGTTTCGCGTTTGTGCGCTGCGTGCTCGCGAAGCGTGAGGCCGCCCGCTTTCTGATTTTGGCAACGGAAGAGAAAGCCCGGGTCTAAAGATCCGCCACTACGCCAGCGGGGACGACCGCTACAAAGACGGTTCCTTGCAAGGCCAAGAGCGCAGACAAGATTGTCTGCGCTACTATTTCTGTATGAGCAGTTCTTCCGTGGTGACGGCGCGGCGAGGCTCCGAGAAGTTTCCCCCGGGGCCGCCGCCCAACTTGTTGCGCGCGCTTTTCGGCGCCATGCAGCAAGATCCGCTCGACTACTTCACCCTGCTGGCACAAAAGTACGGCGATGTTTCCGGCATGAGGATCGGAAATTTCCGCACGCTGTTTATCAATCATCCCGACCTGATCGAGGACGTACTGGTGAACAAAGCACGGCTTTATCACAAGGGCCGCATCCTGCAATCGAATAAATATCTTTTCGGTGAAGGCCTGCTGACCAGCGAAGGCGATTTCTGGCTGCGCCAGCGGCGCCTTTCGCAGCCGGCGTTTCACCGCGAGCGGATCAATACCTATGCCGCGACCATGGCGGATTATGCGGAACAGATGCTGGCGACATGGCGCGGCGGCGAAGAACGCGACGTGCACCAAGAGATGATGAACCTGGCGCTGCGCATCGTCGGAAAAACGCTTTTTGATGCGGACGTGAAGCGCGACGCGAAAGAAGTGGGCGAGACGCTGGACATCCTTTTGAAGATTGCTGCGAATTTCGGGCGCACCGTGCTGGTGCCGCTGTGGGTGCCGACGCCGCGAAACCTGCGCGCGAAGCTGGGCGTACGGCGGCTGGAAAAGGTAATCTACCGGATCATCGCGGAGCGGCGAGCGGGCGGGCGCGACGGCGCGGGACTCGACCGAGGTGATTTGCTTTCGACGCTGCTGCAAGTGCAGGACGAAGACGGGACGCGGATGAACGACCGGCAACTGCGCGATGAAACTATCACGCTGTTTTTGGCCGGGCACGAGACGACGGCGAATACGCTTTCGTGGACGTGGTGGTTGCTGGCGCAGAATCCTGCAGTGGAAAAAAGATTTCATGAAGAGCTGGACGGAGTGCTGGGCGGGCGAGCGCCGACGGTGGAAGATCTGCCGAAGCTCCCGTATCTGGGACACGTTTTGACGGAATCGCTGCGGCTGTATCCGACGGCGTGGGGCATGGCGCGGCTGGCGGCGGAGGAGCACGAGATCGCCGGCTATCCAGTGCACCCGGGCTACGGCGTGGCGTTTGCGCAGTGGGTGGTGCACCGCGACCCGCGGTGGTTCGATGCGCCTCTGGAGTTCCGGCCGGAGCGGTGGGAGAACGGCCTGGCGAAGCAGTTGCCACGGTTCGCGTACTTTCCGTTTGGCGGCGGGCCGAGACAGTGCATCGGAAACACGTTTGCGCTGATGGAAGCGAGCGTGGTGCTGGCAACGATCGGGCAAAAGTTCCGGCTGAGGCTCGTGCCAGGTCATAAGGTGACGCCGCTGGCTTCGATCACGATGCGGCCGAAGAGCGGGATTCGAGTACGACTGGAAGCAAGGAAGTAATGATGGGATTGGTGGAGGCGCGCCCAGCGGTGGCTTCGATTGATGCCTTGCGAGCCTACAGAACACGTGTCTCGGTAGCGGTGGCCTGTCCGGCCCTTGAGCTCGCAATTTGCGACCTCAAGCGGAGAGCGTCGCAGGACAAGGTAGGATAGCGGCGTGGATACGGTTGATTGGCTCCTCGATTCGGACCCTGCGATAGGCTGGCAGGTGATGCGCGATTTGACTCCGTGGGCTGGCGGGGCGGATAGCTCGCCGGCGGAGATTACAGCAGAACGCGCCCGCGTCGCGCGTGAAGGGCTTGGCGCTGAAATTCTGGCGCGCCAGGAATCGGACGGCTCGTGGCGCCGGGCCGATGCTCCTGTCTGGTCGTCGACCCTTTTTACGTTGCTGCTGTTGCGGGCGACTGGCGTGGATCGCACTGAACCTGCTGTCGAGTCGGCGGTGGCGCGCCTTGAGGCGAGTTTGCGGTGGAACGATAATGGCGGTTGGGACTTGCGTCCGGCGGAAACCGGCGGGAATCGGTTTTTTGAGGGCGAAGTGGAGCCGTGCATCAACGGAGGCGTGCTCGCGCTGGGGGCCTACTTTGGGCGCCCGGCGGCCCGCCTGGCGCGGCGGCTTGTCGGCGAGCAGCTCGAAGACGGCGGTTGGAACTGCGAAGCGCCGAAGAGTGCGCGTTCGTCGTTTCACACCACGATCTGTGTGCTGGAGGGGCTGCTCGAGTATGAGTGCGCCGTTGGGTCTGCGCCGGAAATCAGGCTGGCCAGGAGGCGGGGCGAGGAATACCTGCTGGAGCGAGCGCTTTTCCGGCGGCTTTCGACCGGCGAGGTCGCAAATCCAGAGTTTCTGGAGCTTGCGTTCCCACCTCGCTACCATTACGACGTTCTTCGCGCGCTCGACTACTTCAGGGCGGCCGATGTGCCAAACAGTGAGGGGCCGGACGAGCGCCTGGGCGATGCCGTGCGGCTCATGGAGAGCAAGCGGCAGGCCGACGGTCGATGGCTGCTTGATCGCGCCTATGACGAGGCGCTTGGTTTGCCACTCGGCGAGGTAGTGGGCGAACCGAGCCGATGGAACATGTTGCGGGCGTTGCGTGTCCTGCGTTGGTGGGAGCGAGGGCGGCTCGCGAATGGGAAGATGCCATCCTAAAGGGTGGCGGTACATGAGGCGAGCCATAATATGAGGATGGCGGTTGCGTCGAGGTTGTCGGTGGGGAATGGGGCGAATGCGCTGGAGTTTGGGCGAGGTTCGGTGCACTAAACTGAAGGCCGGAGGTTCAAATGAGCGAAGGGACGAAGAGCGCGAGAGCGGCGGTGAAGACGTCGATAGCGCCGATGCTGTCGGTTCGGAATGGGGTGAAGGCGCTGGAGTTTTATGGGGAGGCGTTTGGGACGGAGGAGTTGTTCAAGATTGAGAATGGCGGGTCGGTAGTGGCGCGGCTGGCGTTGGAGGGGGCGGAGTTCTGGGTGGCGGATGAGTCACCGGAACATCTGAATTTCAGTCCGGAGACGCTGGGCGGCGGGACGGCGCGGATGGTGATGATTGTGAGCGATCCGGATGCGGCGTTTGATCGGGCGGTGAAGGCGGGAGCGAAAGTAGTAGTGCCGGTCGAGAATAATTATGGCTGGCGGCTCGGGCGACTGGTCGATCCGTATGGACATCATTGGGAGATTGGGCGGCCGGACGCGGCATGACAGATGGCCCTGACTGGTGACTGGAAGCGGCGCAGACTGCCGTTTGCTTTCCGCTGGTTTGCCGGGACTCGAACTGGCGTTGTCGGCCGCGCCGCTGTGGCTGGAAGGTTTCCTTCTTGCGGTTACGCCGGCCGGTTTCAGAGATTCGGTTCATCGTGCCTGCACGGCTGGATTGCCCGGCAGGGAGTGGCTCTGTGATGTGCACCGCGTCAGGCCGGACACGTCGTGTTTGGTAAGCCACGTTTTGCAATAGGTTGACATTCCTGTAAGTCCAATCATTTCAATGCGGTGTGGATGGTGAGTAGGCTGCATGGGTGTGTCTGCGTAGGGCGGGAGGCGAACATGGAAGCGATGGCACAGCTAGCAATTTTGACGGCGGCGACGGTTGTGGCGGCAGGGATGGCGTGTGGGATGGCCTGGGCGTTTTTGCGCGGGGCGTTTCGGTTGATGCAGCCGGCAACGGCCCGCCCGCGGTTGAGGTTGGTGCAGGGAACTCGTGCCGCGGCCAGAGCGTTTGGACGGAGCTGAACTTGACCGACGAGCACCGGCAAGTCTTGCGCACGGACTTGGCAGCTACATGCGTTGTTAACGCCAATGGAGCAAAGGACCCTAGCTCCAAAAGGCAACCTACAACGCAAGCCTGACGGATAGGGTTTTTAGTGAACTGGACGTGAGAGCACAGATTGAAGTCTCTGCTGCCGGAGAGGAGAGCGGCGATGGTGGCACTGAAGTGGTTGCTGGTGATCCTGGGAATTGGGTTGTTTGGGAGTGCCGGTGCGTTGGTTGTGTATGACGTATATGTGGCATCGCAACTGCGGCGGCTGCTGAAGCGGAAGAACGAAGAGGAAGGCGGCGTGGGCCCGACAACTTTTTTGCCAGCGCGCCCTTTCGGGCCGGTGCGGTGGCAGCGCGCAACGCAATTGGCGGTCATCGGACTGCTGCCGGTGCTGGTGGCGAAAAGTATTGCCGTGGTTCCCGACGGATCGGCGGGAGTGCGCGTCAGCCAAATCTGGGGCGTCCGACCCGGCACGCTGTATCCGGGGGTGCATCTGGTTACTCCGCTCATCGACAGCGTGGCGCTCTATGACACAAGGGAGCAGGTGTACCTGACGGCGGCGACAGAAGGCGCGAAAGGCGGGAAAGAGTTGCTGACGGTGCAGGCGCGCGAAGGATTGACCATCGGCATAGCGGTGGCGGTGCGATACCGGATTGATCCGCGACGGCTGGACTTCATTCACGCAAATTTGCCGGGGGACATTGGCGGCGAAGTGGTGGCGCCGGTGGTGGCTGCAACCTACCGGTCGCTGGCGCCGAACTACATCACACGGGAGATTTTTGCAGTGAAGCGCGAAGAGCTGCGTTCGCAGGCAGCGGAAGCGATCAAGAGGCGGCTGGAGAGCGACGGGATTGTGGTGCGCGAGGTGGTGCTGCGCGACATCAAGCTGCCGGAAGAATACGCCAAGGGGCTCGAAGGGCTGTTACTGAAAGAACAGGAAAACGAACGGCTGGGCACGGAGCAGGAGATCAAGGCCAAGGAAGTGAAGATCGCGGAGCTGGAGGCTGAGGCACAGAAAGCGCGCGACGTGAAGCAAGCGGAAGCTCAGGCGCAGGTGACGGTGCTACAGGCGAAGGCGCAATCGGACTCGATGCAGTACACGCTGCCGCTGAAGCAGAAACAGATTGAGCAGTCCAAGCTCGAAGCGGAAGCGCGCAAAGAGGCGACGTTGCAAAACGCGGAAGCGGCGGCGCAGGCAAAAATCATCGACAGCAAAGCGGAAATCGAACGGCAGAGAAATCTGGCGGATGCGGAAGCGAACCGGATTCGGGTGACCGCGGATGCCGAGGCCAATCGCATCCGAGTTACAGCTGCGGCGGATTCGGAACGAATGAAGTACGAAGCGGCGGTGTTGAAGCAGAATCCGATGCTAATCCAGAAAATTATCGCCGAGCGACTGAGCGACAAACTGCAAATCATGATGGTGCCGGTGGATGGGAAGAATTTCTTTGCGAATGACGTGTTCCGGTCGGCGTTCAATGGCGTGCCGGTGAGCGGCGGGTCGGGCGATGAAGCAGCGGATGGGGATTCGGCGCAGGGCGCGAACCTGGCGGCGCAGAAGAGGAATGGGCGGAAACCGTGAGGCAAAAAGATTAGCTCGGGCGAAAGCCCGCGCTAGTGAACCAGCCAAAAACCCCTGTGGGTGGCGTGTTGCGCGGAGCTGGAAGGATGGGAGAAATGGCCACGAGTGAAAGCACCGCCGCGCTTCGCCGGATCGGCCGCAATCACCGTCAGATCCAGTTTCGCGCCACGCGCCACCCGGCTGGTGAAAGAGACAAATGCAAGAGTGCCGGAGCGGTACAAGTCAGCTGGAACTTGGAGGACAAAATGAGAGCCGTGCGTGACGAAGGAAACGTCGAAAGAATGTTTAAGAGGCTGTTCGCGGTGGCGCTCGCGGGACTTCTTGCAGGAACGATGACGGCTGCGCCGGCCGGTGCGGCCGCGAAATCCGGCGATGAGACACGCGTGGTGAGCCATCGCGCGGTGGATCGGGCGGAGGTTGAGAACTTGCAGCGGTGGGTTGCGGCGGGACACGAAGATTGGTGCAAGGATGCGCGGCTGGTGGCGGCGGCAGAGTTCGAGCGGCTGGTCGCGGACTTTGCGGGAGACGCTACGGAGCTAGAGAGTGGCGAGAGCGATGGCGGCGAGAAAGCGTCGAAGGTGGTGTTTGAATGGACGCCGCTCGATGGGCGAGCGACGTATCGCGTGACGGTGGTACGGTTCGAATGGCTGCTGCCGATCGCCGGCGACGCGGATGCGGTGGTGTGGGTGCCTACGGCGACGGAAATTTGGATTCACGAATGATTTGGTGAAAAAGGTTCCGGCGCAGCGAGCCCTCGAGCAAGGGGTTCGCTGCGTGGACATGGGGCGGGGCGGCCGTGGCAAGTTCAGGGCTGAAGCACGGCGCGCCCCGCGTCCTGGCGGAGGGACGTGTTAAGATGTCGCTTCACTCCCGTGAACAAGAAACTGGTTCGACGTATTCCGCTATTGGCAGTGGCCTGCGCAACATTCCTGTTCCTTTTCAATTTGGTGGCGACGATGCCGGTTTGGGGGCGGCCCGACGCCCTGGAAGACGGCGTGGAGCGCCTGGCGAAAAAAGCGGCGGCGCTGCCGCACGAGCCGCGCATGACACTGGTGTGGACGAATCACGCAGCGCTCTCGCAGCAACGCGTCGAGCGGTTGCGGGCGACGTTTGCTGCGCAGATGGAAGCGGCGCAAGTGCGGTTCGTACAGGGCGAATCGGCGCCCGCGCTGCGCGTGGCAATTGAGCAGACGCCGTCGCAGATTGTGTTTACGGCGACGGTCACAGCTGCGGAGAGCACGAGCGTGGTGATCGAAGAAGTAGCGCGTGCGGCAGCCGGGATCGATAGAAGCTCCGGGAATAGCGTACGCCTGGAAAAGGAATTGTTGTGCCATCAGGAGACCAAGATTCTGAGTGCGGCATTGCTGCCGGCGGGTACGGATAGCGAGAAGCGATTGGCGGTGTTGACAGAAGAAGCGTTGCTGATTTACGGCGGTGGGCCAGGGAACTGGAATTTGGAGAACAGCAAAGTTCTGCCGGGGCCGCGGCAGGCGCAGCGTTCGGCACACGGGCAGTTGATCGTTGCGGCGCAGCCGAATGCCCGGGTGGGAATTTTGCTGCCCGGACGGCGATGCGAAGCGGATGTGACGGACCAATCGGTGATGGCTTGTGCAAATTTGGCGGCGGAGTGGCCGTCAGGAAGGTTGCTCGCCCTGCCGAGTTGCGGGACCCAGGCCTGGTGGCTGAGGAGCGACGGCGTGGATTGGACCGAAGAAGGCCGGTTATTGCTGCACAGCGCGGGAGCAGGCAAGGAAGCGGTGGCCGCGGAGGTAGTTTTCGCGGGCCCGGTGATTTCGATCAGCGCAGGCGACCATCTAGGAAGCGCCACTGCGGTCGTGCGAGATTTGAGCAGCGGGAACTATGAGGTGTACCGAGTTGCGCTGGCGTGCGGCAATTAGGAGTTTGTGCTGTGTCGTAGCGGTGTGTAGCTGCGAAGCGCGGCCGGGAATGGCGGCGGTGCGGCCGCAGTATGGCGGCGTACTTCGTGTGGAACTGCGGGCGGCGTCGGCGAATTTGAATCCTGCCAAATGGAAGGCCGGATCGGCCGATTTTGCGACCAACGAACGGCTGGCGGAGCTGGTGTTCGACAGGCTGGTGACGCTGGACAATTACGGCAGATTTCAGCCGCAATTGGCGACCGAGTGGAGTCACGACGCAGCGGCGAAGAGGTGGCAGTTCACGCTGCGGCAAGGCGTGAAATTTTCGGATGGGACTCCGTTGACCCCGGGCGACGTGGTGGCGGCACTGCAGCCGTTGCTTCCGCGCGGAACGCAGGTGACGGCGACGGGCGGCGGAATTGCGATCCAGTCTGCGGCGCCAGCAGGAGATTTACTGGAGCTACTGGTGTCGGGTCGGTACTTCATTTATAGGGACAACGGCGGCGGGTTGCTTAAAGGGACGGGGCCCTTTGTATTGGAGACCGTCTCGGCGAGCATCCGGGAAGGCGACGCAACGAATGCCACGGGTCCGCCGGCGCAGACGCAGAGGTTGCGGTTCGCTTCTAACGAAAACTGTTGGAGCGGAAGGCCATTTCTGGATGCGGTGGAGGTGACGCTGGGCGTGTCGCCGCTCAAGGCGTTGCTGGATCTGCAATTGGGAAAGACCGATGTGGGCGAGCTTTCCGTAGAAACGTCCCTTCGCGCGCAGCAGACCAACCTGAGGTGCTGGGTATCGGCGCCGGTGACGCTGTATGCGCTGCGCTTTTCGGGAAACGCCAGAGGAGAAAACGAGCAACGGCTGCGGGAGGCGATGGCTTTGTCGGTGGACCGTGGAGCGATGGCTCGTGTGTTGCTGCAGAAGCAAGCGCAGGCGGCAGGTTCCTTTTTGCCGCAGTGGCTCTCAGGATATGCTTTTCTATTCGACGCGGAGAGCAACTTGGAACGTGCGAAAGAGTTGCGAAAGATGATGGCGGCGGGTGCACCGGGAGCGGTGCAGACGTTGCGGATCAGTGTGGACGGCGGCAGCGAGCTGTCAAAACTGATCGCCGAGCGTGTGGTGGTGGATGCGCGGGCCGCCGGTTTCACGCTGCAAACAGTGAAGGGAAGTGCGCGCACTCAGGACGGCGGGTTTAAGGGCGATGCCGAAGTGCAATTGGTGGCGTGGCGGTACACTTCGCTTTCGCCGCGCGCGGCGCTCGAGGACATGGCGGTGGTGCGGCGGGCAACGGCGGAAAGCTCTGTGCCTGCGGAGCCGGATGCGCGCTATGCTTGGGAAAGAAAAATGATGGACGAGAGGACTCTATTGCCGCTGGTGGCCGTACCAGATTTTTTAGCGGTGGATGCGCGGGTGCGCAATTGGGCGCCGGCGCCGTGGGGTGAATGGCGCCTAGCGGACGTGTGGTTGGAGCAGGGAGAAGGGTCGAATAGCACGAAGGACACGGTGAGAAAACCTTCGCTGAGAGCGAGGCCATGAGCTTCCGCACAAAACTGTTTTTGCTGTTTCTGGTAACCGTGCTGGCGTCGGTGTCAGCCGTAACGTACAGCGTGACCCACTACACTCGAGCGGCGTATGAGGAGATGGATGCACAGCGAACCAATGCGCTGGTGTCACAATTCCAGAAAGAGCTCGCACAGCAACGCGAGATCGTGGCGCGCCAGGTGGAGAACGTCACCAACGCGGATGTAACGCTGAAAATGGCGATTGATCAAACCAAGCCCGATCCGGATCAGTCCCTCTATGTACGTGATGCGTCGGGTGCCGCGCAGGAACACGGACTCGACTTCATGGAGTTTGTGATTGCGGATGGGACGCTGATTTCGTCGGCGGAGTATCCGGCGCGGGTCGGATACAAGGAAACCTGGGTGACCAGCGTCAAAGACTGGAACGGGTCGGAGGCATTTCTGCGGCGCGTGGAATTGCCCAATGAAGTGGCCGTATCACTGACGGCAGTAAGGACACAGCCGAATGTGGCCAAGCCTTTTTATACGATCGGTGGCAGACGGCTGGATGAAAATTTTCTGGCGTCACTGGTGCCTCCCGCGGGTTTGCGGGCGCTGCTTTACTTGAACCTGGATTCCGGCTTCGTCCCGGCGGAGGTGATGTCGTCCGCGGGAAAAGTGGAGCAGGCGGAAAAGTTCGCGCCGCTGATTGCGCAGCTGCAGAAACAGCCGGGACCGCTGGTGGAAACGATTCAGTGGACGAATGATGCGGAATCCGCGGAAACCTTTCATGCCCTGCCGCTGGTGGGGCGCAATGGAGAATTGCTGGGAGCGCTGCTGGTCGGGAGTTCGCGCGCGGATCTGGTGCATTTGACGCGGCATGTCATGAAGTTGGCGGCGGCTGTGGCGGCCGCGGCGATGCTGATTGGCTTGCTGCTGACCTGGTGGGTCTCGGCACGCATTACCAAACCGATTGAGGAACTGGCCGAAGGCGCGCGTGAAGTGGCGGCCGGGCACTGGCACACCCGAATCGATCTACGCGGGCAAGATGAGACGGGCCAGCTGGCCGCGGCCTTCAATCACATGACGCAGACGCTGTCCGCGCAGCGCGAACGTCTGGTGCAAACAGAGCGCGTTGCAGCCTGGCGTGAACTGGCGCGGCGGCTGGCACACGAGCTGCGCAATCCGCTGTTTCCGTTGCAGATTACAGTAGAGAACATGCAGCGCGCGCGGCAATTGAGCCACGAACAGTTTCTGGAAGTCTTTAACGAATCGACCGCGACTCTGAAAGCCGAACTGGCCAATCTGAATTCGATCGTGAACCGCTTCAGCGATTTCTCGAAAATGCCGCCTCCAGAATTTTCGCGGCTGGAGGTCCATGAGGTGATTCGCGGAGCGGTGCGGCTATTTGAACCGCAATTTCACGAAGTAGGTAAACCGACCATTACGACGGAATATTTTCTGAAAGAAGGATTGCCGGAAATCGATGGCGATCCCGAATTGCTGCACAAGGCTTTTCAGAATCTGGTGTTGAATGCGTTGGATGCGATGCCTGCGGGCGGAACGCTGACGTTCCGGACCATCGAAACGCAGGCTGGCGTCCGCATCGAGGTTTCCGATACCGGGAAAGGATTGACACCGGAAGAGTGTTCGCGGCTGTTCACGCCGTACTACACGACGAAACAGTTGGGCACGGGGCTGGGACTGGCGATTGTGCAATCGGTGGTAAGCGACCATCGCGGGACCATTTCGGTGGCGAGTGAAGAGGGGCACGGAACGACTTTCCGCATCGACTTGCCGAGGCGGCAACCGGGGGTGACGCCCAAGAAGACCCCGACCCCGATCGCCGAGGAACCCCCACCGCAAACTACTGCCGAAACTGCCGCGGCAAGTGACTAGCGTCGCCGCGCAGGGAAGATTATCGTGACAAAGAAAGCTCAACTGCTGCTGGTGGACGACGACGCGAACACGCTGGCGTCGCTGTCGCGCGCGTTCCGGCTGGCCGGCCATGAGGCCACCGTTTGCGACAACGCAAACCGCGCGGTGGAGCTGCTGCGCAGCGAGAAGTTTGACCTGATTTTTTCCGACGTCGTGATGCCGGGAAAGAGCGGGCTGGAGTTCCTCGAAGAAATCAAGAACGCCGGAGTGAAGGCACCGGTGATCCTGATTTCCGGGCAAGCAAATATCGAGATGGCGGTCCGCGCGACAAAGCTCGGCGCCCTGGATTTTCTCGAAAAACCCCTTTCGACCGACAAGCTGCTGGTTACGGTCGAGAACGCGCTGCGGCTGACCCGGCTGGAAGACGAGAATCGCGAACTGAAAAGGCGGCTGGGAAAGCATCAACTGGTCGGATCGGGCGCGGCGATGAAGAAGTTGATCGTACAGATCGATCGCGTGGCGGGAAGTGAAACGCGAGTGTGCATTCTGGGCGAAACCGGTACCGGCAAGGAATTGGTGGCTCGTGCGATTCATGAGAAGTCGCAGCGACACGATGGCCCATTTGTCACGCTAAATTGCGCGGCGGTGCCCGCCGAACTGATCGAATCGGAATTGTTCGGCCATGAAAAGGGCGCGTTCACCGGCGCGGCGGGACGCCATGTCGGGAAATTCGAGCAGGCCGAAGGCGGGACGTTGTTTCTGGATGAAATTGGCGACATGCCGGTGACGATGCAGGCGAAATTGCTAAGAGTGCTGGAGGAGGGCGAGGTCGAGCGCGTTGGCGGCGAGAAACCGATCAAGGTAAACGTTCGCGTAGTGGTGGCGACACATCGCAACGGAAGAGTTGGTCGCCCAAAACGCGTTCCGGCCCGATCTGTTTCACAGAGTTTATGTTTTTCCGCTGCTACTGCCGCCGCTGCGTGAACGGCCCGAGGATTTTGCGGATTTGGTAGCGCACTTTGCCCGACAGGTGGCGGCACAGAATGGCTGGCGAGAGAAGGAATTTCCCGCGGAGACGATTTCCGCACTGCAAAGGTATGGCTGGCCCGGAAACATACGCGAGTTGCGAAACGTCGTGGAGCGGCTGGTGCTGTTGGCCGAAGGCGAAAAGGTGAGTGCGGAGGACGTGCAGTTGGCGCTACCGGCAAGCCGGCGGGCGTCTCTGACTGCAGTGGACCTTGCGGCTGACGGTATGAATGGAACGCTGGCCGTGCGCACCGAGGCGTTTGAGAAGGAGGTGTTGCTGGCCGAGCTCCGCCGCCACAACTTCCATATGACTAACGTCGCGCGCTCTCTCGGATTGGAGCGCAGCCACCTTTACAAGAAATGCCAGCAGTTGGGAATCGACTTACAGACGCTGCGCAGGCCGGAATAAAGCAAGCCATGGATCCCTGGCTGATTGGTGTTCCCGCCGCCGCCGCACTGGCCGGCGCGACCACGGCGTTTGGCGCGGTGCATCCGCGGTCCCAGATGTTCGGCTCGACAATTTGCCGTACCGCGTCCGCACAGCAACTGGCGATTACGTTTGACGACGGGCCAAACCCCGCGATTACGCCTCAGTTGTTGGACCTCCTCGACCGGTACCAAGCCAAGGCCACATTTTTTGTGATTGGGCGGTTTGTGCGGGAGTGCGGCGAACTGACGAAAGAAATCGCCGAGCGTGGTCACCTGCTGGCGAATCATACGGAAACGCATCCAAATCTGTTTTGGCTCGGCCCGGGCGCCGTGCGAGAAGAGCTGCAGCGCTGTCAGGATGCATTGCGAGATGTGACGGGAAGCGAGGCTAGATTTTTCCGTCCGCCCTATGGATTCCGAAATCCGTGGGTGGTCGGCACGGCCCACGAATTGGCTATGCATACGGTGCTGTGGACGTTGCTTCCTGGCGACTGGAGGGCGCGCTCCGTCGAATGGCTCGCCGGGCGGATGCGTCCCATCGCGCAGCACGCGAAAGTCGCATTGAGCCGCCGCGCGGGCGACGTGATTTGCCTGCATGACGGCGCGCATCGCGCACTGGGCGGCGATCGCCGCCACACCGTGGCGGCTTTGGAGTTTTGGTTGCCGCGTTGGCGTGACCTGGGACTGAAGTTTGTTACAATCAGCGAGGCGGTGACGCTTCCCGCCGGCTGACCCATGGACACACGCGCGTTTTACAACGAACGGGAAGAGAATAAAGCACAGAAAATTCTTTGTCCGAGCTGCCGCAACGAATTTGCAGCCTCGGTGCGCTGGAAGGTCTGCACCAAAAAGAGAGAACTACCGCGCGGTGCGAGCTCGGAAGACCGCGCGAAATTTGCCAGGGCTAGCTCGTACATGGTGCGGCTGGACGACTTGGTGGCCTGCCACAAGTGCCGCAAGCGCATCGAGCTGACGGGCCAGTCAACCGTGCTCATCAACGATAATCTGGGCGATCGTAATGCTGATCCGGAAAATTTCGGGAATCGTTAAACTCGTTCGGTCCGCGCGCCTAGATTTCCGGGTACATCTCAAAAAACGCTTCGATGGACTGGTGAAAGGTAGCTTCAATCTCTTCCTTGCTGCCCTCGATCAGGTGCATCGTGACACGTGCGGACTTGCCGTTCTTAAGTACCACGGTGCCGTCTTTCACTTCGCCTAAATCCTCTGCGGGCAGTAACCTCATCCCATAAACTAACGCCAGCTTGGCCATTGCAAGGGTCTCCTAATGGAATTGGATACCTTCAGACTGAAGTGTACGTCCGGCTCCTGTCAAACCAGCCGAGCCAGGCCTTCGTTTCCGGCCTTTCTTCTAATCGCAGGGAAGAAATAGTCCGGCACGAACCTGGTTTCTCGAAACCTCAACTAATAAGGTGAGTAAAACGAGGCACTTCGGGCCAATGATCAATTTGCGGGCATGATTTTCCGGGGAGGTTTTCCCTGATTCCGGCGTGCGGGAGAGTGCAGCGAAGCTTCCGGCTGTGTAGAGATCGCAACGATAGCATTCTCGTTATTCATTCCTCCGAAGCATCGAGCCAGGAACGAGCCGAGGTGCCGTTCAGTGAAACAACCGAGTCCTCCGTGCAATAGCCGTGGCGCCAACAGAGCTGCGCGCGGCGGCAAGGCGAACGCTCCGGGCATGGCAATGGAGCGGATCGGCGTTGTTTGCGTTGTGGCGGTTACCCTTGGCCCTACCGCTAGCGGTAGTCTTCTATCCACTTATCGCCGCCCGAGTCATGCAGGATTGCTATACCGCGCAAGCGCTCTTCCGATTCGACACCGGTGATGGTTATACTGCGGGCATCCGACCATGTGGACTCCGCATCGGAAGAACCATAACGGAGGAAGCCCATGCACCCAGTGACAATTTGGCGGAAAACGCTGCTGTGCGCCACGGCCTGCGCAGTGATTGGTATGGCTCGGTTCGAGCCGGCAAATGCCGCTCAACAGCCCGATGGTCCGCAGATGGACGCGCCAGCACCTGTGCCGCACACTCTTGCAGCCGCTCGCGCGCCTGGGAAAAAACTGGTGGTGCCGCCGGGGACGCGGCTAGAGGTGGTGCTGGAAAACGGAATCTCCACGCGCAGTGCCAAGGCCGGCGATTCGCTTTATTTTCACACCGCATTTCCGGTAACACAGAACAATCAGGTGGTGATTCCGGTGGGCTCGTATTTGCGCGGTTCGCTGCTGGAAAGCAAACGGCCTGGGCGCGTCAAGGGGCACGGCGAATTTCGCATGCGGCTCGAATCACTGATTCTGCCGAATGGCTACACCGTGGATTTGTTGGCGGCTCCGCGTAGCGCCGATACCGGCGGAAAGGAAACCACCGACTCGGAAGGCAAAGTTACCGGCGAGGGAGGCAAAGGGAAGGATGTGGGAACGGTCGCGACGACCACGGTAACAGGAGCGGGGATCGGTGCCATCGCCGGCGGTGGGAAAGGAGCAGGAATCGGTGCAGGAGTCGGCAGCTTGATTGGATTGGGCGCGGTGCTGTTGACGCGTGGCCCGGAAGCTCAGCTGCCTCGTGGAACCACGCTGGACATCGTTTTGGAGCGGGAGCTTGCGCTCGATTCGAACTACGTGCAATTCTCGACTACCGGCCACGCACAACCGATCACCGCCCCGCCCGCGAGAGAGCAGTAACACTTCGCTAGAGTCGGTTGCCGGTGCGCGTGACTTCCTTTGCGGCGCACATACCACGTGACGAATTCTTGCCATCGCGTAGTGGTTTCGACCGCAGCTAGACCGAAAGGTCATGGTTGGCGCGGGAAACTTCGGCAAAGAAGGCGCGAAGTTTGGAGGGGTCCTTCTTGCCTGGACGGGATTCGACACCGCTGGCAACGTCGACCGCGTATGGCCGGACGGCAACGATGGCTTCACCAACTTTCTCTGAAGTCAGGCCGCCGGCCAGAAGAATTGGAAATTTCTTCGCGGCGCTGGCGGCGACTTTCCAATTAGCGAGCTGGCCGGTACCACCATAGATGGAAGAGCCTGCCGTGGGCGGAGCGGCGTCGAGCAGGAATGAGGAAGCCGCGGTGAAGCGGCGGAGTTCGGCAAGTGAGAATTTGGGGCTAGTGCGAAACGCCTTAATGACCGGAAAGAATTTGGCGCAACGCGCCGCGATGACTTCAGACTCGTCGCCGTGAAGCTGGACGGCGCTGAGGCGCAAGGATTTGGCGAGTGCGACGATCGACGAGTCGTCCCAATTCACGAAGACGCCGACGGTGGAAACGATGGCCGGCAGCTTCCGGAGGATGTTCCAGGCGTCCGATGGAGAAAGACAGCGAGAGCTTTTTTCGTAAAAGTTGAAGCCGAGCGCGTCGGCGCCGAGGGCAACAGCCAGGCGGGCGTCTTCAAGACGAGTGATACCGCAGATCTTTACGCGAACTTTTTGTTGAGAGGCCACGTGAGTCGTCTAGCTATAAGGATACATCGAGACGTGGGCGGTTGAGATCCTTGCCCGTAGGGATGCACGCTGGTGGCAAGAGGGCAAGGAAGCCTTACACGCGACAGTTGACCTCAAAATCCTCGAGGCTTTCGTTCGAGTTGAGGAACCAGGCGGTCTCAAACTAGCGGAATCCTTGCACGCACGGAAAATAGTCCAGGCGTTTTGAGCGACGATCAACACTTGCCTGAATCAATTTGGTTCTTTTGGTGTTTTCTACCTGCGGCGATGCCCGCATTAGACAGCTTGCGTGGAATCGCGGTTAATTTCGTCAAGTGTATCCGTACGTTTCGGTATTCCGGTACCAGTGTGGTCTCGGCGGAGATAGAGGTCGGGCACAGTCGATCCGGGACTCGACCACCCTGTGCCGGCAGGAATTCAATTGCTACCTGGTTCGCGAAGAAGTGACGACAGCGCGGCGGCGGGGTCAGCGGATTGCATAAGGTGATCTCCAATTAGAAATCCGTCAAAACCTGAAGCGCGGAGATTCTGCAGGTCGGTATGAGAGCCCAGGCCGGACTCGCTGATTGCGATCGAACCTTCTGGAATTTGATCAATCAAATCGAAGGAGGTTTGCACGCGGACTTCCAGGGTCTTGAGGTCGCGGTTATTGACGCCGATGATTTTGGCACCCGCTGCGACCACGCGATCGAGTTCCTCGCGAGTGTGCACTTCAACCAACGGCTCCATCCCGAGCTCTCTGCCCAGCGTGAGCAAGTCGGCGAGTTGAGCGTCGTTCAGCGCAGCAGCGATGAGCAGGAAACTGTCCGCATCATTGGCGCGCGCTTCCCACACTTGCCATGGATCGAAAATGAAATCCTTGCGAAGCGCCGGCAACGTCGAGGCTTTGCGGGCGTCGCGAAGATTCTTGAGTGAGCCACGGAAGAATTCGCCTTCCGTCAAGACAGAAAGGGCACTAGCGCCAGAGGATTCGAGAGACCGCGCAAGTTCCGCCGGTTCAAAAGGATCGCGAATCACACCACGCGAAGGTGACGCTGGCTTAAGTTCGGCAATCACGTTCAAGCCGGGCTTGGAAAGAGCGGCAGAAAAATCCCGTAGGGGAGTCGCGGCTTTCACTCCGTATTTCAGAGCGGTAAGCGGGAGCACCTTCTTGCGATGTTCAACTTCGGCGCGGCGTGCGTCAAGGATGCGATCGAGGACGGTGCCGGTGGAGGAGGGAGTTCGCATGGGTGCGCTATCATGCTAGGAGCAGTAGCAAAAGGTGTCAACGCGGACCAGAACCATTCGGCAGATAGCCGAACGGTGACCAGCAAACGAAAGGACGGCGGCGAGTCGGTGATGGGTTACCAGGAGAAGTACGGGAAGTTGCTCCACGAAATCGCGAACCAGGCGGATGAAATCGCGTTGCGGTACTTTCGCGGACAAGATCTGCAGATCGAACGTAAGAAAGACGGCACAGCGGTGACGCAGGCGGACCGAGAAGTGGAGGAGATGGCGAGGACGCACGTGGTGGCAAGTGCCGTACAGCTGGACGTACTTGGCGAAGAGATGGGCGGCGGGCCGGCGGCGGCGGCCGCAGCCAAGCCGAGACTGATCATTGACCCGATTGACGGCACAGAAGAATTTTCGCGGGGAATACCAACCTTTGGAACGTTGCTGGGAGTGGAACACGGAGGCGAAATCGTGGCGGCGATGGCCAGCGCTCCGGGCCTGGCTTCGCGGTGGGAGGCGTATCGAGGCGAGGGCGCGTTTCGCGGCAAGAAGAAGCTCAGTGTTTCGAACGTCGAGAAGTTGAAGGACGCCATGGTCTTCTCGACAGGAACGGGACCGAGCAAGGACTCCTCCGATCAAACCCGCATCCGGCGTTACCTGGACGCGGCGCGAAACAGTCGCTCTTTTGGCGGCTTCTGGCAGCACATGCTGGTGGCAGAGGGGGCCGTAGAGGCTGCGCTCGATTGGACTTCCAAGCCGTGGGACCTGGCTCCGCTGATACTGATCGTGACCGAAGCGGGCGGGAAGAGCACGTCGCTAAACGGCAATGCGACGATTTATGAGAAAAGTCTGCTAAGCACGAACGGAAAAATTCACGACGAAGCTCTAGCTGTTTTGCGGTAGCACCTATGGACAAGACATCACTGGCGCAAAAAGCGGCGCTGCTTAAGACGCTACACCACGGGCCAAAGATTCTGGTCTTGGCAAATGCCTGGGACGCGATCAGTGCGCGAATCGTTGAAGAAGTTGGGTTCCCGGCGGTCGGGACCACGAGTGCAGGTGTGGCCGCGACCCTTGGATACCCGGACGGGCAACGCGTTTCGCGCGATGAAATGCTGGAAGTTGTGGCGCGAGTGGCTCGCGCGGTCCAGGTGCCCGTAACGGCGGATATGGAAGCCGGCTATGGGACAACGCCGGAGGAGATGGCGGAAACGGCCCGTCGGCTGATCGCAGCGGGGGCCGTGGGGTTGAATTTGGAAGACGTGACGGGCGACGAGGAGAGCTCGCAGGTTGATTTGCCGCTGCAACTGGAAAAGATTCGCGCAATTCGAGAAGCATCCGCGGCTGCTGGGGTGCCTCTGGTGATCAATGCCCGCACCGATGTGTACTTGATGCCGATTGGGCCAGCGGAAACGCGATTCGAACGAACGGTGGAAAGGCTGCGTGCCTACGCCAACGCGGGAGCCGACTGTGTTTTCGCGCCGGCAGTCAAGGACGCGGACACAATTGCGAGGCTGGCGAGAGCGGTGCAAGCTCCGCTAAATATTCTTCTGATGCCAGGCGCGCCTAATTTGAGTCAACTGGAAAAACTCGGCGTAGCGCGGGCCAGCATAGGCTCTGGATTAATGCGGGCAACGCTCGGTACCGCGCGCAAGATTGCCAGAGCCATGTTCGAGCAGCGCGACGATTGGGCCCTGTTCACCGAAACCGTGCCTTACGCGGAAGTGAATCGCCTGCTGGGACGCGGCTAATCGGCCGTGGCGGCTAGTCTGCAATGGGAAGCAGCGTGAGTAACCAGATGGGATGGAAGGCACTTCGCGTATTGAACGATGAAATCGCCGCTTGCCGGAAATGCGCCCGTCTCGTGGCACATCGCGAAAAAATGGCTCGCGAAAAGCGCCGTGCATACCGCGACTGGACCTACTGGGGCAAAGGAGTGCCGGGCTTTGGCGACCCACACGCCGAATTATTCTTGCTGGGGCTTGCCCCGGGTGCGCACGGCTCCAATCGCACCGGTCGGATGTTCACGGGCGACCGCTCCGGAGATTTTTTGTACGCGGCACTCCACCAGGCGGGATTTGCGAATCAACCGAACTGTTCCCGTCTGGACGATGGTCTGGAACTGAAGAACGCATATATTTCCGCGGCCGCGCGCTGCGCTCCTCCGGGCAATAAGCCCCTGCCCAGCGAACTTGCGAATTGCCGTGAATATCTCGAGCGTGAACTGGGAATCGTGCGGCCAAAGGTGGTACTGGCACTCGGAAAAATCGCCTGGGACGCCTATCTGAGTACCTTAAAGGATCAAGGAGTAATCGAGTCGCGATCCGGCCGAGTATTTACGCACGGGGCCGAGACCAGGCTCCCTCTAGGCCACCCGCTACTGGTTGGCGTGTATCACCCGAGCCAGCAAAATACGCAAACAGGGCGGGTGACGGCCCAAATGTACGCGTATGTCTTAAAGAGGATTAGGGGCTACCTGAAATCGGGGACCACCAAGGACTGACGGGAAGACCCGCCGCGACTGACGCCTTAAGCTGGCAGCCCGGCCCCGGTTCGCCAGTTGGTTTACTCCGCAACTCCCGTAAACATTTCAATCAACGCAACTTGCGGCGACAACGCGGGTTAGCGGCTGGGACGCTGGTTTGCATGTGAAGGCGCTAAGGCGAATGAGCAGAACAGTTCACCTGGAGGCTGGCATGGCTTTGCTGTTCATGGGCAAGAGAAGCGCACTTATGCTCGGATTGACGATGATTTCGGGGTTGCGCGTTGCGCAGGCGCAAGAACCGCAGGAAGGCAACCGACCAGCGGTCACTTCCGTCGATCGCATCGCGCAAGACTCGCGCGAAAATCCGCAGCCAAATACTCGCGCCACTTATCCCGCCGATGGACGCCAGCAGGCGGGATTGCCATTGGAAGCGTATGCCGTGGTCCCCGGCACGCGCGTGCTGGTGCGATTGGAAAACGAACTCGACACGGGCGTCACCAGGCAGGGCACGCAATTCAGAGTGCGAACGCTGGAGCCATTGGAAGCGGGCAGTGGCATCTATCTTCCAGCGGGCGCGCAGGTCACCGGCCACGTGAGCCGTGTTGATCCGGCCGGAGTGGCGGGCCGCGCCAAGATTTGGCTGGTATTCGACGAGATCCGCACGAAGTTCGGTCCACTTCCGATCGTGGCCGATGTCGTGGGAGTTCCTGGCGATCACAGCGTGAAAATGACGCCGGAGAAGGAAGGCATGCTGGAGAGCCAGACCAGCACGCAGCAAGCGTCCGGACAAGCTGCGGCGGAAGGCGCGGGAAAGGGCGCAATTCGCGGAATCAAGGACAAAAACGCGAAGGAAGCCGCGGAATACGCGGCGGTCGCCGCACTGGAGGCTTACTTGATGGAAGCAGGCCGCGGCCACGAGATGAACTTGCCGAAGGGCTCCAAATTGGAATTGGAACTGGAACGCAATCTCTATTTGGTTAAGGAATAACCCGGAACTTTGTTCCCCGGTGGTAATTCTTTCCTAACCTCGGCTCATATTTGAAGATAATTATCAAAAGGTCGGTCCCATACTGGCTGAGCATTGGCGGCCCAATCGGGAACTGCGGCTTAACAGTAGGCAATTCGTTCTACGGTGCGTTCCCGATCTTCGGCACTTCTTAGACCCAACCGCATGAGAACCAGTCAGGACAACTCCCACCGACCGCCTGCCAAGAGCATCCTTAGCAAGCTGCCGATCGCCAAGAAACTGCAACTCATCGTGTTCGTATTCGTGTGCATTGTGTTTGCGGTGCTGGCGCTGGTGTTGGCTGGCTCGCAGCTGACCTCTGCGGCGCGCGCTTACGTGGCCGGCGAAGGAATGTGGTCCAGGGCGCAAAAAAAAGCCACGATTGAGTTGCAAGAATATGCCTTGACGCGAGACGAAAAGGAATATCGGGAATTCCTGGAAGCTCTCGCGGTGCCGCTCGGAGACCGCACGGCTCGGCTGGAGATGGAAAAGCCCAATCCCGAAAAGGAAGTCGTATTTGCGGTATTCCGGCAGGGACAAAACGCCAACGCCGACATTCCCGGCATGATGCTGCTCTTCCGCAGATTCCGAAACACGGAACTAATCGGAAAAACCGCCGCGATCTGGGCTAAGGGTGACGAGTACATTGACGAAATGCGACAGGAGGGAGCTGAACTGCACCACCTGGTCCAATCGGGCGCTGCGAGCGAACAAGAAATCGCCGCGATCGCACGACGCGTAGAAGAAACCGACGGAAAATTGACCCCGCTCGAGAATGAATTTTCCGCGGCGTTATCCGGAGGCGCGCGGAGCATCGACCAGATTTACATGGCGGGGCTGCCGCTCGCTGCCTGTTTGTTGCTGGCGTTGGGAATGGTTCTTTCCTTCACCGTCGTGCGGGAAATCGACGCCAGCGAAGCAGAACGCAGCCGCGCCGAGGCTCGAACACGGGAAAGCGAGGAACGCTACCGCGAACTGCTGGAAAACGCCAACGACATCATCTATGTCCACGACCTGAAAGGCTATTTCGTCTCGTGGAACCGAAAGGGCGAGGAACTGCTTGGCTACAACATGAGCGAGACCACCGGGCTGCACATTTGCGATGTCATAGTTCCGGAAGACCTCGCCCGGGCCGAGGAGATGACCGCAAAAAAGCTGACCGGCAAGAGTTTTCCTCCGTATAGCCTGCGGCTGGTGTCCAAGGACGGGCGTCGCTGCGAGGTTGAGGTGAGCAGCCGCCTGCTTTATGTGAGAGGTAAGGCTATCGGTGTTCAAGGAATCGCCCGTGACCTAAGCGAACGCCGTCGCCTCGAAGCGGAACTCCTGCAGGCCCAGAAGATGGAAGCCGTCGGACGGCTCGCGGGTGGGATCGCCCACGACTTCAACAACATTTTGATGATCGTGCGAGGTTACGCGGAAAATCTGCAGGACCGCCTGCATCCTAACGATTCGCTCAACCAACATGCCGGGCAAATCGTCAAGGCCGCCAACCGCGCGGCCGAACTGACCCAGCGATTGCTGGGGTTCAGCCGAAAACAGGTCTTCGAGCCGCGTGTACTGCAACTAAACGCCGTGGTTTCCGAGATCGCCAAGATGCTCCCCCGCTTGCTGGGCGCCGATATTGAGCTTTCGCTCCACCTCGATCCTGCAGCCGGCAACGTGAGTGCCGATCCCATTCAATTGGAGCAGGTGCTGATCAATCTGGTAGTGAATTCGCGCGATGCCATGCCGCGCGGCGGGAAACTGCTTATCAGCACGGGTTGCCGGGAATCGGACGGCAACGCGAACGATAGCCAGAGACTGGCGCCCGGAAGATACGCGGAAATCTGCGTGCAGGATTCCGGTTGCGGCATGAACGCGGAGACGCGCAGCCATATCTTCGAACCCTTTTACACCACCAAGGACAAGGACAAAGGCACCGGGCTCGGGCTTTCCACCGTTTATGGCATTGTGCGTAGAAGCGGCGGCCACATCTTCGTTTCGAGTGAAGTCGGGATCGGCACTACCATGCGGATCTATCTCCCACAGGTGCAGTCGGCAAGCGAACCCGGCGTTCCGGATGCGGTGGCCTGTAGCGATGAATGGGAAAGAGGCGGGACGGTCTTACTTGCCGAAGACGAAGAATCGCTGCGTGGTCTCATCGGTGAGAAGATGCGGGCGGAGGGCTACGAAGTCTTGGAAGCCGCCAACGGGGAACAAGCCATGGCGCTGGCTAGCCGTCATCGGGGCGAAATCCATTTCTTGCTCACCGACGTCGTCATGCCCAAGCTGCGCGGCCCGGAAGTCGCCGCGCTCCTTCGCGTGCGTTTTCCGAATATGAAGGTCATCTTCATGTCCGGATATACCGAAAGCGCGCTGGTGCAAGACGGAATCCTGGAAAAGAATACCGTCCTGCTGCAAAAGCCATTCACGGTTAAAAAGGCTTTGGAAGCGATGCGGCACCTCAACGTGAACACCCGCAGCTGAGTTCTTGAATCTCAGTTCCATGAGCTTGCCCCATCCCTGGTAACCTGTAACCTCGTAAAGCAGCGGAGGCTTTGCTGCGCGGCGTCAGGATTGATAGATTGTGATTGTCCAGCCGGAAGCGAAATCTGCGAAAATAAGAACGGGTTCGGGAGCGAGGTACACCGAATGGTGGACGACAAGAAGGCGGCAGTGCGCGCCGTGGAAACAGGCGAACGCAAAGACCGCGTGCTCATCGTGGAAGACGAGGAGAATGCCCGCAAGGGTTACGAACAACTGCTGCAACGCTGGGGTTGCGATGTGTTGAGTGTCGGTTCGGCTGAAGACGCGCTGGCGAAATTCGGCAGCTTTCAGCCCGATACGCTCATTGCGGACGTCGAACTCCCCGGCATGAATGGTTTGGACTTGTTGAGCCAATTGGGCATGGAGCTGACTGACGTTCCGGCAATCATCATCACCGGAAAGGGAAGCGAAGAACGCGCAGTAGCGGCCATTGAAGCCGGTGCCTTCTGGTACATCGAAAAACCGCTGAAAGGGCCAGTACTGCGGGCATTATTGGATCGCGCTTTGGGTAAAGCGCGCGATGCGCGGCAACTGGTGGTTTTGCAGCGGCAGTTGCGCGAGGCTGGGCGGCTCGGCGATCTGGTGGGCGCCTCTAGGCCCATGCAGGAAGTGATGCGCATCGTGGAGATGGCCGCGCCCAGCTCCGCGTCGGTGCTGATCACCGGCGAAACCGGATCCGGCAAGGAAATTGTCGCGCGCACGGTTCACAAGCTGTCGCCGCGGGCAGGCGGTCCTTTTGTCGCCATCAACTGTTCCGCGATTCCGGAATCTCTCATGGAAAGCGAAATTTTTGGTCATGAGCGCGGTGCGTTCACTGGCGCTGCGGAACGGCGCATCGGCTGCTTCGAGCTCGCCGATGGCGGCACGCTGTTGCTCGATGAGATCGGCGAAATGCCCGCTCCCACACAGGCCAAGCTCCTGCGCGTGCTCGAGGACCGCAAAGTCCGTCGCCTCGGCAGCAAAACCGAAACTCCCGTGGATGTGCGTGTCGTCGCGGCAACCAACAAAGATCCCGAGCAAGCCGTTTCCAGCGGTCATTTGCGCCAGGATCTGTACTTCCGGCTGAACGTTTTTCACATCAATCTTCCTCCCCTGCGCGATCACAAGGAGGACATTCCTCTCCTGGTCGAGTACATTCTTCGCGACATCAATGTGAAGCACAGCAAGAGCGTTAAGGGTGTAGGTGCGGAAGTGATGGACATCTTTATGAGCCACACCTGGCCCGGTAACATCCGCGAATTGCGCAATGTGCTGGAGCGTTCGACGATCATGTGTGAACGAGATTTGATCACTCGCGCCTGCCTTCCCGGCGAGTTCGGCAAGACGCAAGCGAAAAGCCCCAGCGATCTTGGAGCCATTAAGTTTCCTATCGGCACTACCGTGGATGCGATGGAACGCGAGCTGATTCTGCAAACCCTCGCGGCTACCGGTAACAACAAGACGCGTGCCGCGGAACTGCTCGGCATCAGCTTGAAGACCCTGCACAATAAATTGAAAGAGTACGGCGGCGAACGAGCCGAAGGGGAGTAAACCGCGAATGCAGCTGCGGCTTCGCACCAAGCTGACGCTGGTGATGACCGGGCTCGTATTTCTGGTCGTGGTCGTGCTCTCCGCTGTTTTTATGGCCAGGCTCACCAGCCAGGTCATCCATGAAACCAACATCCGCGCCAACGAATTGGCGCAGCAGACTTTTGAGCAAGCCAAGCATTCGCTCGAAGACGCCAAGGAAGCCGGCCTGCGCCCTGTTTCCAATAGCGCCGAGGATCGCCACGAATATGTAAAGCAGGCATTTGCAACAAATGAGGGATTGCTGACGGCCTTGCAGTCGCCTCTCGGTTCGAACGCGTGGATTTATGAGGTCTCGATCGTTGACCGCGCCGGTTTGATTCTGGCTTCGAGCGATCCCAAACTTACCGGAACCAGCGCTTCCTCGCGGCCGCCTTTCGCGCAACTCGATCGCAGCAACTTTCTCCGGCAGGTCAAAGTTTTGTACGGTCCCCAGCGCGTCTATGAATCCTCCTTTGCGTTCAAGATGGGCGGCGAACCGTTCGGCGACGTACGTGTTGGTATTTCCGTTCCCCTCTTGCGCGACGCGATTGCTCCTGGATTGAGAACTTCCGCCACCATTGCGCTGGTCGCATTGCTGGTCGCTACTGGTTTGGCCATGGTGGTTACCGGTGCAACGCTCGCGCCGCTCAGTGACATCTCTGCGCAACTCGATCGCATTTCCGCCGGTCAATTCGACATGCCTCCAGCCGAACCGAAAAGTTTTACCGTCTTTTCCGGTTTCGGCGGCTTTGCCAGCGGCGGCGATGAACTCGGCCTGGTCAGCAGAAAAATTACCCAGGTCGGTCAACAGTTACGCGGCGTTCACGAAATTTTCAGCACCATGCGCGAAAATCTGAACTCGGTTATGGCCGGTTTGGAGGACGGCTTGCTCCTTTTTACGCGCGATGCGCGCGCGGTCATGGTCAGCCCGGCGGCCGAGAAATTTCTTGGAGCGCCGGCCGGCCAGTTTTTGGGACGCCGTGTGGCCGAAATTTTTCCGGCCGGGCACCCGTTGCGCCAAGCGTTGCATCTTGAAGGTGATGAACTTCGTGAAACGGCATCGGAAACTGAATTGCAAACGGTCGACGGCAGACGGCGTGTGGGCGTGAGTGTTCAAGCCATTCAGGAAAACGGCGAGCAGATGGGTGCTCTGGTAACCTTGCGTGACCTAGATTCCCTCGAGAGCATCAATACTCAGCTGCAGGTCAGCGAGCGCCTGGCAGCCCTCGGCAAAATCACTGCTGGCGTAGCGCACGAAGTAAAGAATCCCCTCAACTCCATGCGCCTGTGGCTCGAAAATCTGAAGGAATCTTTGCCCGCGGATCAGGAGCCAGCCGCCCAGCAGGCCGTCCAAGTGTTGGACAAGGAGATTGATCGGCTCGACGCGGTGGTCAAGCGTTTCCTCGATTTCACGCGGCCCATTGAAGTGAAACTCGAAGCCACCAGTCTCAAGGAATTGCTCAGTGAAGTGATGAAAGTGGCGCAACCGCAGCTTCTCAAAGCCGGTGTGACCGTGGAGGAATCCCTGGGCGCAAGCGTTCCGGAAGTGTGGGCGGACCGCGACCTCTTGAAACAAGCCGTGTTAAATCTGGTGTTGAACGCCGTGGAGGCCATGCCCAACGGAGGAGAGCTCAGGCTCATTTTGAAGCGGCGCGGCGAGCTTGCCGAGATCAGCGTTTCGGACACCGGGAAAGGCATCCCGCCGGAAAATCGCCAGAAAATTTTTCAGCTTTTCTTTACCACCCGGCCGGGCGGAAGTGGAATCGGTCTGGCCACCACGTTTCGCATCGTTCAGCTTCACAACGGTTCCATTGACTTCCAATCGGAGGCTGGCCGCGGCACAACCTTTCGCATCGAGCTGCCGCTCGCAGCATGAAATCCAAAAACCATTCGCGGTTGTGGCGTTCCGTAAAGCAACTCCCTCGCTTACCAGGCGCCTTTTGTCTCGCTACAGTTTTCTTGTTGCCAGGGTGTGCGGAAAAACAAGTGCGGGTTCACCCGTGGGCCACAGCGATCGCCGTCCGCCCCCATCTCACCGGCCCATTGCCGGCCAAGCCTGCGGACTTGGCCGATATCGAAGCTCCGGTACTTTCATTGGAGCTTCCTCCTCTTCCATCGCCGCTTAGCCCGGTTCGGCAACCGGTCCGTCCTCGCGCTCCGGTTCAATTGGCGCCCGAAACTACTGAATCCCGCAAGCCATCCGCGCCTTTGCTGGAACCCGAACTCACGCCGCAGGAAGTCGCGTCGGCGCAACGGCAGATGAATGAGAGTATAGCGATTGTCCAGAAAAATCTGGACGCGGCCAAAGGCCGTTCTCTCAATCCGACGCAGGCCGATCTGACTTCCAAAGTGACCTCCTTCTTGCAGGAGTCTAAACAAGCCGTGCACGATGGCGATTGGACGCGTGCCAAAAATCTGGCCAAAAAAGCGCAGGTTCTCTCCGAGGAATTGGCTGCTTCTCTCTAAGGTGCCGTCGCGGTGCGCTAGAATACGAAAATGAAAACGTTTGACGCCGCCATCGCCGGCGGCGGGCTGATCGGCTGCGCAATTGCTCTCGAGCTATCCCGCGGCGGCTTGCAGGTTGCACTGTTCGACGCGCGCGACCCCGGCCACGAAGCTTCCTGGGCCAGCGCCGGCATCCTTTCCCCCGCTCCAGAAAATTCCGCCATGATCGCCATGGTTCCGCTCGGCCGCGCCAGCCTGGCCCGCTATCCCGATTTCATCGCGCTCGTGGAAGAGTTAAGCGGTATGCCCACTGGCTTTCGCGCCAGGGGCACTCTCGAAGCTCTGTTTTCCCGCCACGCCAGGGAAGAACTTAACACCATCATCGCCTTGCATCACGGTCTTGGCCTGAAAGCCGAAGCCATCTCTGCCGAAGAGGCTCGTGAACTGGAGCCGGCCGTCAGCGAAGAAGTCGAAGCGGCGGTTCTTCGCCCTGACGAAGCCTCGGTGGACAATCGCCTGCTTGCTGCCGCGTTGCTAGCAGCCGCCAAACGCAGCGGCGCGCAAATCTTTGCCGGATCGCCGGTACGGTCCATCTGGCGCCAAGGCAGCTGCTGCCGCGGCCTTATTCTCGCCGAGGATACTAAGATTGCGGCGCGCCACACGATCGTCGCCGCCGGATGTTTTTCCGCGCAAATCGCCGGAGCCGAGGAATTTGCCCCCGTCCACCCCGCCAAGGGCCAGATGGTTTCTCTCCGCTGCGAAGCCGCCAAAATCGAACGTGTCCTGTGGTCCGAGCGGATCTATCTCGTGCCCCGCAACGACGGCAGGGTCCTCGCTGGCGCCACCGTCGAACACGTCGGCTTCGACAAAACCGTCACCGCCTCCGGCATTCACGCCAACCTCAACGCCGCCCTTGAACTCGCTCCCGCTCTCGCCGCCGCACGCGTTGAAGAAACCTGGGCCGGCCTCCGCCCCGACACTCCCGATCATCTCCCAATCATTGGCCCAACCGACGTCGAAGGTCTCCTCATCGCAACGGGCCACTACCGCAGCGGCGTTCTGCTCACTCCCATCACCGCCAGACTCATCGCGGACTACATGGCTGCCATGGCCCCAACCCTCGATTGCGACCGCTTCAGCCCCTTGCGCTTCCGCGCCGCCGGCGCCCAGCACGCTAAGGCGTCCAATCCGCGCCTTTAGCTCGTCGCCGTCGCTGTGCGACAATGTTGCCTCAGGATTTCAGGGTCAGTTACCAACGGAAACGAGAATTTCATGGCCTCTCGACTTACCATCCCCGCCTCGGTCCCCGGCCGCTTCGGCCCGTATGGCGGCCGCTACGTGCCCGAAACCCTTATGGTTCCGCTGCTCGAACTCGAGCGCGCCTACGAACAAGCCAAGTCCGATCCCGCCTTCCAAAAACGCTTCGCCGATCTGCTCAAGAATTTTGCCGGCCGCCCGACGCCGCTCCAATTCGCCGAACGCCTCACCAATCATCTCGGTGGCCCGCGCATTTACCTCAAGCGCGAAGATCTCCTTCACACCGGCGCCCACAAGATCAATAACGCCATCGGCCAGGGCCTTCTTGCCGTACAAATGAAGAAACCTCGCGTCGTCGCTGAAACCGGAGCCGGCCAGCACGGCGTTGCTACCGCGACGGTCGCCGCGCATCTCGGTCTCGAGTGCACCGTCTACATGGGCACCGAAGACATGGCCCGGCAGGCCCTTAACGTCTCCCGCATGCGCATGCTCGGCGCCGAAGTCATCGGCGTCAGCTCCGGCAGCTGCACCCTCAAGGACGCCATCAACGAAGCCATGCGCGACTGGGTCACCACCGTCCGCACCACCCACTATCTGCTCGGCTCCGTCCTCGGCGCGCATCCGTATCCCACGATGGTCCGCGATTTCCACTCCTGCATCGGCCGCGAAGCCCACGCGCAAATCCTCGCCGCGGAAAATCGCCTGCCCACGCACCTTTTTGCCTGCGTAGGTGGCGGCTCCAACGCTATCGGCCTGTTCCAAGCATTTTTGCAGGATGAATCGGTCAAAATGGTGGGTATCGAAGCCGGCGGCCGCGGCAACGGACTTGGCGAGCACGCCGCGCGTCTTGCCGCGCATCAGGGCTTCACCGGAGCGCGCCCCGGCGTCCTCCAGGGCACCTACACCTACGTCCTGCAAACCGAAGACGGCCAGATCTCTACCACCCACTCCATCTCCGCAGGTCTCGACTATCCCGCCATCGGCCCCGAACACGCCTGGCTCGCCGACCAACGCCGCGCCGAATATGCCGCCGTCTCCGACGCCGCCGCACTAGAATCCGCGTGCCTGCTGGCCCGCACCGAAGGCATCATCCCGGCGCTAGAATCCGCCCACGCCGTGGCCGGCCTCATCGAACGCATTGCTTCTCTCCGCAGGGAGGACCTGGTCATCCTCAATCTCTCCGGTCGCGGCGACAAAGACATGGCCAGCTATTCCAAATTCCTCTCCGAACCTCAGTAGCGGCCACCACTGAGGCGGGCGTTCTCGGAAACGTACCTCAACTCGCCCGGGCGCCCCAGACTCTGCTCCGTATCGATATTTCGCCATCCACGCCGCCAAAGAGACATTTCAACGAGCCAACGTTAGTCAAATCACGGTTGGCGTGTCGCACATTTCAACTGGTTGATCAACGATCGCAGCATGCGCGTATATGATTGACGAATTTGTGGATACTGCTGCTTCTCGAACCAAGCGGTCGCCAAGATCGCCGCGTTCATGCACGTACGGTTGCTGGACATTTCAGATGTCCGCCAATGCAAAGCTCACACGCGTCAACCCCTCTTGCACCTCTGCCGTATCGTTGCAGATTCCGACGCGAACTCTCTCGGGCATGCCAAAGAAGCTGCCCGGCACTGAGGAGGTCTCGTACTTTTCCCGCAGATGTTTGCAAAATTCGTCGCCATCTCCACGCGGGACGCGCGGAAAGATGATCGTTCCGCCTGGCGGGCGCACCACATCCAGCTCGGGATGCTCGGCCAAGAAGCCATTCAGCAATTTCCAGTTCGCCTCCAACAAACCCTTGGCCCGCGCCCGAATCGTCTCCAAATGATGAAGCGCAGCTACGCTCAACAATTCCGTAATGTGTGCCGGAATATTCCCAAACAGATCGTTCTGGTGCCACATCCGCTCCGCCAACTCCGGCTCCGCCAGAATCCAACCACACCGCAATCCCGACAGGCCGTAAGCCTTGGTCAAACTGCTGGTCACCATAAAATGTGAGCCCAGATGAAATGCCGGCCGCAGCGGCCGGTCAAACAGCAATTCCAGGTACACCTCATCCACCAACACGCGCGCGCCAACGCCACGCGCCACTTCGCCAATTGCCCGCAAAGCGTCATCGTCCAAAAAAGCGCCGCTGGGGTTGTGCAGATTCGTCAGGACTATGAGCCGCGTCTTGTCGGAAACAATCTTTTTAAGCTCATCTACCTCAATCTGAAATTGGTTCTCCGGCCGCCGCGGAATCCGTTTCACCACCGCTCCTAGATAGTGCCCGACTTCGACCATCGGGTCGTAAGCGGGATCCTCGATCACCACTTCGTCGCCTGGCTCCAGCACTGCCGACATCGCCAGATAATTGGCCATGGAAGTTCCAATCGCGCCGACAACATTCTCCGTGGCAACTCCATACCGTTGCGCCAACCGTTTTACCAGCGGCTTATACCCGTAGTTCCCCGGCGCCGAAAGCTCAAGTTCCTCGAGCCGAACCGGCAACTCGCTCAGCGGCAAACCCTTCACTCCGCTAGCCGCCAAATTGAATTTCGCCGCCGCGCACCGCTTCGCCCACTCGATATACGCCGTCCGCGCTTGCGTCCTCCGATAACTCATCTGCCCCTCTGGCAGCGGCCGCCTTCTTGGGCGGGCGCTTTTTTCTTTCTTCGTAACGCTCAGTGTCTCTGTGACCTGGTGGCAAATCCGCTCGCTCTCCTCCCGCTCCAATAAAAATACAGCGGCACTCCTGCCAACAAAATCCCCAACACCAGCGCGGCATTCGCCCGGTACCGATAAAACGAATTCGCCACCACCACCCAATAGGCCGCCACAAAAATCAGCGTAGTCCAAGGATGCCCCGGCGCCCGAAACGCTGCTTCGATACCGGCCGCCGCGGCCCTCCCCCGCAGAACGAACAGCGCCAGCGCGCTCAATCCAAAGAACAACCCGTCCATCGATTCCACGTACACCAAAATCGCGTCGTAATTTCCGGCCAGCACCACTGCCATGGTCAGCAAGCTCGCCACCAGAATCGCCACCACCGGCACTTGCGTCCGCGCATGCACCCGCGCCACTCCCGCGGGAAACACTCCATCAGCCGCCATCGCAAAAAACACCCGCGGATAGGTCAGCACCGACTGGCTCAAAAATCCCAGCGTTGAAATCGCAATCCCCACAGCCATGAACGCCGAGCCTTTGCTCCCCAGCACTCGTTGCATCACGTCCGACGCCGGTGTCGAAGTCCCCGCCAAGCCCGCCGGCCCCAGCACCGCTAGGCACGCAAACGTCACGCCCACATACAGAGCCACCACACCCAAGACTCCCAGCACCAGTGCACGCGGCAGATTCTTCCGCGGCTCGCGCATCTCGGCAGCCAGAAAATTCGCGGTCTGCCACCCGCCATACGCAAAAAACACCGGAATCATCGCCGAGCCAAACGCCACTCCGAGATCCGCCGATACCGGCCGGTCAAGAAGTGGCCGCCAAAGCAGCGCGGTCGCCGCCGAATTCCGGAAATACCAGCCAATTCCGCCCACCAGCAAAACCAGAATTCCCGCCGCCCGCAAGATCATCAGCGCGGACTGCACATTGCTCCCGAATCGCACGCCCAAACAGTTGATGATCGCCAGTATCAGAATCGTTCCCGCCGCCAGTGCTCGCTCTGAAATCGGCACCGGCAAGAGCACCAAAAAGTATTTTGCGAAGACCAGCGACACCGCTGCGGTTCCGCCCGCATTGATCACCAGCAGCGAAAACCAGCCGTACATAAATCCCAAAATGGGATGAAATCCGTCATGCAGATAGGCATACGACCCGCCCGCTTTCGGCAGCAGCGCGCCGAGCTCGGCGTAAATCATCGCGCCCATCAGCGCCAGCGCTCCGCCCACCAACCAAGCACACAAGATCAGCACCGGCGAGTGCACCTGCCGCGCCACCACCGCTGGGTTCACAAAAATACCCGACCCGATGACGCCTCCCATGACGATCATCGTAGAGTCAAACAATCCTAACTTGGCCGCCAACTGCGGCTTGCCAGTCTGCTGCTCTTGCGCTGTGGTATGGGACAAGATGCTCCTCGGAACCGCGGCGGAAATTCTAGCAGCAGCGCAGCCAATTGGTTCAAAAACCCTGGCCAGGACAAAGAGGGACTGGAAGGCCGGCTCTCGCCATTCAAATTTACCGAAACATGACAGTACTTATATGATGCCGTCCTCGCTCTGGCCAGCTCGCCCCTTTGAACCTACCTGGCGGCGCAATACCGCTGCCTCGGCCATTTGAAATGTCCGCGCAATGCTTTCGATGCCAGCCCTTCGAGAAACCAACTAAGTCCTTTGCTTGCCACACTTACGAGAAAACAAAGGTGGTAAGCTGCCAGTCCTTTCCTTGCTGCACCTATAAAAAAGCCAGGGGTACGCTTACCCACGGCCAACACCTTCGCACTTTCCGTCTTGCACGCGCTTCCCGAATTCACAACCCTGCTTCCCGCTCTGCCGTGCCCGGTACCGTGTCCTTTCCCGAGGGTGTTATTCTATTTCATTCCCCAATGACCCTGACTGACGCCATGTCCACCCGCATCTCCCGCCGCTTTGCCGCACTTCGCGCGTCTGGCGAAATGGGCCTCGTCGCCTACATCACCGCCGGCGACCCGACCCTCGAGGCGACGCTCGAATTTATGCATACGCTTGCAGCCGCTGGGGCCGATGTGATCGAGTTGGGTGTCCCTTTCAGTGACCCGCTCGCTGATGGTCCTACGATCCAGCGCGCCTCTGAACGCGCTCTCAAATCCGGCACCACCCTGGCCGCTGTAATCGATCTGGTGCACAAGTTCCGCACGTCGAAGCTTTCCCCTGGAGACGCCGATCTTAGCCGCGTGCTTGACGTTCCGATTGTCCTGTTCAGCTACTACAATCCCATTCTTCAAATGGGCCTGGAACAATTCGCCACAGCCGCCTCCGCCGCCGGAGCCGACGGCGTTCTCGCCACCGATCTCACACTCGAAGAATCCGATGAGTATCGCCGAACGATACGTTCCCATCATCTTGAAACGATTTTTCTCGCAGCGCCCACTTCCAGTGACGAGCGATTGAAAAAAATCTCCGCCGCTTCCTCCGGCTTTCTTTATCTGATTTCGCGAACCGGGGTCACGGGAGCGAAAGAAGCCCTGCCGGACGATCTGCCTGCGCTCCTGCGCCGCGCGCGCAGCTTCACGGAGCTGCCCATTGCTGTCGGCTTCGGCATTTCGCTGCCGGGCCACGTCGCCATGCTGGGCGGTCTGGCCGACGCTGCGGTCGTCGGTTCCCACCTGGTCGCGGGTATCGAAGAAGGTCTTGCCAATGGCCAAACCCGAGAGACGTTGCGAAAGACACTAGCGTTACGGTTGAGTAGTCTAAAGAATGCTGCCCGTACCGGCCTGTCCCGCCGTACCGAGGTTGCACCATGAGCCTCCTGCGCTGGCGAAGCGGCACCCGCTGGTCGGCTCGAGCGGAATCTCGGCGTTGTTTTCCGGGATCGAGTCGAGGGAGCTCTCTAAAATTTGCCCACGAGGCGTCAAAATGACCAACCTCGCTGAACTCCGCCGCCGCATCGACGAGCTCGACCGCCAGTTGGTCAAGCTTCTCAACGAGCGTTCTGCGTGCGCGTTGGAGATCGGCAAGCTCAAACAAGAGCAGCACCTGCCGCTGTACCAACCGGATCGCGAAAAGGAAGTCTTGCAGAACGCCGAACGTAACAACCGAGGGCCGCTTAGCAACGCTGCCATCCGCCGCCTCTTCGAGCGCATCATCGACGAAGCACGTTCCGCCGAACGCCTTGCCATGCACCCGGACGGCGAAGGCGAAAAGGACTCCTGAGTATGCGGATTCCGCACCAACTCGATTTCCTAGCGCCGGCATCTTTCCGGCTTCCCGTTGGAGTAGGCTCTCGCCCGGCGGATTTATTTAAGCTTTCACGTATTGGCTGGACCGGACTACACGGAGCACCGCACAGGAAAGGTTAGAAACAAATCGATGGTCATCGTAATGCAGGAGGGCGTATCGGACGCCCAGATACAGAATGTGATCGATAAGTTGATCGCGCACGGTTTTGACGTGCATCGCTCCACGGGGGCCTCGCATACCGTGCTTGGCGCAGTCGGTGTGCACCGCGATTTCGATCATCGCGATTTTGAGCTGCTCGAAGGTGTGCGCGAAGTCATGCGCATTACGCAGCCGTTCAAACTGGCCAGCAGGCAGTTCAAGCCGGAAGGAACAGTGATTGACTTAGGCCGCGGCGTAAAAATCGGCGGCCCGGATGTCGTCGTCGCTGCCGGGCCGTGTTCTGTGGAGTCGCGAGAACAGATGTTTGCGATTTCCGAAGCCGTCTCCAAGGCCGGCGCAAAAATCCTGCGTGCCGGCGCCTTCAAGCCGCGCACCTCGCCATACGCCTTTCAAGGAATGGGCGAACCAGGCCTGAAACTGATGCGTGAAGCCGCAGAAAAATTTGGTCTCTTCACGGTCAGCGAGGTCATGGACCCCTCTCAGGTAGACATGATGGGGCAGTATGTGGACATCTACCAGGTCGGCGCGCGCAACATGCAGAACTATCACTTGCTCCGCGCGCTGGGTGAAGTCCGCAAACCGGTGCTCCTCAAGCGCGGGATGTCCGCCACCATGGAAGAATTGTTACTCAGCGCCGAATACATCCTCTCCGGCGGCAACTACAATGTGATTCTCTGCGAACGCGGCATCCGCACGTTTGAAACCTACACTCGCAACACCTTTGATCTTGCCGCTATTCCGGTGATTCAAAAGCTTTCGCACTTGCCGATGTGGGCCGATCCCTCGCATGGGACTGGACGACGCGACAAAGTTCCGCCTATGGCGCGCGCTGCTGTTGCTGCCGGCGCTGACGGCCTGCTCATCGAGGTCCACAACGATCCCGAGCACGCCCTTTCCGATGGCGCGCAATCCCTCGAACCCGCCACTTTCACTCAATTAATGGCCGAGCTGCGCATCATCGCTCCCGCTATCGGTCGTAGGATGGCGTAGAACGTTTCCATGTCTCCGCACCTTATTCAGCGCGTCACGATTCTTGGCACTGGCCTCATCGGCGGCTCGTTTGCGCTCGCTCTGAAAAAATACACCACCGATATTTTCATTCGCGGCTGGGATCGCGCCTCCGTCGTCAACCAAGCACACGGCCGCCGCATCATTGATCAGGCTTCTGCTGGTTCGCTCAAGGAAGCCTTGGACGGAGCCGATCTGATTTACGTCGCTCTGCCGATCGGCACGACGCTGGACCTGCTTCCCGATATCGCACGCTTGGCTTCACCCGCCGCGCTCATCACCGACGCATGCAGCACCAAGCTGCGCATCACCCAGGATGCCGCGGCGCTTTTTCCCGGCGGCAACGGCGCGCTGTTTCTCGGCGGCCACCCGATGGCCGGCAAGGAACTTTCCGGAATCGCCGCCGCAGACCAAGAACTGTTTCACGACCATCCCTACGCGCTGATCACCGAGCCTTCTTCTGATGCTGCCCTGGTCGCCAGCGCCGCCGAAGTAGCCGCCGTCGCGGATGCCGTGTCGGCCAAGCCTTCCATGGCTGTCCCGCCAAGAGTCCCAGCCGTGGCGTCGCCGACGCCTGCAAGAGGACCGGGGCCGGAATCTGATGTGCGTGTCGCCGCGTTTGTGAAGATTCTGGAGAAAATCGGCGCGCGGCCAATGTGGATTGGCGCGCAACAACACGATTACGCGGTTGGCCTCGCGTCGCATCTGCCGCAGCTGGCCGCGGTGGCGCTGGCTTCATTTCTCTACGACCGACTCGACGAAAACGGCTTGCCCATCACGCTGGCTGGCCCAGGCTTGCGCGATTCGCTGCGCCTCGCGGGCAGCTCTTACACACTCTGGCGTGACATCGTTCTCACCAACCGCGAAATTCTTTCCGCGTCGCTCGATCTCTTCGCGCGCCGCATCGACGAACTGCGTGAACGCCTGGCTTCGCGCGATCTCGAAGCCGACTTCGACGCCGCCAACGAACTCTACAGACTGCTCAAGGGCATCTGAAGCCCCTCGGTCGCTCGAACATTTACGCAACCGGGGGAAAATGAGTCTTCATCTTGCGGGTTTCTGTTTTTCTTTGGCGGCTTTGTATTCGGCGAGAGTTTTCTGGATGAAATCGTCCTTGGGCGCAAGCTGAGCCGCAAGCTGCTCATTCTCGAGCGCCAGATCGATCTTGCCCAACTCGAAGTAGGCGTGAGCGAGCGTATCGAGTGATGCGCCATCCTCTCTGTTGCTGAGCTCGACCGCCTTGGTCGCCAGTTCGAGAGCTCTCTTGGCGTTGTGCAGCTTGGGATCTGTCGTGGTGACGTAGAGCCAAGCCAGATTGTTGTAGGCAACGTGATATTTTGCGTCCCGGGCTATGGACCGCAGGAAGTACGCCTGCGCTTTCCTTTCGTCTTTTGTGGTTCCGCGGCCGTATTGGTACAAGGTGCCGAGTTCCACCATGGCTTGCGGGAATCCGGCGTCAGCGGATTTCTGGAGAAATTCAACGGCCTTTGCCTCGTCCCTCGGCACACCGCGGCCGGAGAGATATGACAGCGCGGCAACATATTGGTAATAGCCGGAGTTCACCGACCTGGCCTGCGAAGGAGTCTTGCGGCCGAGTTTCATCTGCGCATCTTCGGAACCAAAGTCGGCGGCTTTATTGAGCCAGATTGCCCCCGCAGCGGGGTCCTTCGGACCGCCCCAACCCCACTCGGCCAGCATGGCGAGACGGTAAGCTGCGTCCGGTTGTTTCTGATCTGCGGCTTTGGCGTACCACTGGCGCGCGGTTTCATAGTTCCGCGCGACGCCGACACCTAGGTCATATCTAGTCGCCAGGTTGTATTCTGCTTCGGGAAGGTTTTTCTCCGCGGCCTTTAGAAACAGCTGCAGCGCCTTTGCCTCTTTTCCCGGAATGAGCGCGAATAAGGCGTAGGAAACACCTAGATCATTCTGTGCGCGCGCGTCGCCTTGGTCGGCTGCGCGGGCAAACCATTTGCTCGCTTGAAAGAGGTCTTTGGGTAACATGTTTCCATCGCGGAAAACTTCTCCGAGGGCGATCTGCGCCTGGATATTATTTTTCTCAGCGGCGAGATTCAGGAATTGCAAACTCTCGACGGGATTCTTCCATCCCGGACAGGAATGAACCTGGGCTTTGCCGAATTTTGTTTGCGCGTCCGCGTCGCCATTCAGCGCGGCGTTTTCGATTTCCTTTTTTGTGCCTTGCCCCGGGCAGTCAAAAGAGGAAGTGCTCCACGCCAGGGTGGGCGACCAGGTTTGCTGCGGAGATTGGGCCAGCGAGCCGGCCGAAGCCACCAAGGAGACCAGAATCAACGTGGGCAATCTGCGCATGGCGCCTCCGACTTGCCGACCAGGGTGATCGTCGCTCGGAACGGGATTATACAGAACTTACATACTTGGCAGGGAATCACTCAACTTGCGGCGCGAATTGGGAGATAATCGCCAAGATGACCAGCACCGGTTCGGTTTCACGGCGAAAATTTTTGCAGGAGGCATCGCTGTCCGCTGTGGCCGCAGCCAGCCCGCGGATGGCGTTACAAGCGTTCAGTGGAGCCGCCGCGGCCACGCCGTTGCGGGAGTTTGGCTATGGCGATGTGACGATTAGCAGCGAGCTGCATGAGCGGCAACTACGCGAATCGCAAGCGGTGCTGATGGAACTGAGCGAAGACAGCATTTTGAAACCGCTGCGGCAAATGGCGGGTCAGCCTGCACCGGGAGCCGAACTGGGCGGGTGGTATCTCTATAATCCGGATTATGATTTCCGCAAAGACGACGCGGGATTTGCTCCCGCCGCGACATTCGGGCAATGGGTTTCCGCGTTGGCGCGAGGATACGCGATCACCGGGGCCCCGGCTATGCGTGAAAAAGTTCTCCGGCTGAATCGTCTGTACGCCCGGACGATCGCAGGGGAGTTTTACGAGAAGAACCGATTCCCGGCATATTGCTACGACAAAATTGTTTGTGGTCTGATCGATTCCCATCGGCACGCCGGCGACCAGGACGCCTTTGCCATTCTGAACCGCACGACGGACGTAGCCTCGCGGCACCTGCCGGGAAAAGCGATCGAGCACGACGTGGTGTGGCGACCAGGAAAGGACGAATCGTGGACCTGGGACGAATCCTACACAATTTCTGAGAATTTGTTTCTGGCGTACCAGCGGGGAGCGGGCGAGCGGTACAAAACGCTGGGCGCGCAGTATCTCGACGATAGCTATTACGATCCGCTGGCCGAAGGGCGCAGCAATCTCGAGGGTCGCCACGCCTATAGCCACGTTAATTCGCTGTGTTCGGCGATGCAGGCATACTTGACGCTTGGAAGTGAAAGGCATTTTCGCGCCGCGAAGAACGGATTCGATTTTGTCACAGCGCAGAGCTTTTCGACCGGCGGCTGGGGGCCGGATGAAACGTTGCGGGCTCCTACGAGCGACGCCGTTGCCGCCAGCCTGAGCAAAACGCACAACAGTTTTGAGACGCCGTGTGGAGCCTATGCGCATTTCAAGCTGACCCGCTACCTGCTGCGCGTGACGCGGGATGCGCGCTATGGCGACAGCATGGAAGGTGTGATGTACAACACCATTCTGGGTGCCAAGCCGTTGATGGCGGACGGCCGGACGTTTTACTACGCAGACTGCAATTTCGACGGGCACAAGGTATATTCCAACCACCGCTGGCCGTGCTGCTCGGGGACTTTCCCGCAAATTGCCGCTGACTATCGTATCAGCGCGTATTTTCGCGAAACAAACGGCATTTATGTGAACTTGTACCTCCCGTCGTCGGTGCGGTGGGTGCAGGATTCGGCAAAAATTGAGTTGCGGCAAACCGGCAATTATCCGGACCAGCCGCACGTGCAGATGGATTTCACGCTTTCGCAACCGGCAGAATTCGCGCTGAAGTTGCGGATTCCGGCATGGGCGGAAGGAGCTTCCCTCTCGGTCAATGGAAAGCGCGTGGCTGGCGCGGTGCTGCCGGGAGCTTTTGCGGCGGTAAGCCGCCAATGGAAGACCGGCGATCGGGTGGATTTGGAGTTGCCGCTGCGGATACGTTTAGAGGAACTGGACGCCAAACATCCCAGCCTGGTCTCGACGCTCTGCGGGCCGCAGGTGCTGTTTGCGGTTGCTGATGTGACGCCAGATGTGACCCGGCAGCAGCTTTTGTCGGCAAAGAAAGCGGGGCCATCGCGCTGGCAGGCGGACCTGCCATCCGGCCCCATGAGGCTTCGGCCATTCACCGCAATTGACGAAGAACGCTACGCGACGTATTTGCGTATCGGATAGTATGGCGGCATTGATCGTGGCTTGAAGGATTTTGCTTGCATCCGGGGGCGGTTGGTATGGACAAGCGGATTGTGTCGGCAGACGCGGCGATTGCGGGCCTGAAGGATGGCATGACCATTCTGATGGGCGGGTTTGGGCTGTGCGGGATTCCGGAAAATCTGATTGCGGCGGTACAGCGCAAGGGAACCAAGAATCTCACCATCGTCTCGAACAACGCCGGCGTGGACGGGTTTGGAATCGGCGTGCTGCTGGAAAAGCGGCAAGTGCGGAAGATGGTTTCGACTTACGTGGGCGAAAATAAATTGTTCGAGCAGCTGGTGACCAGCGGGGAACTGCAGCTGGAGTTGAATCCGCAGGGGACGTTTGCGGAGCGAATTCGCGCGGGCGGAGCGGGCATTCCGGCGTTTTATACACCCACAGGCTACGGGACACTGGTGGCGGAAGGGAAAGAGACACGGGAATTTGACGGGCGGCAGTATGTGATGGAGCGGGGAATTCGCGGTGAGTTTGCGTTTATCAAAGCGTGGAAAGGCGACCGCTGGGGCAATTTGATTTACCGAAAGACAGCGCGGAATTTTAATCCCATGATGGCGACTGCGGCGGACTATGTGGTTGCGGAAGTGGAAGAACTGGTGGAGCCGGGGTCGATTGATCCGGACCATGTGCACACGCCGGGCCTGTATGTGAACGCCATCTTCCAGGGGCCAAAATACGACAAGCGAATTGAGCGGCGGACAACCCGCAAGGCGTGATGCCTTGGAGCGCAGGATGAACGCACGAATCTTCCCAAACGGCCTGGAGCGCGAATCGGAACGAGCCCGATTCCCGAAGGGAAGAATCCCCTGGTTATTTGCCTTTGCGGGCTGCCTATATTGCGCGATGGCCTGTGGGGCGTTGCTTAGGGCCATTCCAATTCTTGCCGTTCTGTTGCAAGGTCTTGGTGTCCAACCACCATTGCTCGCACGGGTTCTCATAGCCAGCTCCTGGTGGATTCTTCCCATGTTTTTTCTAGGGTCGTCTGTGCTGACCATGGCAAAACAATTTGCCAATTTCAAAGGGCGTCCGCGGGGTTTGGTGAATCTTTTTTTGGTTTTGTCGCCGTGGTTCTACCCTGGTTCGATCTCATTCGAAAACTTCAGATGATGAAATGACCACCGAAGAGCAAAAACGCGAACGGATCGTGAGGCGGATCGCGCGGGAGCTGCGTGACGGCTTCTATGTGAATCTTGGCATCGGGATACCGACGCTCGTGGCGAACCAGGTGCCGCCGGGGATGGAAGTGATTCTGCAGTCGGAAAACGGCATGCTCGGCGTGGGGCCGTATCCGCTCGAATCGGAAGTCGATCCCGACTTGATCAATGCCGGAAAAGAAACGATTAGCGAAATCCCTGGTTGCTGCTACTTTTCGTCGGCGGATTCGTTCGCCATGATTCGCGGCGGGCACATCGATTTGACGGTGCTAGGCGCGCTGCAAGTGGATGAAAAGGGAACGCTGGCAAACTGGGCGGTGCCGGGGAAGATGCTGAAGGGCATGGGCGGCGCCATGGACCTGGTGGCTGGGGCGAAGCGAGTCTATGTGGCGATGGAGCATGCCACGAAGGACGGCAAACCCAAGATTTTAAAGCAGTGCACGCTGCCGCTGACCGGAGTGGAAGTGGTGGATTACATTGTGACCGAGCTTGCCGTGATTGAAGTTACGCCCGAGGGGCTGGTGCTCCGGGAGCTAGCGCCCGATGCGACATTGGAGCAAGTGCAGGCTTTGACCGAGCCGAAATTAATCCTGCCGGCGGGCGGACCGGGCCTGATGTCGAGCTGACGGTCGGTGGATCCTGCGAGTGGTGAGGAATTTCTCTTGACCGAGAGCGCACCGCATCGGAATCAGGAACTGAGTCGGCGGGCGATGGCGAAAGAATAGTGGAAGCCGGAGATGGTGGTAAGAATCGCGACGAGGTAAATGAGCACGCTATTCAGCCATGCCAGCGGATCATTCGGGTACGCGGCATGAAGGACCACGGTGAACACCAGAACAATCTGGAAAAACGTGGTGGCCTTGCCAAGCTGGCTCGGCGGAAACGGCCGGTAGCCGGAAATTAGAATGATCACCGCGGCGACGGTGAGCATCATGATGTCCCGGCTCAACACCATGATTGTGAGCCACCAGGCAATCTGCTTTTCCATGGCGAGAATGACGAAGGACGACGAGAGCAAGAGCTTATCGGCGATAGGATCGAGATAGGCGCCGACGGCGGACTTCTGATTGAGTTTGCGGGCCAACAGGCCATCGATGCCGTCGGAACAGCCGGCAAGAACGAGCATCAGCAACGCGTAGCGGTAGTGTTCATAGACGATGAGGATCAAGAAAAAGGGCAGGATGCCAAGCCTAAGGAGAGTGATTTGGTTAGGGACCGTCCAGAAGCGACCCTTCATGGTTTGCTCGAGAAATGCCTTTAAAAAATGATAACGCACTTGAACATGGTTGTCGCATAAACGCCAAGCGGCAAATGCCGGCCTATAGGGCCCGGCACCCCTTCGAGCCTGCGCTGTTAGGCGAAAAGGGCAAGGTACTCGGCGAGTGAGCGGCCGACTTTGCGGGCGAAAACCTCGGAAAGCGACGGAATGGTGCCAGATGGTTCGTCAAGGGCGATGCGCTCGACGCGGGTCATGGGGAAAAACAGTGTCGGAAGGCCGGTGCGTTCGCCTTCGGCGCCGTTGATCTGGTTGACGAAATGATCGAAGGAATTCAGATCGATGCCGCGCAGAGTAATGCCTGCAGTGTTGATGGCCAGCAGTTCTCCCCAGAGTTTTTCCTTGGGGGAGTGCAGACTGACTACGACGATGGAGTGTGGTTCCATGGGCTCGATTACAGCGTAACTGAAAACATGCGAACCGTTAGGCTCGCGAAGTTCGTGATGCGCGAAGAGTGACGGTCTAGAGTCCCCGTGGATGCGAGCGAGGCAGCTCTCAGCCGGTAATCGGCTTGGAAAAGTGAAGAATCATCAAGACAAAGCCCGCCAGGACCACGGCGAGGGCGGACCAACCAAGGGAGTAAGCAATGTTGCGTTCGCGGACGTTCATCGGCTCGCGATCGGCGAGGACGCGGCCCAGCAAGAAGCCGGCAGCGAGGCCGCCGAAGTGCGCCCAGTTATCGGTGCGCAGTCCGGTGACGAAGAGGCCGATGGCGAAGATAGAAACGACCGAAGAGATCAGCCGGCCGCGCAGCGCGTTCATGTACGCGCCGCCGCGTCGCGAAGTGATGGCAATGAGCAAACCGATCAAGCCGAGGATGGCACCGCTGGCTCCCACCGAAGGAGCGGCGCTGAATTTGGCGCTCATCACCGAGCCGCAGAAGCCGCAAACGGTGTAACAGAAAAAGTAGCGCGCCGAACCATAAACCTGCTCGACCGCAGGGCCGATATTCATGAGCGCCATCATGTTGAAGCCGATGTGGATGAGCCCGCCGTGCAGATACATGGCCGTGAGCATGCGGTACCAGTTGAAATCGTCGTAGCGGAAGGGAATGCCCATACCGAGGCGGTAAAGTGCTTCGCCATTGAAGCCGAAGAGCACGCTCAGTCCCTGCTGGCCGTGGGCCATAGAGACCATCCAGGTGACGCCGAACATCAGAATGTTGGCGATTAACAAAGCCGTGGTGGCGGGCGCATCGCCGCCAAAATATCCCGCAAGACTTTTGCTGACGGCGGTGATCGAGAAATGAAGGTTGGTGCCGCATTCGTGGCAGCGTGTAGCATTGATACCGACCAGGGAGCCGCAAGCGGGGCATAGCTTGGGGCGCGGCTGATTGTTTTCGCCGCGGCCGAAAAAGCCGCGGGTAGCATTTTTCCAGCGGTCGATGCGCCGCTGCCATTGATAGGAAACTGCCAAAGCGCCTCCTTGCGAGCTGTTTTGCGCGTTCCTATAATACCGGAATTGCATCGATCGCCTCGGAACGCACCAGAAAGCAGGAAGAACGTGGACAAATTTGAAGAGGTGGGACGCAAGCTGGATGAAGAACTCGGCCGGCTGCGGCGATTCGTGGAGGAAGACTTGGCGCCAAAAACGGAAGAGCGAACGGCGCAGTTCTTGCGCGAAGTATCGGAGAAACTGACGGAAGCGGCAGGATGGCTGGATGCGCGGCGGTCGGCGCGGGAAGATGGCAAGAGCAAAGAGACTTCGGCGTAGACCAGGTTTAATGTGAACCTAGCGCCCGCGGCGAAAAAACGACTCGCGATTTTGCTTCTCTGTTGTGCGGTGTCTATGGCGGCGGCTGGCTGTGCAGGGCGGCATCCAGTCACGGCCAGCACGCCGCCGCCCGTCGTAGCGCCGGCGCCGGATGAAACCGCGCAGCCGACCGAAACGGCGCCGCGGAAAACCGCGGGCAGCTTGCCGCGGCGCGATACCCCCGAACGAACCCTGAGCGGTAGCTACACCGAAGAAGGCAACGCGTCCTGGTATGGAGCACCGTTTCACGGGCGGCGCGCTTCGAACGGCGAAATCTACGACATGAACAAGCTGACGGCAGCGCACCGCACGATGGCGTTCAATACCATGGTGCGGGTGACCAATCTGACGAACGGGAAGAGTGTCATGGTGCGGATCACCGACCGCGGACCGTTTGTGGAGAACCGGATCATAGACCTTTCGCGCGCAGCGGCGCAGGAGATCGAGTCCATCGGGCCAGGCGTAGTGCCAGTGCGGCTGGAAGTGGTTTCCGGCAATGATCCGTTCGGCGGGTATTTTACGGTGCAGGTGGGAGCCTTCAAGGAGCGCGGGAACGCAGAGCGATTGCGCGACCGGCTGGATGCGCTGTATCCGCCGGCGACGATCGAGCAGGTGGCTCTCGATGACGGAATGTTCTATCGGGTCAGGGTAGGCAGAGTTTCGGGTGAGCAGGCCGCGCAAAGGTTCGCCGATGATTTGAAGGCGAAAGAGGGATTCCATGCCATGGTGATCCGGCTGGACGACGAAGCGGGAGGAGCGAATTGATGAGCGCCGATTGTTTGTTCTGCAAGATTGCCGCAAAACAGATTCCCGCGAAGCTGGTGCATGAGGATGCGGAGGTGTTCGCGTTCGAAGACATCCATCCGCAGGCGCCCACGCACGTGCTGGTGTGTCCGAAAAAACATTTCGCATCGCTCGAACATGCAACGCCGGAAGAAGAGGCGGCGTTGGGAAAGGTGGCGCTGGTCGCGGCGAAAATCGCGAAGGAGCGCAAGCTCGGCAGCTACCGGACGGTAATCAATACAGGAAGCGGCGCGGGACAGACCGTGTTTCACCTGCACTTGCATTTGCTGGGCGGAAGAACGTTTGGCTGGCCGCCGGGGTAAACGAATGGGCTTGGAACCGAGTCCGCTTTACAAGCAAGATGAAAAGGGGCGAAACCAACTGGCTTCGCCCCTCTTGCTTTTGGGAATTACGATGGCTCCGGTTGTTCTTACTGCGGCGTTAGGACGAAGTCGTCGAACGCGAACGTGTACCCGGTGCTGCTGACGTTCTTGCCTGAGATTACGAATTTGAATGAGTAGTTGCCGGCTGCGCTGAAGTTGAAGTTGCCGAAATCGATCCGCGTATACGCCGGTGAGGCCGAATATTGCCCGAGCAACGGACCCACGTTTGCGCCGTTTATCGAAAACTGTGCATAACCCCGATTGCTCGCTCTTTGGGTGGTGTAGGACACATCATAAATCCCCGGTTGCGCTACCGCGACGGTAAAGGTGATGGAATCTCCGACGGCGGTGGAGTTCAACAGAATGCCCGTCCCGTCGGGAAAGCCGGAGTAGCTTAGCGTGGTGATGGCTGGGCCGGAGGTGACCGCGGGCAAGCTCGAAGCCGAATAAGTCACCGGCGCCTTCGGTGGGCCGGAGCTGTAGGTCCAGGTGATGATGTCCTGAACGGCGGTGACGCCTCCCGCGCCTCCGGTAAAGCCCGCGTAAGCGGTGCTGGAATTGATGGTCGTGGGGAGGTTGATAGCCCAGCTGTTGGTGAAAGAGATGCCGGTGACGGTGTCGGAAATGGTGAGCACCAAGGTGGTGCCGTCATAAGTGACGTGAGCACGCATGATGTTGCCCACGTGCAAGTTGACGCCGGAAGCGGTGAGGTCAACGGCCGGAGTTGTGGGAGAAGCGCCGTTGCTATAGAGGCCGGTGGAATTCACGCCTTCGCCGGAATTGTCGTACAAGTCGAACTTGATGGCGATGCTGTTGCCGATGCCACCGCCGGTTTGTCCGGCCAAGCCGGGGCCGTAGCCAAGACCGCCGCCAAGAGGACCGAGTGCGGCCGGCGAGACGTTTTGTAGGACGAAAGCCATGCCGTCGCCGGTGGGATTACTGCCCGGGGATTGCTGGAAAGTGAAGTCGGTGGTAAAGGACTGCACGTTGACCGGCGTGCTCCAGAAGACCGAGCGAGCTTGGTATCCTCCGCCATCGGTAACACGCAGCCTAGTGCCGCTCAAGACTGCGCCGCCGTTGAACTGAAAGCCGGAAGGCGACGAGAAGCCGCTGCCGAAGCTGATGGCCGACGGCGTACCGATGGTGTAGGTGGCCGAGGCCACTGCGCTGTTGTTGAAGCTGGGTGCGGTGGCCATGGCCTTTATGGTTGTCGTCACGGAGACGGCGATCGGCGCGCTGTATTTAGTGGAAGACTTGGTCGGGGTCGAACCATCGGTCGTGTAGTAAATGGTGGCGTTGGCGGTAGCGTCGCTGATGGTGACGGATTGCGCGGAAGCATATGTTCCCGCCGCGGGACTGAAGGTCGGCGTGGCGGCAGTGCCGGTTTGAATGACGTAGGCGGCGCTGGCGACGGCGCTGTTGTTGAAGCCGCTCGCAGCAGCCATGGCCTTGATGGTTTGGCTCGTCGCAACCGAAATGGCTGCAGTGTACCGGGTAGAAGCGGTGGTCGGTGTGGAACCGTCGGTCGTGTAGTAGATGCTTGCGCCCGCCGTTGCGTCGCTGATGGTTACCGACTGCGTTGTGGTATATGTCCCCGCCGCGGGACTGAAAGATGGCGTGGCGGCGGTCGGAATGTTGATGGTGTAGGCCGCACTGGCTACGGCACTCGTAGAAAAGCCCGCGGCCGTGGCAATCGCTTTCAGAGTGCTCGTCGAGCCCACGCTGACAGGTGCAGTGTATTTGGTGGACGCGGTGGTCGGAGTCGAGCCGTCGGTGGTGTAGTAAATGCTTGCGCCCGCCGTCGAGTCGCTGATGGTGACCGACTGCGCGGAACTGTACGTGCCGGCGGCAGGGCTAAACGTTGGAGTCGCTGCGGGCAGCTGAATCGTATACGTAGCGGAAGCAACCGCGCTGTTGTTGTACCCGGAAGCGGCGGCGATGGCTTTAAGGGTAGTGTTGGCGGCGACCGAAATGGCCGCCGTGTATTTCGTCGAGGAAGTCGTCGGCGTCGAACCATCGGTCGTGTAGTAAATAGAAGCGCCGGAAGTGGAGTCGCTCAGCGTTACGGTTTGCGCCGACGCATAGGTGCCCCCAGCGGGGTTGAACGCCGGCGTTGCGGCGGTAGGTGTCGAACCGCCCGAAGAATACGTCCAGCTTAGGATTTCCTGGATCGAAGTGAGCCCGCCAGTGCCGCCGGTGAAGCCGAAGTATGCGGTGTTGCTTCCGATGGTGGACGGAATGTTGATCGGCCAAGTTTGCGTGAACACCGCCGCTGTGCTGGCGTCGGTGATGGTCATCACCAGATTGACGCCGTCGTACGTCATGTGGACGTTGAAGACATGGCCGCTGTGGAGGTCGATTCCGGAACTGGTCAGATCCACGTAAGGCGTGGTGGGCGAAGCACCATTGCTGTAAATGCCCGTGGAATTCCCGGTTTCGCCGGAATTGCTGTACAGGTCGAATTTCACGGCGACGCTGTTCGCAATACCGGGCGCGCCACCCGACGTGTCCGGACCGTAACCGAGGCCACCTCCGCCCGGCCCAAGAGCCGCGGTGTTATTCGCTTGAATGACGAAGGCGAAGCCGTCCGCGATGTTCGAACCGGCGGGCGTGACCTGGAAGCTGAAATCATTCGTGAAAGAAGTTGTGTTCACCGGAGCGTTGAACCAGGCGCTGGCCGCCTCGTAGGGCCCCGCGTCGGTAAGCCGCAACCGCGTGCCGTTTAGAACGGTGGCGCCGTTGAAAATCATGCCACCCGCGGCGAAGCCGCCGGCAAAGTTGATGGAGCCCGAACCACCGCCCGAGATCGTGTACACCGCGGTAGAAACACTGCTGGTCACGAAGCCGCTCTTCGCGGCGATTGCCTTGACGGTAGTGGTGGTGCCGATGGTGACCGGAGCAGAATAAAGACTGGACGACGTGGTCGGCGTGCTGCCATCGAGCGTGTAGTAGATGGATGCACCAGGCGTTGCCGAGCTGATCGTGACCGTTTGTGCGGACGAGTATGAGCCGCCAGCAGGAGCAAAGGTCGGAGCCGCGACTTGCGACTGAATCGTGTATGTCGCACTGGCCACGGTGCTCGCCGCGTAGCCCGACGCCGTGGCAATGGCCTTGATTGTCTGGGTAGCCGCAACAGTAATGGGACCGGTGTATTTGACGGTCGAACCTCCCGCGCTCGTTGCCGGCGTGGATCCGTCAGTAGTGTAGAAAATCGAAGCGCCACTGGTGGAATCCGCGAGAGAAACGGTCTGAGTGCCGAGGTACGTTCCGGCAGCCGGGCTAAAGGTTGGCATTGCCGTCTGCGACTGCGACGAACCGCTAGGCGTAAATGTCCACGTCTCGATTTTCTGGCTTGCCGACAGACCACCAGTGCCACCTGTGAACCCGACATAGGCGGTGTTGGATCCGACGATTTGGGGAATGCTGATGGTCCAGCTGGTGGTGTAGGACGCGCCCGTTACACCGTCAGTGATGGTCATGGCCAGCGTGTTGCCGTCATAGACCATGTGAACGCTGAAGGTCGAGCCATCGTGCAGGTCGATGCCGTTATTGGCCAGGTTTACGGAAGGCATCGTGGGCGAATTGCCGTTCGTATAAAGTCCGGTCGAGCTTGCCCCTTCTCCGCAGTTGTCGTAAATGTCGAACTTGATGGCAACGCTGTTCGCGATTCCGCCGGTCGTCGCCCCGCAGATGCCTTGCCCGTACCCTAAGCCGCCTCCGTACCCGCCAATCGCGTTTAAGCCGGCACCTTGAATGGTGAACGTGAAACCGTCGGCGCCCGGGTTGGCAATTTGGAATGTGAAATCATTCGTGAAAGCCTGAACGTTCACGGGTGCGTTGAACCAGGCGCTAGCCGCTTCATACCCACCGCCGTCGGTGAGTTGCAGGCGAGTATCCGCAAGTCCGGTCGAGCCGTTAAACGTCATGACCGACAAGGCGTTGCTGAAGCCATTGATGAAGTTGGATCCGGTGCCACCACCGGAATTCCCGGCGTAGGTATAAGTGGCATTGACCACGTTGCTGTTGGTCATCCCGGTCGCAGCCGCAATGGCCTTTATCGTGGTAGTCACACTGACGGTGATGGGAGAGGAATAAAGCGCCGAAGCCGTGGTGGGCGTGGACCCGTCGGTGGTGTAGTAAATTTTCGCGCCAGTTGTGGCGTCTGAAATCGTGACGGAAAGCGGAGAGGTAAAACTGCTGGACGCCGGAGAGAAAACGGGGGACGCGACCTGGTTTTGCAGAGTGTAAGTTTGGCTCGCCGCAGGACTCTGGAGAAATCCTGATGCACTGGCGATGGCTGTGATGGTTTGCGTCGTGGATACGGAGATTGGACCGGTGTACTTCGTAGAAGACGTGGTGGGAGCGCTGCCGTCGGTAGTGTAGTAGATGCTGGCGCCGCCCGTTGAATCGGTGATGGTGACGCTAAGCGTGCCGGTAAATGTCTGACTGGCGGGGCTAATAACGGGAGTGGCGGCGGTAGGTGTCCCGTTCAGTAACCCGTAGACGTCGAGCTCCGAAGCGGTTCCGACGTAGACCTTGCCGTTAGCGATGGTAGGAACCGCAAACTTATTGGCCATGCCAGCCGCATCGCGTGCCGGGTTTTGCGCGCTGTGATAAAGCTCAGTACTGAGATTCGCAGCGCTAAAGGCATGGAGGATCGCGTTGCTGGGAATGTAGTAATACTCGGTGCGGATGGCCCAGACGATCCCGTTAGTATTGCCGTTAGAAGAAATAGAGGGCGTGGCGCCCGGATAGTTGGAGAACTCTGTTCCCGTTGCAACAGGAGTCGACGAAAGCCTGCCGTTGGTCAGTGAGAATGCCTGCGCATAGTTCAACTTGCCCCAGGTGTAGAGAGTGTTGTTCCAGAACGCGGGGACACTCCACATGCCACCCGATTGCCCAACAATTTCTTGGACCACGTTGTCGGTCGTGCTGTTGAAACCGCCCATGTTGTCGCGATCGACGAGATAAATCGTGCCGTCTTTGCCGGCTTGTGCGAGCAGGTGGGTATGGCCACCCGCGCTCTGATCAGGAAGCAGCAAGACTCCGCCAGAGGCCAGATCGGCGTCGCGGGCATTCAAGTCCGCTTGGTTGTAAGGAGTGAAGGAGTCCTGTACGGTCAACACGCCGTTCGAAAGATCCAGCCGCAGGATGTCGTCGCCGTAACTCATGGAGTTGGTATATGGCGGCGCCGCGTTGAACGTGCCATTGCCCGTGGGTACAAACATGCGCCCGTAAGGCTTGTTCACCGGATCTACTACATCGGCAGCCAGTCCTGTGCCGGCCATCCAGATACCAGACCCCGAACTGTTGGAAGTCGTGCAAAAGACGCTGGTCTGCTGCAGGTTCGCGGCGTTGTAGGCGAAAATCCAGCCGTGCCACGGACCGTTGTCCCCGTGCGAACCGAAAGCAATATAGATGATCCCGTTTTGCAGCAGCAGGCCCGACCGGTTCATCTGCCACTTTGGATCGAAGCTCAAGACGCCGCCGACGCTTCCGTTGCCGGTTCCATTTACGGAGCCAGAAATCGTCTTGGGTCCGCCGAGTTTCTCCGCACCCGTCGTGATGTCAAGAGCGTGCAACCGTTGCACGTAAATTGGCGATGCGGTCGTTCCTTCCTTGGTCTTGCCTACAACGTAGATGGTGTTGGTGGTCAGGTCGATTACCGGCGTGGAGGTAATGCCGATTTCAGGAACCAGATCCTGGCTGCTGATATCAGTGTTAGGAACGGTGGTTGCACCGGGGGCCGCTCCATGCGCGGCATCCAGAAGCGTAATTTTCCACAAAGGAGACGAGTTCGCCCCGCCGTTGGAATCTGCATCGAACGCGTAAACGCTGTCGTGCTCCGTCGCGATGAAAATGACGTTATGCGTGCCCTTGCCGGGAATCGTCACATTGGGGACGTAAAGCGGCTGGGCATAGATGCGTCCGTCCACGGGATACGTGAAAAGCTTGCCAAACGTGTTCTGATTGACATTCGCCGGCGTCAGGATGGTTTCCGTAGTGTAGGCGCCGGTTCGTGCGTTGTTATTGTGCTGCGTGAGAACCGGTGTCTGGGCGGCCGCAAAACCCGGAACGATGAATCCCAACAGGCCCAGGAAGCAAACTGCAAAAGCGGGATTATGAAAGAGATTATGAAACCGATACAAATGCACATTTCGACCGACTGGATAGCCAATGCTCATTCCGCAGCCTCGCCTAAATTTCTGGCGAATCCCCGATGGAAGATCCGCGCCGAACGTGGGTCCCTAGTTCTCAGATCCAGATCGTTGCGATGGCTGCTGCTCTCCCGTGGCGTGGGATCGGGAAAGAGCGCCTAGAGTAAACCGGCTATCGCAAATCCGAGGGCACAAAAGCAAGAAAAGTGTAGCGGCAAAGTTTTCATTTTGCAATCACAAATTCTAGCAAAGTCATTAGATTCAACAAGATAGTACGATTAGTACGGATGTACTACATCAAGATGGCTAGTGTAGTTTTAGTTCTTAAGCCCGGGGTCGCTCGCGATAGAATGTGGCGCCATTGGGGAGGCCCAGAGAATGACCGGTAAGTTGGCTCGCAAGCAAAAAGGATTTTTCGTCGCGGTATGCCTAACGCTATCTGCCGCAGCGGATTTGGCTGCGCAGGTACAACCCGAACTGCTCACCGTAGGGCGGATCTATTCGCAACCGAGCCTCAACGGCCGAGCCTATCGCGCCGTGCAATGGTCTCCTGACAGTAAGCAGGTGTCCTTTCTGGAGACCAAGTCTCAAGGGAAAGAGGCCAAAACCGAACTCGGGGTAGTCGAGGTCGGAACGGGCCAGCGGCGCTTGCTTGTGAGCGCTGACAAACTGGAAGCGATACTGTCTTCCGACAAGTCACAGCCCACCCAGGCGACCGGCCTAGGCCGCCGCGCCGCTGCTCAATACTCCTGGGCCCCCGATGGGAATTCGATTTTATTCATTGGAGCAAAATCGCTGAGCTTGCTGGACTTGAAATCGCAGCAGGCGCACGTGCTGCTGGCTGGCAAGGAAGCCATCGCCGACGTTAAGTTCTCTCCGGACGGCAAGCAGATCAGCTATGTGAGCCACCACAATCTTCACGTCATCCGCCTTGCCGATGGTAAAGACCGGACGCTGACGGCCGGCGGGACCGAGGGGGTCCGGAAAGGCGAACTCGACTGGGTCTATCCGGAAGAGCTGGACCTGAAGACCGCTTACTGGTGGTCTCCCGACTCCACCAGAATTGCCTTCCTTGAAATGGACGAGCGCAAAGTGTCGAAATACCCCTTGGTGGATTTTGCGTCTTATGAGGGAGAGGCGGAAGAGGAGCGCTATCCGGTTGCCGGCGGCGCGAATCCAGTCGTGCATGTCTACACGGTGGAGATTGCGGGCGGCCAGACTAAGCTGATGGATACCGGATTGGAAACCAATCAATACATCCCGCGCGTCGATTGGCTCAAGGACTCCAGGCGGGTCGCCATCCAGAGGCTCAACCGGGCGCAAACACAACTGGACTTGCTGGTTGCCGATGCCGCGACCGGAAAATCCAACGTGTTGCTGACGGAAAAGGATGCCTACTGGATTAACGTGTCGGATGACTTGCACTTTCTGAAAGACGGCACGCAGTTCCTATGGTCCAGCGAACGGAGTGGTTATCGGCATTTGTATTTGTACGGCCTCGACGGGAAGGAAATCGCGCAGCTCACCAAGGGCGAATGGGAAGTGTCCGCACTGCAGGCTGTTGACGAATCGAAGGGGCTGGTCTATTTCACGGCCACAGAAAAGACTCCTCTTGAAAGACATCTCTATCAAGTTGGCCTGGATGGAAGAGGATTTACAAGGATCAGCGAGAAAGACGGCATGCACGCGACCCAGTTTTCGCCCGATGCCAGCGCTTTTGTGGACACTTATTCAAACACTCTGACGCCTCCGCAACAGTCGGTCCATCGCGTGGATGGAACCGCGCCGACCGCCTTGAATGAAAACAAAGTCGCGGAGCTTGAGAAATATTACCTGACCGCGCCGGAATTCCTCAAGGTGAAGTCCCACGATGGAGTCGAACTCAACGCTTGGCTGATCAAGCCGGTGAATTTTGATCCAACAAAAAAATATCCTGTCTTGGTGTACACCTACGGCGGGCCACACGCGCAGGTGGTGACCAACGCTTGGGGCGGACCAACATTCTTGTGGCATCAGATGATGGCGCAAAAAGGCTTCCTTATTTTTGCACTCGACAATCGCGGTTCCGCCGGTCGCGGCCACCTGTTCGAAGAGCCGATTCATCTGCGCTTCGGCGCTCAGGAAATGTCCGACCAGCGCGATGGTGTAACGTGGTTGAAGGCCCAGCCGTGGGTGGATGGATCACGCATCGGCATTTGGGGTTGGAGCTACGGCGGGCACATGACGCTGCATGCCATGTTTGAGGATCCCGAGGACTTCAAGGCCGGCTTCGCAGGCGGTCCGGTCACCGATTGGCACTACTACGATTCCATCTACACCGAGCGATACATCGGTTTGCTGCCTGAGAATGAGGAGAATTATCAGTCGTCGTCTCCCATCGAAAAAGCCGAGCTGCTGCGCGGGAAGCTGTTGATCGCGCACGGAACCGGTGACGACAACGTCCATTTCGCCAACACGCTGTCGTTAATCGACAAGCTGATTGCAAAAGGCAAATACGTCGAAGTTTTACCCTTTCCCGGGCGCGGGCACGGGGTTTCAGATCCGCCCGCCCGCATCGTTCTCATGAATCGGGTGACCCAGTTTTTCCTGGACAATCTTGGCGCAGTACACTAGGGGCTGCAGCAGCGGGAAAAGCTCCGCATCGTGCAAAGGTCAAGATAGCCAGTCAACTGGGTCCGGTCTCGATTTTCGTGGAGGAAAGCTCATGTCTCTGAGGAATATTCTTCGATTCGGCGTTCTGTTGCTTCTTGTTTCGGCCGCCGCACCAACCTGGTTGGCACAGTCGCCGGATCACAAGCTGCCGACCATCCCGTTTGAAAAGTACAAGCTGAAGAACGGTCTGGAAGTGATTCTCTCGGAGGACCATACGCTCCCGCTGGTTTCCGTGAACATCTGGTACCACGTTGGGCCTGCCAATGAGAAAGCGGGCCGAACCGGTTTTGCACACCTGTTCGAGCACATGATGTTCGAAGGCTCGCAGCACGTCGGCGGAAAGGCCCACTTCGCGTACCTCGAAGGCGCTGGCGCGACCGACATCAACGGCACCACCAACTTTGATCGCACCAATTACTACGAGACCATTCCCTCCAATCAGCTCGAACTGGCGCTGTGGCTCGAAAGCGATCGCATGGGCTATCTGCTCGGCACGCTCGATATCGAAAAATTGGCCAACCAGCGCGACGTCGTACGAAACGAACGCCGGCAATCTTTTGAGAACGCCCCGTATGGCCTAGCCGAAGAGGCGCTGATCCACCTTTCCCTTCCCAAAGGCCATCCATACTACGGGTCAGTCATCGGTTCGCACGCGGATGTGGAAGCGGCAAAGCTCGAAGACGTACGCGAATTTTTCGAGCAATACTACACGCCAAACAACGCCACGATGGCTATTGTCGGTGACTTCGATAAATCCACAATCAAGGGCCTGGTGGAAAAATATTTCGGCAGCATTCCCGCTGGTCCCGCCGTGCCCAAGATCGATGTCACCACTCCGCCCATCACTGCCGAGCGCCGCGCCACCGTAACCGACCAAGTCGAACTCCCGCGGGTATACATGGGCTGGATTACCCCTCCGGTTTTCAGTGCCGGAGATGCCGAATGCAATTTTTATTCGCAGATTCTCGGCGGAGGAAAGAGCAGCCGTCTCTACAAGAGCTTGGTTTACGAAAAGCAGATTGCGCAAGACGTTTCGACCAGCATGGAGGAAACCAAGCTCGGATCCTTATTTGAGCTGATCGTCACGGCAAAACCTGGAGTGCCGCCGGAGGATCTGGAGAAAGCAATCGACGAAGTCGTATCCAAACTGGCAGCCGATGGCCCCACAGCAGCCGAGGTTGAGCGCGCACGCAACCTCACGGAAACTGCGCTGGTTCGCGGATTGCAGCGCACCAACGGCGTGGCCAACCGCTTGAATTACTACAATCAGTTTTTGGGCACCGCGGACTATTTCGCGAAGGATATCGCGCGCTTTGACGCCGTCAAACCCGCCGACGTACAGCGTGTCGCGCAAACCATCTTCAAGAAAGACGCCCGTGCCGTGGTCTACGCGGTTCCTGGGAAAAAAGTGATTGCAGACGTTCCCAAAACGCCCGACGAGGAAAACAAGAAACAGGCCGCGGATGCCGGGCCAAGTAAAGTCACCATGCCGGACGAGGCTTGGCGCGCGAATGCGCCCAAGCCCGGGGGGGCGCCGAAGTTCAGTTTGCCCGTGCCCGAACAGGCGAAAATATCGAACGGCTTGACCATTCTGCTGGTGGAACGCCACAACTTGCCCTTTGTTTCGGCGACGCTGTACACCATGAGCGGCAGCGAGCTGAATCCCCTCGACAAGCCCGGCCTTTCGAGCTTCGTTGCCGATATGCTCACGGAAGGCACCGCGAATCGCTCGGCGCTGAAGTTTGCAGAGGACGCGGACCAGATCGGCGCCAGCATCGGCGCCGCAGCAAATTACAGCAGCGGCACGGTTAGCTTGTCCGCCCTCAGTTGGAACGCTGGCGCCGCCATGGACCTCGCATCCGATGCCGTGCTGCATCCGGCATTCGCGGAAAAGGAAGTCGAGCGGGTCCGCAACCAGCGCATGACCGCGGTCTTGCAGGAAAACGACGAACCGTTTGCGCTGGCGCAGCGTACCGCCTCGCGCCTGCTCTACTCCGGCAGTCCCTATGGCTTTTCCATTATTGGGACGGCGGCCTCGAATAAATCCATGACGCGAGCCGATCTGACCGGCTTTTGGCAAAAAGCCTATGTACCTTCTGGTGCGGTGCTGGCGATTTCGGGCGACCTGACCATCGCTCAGGCCAAGGAGCTTGCAACCAAATACCTGGGGAGCTGGAGTGGTACGGCTGCCGCCGCTGTCTCCCTTGCAACGCCAAACAAGCCAGCGCGCTCCATCGCCATCGTGGACAAGCCCGGGGCTCCGCAAACCTTCCTGCTGGCCGCCGGCCTCGGCGCACAGCGCAGCACACCCGACTACGTCCCACTCGAAGTGATGAATACGGCCCTCGGAGGGCTTTTCTCGAGTCGCATCAACATGAACCTCAGGGAAGAACACGGCTACACCTATGGCGCGCAATCGCTGTTCAGTTATCGTCGGGCCGTGGGGCCATTTTTGGCGGGCGGCGCGATTCGAACCGACGTTACGGCTCCGGCCACGCATGAACTGTTCAAGGAACTGACACGGATTCGCGAAGCGGAATTAACGGCCGATGAATTGCAGAAAGCCAAAGACTCGTTCTCCAAGTCGCTGGTCGGTCTGTTTGAAACGGCCAGTGACACCGCTTCCACAATCGGGGGACAATTTGTTTTTGGTTTGCCGCTGGACTATTACCGCAACCTGCCCGCGCAGATCGACAAGGTTACGGCCGCCGACGCGTTGCGCGTCGCCAAGCAATACATCAACCCCGACGCCACCGTCGTCGTTGCCGTTGGCGATCGCGCAAAAATCGAGCCCGAGCTCAAGAAATTGGATCTTGGTCCTGTGAACGTAGTTCAGTAGTGGGGTTGGTTTTCTGAATCACGGCGCGACGATGTCTTTAGGCGACGACTTCGCTTGAATCGCGGCCAGGCTCGAAGCGTCCCAGCCGCCGCCGAGCGCTTTCACCAGCAACACGCTGGTCACCAGTTTTTGACCCTGCAAAATCGCCAGTTCCTGCTCGTTGGTCAGCAGGTTTTGCTGCGCGCTCACCACGTCCAGATAACTCACCAGTCCGCCGGTGTACCGGCTGGTGGCAATGTCCAGCGTGCGCCGCGAAGCGTTTACCGCCAGTTGCTGCGACTGATAGGCTTGATCCAGGATGACCAGACCAGTGAGACTGTCCTGTACTTCCCGAAACGCCTCCAAAACCGTCTGCCGGTATCCGGCCACCGTCGCGTCATAGTTAGCCTGCGCAAACTGTACCTGCGCGCGCCGCGCTCCGCCGGTAAAAATGCTCTCCGCTACGTTCGCACCGACCGCCCAGAATGTGCTCTGCACGTTGGCCAGCTTGACGATGTCGGCCGCCTGCCAGCCGCCGGTTCCGAACAAATTCAACGACGGATAATACGCCGCCTTGGCGATGCCAATTTGCGCGTTCGCAACCGCCATTTGGCGTTCGGCTTCGGATATGTCCGGCCGCCGCTCCAGCAAATCCGAAGGCAGCCCGGCATTCAACGACGGCGGCTCGGCATCCAGTTCGCGCACCGCCAAATGAAAATCAGGCGCGGGTTTGCCGATGAGCACCGCGATGGCATCCTCAAATTGCCTTCGCTGCTGCTGCAGCAGGGTGAGTTGTGTCCGCGTCGTGTTGAGCAAGGTCTCTTCCTGCGCCACGTCCAAACCGGACGCCACCCCGCCTTGGTAGCGCGAGTGGACCAGGTCCAGTCCCTTGTTGAGCGCGTCGACAGTGCGCGAGAGCAATCCAATCTGCTTATCAAGCTGCCGCAACGAAAAATAATCCCCGGCCAATTCTGCCGTGGTGATTAAGCGGACATTTTCCAGGTCCGCCGCGCTCGCCTGGTAACTCGCCTGTGCCGCCTCAATGCTGCGCCGCCGCCGGCCAAACAGGTCCACCTCGTAGCTCACCGTGAAGGGCAGCGTGTAACTGCTCTGCGAAACCGGCCCGCTCGGCTGGATGCTGCTGCCCGGCGGTCGATTGCCCGACAAGCGCTGCCGCTCGATCGCCGGCGCCACTCCCAATTGCGGAAATTGCGTGGACAGCTGAACCGCCGCCAGCGCGCGCGCTTGCTCCAGCCGCGCCATCGAAATCTTCAGCGTCTGATTGGATGCCAGCGCTTCCTTCTCGAGCGCGTTCAGTTCCTCATCTTGAAAGACCGACCACCACAGGCCTTTGCCAAGCGCGTCTTTCGGCGCGCTTTCTCGCCACGGCTCGGCAACATCCCAATGCGCCGCTTCTGGTACGCTGGCGCGGCGATAGTTTGGACCTACCGTGCAGCCTGCCAGTATTGAGAAGGACGCGACCGTCAGCACCAGGACCGAAAGGTTCTTGGGAGTCTTCACTTACTCGGTCCCTTGGAAGTATTGGAACTGCCGCCTTGATTGGGCGCGGTGCCCCCTGGCGCAGGGGCGCTTGCCGGCCCCGTGGGCGTAACTGGAACCTTGATATTGGTCTCTTTGACGTTCACTTGCTGGTTGTCTTCGAGTGAGTCGGCTGGATTCAGTACGATCCAATCGTTCGGTCCGACGCCTTGCAATACTTCTAGGCTGGTGCCGAAGTCGCGTCCGATCGTCAACGGCTGCAGACGCGTTCGGTGATTCGCGTCAACCACCACGGCGCGCAGTCCTTCCGAGCGGAACAACAGCGCATTCACCGGCACTTGCACTCGCGTGCCAGCGATCTGCACGTTCAAATGTACCTGCGCGTAGCCTCCCGGAAGCAGTTCGCCGCTCTTGTTCGGTACGTCCACCTCGGTCAGTAACGTTCGTGTTCCTGGATCGATGGCCTCCGCTGTGCGTACCACTTTCCCAAGAAACTTCTGGCCCGGGAATTGGGCGAGTTCCAGATAGGCAGGCAAACCCGATCGAATAGACGGCGCCGCGCTTTCCGGCACATTGATATACACGCGAATTGGATCCGTCTGCGCCAAAAAGAAAAGCTGTTGCGTCGCTCCGCCATTCCCCGCGTTTACCAACGTACCTATGTCCACGTTGCGCCGCGTGATCACGCCGCTGAACGGCGCATAGATGTGCTTGAACGATTCGAGCTCTTCGAGCCGCCTCACATTTGCCGCCGAAGAAGCTTGCACGGCCTGTTTCGCTGCGTAATCTCCGGCCGCATTGTCCACTTCCTGCTTGGACACGCCGTCCGTCTTGATCAGCTCCTCATAGCGGGTCGCGGTAATGCGTGAAAGATTGGAATTGGCCTTGGCGGTCTCCAGATCGGCCCTTGCTTGCACCAGCTGTTGGTCCACTTCCGGAGTATCAATTTCCGCCAGCAACTCGCCGGCGCGTACCCTCGAACCGATATCGCGATACCACTTTTTCAAATATCCGTTGGTCCGCGCGTAAATCGGCGATTCCACATAGGCCTGCAACGTTCCAGGCAACACCAACCCTTCTTCCGCCGGCTCAGTTACCGGATGGATCACCGCCACTGTGGGAATTGCCAGCGCCTCGGTCTCTTTGGCCAGCGCCGCGTATTGCGATTTGCGCTGCAGCAACGTGAACGCGCCGACCACCACCAGCGCGATCACCACGAAAAATAGCACCGCGAAAAGTTTGCTCTTGCGCGGCTGGGGTTGACTTTCTGTTTCAGATGCCATGGGCAATTTGCCTTTCGCTACCGATAAACTCTGTCGCCGAGGTCCGTCGTAATTCTCACGCCAGCGCGCGTTGCCGCCGCCGCTCCAGCCGGCTGTGAATAATCGAAAACACGCACGGCACAAAAAACAGCGTTGCCAATGTCGCAAAAATAAGCCCGCCGATCACCGCGCGTCCGAGCGGCGCGTTCTGCTCGCCGCCTTCACCGAGGCCGATGGCCATCGGCACCATGCCGATGATCATCGCCATGGCCGTCATAATCACCGGGCGAATACGCACGAATCCGGCTTCCACCGCCGCTTCTCGCGCGTTCTTGCCTTCCGCCATCTGCTCGCGCGCGAACGACACCATCAAAATACTGTTGGCCGTGGCCACTCCCATGCACATGATAGCTCCGGTCAGCGATGGGACGCTCAATGTTGTGTGGGTGATCAGCAGCATCCAACAGATGCCAGCCAGCGCGCCCGGCAGCGCCGTGATAATAATGAAAGGATCGAGCCAGGACTGGAAATTGACCACGATCAGGAGGTACGCCAGCAGGATCGCTCCGACCAGCCCGATGCCCAATCCAATAAACGAACTGCGCATCGTCTGCACCTGCCCGCGCACCACAATATGGCTGCCGCGTGGCAAGTCCTTCTCCACGCCGTGTACCAGCTGGAAGACCTCATCCGACACTGCTCCCAGGTCGCGTCCATCCACCGCGGCATAAACGTTGATCATCGGCTGCGCGTTGTAGTGCGAAACCACGGCTGGCCGCGCGGTCGTGCTGGTGGTTACTAAGTTCGCCAGGATTTGCGGGGGCACATTTGGCGATGGCGCTGTGACCGGGGTGTTTTGCAATGCCTGGAAGCTGTTCACCCGGTACTGCGGCGTCTGTACCGCGATGTTGTAGTTGATACCGTTGCGCGGATCGAGCCAGAACGACGGTGCCGTCTGAAAGCTGGAACTCAGCGAGACCAGCACGTTCTGCGCAACGTCACGCGCCTGCAATCCCACCGATTGCACCCGCGTCCGGTCGATGTTCATGAACAACGTCGGAGCGTCATACGCCTGCTGTACGTGCACATCGACGGCTCCGGGAATGTGCTTCATCCGCGCTGCCAGTTTTTGCGCCACCGCGAAATTTCCCATCTGGTTCTGTCCGGTGATCGCCACGTCGATCGGTGCCGGCGTCCCGAAATTCAGGATCTGCGTGACGATGTCGGCGGGCTGGAAGAAAAACTGCACTCCCGGGTACTTGCGCGGCAACTCCTCGCGCAACGCTTTGATGTAGTCGCTCGTCGGCTTGCCGCGCTCCGGCTTTAGCTGCACCAGAATTTCCGCGTCCGATGTTCCAAATGTCCCCGAGTTGCTGTAACTCAGGTTGATGCCGCTGTAGGGTACGCCGATGTTGTCCAGCACCGTAACCAGGTCCTTCTGAGGAATGGTCTGCGCGATGGTCTGGTTGATCTGGTCTGCCAAGCGCGCCGTCTCCTCAATCCGCAATCCGGTGCGCGCGCGCATGTGCAGCCGGATTTGTCCGGCGTCAACCGAGGGGAAGAAGTCTCTTCCGAGCACAAACGCCAGCATCGCGGAAAGCACGCAAAAACCCAGAAAACACGCGGAAAACATCTTGGGCGAATCCAGCGCCGCGCTCAGCGCGTGGCGGTAGTGTTCCCGCAAAGTCTCAAAGCCGTGCTCGAATTTCTGTTGATAGCGCCGGAAAAATCCCTGCCTCTCTCCGACATGCTCGTCCGCGTGATATTCATCCTCAGCGCTCAAAAGATACATCGCCATCGTCGGCACGATGGTGCGCGACCACATGTACGACGCCAGCATCGCGAAAATCACCGCTTCCGCCAGCGGCACGAATAGGAATTTCGCCACACCCGACAAGAAGAACATCGGGATGAATACGATGCAGATGCAAAGAGTGGAAACGAATGCCGGGACCGCGATTTGTTGCGCGCCGTCCAGAATCGCCTGTACCGTCTCTTTGCCCATGGCCAGGTTGCGATTGATGTTTTCGATTTCCACCGTGGCGTCGTCCACCAGGATGCCCACCGCCAGAGCCAGTCCGCCGAGCGTCATGATGTTGATGGTTTCGCCGAGCGCGCTCAGCATCAGGATGCTTACCAGAATCGACAGCGGAATCGAAATCGCGATAATCAGCGTGCTCTTCCAATTGCCCAGGAACAGCAGGATCATCACCGCCGTCAGAATTGCCGCAATCAACGCTTCGCGCAGCACACCCTCAATGGCCGCGCGCACAAAGAGCGATTGGTCGAACAACTGGCTTAGCTTGAGTCCCTCCGGGTATGAAGACTCGTTGTACTTCAGCATGGCCTTCAGGTTGTCCACAATCTGCAGCGTGGACGCATTGCCCGTCTTGTAGATGCTCATCAGCACGCCGCGCTGCCCGTTCGCCAGCACGGCGTTGGTCTGCGGCGAAAATCCATCGCGAATGTGCGCTACGTCCTTCATATAAATCGTCGCGCCATTCACCGTCTTCACCGGCAGGTCGTTCAGTTCATTCACGGTCTTCGGGCTGCCGTTCATCTCCACCGTGTATTCCAGCGATCCCAGCTTGGCCGTGCCCGTCGGCAAAATCAGGTTTTGCGCAGCCACTGCGTTGACAATATCGACCGCGGATAAGCCCTTGGATTGCAGCGCGGTCGGGTCGGTGTCCACGGAAACCAATCGCTGCTTGCCGCCGTACGGAAACGGTGTCGCAGCACCAGGAATGGTCGCCAGCTGCGTGCGAATGAAGTTGTTGCCAAAGTCGAACAGGCTCTGCTCGCTCAAGGTATCGCTGGTCAGGCCGAGCTGAATCACCGGCACCGTCGAAGCCGAATAAATAATGACCAACGGCGGAGTCGTTCCTGGCGGCAGGAATCTTAGAAATGTCTGCGAAATCGCGGTGGTCTGAGCCAGAGCGGTTTGGATGTTGGCGTTCGGCTGGAAATAAACCTTGATCACCGCGATGCCGTTCAGTGATTGCGATTCGGTGTGCTCCACATCGTTAACCAGCGTCGCGATGCCCCGCTCCACGTTGCCCGTGATACGCAGCTCCATCTCCTGCGGCTGCAGCCCGGTGAAAGTCCATACCAGGCTGATCACCGGAATGTTGATGTCGGGGAAAATATCGGTCGGCGTCCGCTGCAGCACCAGCGGCGTCAACAGAACAATCACCAGCGCCATGACGATAAAGGTGTACGGACGCTGCAGCGCTAAGCGGACAATCCACATACTGGTTTCGTTTTCCTTCAGTCGGGAAAAAACGCGGGTCCCTGACCTGCCGATGGCGGCGCGATGGTATCTCTTACTTAGACCGCGTAGCTTTGCTTTTGGTTACGCCTCACTGCGGCGGCTTTATTCCTCGTACGATACATTACCGCTTTCGCCGCTATTTGGGCCGAAAAAAGCAGCCGGCAGGCTGCGGCCCTTCCTGGAACCCGGAATTTTGCTTGGAGTCTGGAATTTTGATGCGGCACGCCGCGCTCGAGTCACCGCCTCATTCGCGCGGCCAATTTGGACTGAGAAAATTGAGCGGTAGCGATAACTCTGCGAGCGATTGCTGTCCCTACTTGTGCGTCATGGTGAATACGCCATCCCAATTCGCCGGCGGTTCGTCGAACAGATATTCCTGGCAGCGTTTCCAGTAGGCTCTCGCCGGCCCATCTTCCGGCCAGCGGTCGATAATGGATTGAAACGCCGACTGCGCCTCCATCCAGCGCCGTTCCTGGTACAGCTTTCGCGCATTTTCGAAGCAGCCGAGCTGCATCTCGCTCTCGGGTGTTAGGCTCGCCGCACTGCAAATCAATTCGTAGATCTTTACCGGCTGGTTTTTTCCTTTCACTCGTATCAAGTCCAGTTCGCGAAACACCAAGCCCGCTTCCTTCGCCGCCTCAACAGTCGTTTCATTCGCCAGAATGTGCGTCCCGTAGTCCTTGTTTAGTCCTTCGAGCCGCGACGACAGGTTCACCGAATCTCCCAGCGCCGTGTAGCCATAGCGCAGCGAGGATCCCATGTTCCCCACGCTGGCCACGCCGGTGTTCAACCCGATCCCGATATCCAGCGCCGGTTTGCCCGCTGCTTTCCATTCCTTCTGCAGCTCGTGAACACGCGCCATCATCGTCAGCGCCGTCTGGCACGCCATCACCGCGTGCTCTTGGTCTTCAATCGGCGCTCCCCAGAACGCCATCACCGCATCGCCAATATATTTGTCCAGCGTCCCACGCCGGTCGAACACCATCTTGGTCATGTCCGACAGGTATTGGTTTAGGAAAATCGCCAGCTCTTGCGCATCCAGCTTCTCAGAAATGGTTGTAAACCCTCGAATGTCGCTGAACATCACGGTGATTTCCGTCTTGCGCGGCTCCACCAGTTGCGGATTCACCAACAGCCGCCGCACCACCTCCGGGCTCAGATATTGCCCAAACGCCGTACGCACCCGGCGTTTCTCTTTCTCTTCCACCAGCGCCCGGTACAACGAGATGAGAATAACGTTCGATGTCAGCGTCAACGCCGGAATCGTGAAGTTCAGCCACCATCCCTTCAGAAACGCGAGGTAATCGATCCCGATCAGCAGGCCCAGCATCCCAAACCCGAACCACATCCAGCGTGGCGACACCAGCGCCAGCCAGATTCCAAACGGGATTCCGAAAAACAAGATCAGCAGGAAATCCCACAGCGACTGCTTGGCCCCGCGCTTCAGAAAGCTGTGGTTCAAAATGTCGTCAATCACGTTTGCGTGAATTTCCACGCCCGGATAGTCATGGCTGCCGAACGGCGTCGTTCGTAGGTCCCCGATTCCGGTCGCGGTTGCTCCAATCAGCACAATTTTCCCGGCAAACGTCGCCGGCGGCACTTTTCGCTCGATGACATCCGCCATCGAGTAATGCGGATAGGTATAGCTCGGCCCGTGATAGTTGACATAGACCCGCCCTAACTCGTCGGTATGAACACTTGCAACATCCCCGAAGACGATCCGCGACGCCCCGATTTGCCCGAATTCCAAGATTACCTGTTCGTTCGGCAGATCGAGGAACGACCGGATGGTCTGGACCTCGAGCGATGCGTAGATGTCCCACTCGGTCAGATCCTTCGACCGTCCATAAGGAATGATCAGGTTCGAGCGGCGGATCACGCCGTCGTCGTCGGAATAGACGTTAAAAAAGCCGGTCGATGAGGTCTCCGCACTCAACGCGCTGGTCAGCACCGCGATGTTCGCCTCCGTACCTTTCGGCAAGAGCCGATCCGGGCGAAACTTCTCGATCAGCCTGATGCGATCCGCCTTTCCAGTCCCCGGATTTAGCGGCCGCACACTCGGGAACGAATAAAACGCAATCTGGTTCGCGTAATCGTCCAGCGTCTTTTCGTCCATCCCGCGCATGTCTGCTTCCGTGTGCAGGAAGAAATTTCCCAGCACCACCGCGCCAAACTGTTGAATGGATCGCGCGAACTGTTTGTCCGCGTCGTACTCGCCAATCCTGCGCTGTAGCTCTTTCATTAATTTCGGATCAGCCGGTACTCCTCGCTTCTGCTGCTCTTCCATGTCCGCCCACAGCGACCGCAGTGGCGCTGCAGTCTGGTCCGGTTTGCTGAAGGTCACGTCGAATGCTGCTACCTTGGCCTTTCCTTCCTGTAGCGCATCCAGCAGGTGCGCAAAATGCGCCCGCGAAAAGGGCCATTTTCCGAGCACTTCCTGCGTGTGTTGATCGATATCCACGATCGCGATGCGCGGATCAATCGGGGTGGCGCCGGGTGGCCGGTAGACAAACCGCATATCCAGCGAAGAGTTTTCGAGCCGCTGTAGAAAACCCAGAATCGGTGTGGGGCTTTCTCCAAAGAACGAAAAGAAGTACACCACCAACGCTAGAAAGGTGATGCCCAGGCTGATCAGGAACGAAACACGATGCTGCCACCAGGAAAGGAGCAGCTCATAAATGCCAAAAGCTCTTCGGCCTGCGGACCATTTCGGAGTCGCTTCAGCCATTCCGTTCCAGCACTCGGTTCGCGAGGACTCTTTTTGCCGGAAGGCGCATGTCCCCTTCGTCCGCCGGCGCTTTGTGAGTCGCGCAGGAATCCATGCCTACCAAAAGCGTCCCCCAAAAGGCCCGTTGTGGGCGCCCGCTGGCCTGCTACTCCCGTACGATAAAGTTCAGACGGATCCCGGCCACTTCTATTAAATCGCCATCATTCAATTTCGTCGGGCCCGGAATGGCCACGCCGTTTACCGCCGGAATCTTCGCTCCCGACCCCACGTAGTATCCATCGTCGCGCTGGTTAATCTGCGCCGCCATCGCCGGCTTGAACCAACCCTTCAGCTTGATGGTTGCCATTGCCGACTTGCCGATGGTCGTCAGCTTGTTGGTAAGAATGTATTCCTTGCTGTCGGTCTTGCCAGAGAGCACCACAATGGTCGGTACCTTAATGCGGTCCGCGGCAAACTGCGTCCGCTCGCCCATCGCTGCCGCCTGCGACAGCATTTCCCGGCGCACCTTGGTGTCCAGCACCATCGTCTCGTTGATCATCGGCGCCGCCGTCTTCTTCGCCGACTGATACGGCAACGGCGCATCCCCAATCGAGTCCACCCTGATGTGGTGCTTGCCGATCCAGATCGAGTCGCCGTCGTGCAGCGTCGCCCGTTCCACGCGCAAATCGTTTACGAACGTTCCGTTCAGGCTGCCGCGATCTTCCACCACTAGCCGGCCCGATTCGAAATACACTCGCGCGTGATCGTTCGACACCGCCAGGTTGTCCACCACCAAATCGTTGTCCGGTGAACGCCCGATCCGCACCGGCTTCGAGCCGATCGGCACCTCTTTCACCAGCTTGTCTTCAAACATCAACGACAGTTTGGCCATCTCAGTGCCCTCCGGCAGATCCATTACCGCCCGCGGATTTTTGCGCCCCTCGGCGCAGCCAGGAAAACCAGCCCTTCGGTTCGGGCCTTAGGGAAACCACGATCGCAGTGACGTTGTCCACTCCGCCGCCTTCATTGGCAAGCCTGATCAGTTTTTCCGCAGCCTTCTGCGGATCCGGTTCAGACTGTAACGCGCCGGCAATTTCCGGCTCGGTCACCATGCGCGTCAATCCATCCGAACAAAGCAGCAGCACATCGTTTGGAAACAGTCCCACCTGCTCGATATCCACTTCCACTTCGGGCTGGGTGCCCAGCGCCCGCAGCAAGACGTTCTGCATCGTGCTGGACTCGGCTTCGCTCGCCGTCAAAATCCCTCGCCGAACCTGCTCGGCCACCAGCGAATGATCGCTCGTCAGTTGTTGCAACACCCCGGTGCGCAGCAGGTATACGCGGCTGTCGCCGACATGTCCGACACTCAAATTCATGTCGTCAATCCAAGCCACCGTCAGCGTTGCGCCCATCCCGCGTTGCTCCGCATGTTCTGCCGCTGATGCGTGTACCTTCTGGTTTGCCAGGTGTATCGCGCTCGCTAACCGCCGGCTCTTCTCAGAAAGCCCCGGCTTCGCTTCGCCCACGAGCGGGGCCGCCGGATTCTCCTGCCCCTCCAGGCAATGCTTCAGGACGGTTTCCACCGCCAGCGAACTCGCAACCTCACCATGCGCTTCGCCGCCCATGCCATCCGCCAGCACAAATAGCTGCAGCGTCGGCACGATCTGGTAGCTGTCTTCGTTGTTGGTGCGCACCATCCCCACGTCGGTGGCGCCACCGCTGGCGACTTGCAAGGACACTCCCCCGGGAGGCGAGCGCAGACAACTCCGCTCGCACCCTTGCGGGCTCTCCAGTTCAAGCTAACAGTTCCCCCACCTGTGTGGAAGCCGCTGCGCCCTACTGATTACTCACTATTTGGCTACAACCCACCGCCGTGCCTTTCCTAGCAGGGCAGACTAGAGGGGCCGCATCAAACGGCTCCCGTCCGACTGTTTGGGCTTGGCGTTGCCGGCCGTGGCTAGCTTGTTGTCAACCGATTATGTGGAGAGTCCTGCCAGGAATTGCATGGTCCTTGTTGCCGCGCCGCTGGCGTGCGCCGTATGTTCCTGAGGAGACCGTCCCTTGGGTGCCCGCCGCCATCCTCAGCGGCATTCTGGAATCGGTGCTCGCGGTCGCCGGCCTAACCTACTGGTATTCGCACTCGGTTACGACCTGGGCAGCCGACGCGCTCGACTCCGCCCTGCGAAATGGACCTGGTGCCGAATACGACCCCCACCTGCTCGGTTTGTCCGCCTTTGTCATCTGGTGCATTCACCCGCTCACCTGGCTGTTCACAAGTTTTTTCGTCGAAGGACTAGCGCGTATTGTCGCGGCAATTTCCATCGAACAGATCCTGCCCATGTGGCTTTTGGCTTTCACCGACTGGTGCTACGGCAAGTTTACACGCGGCCGCCTGAAGGCGACGCGCTGCACCTTCTGAAAGGGAAAGAGCAATTCCAGTCTTTCCTGCAGGCCGCGAAAGGTGCGGCAAAAACTGTTGGTCTTGCGGCGCTGCCCGACGAACTCATTGAATCCGCCGAAGGTGCCGAAGTCATCCTGCAGATTCGTTCGTCGCGGCTAAAGGCCGACTGGACACCGCCACGGGTGGTTCGCATGGGCGAGGTTTACTACCGCCTCGAATCTGTCAACGAAGGCAAGCGGCCGCGTCCGTTCATTTACCGACTACGGCGTCTGGCCGCGGGGGTGCCGGGACGCAACGTCATTCTCTATCAATCGGCAGTCTCCGAAGACACCCAAGAGCAGGCATGAACGGACTCCGAGCGTCGGTTGGGCTCTAGCTTGCCTTCTCTCCCACCATCCCGCGGTACTATAGAGATGACCATGGCATTGCTTCGCTCCAGCCCTGCTCGGACCGCCGCGCTGCTTGTTCTGGCAGCCTTCGCGACCGCCGTGAGCGTGGCGGCGCAACAAGCTCCGTCCGCAAAAAACGCGCGCATTCTCCTCGTGCCGCGCAAAATGGTCTCCGGCGATCGCACCACCCTGGCTGTCCTGGACTTCGGCGGCCGGCTCACTCCCGGTGTCACGGTTGCGTTTTCCAATGGCGACCACGTCACGACCAATTCCACTGGCCGCGCCGCGTTTGTTGCGCCGCTGACGCAAGGGGTTCTTTTCGCCAGCATTCAGGGACGCCCCGGCCGCGTGCAGACCGAAGTTATCGCCGCCTCCGCGAACCAAGGTCCGACGCAGATTGATCGCGCGCCGCATTTTGCATCGCTTAGCGATCGCTTTGAACTGCAAGGCCACGGGTTCTGCGGCGACGCCGATAAGAACGTCGTACAGATCAACGGTCATCCCGCTTTCGTTCTGGCTTCCTCTTCCGAATCGCTCGCGGTTTTGCCTCCCACAGATCTCGATCCGGGGCCGGCCGAAGTCAGCGTCTCCTGCAATAGGGGCGACGCCGGCTGGGCTCGTGTGGCTTTTCTCGAACTTTCGCTGGACGCGGACACCTCTCCGCTGCAGCCCGGGCAGAAACGCACGCTGTCGGTCCGGATCAGCGGCACAACCGAACGTGTCGCACTGGAAGGGCGCAACCTCGCTCCTGAAGTTGCCGCGCTCGACGGGGGCAATCCCGCCCGGGCCACCTCATCGGGCGGCGCGCAAAACACGGCCGTCTTTCCGCTCACCGGAAAGCAGCACGGCAACATTCTGGTTTCGATCCGTTTGTTACCCGGAGCTGTCCGCGCTCAGCCGTAACATTTGCTGCGGCTCATCCGATTTCTCACCGGCAGTTGAATCGGCAGTTGTGCTCGAGCCATTTGCGCTGGAACTGTTCAGCGGCAGTTCGGCCTGCGCTCCCGCTGACGCGTCACCGCTGGTGAGCATGCCTTCCAGAGCGAGTTCGGTGCGATCCAGCCGCTTGCCGGCTTCCTGATAGCTGTTCTGCGCATTTTTCAAGTGCGTTCCGACTTTATCGAAAGCATCCACAAAATTCCCCAACTGTTTTTGCAGCCCCGACAATCCGTTGGAAAGGCGTCGGGCGTTTTCTTCAATCTGCATGCCGCGCAGGCCCATGGCGATCACGCACAAGTGCGCATAAAGTGTGTTGGGCGAGACCGCCACAATTCTTTTCTCGCGGCAATACTCATCGAGCGGCTGCCCTTTGCCGTCTGCAGTTTGCAGCAGTTCGTAGTACACGCTCTCCGACGGCACAAACATCAGCGCCAGATCCAGCGTGTTCTCGTCGGGCCGCACATATTTTCGCGCAATTGAGTCGGCGTGTCCTTTCACCGCTGTAGCAAACGCCCGCCGCGCTTCGTCGCCGTCCGTCTGGATGCGCCGAAAGGCTTCCAGCGGAAATTTGGAATCAACGGCCAGCAGTTTCTTGTCGCGCAAGAAAATCACGGCGTCCACGGCTTCGCCACTCGCGAAGCGGTACTGCGTGCCATACTGCGAAGAGGGAAGGGAATCTTCCAGCAAGCGATCCAGCGTCACTTCGCCTAAAATCCCGCGCGTTTTTACGCCGCCGAGCACCGACTCGAGCGACTGCTGTGCATTGCTCAGTCCACGGCTGACTTCCTGAAATTCGCCGAGTTGTTTGTGGATCCTCTCCATCATGCTTTGCGTGCTTTTCAGCTCCTCGCGCATGGCCGTCTGGCCCTGGGCGGAAATATCCGCCGATTTCGCGACGCCGTCGGTAAGGGAACGGCTCACCGCGTCGAGCCGCGTGGTCACGCTCGAGGTCAGCGTGGAAATTTGCCCGGCCGCTTGTGCCTGCGCCGTGGCCACGGTTTGCAGGTCGCGCCGCAGTTCACTCATCTGCGATTCAACGTTCTCGCTCTTCTTTTGCGTGGAAAGACTCTGCAGCGCCAGCCAAACCACTAACACCACCACCAACAGCATCGCTGCAATCAGGATTCCGGACATGGTTTCTCCCCGGTAGTCTCGGGAAACGGTCACTCTACTTTATCGGGTTGCGCCGCTCCGGCAAACCCGCAAAACAAAACAGCCCTCTCCTGGGGCAGGGCCGCTTGTTCTTCGCCAGTTTCTAGGATCGGCTTACCAATGCAGCTTCAGCGCAAACTGGAACTGCCTCGCGTCGTATGCTGCCGTCGGTTGCCCCGCAAGGCACGTCGCGCCCACTGATGGATCGCACAGTTGGTTCACCGCAGCAATGTTGGTTCGGTTCAGCATGTTGAAGCCGTCGGCGATGAGGTCGATGCTCCAGCGTTCGCCGAGCGGAATCCTTTTCGACAACCGCATGTCAAGTTGGAAGAATCCCGGTCCGGTAAAGGAGTTTCGGCCGAGACTGCCAATGCAGCCGGCTGGCGGCGTAAAGAATGGCACCGTGAAGGGCGTCCCCGCATTGGTCAGGCAGACGTCGGCTACGCCGAACTGTACGCCGGGAATGAACGGTGAAGAAGTACCGCTTGTCACCACCGACGGCCGGGCCTCCGACGCGCCCAGATCGAGCCGCGTATCCTCACCGGTGATCACGTTGAACGGCCTTCCGGAAGAAACCTCGATCAGCGGCGCGAACGTAAATCCTCCAAAGAAGTGGCGCCAGGCGCTGTCTCCGCTCTTCGGCGCTCCGGTTGTGAATACCGCGCTGGTAACCCAGCGGTGCCGCTGGTCGTTCACGGAATTCGCCTTTTCTAGATTCGGGAACCGGCTGTCCTGCGGTTCCAGAGTGGATTGCAGGTCCGTGCCGGTGTCGATCGAATGCGACCAGGTGTAACTCGAAAGCAGTTCAAATCCTTGCGAAAAGCGCTTTTGCACGTTTACGGTCAGCGCGTGATACCACGAACTCGCGTCCGAAAGCTGCGCATCCACGCTGTTGAACGGCACCTGCACTCCGAAGCCCGTTGGATAGCCCGCGAGATGAGCAAGGGCGACTTGCGTTCCGTAACCGCCCGGGGTCGCAGCGGCAAATGAGGGGTTCGGTCCCGATGGGCGGAAGAAGTTGAAATACGCCGGAGTGCCGACGAAGCCGACGGCTGCGGCGGCATTGCAGTTGGGCGCAGCAAAGCCCTGTCCCAGTGCGCCCGGGGCGATCAGGAAAATACTTCCACTCCCCTGATTCACGCATGAATTTGGCGCGCCTGAAGGAACCACTACGGTCACCGGATTGCTCACGCCCAGCCCGGAAAGCGCTGCGTTCAGCGCATTCTGTGATAGCAATTGCGGATCGGTTGAATTCACGTCGACGGGCCGGTTCAGATGAATTCCCTTGGTGAACTGATAACCGACGCTCACCTTCCACGAATTCGAAAGCGCTCGCTCGATCGTCAGATTGCCCTGCTGCGCGTAGCCATACTTGAAATCCGCCGCTACCGGCAAGGTGAACGGCAAAATCGGCAGCGGGAATCCCACGTTCAAGTAATTTTGATTCGCGAAAAGGGAATTGCTGGCCAGGGGATCGAATCGTTGCTGGCTCGGCAAATACCCGAGCGACAACGGCGAAAACGCTAAATCCGCTGATCCTGTGTTCAGCACTCCCTGAAAGATAGACGAGCCATTCAAATTCGCCGGGCTGTCCGTTCCTGCGCTGCCAAACGTTGCGCAATCCGGCGTCACCAGTCCGCACGCTGAAGGCGTCCCGCCGGCCGATAGCAATTGCACGGACCGACCGCCATCGGCCGTGACGGAATTGAACGCAATCGCCAGCAGCGGATGGTCGTAGAACAATCCGTAGCCCAGTCGAACCGAGGTCTTTCCGCTTCCCGTCGGATCCCAGGCCAGGCCGACGCGAGGAGCAAAATTGTTGTAGTCGCGCGGAATGCCTTCCACAACGCCCAGGGCCTTTTCTGCCGCGGCGTTTACCGCGGTGGCCGGCGCGAACAGCGGCGAAATTTCAACATCGTACCGCACGCCATAGTTCAGGGTCAGTTTGCGGTTCACCTTCCACGAATCCTGGGCAAACAATCCGACCGGAATGTTGTCGAACGGCTGGTTGGAATTTCCGATCCCCTGAATGTAGGTCGTCGGAATCCCCAATCCATAGGCTTGTACGCCTGTCGCTCCCGGTAATCCCGCGAAATTGCCGTTGAATGTTTCCGCTGGAATTCCGCCAAAGTTCGCAACGCCGCCGAAGTCCAGCTCAAAAATCTGCGCTTTCGCCGACCGCAGCTGAATCAGGTTGACATCCGCGCCGAACTTGAACGTGTGCCGCCCGAAGGTTTTCGCGATGGTGTCGGTGAATTCATAGCGCTTCTCGATCCGGTCGACCGTGGAATATGGCTCGCGGCCGAAATACGCGAATCCCGGAATGTTCACACCGATATCGCTTCCACCGGGCAGTTGCGAAAATCCAAAATGCAATCCGCGCCGCGCGAACTGAAAGCGGAACTGGTTCACGGCCGAATCGCTGGTGATGGTGTCGTGCTGGAAGGTAACGTTCAGGTCCCGCGACTGGTTATAGCCCGCGCGCGAGCCCGAGTTCTGTCCGAATACCTGGTTCTGCGAAGTCGAAGGCAGCCCGGTTACCAGTGACGGCGAAACTCCAACGCGGATGAACGAATGATTATTGGCATTCCAATTCTGGTCGAGCTTCAGCGACCACAAACTGGTTTTCTCTTGTACCGGATAATTTCCGCGAATGGAGTTCAACCCCACGTAGGAAGCCGGCAAGGGCGCCACATATACGCCCAGAGGTGAGCACGCGGGTGCGCTTGCACTTCCCGCGCTATTGTTCATCGTCTGCCCGACAGGGCACGCCACCGGAATCGGAAACTGCGCACCCGGTCCGGGTAGCAGATTATTTCCGGTGAGACCGGCTGCGACTTGCCCGAAGTCGAGACGGTTCAACGCCACGCTCGACGCCGACCCCATAAACACCGCGTACTGCTGAGCCAGGAATTGTTGCTGCGGGGTACCACCAAGCAACTGTAGTGTCGCGGCCGATTGGTCCGGCGTCAGCATCAATCCTTGCAGCCCGCATCCCCCACAATTGAAGGGCGCCATGCCAAAATTGTCGATTCCGATGCTGGAAAATCCCGTCTCCTCGCGCTGCGTGTATTCGTAGGAACCGAAAAAGAACGTGCGGTCTTTTTTGATCGGGCCGCCCAGCGTCAACCCGGTCTGAATTCGCGTGTATGGCTGCTTCACGGGCACCAAATCGCCGGTCGCGGGATCGATCTGACCGGAAAATGGATTGCGTGCCTGGAACGATTTGTTCCGCCCAAACACAAAGGCGTCGCCATGGAACTCGTTGCCGCCGCTCTTGGTGACGATGTTGATGACACCGCCGGTCGCTCGACCATACTCGGCGTTGTAGTTGCTGAGCACCATCTGGAACTCCTGCACGGCTTCCTGCGAAACCGTTGCGCGGATTCCGTTGACGGAGTTGTCGACCGCGTCGGCGCCGTCCACGCTGACCATGTTGGAACGCGCGCGCGCGCCGCCAATGTTGAGGCCGCTGTTGGGCGCTGGTCCAATAGTTGGGGAAACGTCGCGAGTGGTGCGCGAATCGGTCAACGTGAAATTTTTGTAGTCGCGGCCGTTGATGGGGAGATTATCAATGCGGCGCTGGTCGACAGTGTTGGATACCTCAGTTTTGTTTTCTTCGATGAGCGTAGTCTCGGCGGTCACGGTGGTGGTGGTGGCTACGCCGCGCACGCTAAGTACCGGATCGAACTCCGCTTCCTGCCCCACGGTGACCGTCAATCCTTCTTGCTCGAACAGGCTGAAGTTGGCGCCGGCGTCTACGGTGATCTTGTAGGTCCCCGGGGCCAACGACAAGAATCCGTATCGCCCTTCTTCATTCGACACCGATGTCCGCTCCGCCCCGGTGCTTTTGCTGGTCAGCGTGACTTTCGCCGCCTGGATGCCGCCACCTTGCTGGTCCCTTATGACTCCGGAGAGGGTTGACGTGTTCTGCGCCGAGGCACGGCTTCCTGTGGCGAGCGTCAGGACAAGTAAGGTCAACAACGCGGACAACTTTTGGTTGCGTTTCATCACTGCCTCCGGGACAACTGTGTCGTTACCGCCACGGCGCACAGCGTGGCCATGGCGGCAACTTGCGCGCCACGAAAAAACGAGTTGTGACTTCCGAGTGTCCGCTACCCCTAGCGGTCCGAGGATTGTCACCCCACGATAAACCCTACCGTACCCACAAACTACCGTAAATGATTGGCTACTCGGCTTTTACTTGATAGCAAACAGCATTGCAACTGCAAAGTTTCGCGCCGCCCTACTCCTGCGTCCTTTCAGTCACGGCCTCATGCGCGCGCAAAAAAAACGGGCCAGCCCGCCGAAGCTAAGGGGCAGCTGGATGACAGTTCCGAGATGGGAGGAGTTTGCTGCCGCGCTCTTCGGGGCTTACGTTTTTAGTCCGCGCTGCACGAGTTTGCGCAGCTTGTCGCGGTCATCGCCATGCATGTGGACGATTTCGACGCCATTGCCATCGGGCCCGGCGTTGCGGACGACCGCGGTGAAGTGAATCTTGCGCAACCCAGAGCGGACTTCGAGGTGGATGGTGTCGCCAACGTTCAATTTTTTCACGGACTCGAGATAGGCGCCGCCGAGGCTAATGGTCTTGACCCGGGCCATGGCCGGCTGTCCGCCTGCGATCTGTGCGCGCAGCGGCGATTCCAGCGGCACGCGGGAATATCTGCGCGGCACGTTGAAGTTGCCGCCAGCTTGTGGAGCGTATTCATAGGCTGCGCGCACCTGCGCCGCCGCCGGCCGGTTTTCCATCAAAGCGAGCGCGTCGGTTGCAACGGTGCGCAGGCCGGAGGGCTCGGCGTAGGTCAGCCCGTCGCGTTTCTGGCTCAGTTGGAGGAGCAGGTCAACCGCTTCCGAAACGCGCATCCGCGCCAAAGCTTCGATGGCCTTAATGCGCACGAACTGATCTTTGAGCGATTCGTGGGTTCCGCTGGCGATTTGCATCAGCTCCGGAATCGCCGAAGTTTCCTGCGCCAAGCCGATGTGATCGATCATCATCGGCACCACCAGCGCGTTTGCTTCGGTGAGCAGCGTCGAAAAGACCAAGGCTGCGCTTCGCGCCGAGGTCGCATTGGCCGGTCGGGAAAGTTCGCCCACCGCCAAATCCTGCAGATTCCATTCCCAGCTGGCCAGCGCGCGCGGCAATCCGCGCAGCAGGCGCTCGGGATCGGCGGTCGCGAGCAGTTTGATGGCGGCGCTCACGCGCTGCTTGCGTGCTTCGTACAGACGCGTTTCCAGCAGATTCAAGACCGGCACGCCGATGGTGCGCAACAAGCGGGACATTGCCGGGAGCAGCTCTGACCCCCGCGGATCGCTCAGCAATGTAGTCAGGCGATCCAGCAGGCGCTCCGGATCGCGTACCAGCAGGCGCGGCAGTGTCGGTTCGAGGGCGCGATTCGCCAGCGCAGCATCCACCAGGAGATGCCAGCGATCTTGCGCAATCAAGCGATTCGCCAGCGCATGCATGTGCTCGAACCGAGGTTCGCGGGGCGCCCTTTCCAGACCGGTCAGAATATTTTCCAGTCCGGCAAAATCGCCACGGGTAACGGCTACGCGGCCGAGCATCTCGAGGAATGCCGAAAGCATCGCGGCAGTGTCCGGCGCCGTTTCTTGTTCCAGGGTTTTTAGCGCGCAGCGACTCAGTTCGTCCGGGAGCTGGTTAGGCCAAAGAGATTCGACGACTGCGGAAAGTTCACTGAGTCCGACGGCCACGCTGCGGCGAGCGTGTGCGTCCGGCATTTCCAGGCGCCGCGTGTAGTTCAGGAGCATGTTGCGCGCTTCGCGGCGTGGGGCATCGGCGCCAGCGTCGGCGAGTTGCGACAACGCCGCGCGAATCGCTGGCACGGGAATGCACCAGACATCCGGGCCGCGCAGGGTTTGCGATTTTTCGCGCGCAGGCAGCTCCATCCAAAAGCGGTCCAGCAATTTTTCGCGGTGTTTTTCATCGGCCCAGACGCGAGCCAGCGAAGAGAGGTGCTGCGAAGCATGCGGCCCAGTGTAGCCGCCGGAGGAAACCAGCACTTCGCCGAAAGCGCGCAGTTGCTTTCTAACATCTTGGGGAATTAAAGCGCCGGCGGAAAACTCGGAGTTGAGAAATTCAAAAATGACTTCTTCAGAAAGGTGCACGAGATAGGGCTGGGGTGCTTCCGCTTCTCTCGGAGCGTGTTGGCTGACCGCGCTGAGCAAGAGATGAACGGTGTCGCGATCGGCTTCTGCAAGTGCGGCGTGAATGGCGCGAGCCGCTTCTTCGGGCGAAAGACCGCGCGCGCTTTCAAGCGGCGGAGTGAGGCGCGCGATCAGACGCAGCACGGCGGAAAGGCTGTCGGCGGTAGGAGCCAGGATGGGAGCGTCCACGTTTTCATTGGGAGTGCTGCCGCCAAAAGCCACCAGCGCCGCGATCAAACTGGCGAGTACTGTGTCCACTTTTCTGTCGGTCTGGGCGTTCACCTGAATGCCTTCTACTCCGAATTCCAGCAGCTTGGCGGTCCACCAGGAGCCGCGCTGTTTCTTGGACGACTCATCCGATTTTAGCAACGAAGCACGCAGGAGTTGCGCGAGGGTGTCCAGTTCGCCGACATGAAATTGCCGAAGAATCACTAGAGTTTGGATACCGGCGAGCTGAAAATCGAGCGCCAGATGTCGCAGTTCACCCTTGGGGTCCGGGACCGGGGCTTCGTTCAGCTTGGGCACTACGAGCGCGTCGCGCTCGACACGGATTTCGAGGCCGTTCATGCTTTGCGCGAGCCGCCGCAAATTGTTGTAGGCGTGATCGAGGCTTTCCTGATTCTTAGGGTGCGTATGATGATAGAGCCGCTGGTTGTGCAGCAGGATCCCCAGTTCGCGCAAAGTGCTGTGCACTTCATGGATGCCCGGACCGGAATCAGCGGGCAGGCGGACAGGAAATTCCGCGATCGCCGGCGCCGGAGCGCGGCTCGCTGCGGTTGCCTGCGCCCGGGCAGACTCTTTGTCGGGCTTGGTGGTCGCGCGTTTGCGAAATAGGTTCATTCAGAATCTGACCGTTTAAACCGGTTCGAAGGGGCCAAAGTCACGCATGTAGACCTGCCGGAGGCAGGGAGAGTCAAAGTGAGAGAGGCAAGCGGGATGCCGGAGCTCGAACGTTGTAAGAGGCAGAAAACAAAAGGCTTCATTTTGTGGTACTAAAACCTATACTGGCGCAGCGTAACATTTTGTTACGTAATGCGACGTCCTGTGGCTGACTGCGCGGGAAGACCCAGAAGAAAGGGTTCAACGGACCTTGCTCAGGATTTTGGAGACGGTGACCGTGCCGCCTTCGGTAGTTTGGATGGCTTGACGGGCGGGCTGAAACCCCTCGAGTTTGAGGACGATGTTGTGGATGCCGGAGGGGACTTCGACACGAGAGGGGGTGTGCTCTCCGGTGGAAGTGCCGTCGATCCAGATTTCCGCGCCGTCGGGGAAGGAAGTGATTTGTGCCCAGGCGACGTGGCCGTTCTTCTGGTGGAGTTCGGCGTTTACCTTAGATTGACCGTCGGAGGGGACTTCGATCGGGCGGACGTAGGCGTCATAACCCGAGAGGCGGAGGACGAGATTGTACTTTCCCGGCGCCAACGGAACGGTGAGCGGCGTCTGACCGGATTGTTTATCGCCGTTAATGAAGACGTCGGCTCCCGCAGGCTGCGAAGCAATGAAAAGGCCTTGTGCCAGAGGCTCGAGTTGAATTTTTTGATCGAGCGAATCGCCGGAGCGGACTTGTAAGGCCGTTTGTACCGGCTGGAAGCCGGCTTTCTTTACCTGCAAGTTGTAGTCGCCGGGATCGAGGCCAGAAAAGGTGCAGGGTGTTTCGCACTGGCGCGCAGGTGCGGCGCCGGAACCGAGGGAAGCCATGGCGCCTGAAACACTCGTGACGACGCGAATGGCAGCGTAGCCGGGGGCTGTAGCCAGATCCACAGCGGAAGTGGCAGTCGTGTCGTCATACTGCAGGTTGTCCACGACCTGGATACTGGTCGGGGCATTGCGAAGGAATTTGAGTAGATCACCGTGTTCGGCAGGATGGATTTTTCCGGAAAGAGCGAGCGTGGATCCCGAACCTTTTATGGACAGACGAAGATGTTTTTCGGCCGCGAGTTGCTCGATACGGCTCTTGTATTCGGCAGCGGCGGGTGAAAGGGCAACGGCCCCGGCGAGAGCCGGCTTGGAAGAAGATGCCGGCGCATTCCTCACTGGTGCGGTGACGGTTGCACCGGAAGAAGGCGGTTGAGGAGCGCCAGGTGTGTTTGTCGTTTCCGACGCAGACGTTTCCGTGGGTGCGGCTTCAGGCGGCGCCAGAGCGGTTTGGGTAGGTTCGGCGGCAGCTGCGTTGGCCAAGCGGGTTTGCCGAGCGGCGTCGAATACCGGGCGGATTTTTTGCGCGCCGAAGACGATCACCCCCAAGAGGAAGATAGCGGCAAGAAACGTTGCCAGCGTGCTTTTCTTTTCTGGTTCGGGCGGGGGAGCAGAGAGAGCGCCGGTGCGCCGAACGACCGGAGTTTGCAAAGGGCTGCCGGCGCGGGCGCTCAGAGAGCGGGAAGCCGCGGTGAGCTGCGGATCTTGATACTGAGCGGTTGCGCCAGATTGCGATGAACCTCCGATGCCCAAGGGCAGGGTGGCGCTGGGATTTTCAAGGTTCACCAGCGAGCGGTAGTTGCGCAGATCCTCGATCAGATCGCGGCAATGCTGGTAACGCTGGGCGGGTTCCTTGGCAAGCGCTTTGAGAATGATGGCATTGAGGCCGGGGTGGATTGAAGGATCAAGCTGACGCGGCGCGACGGGTTCTTCGTTAACGATTTTGTAGATGACCGTGGTGATGTTCTGCCCGGGAAAGGGTTTTTCGCCGGTGACCATCTCATAGAGCAGAACGCCGAGAGAGAAGATGTCGCTACGGCCATCGACGACCTTGCCTTTGACCTGCTCGGGCGACATGTAGCTCGGCGTGCCCATCACGTGGGCGGTCTGGTTGACCGTGCCGAACTGCAAGATTTTTGCCGTTCCGAAGTCGGTGACTTTGACGGTGTCGTCCGGCGTGAGCATCAGGTTGGCGGGCTTGATGTCGCGATGAACAATGTTGCGGTCGTGGGCAAACTGCAACGCCGAGCAGGCTTGCTCCATGATGCGGAAAACGCGCGGAAGCGGAAAAAGCTGGCCGGCGTCGAGTAAGGCTTGAAGACTTTTGCCTTCGACGAGTTCCATGGTGATGAAGAAGAGGCCTTCTTCTTCCCCTGCGTCATAAACCACCACGATATTGGGGTGGGTCAGGAGGCCGGCGGCGCGGGCTTCTGTCTGGAACCGATTGAGAAGTTCCTCCCGAGTGAGGCCGGTGCCTTGTTCGGAGAGCTGCAAGGTCTTAACGGCGACGGTGCGGCCGATGAACGGGTCATGGGCACGGTAAACCACACCCATGGCGCCGCGGCCGACTTCGCCGGTGATTTCGTAGCGGCCCGCTTTGGTAAAAGTTGCGCTCATACCAAGTTGTTGCGACGGAAAGAACTGCGCGTTTGGTATGAAAAAAAAAGACCCATGCCGAGGGGCGGCCGATAAATGTGGCCGTCGACACTTTTTCATTCAGGGTTTGCACGCAAAACTTCTTTATCTCAGGGCTTGTAAAGCAAGCCCTGAAACCCCTGATACCCATGCGCCCAGTTTGAACTTAGCGGTAGGAAATTTGGCCGGTCAACGGGACTAGCGTACTAGTGTAGCCGAGTCGGCACGGGGCGATGTCTCCGTCAAGGATCATCCCTCGCATTATTTGGAAGTTCCTCAAGGTAAACGCCCGCGTTCTGGAGTCGGCAGGTTCGTTTCGCGGATCGTGCGGTCCATCTCGCCCGGCTGCGTGGGCGCTTCAAGGCCGTCGGTGAGCAGGAATCCTTGCAAGGCCAATCCGGTGGTCCAAACTGTTTCGAGCGAAGCGATATATTCGCTTTGCAGTTCGAAGAGCATGCGCTTCGTTTCGATGACGCGCGGAAAGGAGGCGAGCATTTCGCTGTAGCGGTCGAAGACGAGGTTATAAGACTTCTTGGCCAAGGGAAGAATGGAGTCGCGATACTCCTCGGCAGTAAGCCGAGCGTTGGCGTACTCGTCGTAGGCAGTTGAAGCGCGTTCGCGAAGCGTCAATTGGACGCGGTGCTTTTCGGCGTCCGCCCGTTCAATATCGGAGCGCGCGGCGCCAATATTCCCCTGATTGCGATTGAAGAGTGGGAGCTCGACGGCGAGTTGCGCGTTCCACTGCCAGCCGGTCGTGAGCAGAGGATTGTCGAGCGGCTGGTGATTGAAATCGAGGCCAACGCGCGCCAGAATATCGGGCAGTTTTTCGCGTTGGGCACGAGCGAGCTGCGCGTTGGCGCGTTCCGCCGCACTTGTTGCGATGCGAGTTGCCGGACTTTCTGTGGCGATCGCTTCCACCTGGTGTTCGTCCAGGTCGGGCCAGCCTCGCTCGAGATCGCCGCTGACCGTTTGCAGCCGGAGTTCCGGCTGGCCGAGAACGGACGCTAGCGCGCGCCATTCTTCGCGCAGCGTGTTTTCCATCATCCTTGCGGACAGTTTCATGCGGCGAGCTTCAAGCTCCCTGGCCAGGACCTCCGTTTCGTCAGCCTGTCCCGTGTTCAGAAGCCGCCGCTCGGTGTCCAGCGATTCCGTCGCGATATGAGCGAGATCGGCGCGTGCGTCAGCCAGTTCCTGAGCCGCGAGCACGCGATAGAACGCAATTTTGACGGCGGTTTCGACACGGATTTTTTGTTCTTCAGCCTCGATCTCGGCTAGTTGCGTTTCCTTGCGGAAGACCCCCCGGGCGCGGGAAAGTTTGCCTCCGGTCACGATGGTCTGTTCGACAAAGAAGCCTTGCTTGCCTCCATTCGATTCCCCGCCGCGAATTTCGTCGCCGGAATAGCCGATGGTGGGGTTCGGATAGAGGCCCGCTTGCTGGGCCCGGGCCCGGGCGCCACGCACGCCGGCTTCGGCCTGGCGAAGCGTGGGATTGTCTTGCCGCGCAGTTTCGAGAGCACGATCGAGCGTAAAAAGATTTGCCGCCTTCGATTGAGCTCGACCAAGCCGCGGGAATTCGGGTGCGTGAATCTGTGTCGCCGGTTGGTGTTCATGCTGCATCTGCATGCCCGGCATTTCAGGCTGCTGAGCGTTGACTGCGGCGGTCACGAAAAGGAACGCACTCGCAAGAAGCATCGGCATCAGGGCGAGCGGGAAACGATCACGAATGATGTTCATGGCTGGCCTCCTTGGCGGCCGGTGCCGCAGACCTCCGCATTGCGGCGATTTCATCAAATTCCTTATCGGGCAGAACCCGGACCATGGTCATCATCCCCATCATTCCGGCGCTCCAGTTCTTCGGGAGGCCGTGCGTCTCCGGTTTTTGCACCAGTTCATCCATGCCCATTTCCATGAAGGCGTCTTGCGGAAAGCCGGGAATTTTTTCGGCGTCGGGCGCGACGGGCGAAGGAGGCTGGTGCCGAAATTGCGCGCGGGCAGCGAGCGCTTGCATCTGGCGCATGGCGGCCGGTTCGGTCAGATCGGAGGTCATGATTTGGCGGTCGCGGAGCAGGTCCATCATGGAATTCATCATGTGATGCGGCAGGTGACAATGAATCATCCACGCGCCGGGATACCTGGCGTCGAACTCAACGACGCGGGCTTGCGCAACGCCGACCAGAACGGTGTTCGATGGACACCAGGTGGATTCGGGAGCGCGGCCCCCTTCTGTGCCGGTGATCACAAACTGGTTGCCGTGCAAGTGAATCGGGTGGTGGTCCATACCGAGATTCACAAAGCGAAGGCGCACACGGCTGCCGAGCCGCGCTAATAGAGGCGTTGTGAGCGGCGCAGCGACTCCGTTGAAGGTGAGCCAGTTGAACTCCATGTTGGCGGTGTTGGGCACGGAGCTGTTGGGTAGCACAGCCCACTCCTGCAGGACGATGCCGTAGTCGTGATCGACGCGCGGCAAGTGCGCTTCGCGCGGATGCGCGATGAACATGCCGATCAGGCCGATCATTTCCTGCATCGCCGAATGCGCGTGATAAAAAAAGGTGCCTTCCTGATGCACCGTGAATTCGTAGGTGTAAGTTTCGCCGGGCGCGATGGGCAGCTGGCTGACGAACGGTACGCCGTCTTGGTCGATGGGGACTTCGATGCCGTGCCAGTGCATGGAAGTGCTCTCGGGAAGTCGGTTCTCGACGAGGATGCGAACGCGATCGCCTTGCGTGACCTGAATCGTGGGGCCTGGGCAACTGCCGTTGTAGCCCCACACGTCGAGGGTTTTCCAGGGAACAATTTTCCGTTTGAGCGGCTCGGCGATGAGGCGAAAGACCTTTGTGTCGCCGTCGAGGGTAAAAGGCAGATCGAGGATGTCGGGCGATTGCATAAGCATGGCAGCCGAAGATTTCGTGAGCGCAGATTTGTCGCGCGCGCGCACCGAATCCTTTTGCTGCGTACCCGGTGATGGCGCAGCCGGTGGGGATTTCTGCGCGCGAAGAGATTCGGTCCAGCTCATCAGACCGGCACCGAGCATCGTGGCGCTGCGAAAAAAGGATCTACGTGATTCACTCATGGAGACTCCGTTCATCGGTGAAGCAAAAGTACAAATAATGAGAGTGCATGCTCTTAACGAGCGCACGGCGGCACCAGGACAAGGAGACAAATTAGCGAGAAGGGGGCTCAGATACGCAGGACGAGAGAAGGCCCTTCGAAAGATCCGCTTAGACTTCGCGATTCATCCGAAGAGGATGGCTGGAGAGAGAAGTGCTTTTCCTGAAGGAATCCAATGGCGCGAACGGCCAGAGGCGAAGCGCTGTGCGCGGCGCTTGAAATCAGCGGCGAATCGCCCGTCAGCGAGCGAAAGCTCACCGGAAGCGCGACGGGCAGGTCCTGCAACCCGCAGTTCTCGAACGAGCTAATCTGGCCAGCGGAAGAATCGGATGCCGCGCTAAAAGACTGGTGGCACGCCGGCTCGTTCACAGCTGATTGCCCGGCATCGCACACTTGTGCCTGGCAAAGCGCGCCGCAAACAGGTGAAAGGAGCAGAAGAACCGCAAGAACTAGCACGGAAGCGTTCCGTACTGATGTGAGGTTCTTCCGTTTCGGCGCAGGACCCATGAAAACAGGCTACGCCAGGCGAAAGAGTGCGTCAACGATGCAACACCATCCTGTCGTTAGCACACGATATGTCCGGTCGAATTAGCACGTGAAATGTCCGCTTTAAGCGAGCCGCTAGGGTAGAGCTAACAGCCTGGAGGGAGGCATGGAGACCTACCCGAGGGCGGCAGTGGAGCGGGCGATGAAAGTACAAGCAGTGATTCTGCGAGCGGTGGCCAAGAAGATCACCTGGGCACAAGCCGGAGAGGTCATCGGGCTGTGCGAACGACAGATGCGACGCTGGAAGGAACGCTACCAGGAGTTTGGTTACGACGGACTGTTTGACCGTCGCTTGGGCAAGCCCAGTCCGAAACGCGTGCCCTTGGCGACGGTGGAGGAGATACTGCGGCTGTATCAGGAACAGTACGCGGATTTCAACGTGCGACACTACCACGAGAAGCTGCGCGAACAGCATGGCATCCGACTCAGCTACACCTGGGTGAAGCGGGCGCTGCAGATGGCCGGACGGCCTTGAGGTAAGCGTCGATCCCTGTGCTGCCGCAACGAATCGATATACTTGGTTCATGAAAATGCTGCCGCTACCAATGTCTATCACGGACTGGACTCAAGTGATTCCTTCCGAGCACCCTGGCGACAAAGGACGAGCATTCTGGAGGACTCGCACATTTGACGATATCCGCGTCCGTATGGTCGAGTACACTCCGGGATATGTTGCCGATCACTGGTGTTCCAAAGGACATGTCATCCTTTGCCTGAGCGGGTTCCTCGACATTGAATTGGGAGATGGGTCTCGGCTCTGCCTTAGGCCAGGGCAGTCCTACCATGTTGGTGATGGCGACCCGCCTCACCGCTCGTCGGCACCAGAAGGCGCAAACCTGTTCATCGTGGACTAGCTCCTGCACTTAATGGATGGTCCGCCGCAGATCTCTAGAAGTTTGTAGAGTGCGGTGACAAGGAGGCATCCCATGAAAACCCAAGCGCTAGGCATTGATTTAGGTAAGACGGTCTTTCCTCTGGTTGGAGATGGATCGGGTTATCCAGAAGTCGGCTAGCGAGAAACTGTGGTCGTCGTGGCTTTGGCCAACAAGCTGGTTCGCATGGCCTGGGCGGTCTTATGTAAGAACGAACGCTATCGCGCTCCTGTTTGCGGTGACAACCTAAAATCCCTGTTTAGGGAAAAGAGTTCCTGCCAGGTCTGCTGGCGGAAAACAGAGATGGCAAGGGGTCTCTCCCACGCTTTCGAAACCCGATACCGGAGAAGGCCGCTTCGAGGCCGTCCACTTTATGAGGACGAAAGCGAGTGGATATCCATCATGGCCCGGAGTCGCTGACTCCACTGACGGCCGAATACATTGGCGCAGACCAACTGCCATTCCTCGTTTTTCGCTTGCAACCCTGCGGCGGACCATACATCTCCGGTAAGGGCGGAGGAGATCGAATTTCATCTCCGCCGCACCCTCCCTTGATGAAGGGTGAGGCGAAGTGTTAGACCGTGGATGCGTCGGCGAACTACTGCTTGTTAGATTCTGCGGTGCCGGTCAGATAACCGGCTTGATCGGCTTTGGCGGCCGCTGCTTTGAAAGCAGCCTTCGTCTGAGGGAGCTCAAAAACGTGTTCGGCTGTCTGGATTTGCGTGAGGAAGCGCTGATCGCCCGCTTGTTGCAGGGTGACGCTCGGATGAGTCCGATAAGCGTTTCTCAATTCGCCCGCGAACGTTAGAAGCAGCTTGTTGCGTTCCGCGTCTATGAGAACGAGCGTACGGACGTTGCTAAAATCGTAGCGCTCCACCTTGTACTTTCCGGCGGGAAGCGACGTGCCGTTCAGAACGAAGTCGTAGGGGATGTCGACGATAATACGATCAGGTTCCTGCGCGTGCGCAGCAGCACCCAACCCAACAGCGAATAGAGACACCAAGAGCCCGCGGAATAAATTCCGTTTCATACTTTCTCCTTTTTGTTTGGAGTGGTTCTTGCGCACCTTTTGCGGCCGGGATGAAGCCGCGGTCAGCACCGTTTTCGGATGCAGCCCCAAACGTGTAGTATCCATTCGACGCGAACGCGAGAACGGGCGTTAGAGCGCGCAGGTAAAGGTTGTGTAACGACTTTGTAGTTTTGACAACTCCTAAGAGATTGAGCAGAACGTAACCAGTTGAAAGTTGTTTTCCCCAGCAGTGTCAGCCAGACCTGAACGGCGAAAATTCGCCCCAGCGTCCGATTAACGCGTTACTAGGCACCACAACAGCCTCTTGGTGTCTAATTCTAGTGTGGAACGTTCTGAAAAGAGGACTCGCCCCGTCGGCTTTCGGCTGACAATATTCTTCGTGGCGCTATCAGCAGGCGCCGCCCTGATGGTGTCCATCGGCAATTTGCGGGATCCTTTTCCAATTCCCGGCCATCTCATGGGAAAGCCCGATTTCGCTACACCGAAGGGCCTGTGCGAGTATGCCCAGGGTTTGGTCTTCATTCTTCTTTTCAATGTCCCTTTGCTCTACGGTGGAATCGCAAGGCAGTTCGATTTAGGCAACGCAGCACTGAGCGGTATTCTTGCATTCGCTTCGGCTCTTTTTGGCATCGCAGCGTGGGGACTATACAGATTGAAGAACTGGGCCCGACTGCTTGTGGTTGCAATTTCTGTTTTCACGTTTCTGCCCATGCTAGGGGGCTTCCCGCCATTCTTCGTGGACAGCCTCGCGGCTATGACTGCGTTTTTGCCGTTTGTTGTCCCGTACACGCTGATCCCCTTCCTTCTAAAACGCGACGACGTGCAGCGCCTTTTTGCGTAGGTCCCGGTCAGATAACCCTTACGTCAGAACGCAAGAACGGTGTTTATCGCCTATTCTTGGAGTTCCATGTTTCATGAGTTTCGTTGCCTGGCATAGTGCCGAGCGATTGGACGGTAATGAATAGAGTAAATATAGAATCCGTGGCTCATTAAGCGCGTAGAGGACAAGACCCCATGAAAGCGATTTGCCCTTGGAATTTCGCGCAGATTGCGGCTGCAACGTTGACCTGTGTGCTCCTCACCGTGACCACCGTGCGGGCCGATGAGATCAAGGTCGTGACTTCCGCGACCTTCAAACCTGCCTATCTGGAATTAGTCCCGGAATATGAACGCGCCACGCACGACGTACTCGTCACGGAATATGGTCCCTCCATGGGAGCGACGCATAACGCCATACCGATGCGCCTCAATCGCGGTGAGCAAATTGATGTCATTATCATGGCCGCTCCGAGGCTTGATGACCTGATCAAAGAAGGTAAGGTTCGAGCCGAAGGCCGGGTCGACTTGGCCCGTTCGAATATCGCCATGGTCGTCAAGGCCGGAGCGCCCAGACCTGACATCAGCACCCTGGATGCACTGAAGAAGACCTTACTCGCCGCAAAATCAATTGCATGTTCTGACAGCGACAGCGGCGTTTATCTGACCACTGAGTTGTTTCAGAAGCTGGGGATTGCCGACCATATTAAAGGTAAGGTTATAAAAATCGAGGCCACCCCCGTAGGCGAGGCGGTCGCGTCCGGAAACGCCGAGATCGGCTTCCAGCAGATCAGTGAGCTTCTCCCCGTAAAAGGAATCGCCATTGTTGGACCGCTACCGTCCGGAGCCCAGCGGGTCACCTTCTTCGCCGCAGGTATCCCGGTTACCGCAAAGAATCCGGAAGCCGCCAAGAGGCTCATTCAATGGCTTGCGTCCCCCGCCGCTTATGCAGCCATCCACAAGAGCGGTTTGCAGCCAACTCGGTAATGTAGTTACCTGAGAAGTGGCTCGCTGAACGGCACCGTCTTTCAGAAGACTGGAACATCGGCGACTGCGTTACAGTTACCACTAAGCTTTGTTCAGGTTTGCGAATCACCTTTTCCGTCGTAGCGGTGCTGATCGCAGTAGTCAGCGCCAACGCTGGGGCTGGTTGCTGGCAGGCAGTTTCGCATTACAATTCGGGGCTTCGATCTCCAGATCAAAGGCGACCTTGACGGGGCCATCACGGAATATCGGAGGTCGGACTACCCGGAGGCGCAAGCAGCCATTGCAGAAGCCCTCAAATCCAACGATCAATCCTGGTAAGTCACAAAACCGGACACGAGTCCGTTTACCAGGACATGTCCGCTTTGATTTGCAATTTCTGCGGAGCCCATGGCGAGCCCTAGATTAAACTAGGGAGCCCAGAAAGGAGATTGGCAATGTATCCACTGGGTGACATGGTTTGGGCTGTTTTTTTTAGGGGAGTTATCTACGGTGTTCTCGCCGGGTCCATTTTGATCGTTCTCCTGTTTTCGCCTATAGGCAGCTTCGCCAAACGGCATATCCCTCAGCTGGTGTTTGTGAGGCCCATCGGCCTTGTGTACTTCCTGGTTGGCGCCGAGATCGGTATCGCCATAATCGGGGCACTCTTGTTTCTTGGTTTGCGCGCTTGGCAAATACACGTCCAGCGTCTGATGGAGAAAGGCGGCGTGTGACAGCAATCCGGCGTTGGAAGGAGGATATCAGGTGGACGCCATAAGCGTACCAACCTCACAGAGTGCGGTCAGAAAACGATTGGATTCCCGGTCGCGATGCTCGCCTCCGCGAGTTCGGTCAGATCATTTGTGAACGGGACGACAAACGGGTCAGCCGTCAAGCTTTGCAGTCTTCGCGTTTCAGTCAACAGTTGCACCGCCTCACTTGCAGCCACGCAATCGCCACAGTGAGAGCCGCTATAGACAACGCGTTCAAGCAGCAGCGGGAAGCTGTCCGGAAAATTGTTCTCAAGATACTCACGCACGTAGGCCACGGAAGTAACATTCCCAAGACGCTTCTCAACCAAGGAGCCTGAGTGCGGACACGAATTGCGGTACCACTGGTCGTGCTTCAGCCACAACTTCACGTTGATGTCGCCGTCGCTTTTCAGCGTCGGCTCACCCGCGTTATCAAACGCCAATAGTTCTGGGAACGGATGCGGCGGCGCCTTACCTTCTTTTATGCAATTGCAACGGACCGAAGCACCTAATCCCATTGTGACGTTCTCGCTGTGGCGGGCAGACGAATCGACCAAATTGTCGACGAACCTTGCAGAACAAGCAAGATCTCGCATAGGTCCGAATGAGCTTTGCTTTGTTATTCGCGTCGGGCAACTGGGAAATCCTCTTGGCGCAGGTGACCGCAGTGCAGGTTTCTTAGCTCGCCACCAAGTGAGCAGGCTAGAGTGCCCGGGGGCTTCGGGTCCTTGCCCTCGGCTCAGTCATCTGCTAACACTTACCGACTGATCCGCGTCTGCTACTTCAGCATCACTTTCACCGACAGGGGAACCAATGGGCGCCAGGGCGGCAGCCTTTCTCTTTACCGTGGTCTTAGGCACATTCGTATCCTTGGATTCAGCCTCCGCGCAGGATAGTGGAAAAGAGTCTTCCCCGCTGCGTGTTTCGGCGCAATTTTCAACGCTTCTTGGTGCTGACTGCAATTCTGGCAAGGGTATGGTCGCGCAGTTTCACTATCAGGGTTCGCGACCGCTTCGCGGCTATCTAGTGAGCTTAGTTCTAAGGGACCCGGCCGGAAAGGTTCTCACCGAACAAACCATTCAGGAAATCCGTGATTTGCATGAGCAAATGATTGTTGAGGGCGCGGAATGGACGCGTACATTCTGCTCGTCAGTGAAGACGACGGTCGGAGGGCCTCTGAACGCAACCGCAAAGGTTGATGTCCTGAGATTCGCGGACGGCTCCAATTGGGGACCCATGGCGTTGCCAGCATCTCATCAACTCATCGGCACTATGGACGGCATGGACTTCAGCGTAAGAACGACTGAGTTGGAAAGGTATGTGTCCCCAATCTTGCCTCCGGATGGTCCCGTTCCCGCGGAACGCATCCAGATTGACAACATAGGGCCTCTGAGGTTGGTATCAGGGATCTGGCGCGACGAGAGCGAGAAGCAATTGCTGGCCGTCGAAGTCACCAATATAAGCGATAGACCAATCCGCGGATTTGTGTTCACCGCATCTTTTTTCGATCCATCAACTGGAAACCGACTCCGACGAGTCACCACCAAAGAACTTGAAACACACGGCAATCCGAAAGACTATCTCTTGCCCGGAGCAACCTGGCTCACTGGCGCACGGAAGTTTTCCTATCTGCCCGACGGGACGCCCGCCGGCTACGAAATAATCTTGGACCTCGTCGTTTTTGCCGACGGCTCCATGTTCGGTCCGAAGCATTCAAGCGAGTCCGAAGAAGTACTGGGAATGTTCTTGGGTATCGACGGTGCGAATCGCTCAAGTCAAGGAACCTTTAGAGCGAAGAAACCTCAATAGCCGAAACCGGCCTCTATCGGCTAGACAGCAAGCTCCTGGTAAGCCCCGACTGCGTCTTCGACGTGTCCACATTGTCAGCGTCGATGACGCCATCTCGGACTGGAAACAACGTCTATGACAGCAGCTGTATGGAGTCTGCCGTCCCATTGGAATTGTTTCGGCGAGATGTTCACCAGTGTGAACGCCTCCGAATTCTCGTTCAGAACGATCCATGCTCTGGGACTGGAACCACATAATTACCTGTTGAAGTGCTGTATCCGTGTCTCCAGTGCCCAATCTTTGCCGCAATCGGATAGCGATATACGTAGGTGATGTATGTAACCACAAAGAGAGACAGAACAACTAGCAGTCCAATGAAGCTCGATTTTAGTCGTGCCATCCCGGCTCACTTCCGCATGTTTTCGTCTAGAAAGGCAAACACGTCAGGCTCCCAAATGGTCACGCCGAGCTGGAGGAAGTTGTGCCCATCGTCCACCGTGTGGCCGATGGGCGGATAGATTTTCAAGCGATGCGGCTTACCAATGTGCTCACGGCGGGCGTCCAGCACCTTGCCGGACGAGAGGGAGTAATCGTTCTCGGCGTGAATGAAGAAGACCGGCGCCGCGATGTGGTCAATGGCGGCCAAGAGCCGCGCTCGCAACTCCGGAGAACGGTCGAAGCTATATCCGGTTCCGGAGAAGACTACCAACGCCCGCAGGTTCGGTTCACGTTCGGCCAATAGCACCGTGAGCGCACCTCCAAACGAGTCCCCGATCGCGGCGACATTCCGCGCATCGACGTAAGGGAGTGCTTGCAGGAATTTGAGTCCGGACAGGGCGTCTTCCATTTCCCTGTTTTCCAGCAATTGCAACTGCAGAGCGTTGCGCGCTTGTTGACCGTGTGCGGCGGATTCGCTGTTCATCAGGTCAACGGCGCTAGCGCCTTGGTCTGTGGAAAGCCCGACGCCATGTCTAAACAAGTACAGGAATACATAGCCATGGCGAGCGAATACTGGTCCGAGTTTCTCGGCATTGCGCTCATACGGTCCGAGGTGTTCCAGATCTTCACGGGTACGGCCGCTGCCGTGATTCAGCAGGATGGCCGGGAACGGTCCGGGGCCTTGCGGGCGCCATACCATCGCGTGCAGGATAGCCGACCCACTGTGGACCGCCACCGTTTCTGGCCCGCCAGAGGTCTGGCCCCAGGCCATCGCGGTTGTGAGTGTTAGAAACAGCGGCGCCAGGACGAACGCGTACAGTTTTGTCATTTGGCAGTCCCCAGTCAGCGGATACCTCAGATGCCGCCGAATCCGTCGGAATGGCCCAGTATATCCGCATCGCTGCAAAGTCTGAGGACGCAAGGCTGCAGTTATCTGAACTCGTATGAACGGTTCTGTGCACGGCTCATTCCGGTACCTTAAAGAGCGGATGGTTGTATAAATAATTGAGCGCTGTTGCGTGTCCAGGAGGAAACATGGATTCGGACCAGAATCGAATGGACCGGCTTGCACGTGCGCAGGAACTCAAGCGTCGCGGTGAGTCGGCGCGACAGAGCGATGGGGCTATGGCCCGACTATGCTATGAGGAAGCCGTGGTGTTATATCGCGAGGCGGACGAACCTATCGTGCTGGCGCACGCCATCAGGCATCTTGGCGATGTCTATCTCGAACAGGGACGGCCAGATTTGGCGGAGCCTTGTTACCACGAGGCACTAGGACTCTACCGGAGTCATGAAGAGGACTCGTCGTTAGATTTGGCGAACGCCGTTCGGAGTCTCGCGGTTCTCAGGTGGGAACAAACGAGAATGCTATGGGAAGAGGTGCGGGCTCTTTACATTAGTTTGGGCATCGAGGCAGGAATCGAGGAGAGCACGGCTCGGGTGGCGGCCCTTTCAGTCCGATAGAGCGGAAAATAAAAGCAGCCGAATCAATTGTCTTGGTGGGGACGGCGGGAGTCCAATTCGAGTACCTAAATTCTAAGTCTCACCGCACGAAGGCGTTACCAGCCACAACCCAGGCCAATTGGTAGAAATTGGTAGAAGCTACGGAAATAGCGACGTTTCCGCCCATCTACGCGGCTAGTGTTTGCACAGTGTTCAGGACAAAGTTCAGGACAAAAGCCTCGGCTCTCCGATTAGCCGATTAGTTCAGAGTTGCCTTCTATTATGCAAGTGGACCGGGTCGGACTGGCACCTATTGGAAGCGCAATCCCAACCCTCCGAGCGGACGGGGTTCAGACATATAATCCTCTGATGGGTAGTTCTCATTCATCTCTTTGGTCAATCGGATCGGCTCTTCGCCTGGATCGACGAAATCCATACCTTCGCCTCCAGAACGTGACCCTCTTCGTTCGGGACCAAGACCGGAGCTTACAGTTTTTTGTGGACCGTCTAGGATTTAGCTTGGTCGCTGACTACGACGTACCGAGCGGAGACCGCTGGGTTGCGGTCGCCCCTCCCGATGGGACGGCGATGCTGGCGCTCGTCACGCCCAAACCTGATGCGGAGGACTACAAACACGTAGGTCAGGCGAGGCAGATTGTTTTTCTCACTGAGGATGTCGGCGCAAAGTACCACGAGTGGCTTGAACGCGGCGTTGCTTTTCTTCATCCGCCGAAAGAACCAGGTTGGGGCGGAGTGTTCACAAGCTTCGAAGACCCCGATGGGAACTCTTTCGCCCTCGTAGGGTTCGATCGGGCTAGCCAAGAAGTTGAAAGACAACGCCGACAGACGGCAGAGAAACTAGAGTCCGAACACCGCGCCGCTCGGGAACTTGATATTGCAAGACAGGTGCAAGCGAGATTGTTCCCCCAAAGAATGCCGCAGGTTAGAACACTTGAATACGCTGGTGCATGTATTCAGGCTCGCCACGTTGGCGGTGACTACTACGATTTCTTGGACCTCGGCCGCGGACGGCTTGGGCTGGTCATTGCCGATATCGCTGGAAAAGGAATCGCCGCTGCTCTCTTGATGGCGAATCTACAGGCGAATCTCCGCAGCCAGTGCGCGATTGCTACCGATCAGCCGCAACAATTTTTGCGATCGGTCAATCAGTTGTTTTACGACAACACCGCCGATGGGGATTACGCGACCTTCTTCTTCGCTGAGTTTGACGACAGTACACAAAGGCTGCGCTATGCGAATTGTGGGCATCTCTCTCCGCTTCTCCTGCGGCATGACAACACTTTGGAACGACTGGACTCTACTTCCACGGTGCTAGGACTTTTCGAGGAATGGAATTGCTCGATAGAGGAACAGCAGCTCCTTCCCGGAGACACTCTCGCTCTCTATACTGACGGCATAACCGAGTCATCGAATGATGCAGGAGAGGAGTTTGGCCAACAACGACTGGTCGAAACGCTGCGGCGGCATCGTGGGCAACGCTCGCAACTGCTATTGGAGGCAGTTATTGAGGAAGTTCGGCGGTTCAACCCTAACGAACAGCAAGACGACATCACGCTAATTGTCGTCAACTCAGGGGACGCTTAGAACTAAGCAATTCCATTAGGCTCGTAAGTTATATTACCGGTAAAGTACACTACGGAAGCGAATCGGCTACCACTGGCCCCCAGGTCACGCCAAATCCAGCAAAATCCGGGAATATGGAAGCAAACTGCCTGACCTTAGCTCTTCCCTGGAAACGAGCCAAGACACGCTGGCCTAGAGAGAACAAAGTTGCACAAAATGCACAAAACAAAGGGAAAACTCAACAGAGTTGCATAGTGTGCAGACGAAGTTCCTGGCTTGGTTGGTTCCGTTTGGCTTGGTTTTGGCCGCCCACTCGCACAAAAATAAACTCCGTTAGACTTTGCCTTGCCAACTCGTTTTGCCGGAATACGCACACCAGGAGTGCCGTAACAATCGATTAGTGCAAACCGTCGTCGCTTACTACACGCGAAATGGTATTTACAGGCTAGCGACATCGCTGTGAACTTGACCCACGAACGACTCGTAGGCTGAAGCAACGAATCGTGCAAATGAGGTGTTAAATGGAAACCAGATGCACGTTCGCCCGATTCACCTTGCTGGGACTCAGTCTCGTCCTGAGTGCTTCGACTCCGGCTCGAAACGCGAACGTCCCCACACAAGAATCGGCCGAGCAGACGAAAAAAAGAGATGAAGCGCAAAAGAAGGCAGCGGAGGCCAAGGAGAAGTGGACCAAGGCTCAGGAAAATACAAAGAACAAGGAAGCAGAACTTGCTCAGGCTAAACAGGAGCAAGAGGAAGCGCGGATCGCCACACGGGATGCACAAGTAGCCCGGGATAAGCTGAAGCAGTCGACGCCGTCCAGTGCGATGTCGAGTGAACAGATTAAGCAAGACGCCTTAGCTGAGAAAAAAGCAGCGGGAGCAAAGGAAAAATGGGCCAAGGCTCAGGAGAACACCAAGCACAAACAGGCAGAGCTGAGAGAAGCCAAAGAAGAGCAAGAAAAGGCTCGTGCGGCTTTCCAACGTCGCCAGGCCGAAAGTGATGCAGTGAAATGACGTTGGGTACTTCCTCACAGCCAAGAATAAACGACGCCTAGGCTTTGTCTAGACAAGCCCTTTGTCTTGCCAAGCGACAGAAAGCCTCGCAAACCGGCTCCTATTGCGATTGCTGGCGCAACACCTGCCGTGGTGCAGAAGCAACTCCGACACTCCGATGCGAAGACGACTCTACAGCTTTATGGTCACGTCATCGGAGATCAGCACCGTACGGCAGTTGAAAACCGGTCTGCAAGACTCGTTCACTAAACTCAATTGGTAGAAACGAGCATTTTGGTAGAAACGGAGAAAACAAATGCAGTCAAATCAATTGGTTTGGTGGGGACGGCGGGAGTCCAACCCGCGACCTAGGCGTTAGGAGTGCCTCGCTCTATGCATCTGAGCTACGTCCCCGTGGCGTTCTATTCTCATTATAAATGATAGAGCCGACTTCCGTGATGGCGCGTCGACACGCCGGACCGTGCGCTACTTATTTAATGACCGTGTGGTATTATCCGTTTCGCCGCCCTATCCGACCCTCTTTCGAAACAGGGTACGAGCCGCCGCCCTGCGAACGGGTCCTGCCAAGCGGAGGTCATCATGAGTCGCACCCTGCGCTATATCCTGATTGCTGTCGGTGTCCTGGTGGTTGTGCTGATTATTGCACCTTTTCTGATCCCGGTGAATCGTTTCCGCCCCACGATCGAAGAGAAAGCGTCGCAGGCGCTCGGGCGCAAGGTCCAGGTGGGCGACTTGAGTTTGTCGCTGCTTCGCGGCGCTCTGACGGCAAAAGACCTTTCCATCGGCGACGATCCGAAATTCAGTCCGTCGCCGTTTCTGACGGCGAAGTCGCTGAGCGTGGGCGTGGAAATGATGCCGCTGATTTTTTCGCAGCAGCTGAACGTTACAGACATCACCATTGACCAGCCGCAAGTGACGCTGCTGAAGAATCCCGCCGGAGATTGGAACTTTTCCTCAATTGGGAGTTCGGCCGGTGGAAATTCAGGGGGCCGAGCGCCAGCGAGCCCAGGCAAGGCAGACACCAGCCAAGCCCCGGCCGGTTCATCGCCAGGATCCTCGCCGGAAATCTCCGTGAAAAAGCTAGAATTGGAGAACGGCAAGATCATTCTGGGAAGCACGAATTCCCGGCAGCGGTCGACGTATGATCACGTGAACGTTACGGCTTCGGATTTTTCCATGACCTCGAAATTTCCGGTTACGGTGACGGCGGATCTGCCCGGTGGCGGCGATGTGAAGCTCGATGGGAACGTGGGCCCGGTGGACCGGTCGGACACTACACTAACGCCGATGGACGCCAAGCTACATGTGTCCAATTTGAATTTGGCGACCACCGGATTCTTGGATCCTTCCCTTGGACTGGGCGGAATCGTGGACCTGGATACGAAGCTGACAAATCAGGGTGGGGTCGCTCAGACCAATGGTACGGTAAAGCTATCCAAGGCGTTGTTGGTGCAGGGCGGAGCTGCGGCAAGCGTGCCGATGAACGTCGACTACAGCACAAAATACGACCTGAGAAAAAATTCCGGCGTGCTGAACGCATCGACCGTGAAGATTGGTGCTGCAACGGCCAAATTGAACGGAACGTATGCGTCGCAGGGCGATGCCACGGTGGTGGATTTGAAGCTGGCCGGCGACGGGATGCCAGCTAAGGACCTGCAGGCCTTCTTGCCGGCGATTGGGGTTAATCTGCCGAAGGGTGCGTCCCTTAATGCGGGAACACTGAGCACGAATCTGAATATCAAGGGTCCGACGAACAAGCTGGTCACCGACGGGACCATTGGTCTGTTCAACGCCAAGCTCGCCGGCTTTGATCTTGGATCGAAGATGTCGGCGGTTTCAGCGCTGAGCGGACTAAAGACGGGAAGCGATCTGGACATTGAGAAGCTGACCAGCAACGTTCATATGGCGCCCAGCGGGCTGCGTGCGGAGAACTTCCTTGCAGTAGTTCCCAGCTTGGGAAATCTGGCCGGCGGCGGGACGCTGGACTCGAAGAATAATCTCGATTTCAAAATGGCCGCAACGCTGACCGCAGGCGCAGTCGGCGCAATTGGCGGCGCGGGAGCCGGAGTTGGCGGCGTATTGGGCGCAGTGGGCGGAAACAAGGGCAGTGGTTGCAAGGGCACCACGACCATTCCTTTCATGGTTCAAGGAACGGCTTCCGATCCCAAATTTGTGCCGGACGTTGGCGGCGTTGCCGCCGGTATGGTGAAGTCGCAACTGGGCTGCGCGGGCGGTTCGCTGGCTGATGTTGGCAAGACCGGGGGACAGAATCCGGCTGATGCGGTCAGCGCGCTGGGTGGTCTCTTTGGGAAAAAGAAAAAGCCGTAGAGAGTTTTCTGGAGTCGAATCGAGTTTGCGCATGCTGGTCGCGCAAAATTCCCCCCATCGGCTTGACTCGCCTGAAACTTCCCAGTAGCCTCGTGCGTCCATTCGGCTGACGCTTGTTTCCGTGTGTCAGGGCTCGCTTTACAGCCTTGATTAAAGAAGTTGTTTGACAAGCCCTGAGTCTTACGGTCGGTGGGTCTTTCGCTTTTTCCATAAGGAGTCTGGCATGCGTTCTACTCTGGATCGCATCAGTTTGTGCGCGTTCATCGGTGTGACGGCGATTTTCTCATTGGCCGCGAGTGCGCCGGCGCTGGCGCAAGGCGGCGAGCCGCAATACTTCGCGATTCGAGGCGCTAGGGTGGTGCCGGTTTCCGGTCCATCGATTGACGAGGCGACCATTGTCGTAGCGCGAGGCGTAATTCTGGCGGTTGGCAAAGATGCTTCCATACCGGCGGACGCCTGGGTGATCGAAGGCAAGGGCCTCACGGTTTATCCCGGACTGGTGGATGCGCTTACTGACATAGGGCTGCTGACTGCTGCGCCTGCGCCACCAGCCGAAGGCGCGGCGGGGACACCTCGGCGCGCGGAGGAGCCCGCGCGTGGACCGGAGGATCGTCCGAACAGCACGCCCTGGCGCAGCGCAGCGGATGAAGTCAGCCTGGCGGACAAGCGCATCGAGACTTGGCGCAATGCTGGATTTACGACCGTGGTTTCCTCCCCCAAAACAGGATTTTTTCCGGGGCAAGCGGCGGTGCTTGATCTGAGCGGCGAAAGGGCCGGCGACTTGGTGGTGAGGGCTCCAGTAGCGATTCCCGTTTCCACCAAGCCGGTGGCCAGCTTCGGCAGGGGTTTTCCGGATTCGATCATGGGGGTAGTGGCATACGAACATCAGGTTTTTCTGGACACGGATTGGCTGACCAAGGCGGAAGCCGCATATGAGAAGAATCCCAAGGGCACAGCGCGTCCGCGTTATGACCGCGCATCGGCTGCGCTGGCCGAAGCGCTGCAGGCTCATGCCATGGTTTTGATCTCGGCAAATTCTGCCCTTGAGATGCGGCGCGCTTTGGAACTCGCTGACCGCTGGAAAGTGAATGCCGCGATCTATGGGGGACAGGCCGGTTACGAAATGGCCGACGAGATTGCCGCGAAAAAAATGCCCGTACTTGTAAATCTGAAATGGCCCGAAGCGGAGAAGGATAGTGATCCGGATCAGACGCCGACGCTGCGCACCTTGCGTCTGAGAGATCGCGCACCTTCGACTCCGGCTGCATTTGCCAAGGCGGGCGTGAAGTTTGCCTTCTATTCGGGCGATACGGCGAATCCGAAAGACCTCTGCAAGGCCGTTAAAAAGTCCATCGACGCCGGCTTGGCGCCAGATGCCGCGCTGCGGGCATTGACTCTTTCAGCCGCTGAACTCTATGGAGTGAGCGACCGTCTGGGTTCCATTGAAAAAGGCAAGATCGCCAACCTGGTGGTAGCGGACGGCGACCTCTTCAATGAAAAGACAAAAATCAAATACGTTTTTGTGGATGGCCGGCGATATGAAATCCGCGAACCGGAAAAGCCCAAGGACCCACCGAAGGGCGACATCACGGGGAAATGGAAGCTGTCCTACACCACCCCGGAAGGCGCTGAAGAATCCACCGCTGATCTCAGCATGGCTTCCGACGGCACAATATCCGGAACGCTAGCCAGCAAGCGCGGTACAGCGACCATCCTGAATGGCGATTTGAGCGGGGATCACTTCACCTTCGTCATTAACATCAACATCGGGCAGAACTTTGCCGACGTCACTTTTTCCGGTACCTACGACGGAACCTCGCTGAAGGGCAACATCAGCGTCGAAGGCTACTCGATCGATTTCACCGGCACCAAACCGAACGGAACCTCTGCGCTTGCGCAAGTAGCGGACTTTGCCCAAGGAGATGCGCGATGAACCGCCGCCTTCGCTTTCCTGCCGTTGCAGCGTTGACTTTGTTTGGGATGGCCCAGGTAACCTTGGCCGAGCCGCCCGATGCCAGCCCGGTGATCGTCATTCAGAACGCTACGATTCTGACCATCACCAAGGGGACGATCGAACGGGGCTCGATCCTTATTAAGGATGGCAAAATCGCCGAGGTCGGCCCTTCGGTCAAAGCTCCCAAGGACGCCACGGTGATTGACGCCGAAGGCAAGTTCGTCACTCCCGGTATCATCGATTGCCATTCGCACATTGCCATTGACGGCAGCGTGAACGAAGGCAGCATCTCGGTCTCTTCTATTGCTAATACGGGCGAAGTTCTCAATCCTGACGACGTGGACATTTATCGCGATCTCGCCGGCGGTGTTACGACGGCGAACATTCTTCATGGCAGCGCCAACTCCATCGGCGGCCAGACCGTCGTCATCAAGCTGCGTTGGGGCCAGCCGGCGTGGAAGTTGCCTTTCGAAGGCGCTCTTCCCGGAATTAAATTTGCCCTGGGTGAAAATCCCAAACGCTCCAATTTCAGCCTGCCCGGCCAGCCCAAGCGTTATCCCGCGACCCGCATGGGCGTCGAAGAAACCATTCGCGGCGCGTTCACCGAAGCACGCGACTACAAAAACGCCTGGGATGCCTACCACAAGAAAGTCACCGCTGGAGATAAAACCGCTCTTCCTCCGCGCCGCGATCTGCGCCTCGACCCGCTGGTCGAAGTTCTGGAAGGGAAGCGTTACGTACACTCGCACTGCTACCGCGAGGACGAAATCCTGATGCTGATGCGGGTCGCCAAGGAGTTCGGTTTCAAGGTACGCACGTTTCAGCACGTTCTGGAAGGCTACAAAGTTGCCGACGAACTCGCCGCCGCCGGTGTGGGTGCTTCCACATTTTCCGACTGGTGGGCTTACAAAGTCGAAGCCTACGACGCCATCCCCTACAACGCCGCCTTGATGACCAGGCGGGGCGTGTTGGTTTCCATCAACTCCGACGACGCCGAAGAAGCCACGCACCTCAATCAGGAAGCCGCCAAGTCCATGAAATTTGGCGGTCTTACGCACGACGAGGCGCTGAAGCTCGTGACCATCAATCCGGCAATTCAACTCGGTATTGACAAGCGTGTTGGCTCGATCGAAGTCGGCAAGGACGCCGATTTGGTCATTTACAATCACGACCCGCTGAGCGTCTACGCCGTCGTTCAAAAAACCTTGGTCGACGGCCGCATTTTGTTCGACCGTGATCAGGACATTGCCGGCCGCGCCGCTCTTGAAAAAGAGAAAAAGGACCTGCTGGCCAAAGAGAAGGCCGCTGCGAAGAAACCAGACGAGAAGAAAGGCGAACAGCCAAAGAGGACGGAAGAAAAACCCAAGCCGCCCTCAGCGGATCGAGCTGGCCTCTCAGCGAATGGCGGTGCCCAGTGAGGATTCCATCGATGCATCGCCAACTGTCTATCGCTGCGAGCTTTTGTCTGTTTTGTTGCGTTTCCGCGCGTGCGCAAACTCCGCGAGCCGCCACAACCTATGCCATCACGCACGCCAAGATCTTCACGCTGGCGGGCTCTACCATTGACGACGGCACGCTGGTCATCAAAGACGGAAAGATTGCCGCTGTCGGCGCCAGTGTCGAAGTTCCCGCCGGCGCGCAAGTGATCGACGGCAAAGGTCTGCAGGTCTACCCAGGCCTGTTCGACGCCGCCACGCAGATGGGGCTCAGCGAAATCGGTGCGGTCAGCGCAACGGTCGATTCTTCGGAAACTGGCAACTTCAATCCCGACGTCGTTGCCGCCACCGCCGTTTCCCCTTCGAGCGAACACATTCCAGTCACTCGCGCCTCCGGTATCACCGAGGTGCTCGCGGTTCCCGCCAGCGGCGGATTCGATTCTTCCGGCAGCCGCGCCGTGCTCGGAGGGCAAGCCTCCGCGTTCAGCCTCGCCGGCTGGACCATGGAAGACATGCAAATCAAACGCAGCGTCGCCATGGTCATCAACTTTCCGACCATTCAGACGCGCTCGTTTGATCTCGCCACTCTTTCCCGCAAAGAGCGCCCTTACCCCGAAGCCAAGCAGGAATATGAGAAGAGCCTCAACGAGCTGACGGACTGGATCGATCGCGCCCGCCACTACGCGCAGGCGATCGGCCACGGGGGACCGTCCGATTTCGAGCGCGACGTCAAGCTCGAAGCCCTGGCTCCTGTGGTACGCGGGCAACTGCCCGTCCTCGTTTTCGCCGACCGCGCTCGCGATATTCGCAACGCTGTCGAGTTTTGCGACAAACAAAAATTGAAAATGATTCTGGCTGGCGGCCAGGAAGCTTACAAAGTGAAAGATCTGCTACGCTCAAAAAACATTCCGGTAATTCTCCGGCCCGTTCTTTCGCTTCCTTTGGAAGACGATGATCCTTACGATCGCCTTCTTAGCCAACCCGCGGAGCTCTCACAGGCCGGCGTCAAGTTCGCTATGGGCAGCTTCGACAACTCCTTTGCGCGTCGCCTTGGCCAGAATGCCGCCAACGCTTCCGCCCACGGACTCTCCTACGAGGATGCGCTGAAATCCGTAACCCTCTACCCGGCGCAAATTTTGGGGCTGGCCGATCAGATCGGCACTCTTGAAACCGGCAAGATCGCCAACGTCATCGTTACCACCGGCGACCCGCTCGAGCTGACCACCGACTTGAAGTATCTCTTCATCAAGGGCCAGCTCACTTCCACGGACAACAGGCACAAACGCCTGTTCGAAAAATATTCAAACCGACCCAAGCCTTGAGGCAGCAAGGTCCAAGATTCTAGGTGAGCAGCTCTTCGCGGGCGTCTGGAGCTTTCTGCCCGGCGTAGCGTCGGAACAGTCCCATTCCGCCAAACGCAAATAACGCCAGCCCAAGCACCAGTTTGATCTCGTAGCGCCCAACGTTGTTGATATCGGTCGGCGGAATGAATGCCGTCGCTATCGCCATGCACGTCGTCGCAAGTCCAAGGGCGCCCAGAAGCCAAAGCCGCAGTTTGCCGCGGTACAATCCGCCCGGTGTGCCAGCCACGCGCACCAGCCCCACGTTCAAATACAAGAAGGGAATCATCTGCGTAACCACCGCCAGCGCCAGCAGCACATCGTAGGCTTCATGCAGCCGGACGTCCTTGCCGGCGAAGCTCAAACCAATTACTACCGTTGACGCCGCGGCTTGAGCAATCAGCGCGACGTGCGGTGTTTGCCATTTGCAGTGCACTCGCGACAACATCGCCGGTAAATAACGGTCCACGCCCGCCACAAACGGAATCCGTCCGCCGCCCGATAGCCACGCCGACAACGCGCCGCAAATCGCGATCGACAGCATCATGGCGACCACCAGATGCAACCCGGCCAGGCTCACTTTTCCGCCCATGCTCGCAAACGCTTGCAGCACTCCGGTCACCACGCCGATTTCTTGCACCGGCAGCGCCAGCAGCACCGCGAACGTCGCCGCCAAATACAAGAACCCGCTTGCCAGTCCCGCAACCACCGCCGCGCGGGGCACGGTGCGCCGTGGCCGGTGAATCTCGTCGCCCATCGTCGAGCCCAACTCCAACCCCACCAGCCCCAGACAAATCACGCCGAGTGCTGAAAGCGTGCGCCATCCCGAAAGCGCTGGCAGCCATCCTGACGCGCTCGGCAAGGAAGCGTTTTCGTGCTGCCATAGGACCTTCACGGCGACCGCCAACAAGATCAACGCGGTAGCAATCGCCGCGAATCCGCCCACATTGTTTATCCATTTGTTGACGCCTAGCCCGCGGATGCTCGCCCACGTGAACAGCCACAACAACGCCAACGAAAATGCCACCTGCCATGCAACACTCTGCCCCAGCGCTTCGCCGCGCGGCCCTGCCTCAAAGGTCACGATTCCGATCAGGTACACCAGCAATGTCGGGATATAAAACACATTCGTGGTCCAGTAAAACCATCCGCTCAAGAAGCCGTGCAATTCGCCAAACGTTTTCTTGGCCCACAGATATACGCCGCCCTCTTCTGGATACCGCACCGCGAATTCCGCCACCGCCACTCCCTGCGGCAGAAAAAAGCACGACAAACCAACGCCCCAAAGGAACAGGCTCGGGAAACCACCCGCCGCCACCGGCGGCACCAGATTCAGGTTGAAGACTGCTACGATGCCCAGCAAGACCAGGTCGCGCAATCCCAGAACGCGTTTCAAGCGTGGTGTTGGGCTGAGGGTGCTCGGCTCCATTTAGGGCTGCTGCGCACGTCCTGGCGCTTTGCGCAGAGGGGCGCCGATAATAGGCTGCGCGAGCAGCTAAGTCAAACAATTCGCTCTAGATGAAGCGAAACTTTTTCAGTGTTTGCGCGTTTCTAGTGTCAGGGAATATGGGCATCACTTTCCACCACCGCTCGGTCGCCGTTCTCCTTTGCGCTTGCAGCGCCGCGGTCGGTGGCTTTGCGCAGGATCCAAACAAGACCATCGCTCAATACGTCAAAGCGGTCGGCGGCAGCGGGAAGCTCTCGAAAATCCACACTCTTGGTCTCGAGGGCACTCTTACCCGAGTTTCCGACAAACAGACCGGTACGTTCACGCTCGACACCAAATTCCCCAATCGCTATTACCTCGAACTTCTCGTCGGCGAGCATCCGGCAATCCTCTCCTACAATGGCAAGTCCGCCTGGCAGATGTCCTCCGGTGAAGCCAGCACCCTGCTCGCCCAGGACGCCCTACAGCTTGAAGCTTCCGCTATTCTGGCTAACAGCCATCTCCTCGATCTTCACAAAAATAAGGTCGGCGTTGCTTCGATCGGTAGAGCAAGGGTTGATTCCTCCGATACTCAGCAGATTGAGCTCACCATGCCCACCGGAGTGAAACGCCGGCTCCTTTTTGACACCCGTTCGCACCTTTTGAAAAAAGACTCCGGCACCATCCACGACGCTCAGTTTGAAATTTCCTACGACGAATACCGTCTGGAAGGCGGGGTACAAATTCCCCATCGCTTGCACCTACTTTGCGCGGGAGAGACTTATGACATCGTCATCCATCGCGTCTCGATCAACGGTGTCATCGGCGAACGGGTCTTCGATTTCCCGCGCAAATCGCAAGTTCAGCTTCCCGACCTCAAGCAGCTTTTCGCCGAAATTGACGCCAACCAGAAAGCCATCGACAAGTTGAAAGAAAACTATACCGGCCGACGCGCCGTTGAGGAAACGCAATACGACTCGTCCGGCAAAGTCAGCAAACTCGAACGCCGCGAAGAAACGTTTTTCTACCTGGACGGCGATGAAATCACCACTCTGGTCTCAAAAGACGGCAAACCGCTGGGCGACGAGGATCAGCGCAAGGAAAACGAGCGCGTCCAGAAGCGCATCGCCAAGCATCAGCAAGAAAAAGCCCGCAAAGACCAGAAAGAGGAAAACGCTAAAGAAGATGGCAAGAAAGAGAAAGACGACGATGAGCCGGGCATCGAAGTATTTCTGCGTGCCTGCCAGTTCGTCAATCCGCGCCGTGAACGCTTTCGCGGCCAGGACGTTTTGGTTTTCGATTTCGAAGGTAATCCGGAGTACCAGCCGAAAAACTTGGCCGAGCGCGTCGTCCAACAACTTGCAGGTGTGGTATGGGTCGACGAAAAGGCTCACGACGTGGCCCGCCTAGAAGCTTATTTTGTGAAGGATGTCCGCTTCGGCGGCGGCCTTCTCGCGAATCTGCAAAAGGGAACTAGCTTTGTGTTTGAGCAGGCCTATCTCAACAACGAAGTCTGGCTTCCCACCTATGAAGAGGCCCACATTGGCGCCCGTGTTCTGCTCTTAAAGGGATTCAAGGTCAACGAAGTGACACGCTACTCCGACTACCACCGCTTCAACGTCGAAACGCTCTCCACCATCAGCAAGCCCAAAGCCGCAGAAAATCCGCCGCCCGACAAACCCTGATTTCTGCTGTCGCCGAACCTGGAACCCTATGCGTGGTACCTCGAATTTGCGAGCTACGGCAGTTGTTTCCCCACCGGCGCTGCCGCATCCAGCACTTCCCGCACCTTGTTGGCCAGAGATACCGGCGTGAACGGTTTCTGCAGAAAGGCCAGCCCCGGCTCCAGTACACCGCCGCTCGTAATCACATTGTCCGTGTAGCCCGACATGTACAGCACGCGCAAGTGCGGATGCTTGTCGGTTAGTCTCTTCACCAATTCTCGCCCGCTCATCGTAGGCATCACCACGTCGGTTAGCACCAGCGCAATGTCCAGCCCCGGGGTATCTGACAATTTCTGCGCGTGTTGAGGCTCCTCCGCCACCAGCACGTTGTATCCATACTTCTTCAGCACCATCTCGGTCAGCTCGCGCACCGCTTCATCATCTTCCACCAGCAGGATCGTCTCGCTGCCTTTTGGCGCCGCCGTTTTCACTTTAGCAGCCGTACTAGCCTCCGCTTCTTCCTCAAATCGGGGCAAATACACTTTGAACGTGGTCCCTTGTCCCGGCTCGCTGTACACCCAGATGTATCCGCCGCTCTGCTTCACGATTCCGTAAGTAGTCGCCAGCCCCAGCCCCGTCCCGCGCGATGCCCCCTTGGTCGTAAAGAACGGCTCAAAAATATGTGCCACGGTTTCCGCGCTCATTCCCACGCCGGTGTCTGAAACCGCCAGCATTACGTACGGCCCGGGCTTCACGCTGACGTGCTCGCTCGCGTATTTCTGATCCAGCTCAGCGTTGCACGTCTCGATAATCAGCCGCCCACCCTCCGGCATGGCGTCTCGCGCGTTCACTACCAGATTCATCACCACTTGTTCTACCTGCGAAGGATCGGCCTTGATCGTTCCCAACGCCGCGCCAAGGTTGGTCCGCAATTGAACATGCTCGCCGAGTAGCCGCCGCAGCAGTTGTTCGAGCCCTCCCACTACGCTGTTCAGATCCAGATTTTTCGGCTGCAGCACTTGCTTGCGGCTAAACGCCAACAGTTGCCGTACCAGAGCCGCTGCCCGTTCGCTGGCATCCTCGATCCGGTCAATGTCCGTCCTCAGTTCCGGCGTTTCTGCGCGCCCGCGCGCCAAGTCCGTATAGCCCTTGATAATGGTCAGCAGATTGTTGAAGTCGTGCGCGATCCCGCCCGCCAGGCGTCCCACCGCTTCCATCCGCCGCGCTTGCTGCGATTGCATCTCCATCAACTTGCGCTCGCTGACGTCGACAAGAATGCCTTCCATCACGGGATGTTTATCGCTGCCCTGGATGATCACCGCCGTGTCGCTTATCCAGACCGTCCGGCCATCTTTCCGTCGCAAACGGTATTCGGCTTGAAACGATCTTTGCCGGACACCGATCTCTTCGGCTTCGATCACTGCTGCGTGGTCGTCCGGATGAATGAAGTCCATCCATTTCTCTGAATTTTCAAGCCATTCATCTGGTGTGTAGCCCAGGATAGACTCGATCTGCGGGCTTACGTAGTACCAACGCCCGTGCACGCCCGGCTCCGCGATGTAGCTGATCGCCGCCACTCGCTCCACGATCATCCGGTACTTGATCTCTGCTTCCGCTCGCGCTCGTTCCGCCTGCCGTCGTTCCGTCAGGTCGCGGCTCACCACCACCACTCCGCCATCCGGCAACAGGGTCACCGCAACTTCCACCGGAACGTAGGTCCCCTGGCCGCGCGGCACTTCTACGATTCCATACCACTTGCCTTCCTTTTGTAGCGCGCTGCGTATGCGATCATCGGATGTCTGGCCGTCGCCGGATTTCGCCCAGTCTGCCCGCCAGGGTTTGCCCATGATGGCTTCGCGTGTAGAGTTCCCCATCAGCCTGGCGTAGCCGTCATTTACGTAGGCGTAGTTTCCTTCCTTGTCGACGATGGCCATTCCGTCCACCGCCGAGTCCAGCGCGCTGGCCTGCCGGCGCACCATGTCCGCCGTTCTGGTTTGTCGGTAATCACTGATGGCCATCCGCGCCACGTAGCACGCCACCGATACCGCCAGCAGCGTGTAACGCACGCGGTTCCACTCCTCGCCCAACCCGGACGACAGCAGAAACACCAGCACCGGCGCCGCTCCAAACAGCGTGTTGGTCAGGATGGTCTCGCCGAGCGTCTTGGTCTTGGCGCCCGGGCTCTCCTCGAGGCTTCCTTCCGGCTGGTCTTTCCACTTTGTCGCCCACCAGGCTCCCCACAGCAACGGCACGGTCCATGCCACGTCCAGCAACGTTCCCGTCTGCGTCTGTTTCCTCATCTGCGCGAAATTCGCTACGCCGGATCCGATTGCGTAGATGAACAAGTAGACCGCCAGCCCGCTGTACAATCGCTTCGCATACATGGAGCTGGCAAAAATCGCCCTTAACAACGCCAGCAGCAGTACTGCGGTAACTTCCGCCGTGGCGACTGCGTACTCCCGCAGCACCGCGTTATGCGGATCCAGCGTCAGCGAAGGGATGTAGTAGAGCCCCGCATAAATGAACAGAAAAATCAGCGCAATCTGCACCGCATCCAACACAAATCCCACGTCCACATGTTGCGCTTGGTCGTCGCGGTCCAGCAGGATGGCCATGGCAAAAAATGCTTCCTGCATGTCGAACATGAACCGGACAAAGGAAAGTTCCGGCGGCCTGGTCCCGAGCACTACCTCGTAGTACGTCCACCCGATGTTCGCCAGGCCCCAGACGCTCAACCCCACTCCCACCAGGATCCAGAACGCCTGCCCGAGCCTCGCCGACCTCCGCGACGCTTCAAAGCACGCGTACGTTGCAACAAAACTCGCGATGATTTGCAGCAGGTTTCCGAGCAGAGCCCCGCTCGCCGACTTTCCCAATGCCGTCGCCGCGACGATGTGTAGTCCCACAATCGCCACGGCCAGAATGGTGATTTTGCGCGTCATTCGGGAGGGCCCTCCCCACAAGCAGGGAAGCCACAGACCACTCTCACCTTAGTCTAGTGAACGTGATGTCGCGCGCCACGCCGACCCGCTTCGCCCGTTCCTATCAGACAACGCAAGCGGCCGCGCCAGGGCTAAAATCCGCGTTTCAGATTTGGAACGGAGTACCGGCGAATGATCCTCAAAACCCTCAGCGCCCTTCAAACGGATAGCGATCCTGCGACTGCACCGCCGCAGCAACCTGGCGCCGCAACGCGATGGTATCCACCGCACCGCGTTTCCCGAACCGCTTCAGCACCGCCATCTGCGTGATGAGCATGTCGCCTTCGTTGACCGCCGCCAGCGCGCGCTTCGCTTCGTGCTCCGCGCGTTCCATCGCGTCGCTGATGAACACTCGGGCCGCCGCGATCATCGCGCCCTGAGCAGTTTCGCCTTTCGATTCGGCCGCTTTCTGCGCGCGCAGCAGGCAGGACTCCATCGCGTACACTTCCATCACGATGTTGGCCAGCGCCGCTACCAGTTCTTGCTCGTCGGCCAGCTTCTCGCGGAATTTTTGCACCGCGCCGCCCGCCGCTTGCAGAAACATCTTCTTGGCGTTAGCCAGTACGCGCGTTTCCTCGGCCAGGACTCCTTCCGGAGTTTCTTCCAACGACGGCCCGGCGAGAATTTCATCCGCCAGCTTCATCGCCGCAGGGATCAGCCCCAGCTGCCCGCCCGTCGCGCGCTTCATCAGCATCTGCACGATCAGCATGCGGTTGATTTCGTTGGTGCCTTCGAAAATGCGGTTAATGCGCGAGTCGCGATACGCGCGGCACACCGGATACTCTTCGTGGAAACCGTAGCCGCCGAAAATCTGCACGCCTTCGTCAACCACGAAATCCAGCATCTCGCTGCCGTAGACTTTCGCAATGGAGCTCTCGATCGCGTACTCCTCCAGCACCTTCATCAGGTGCGCCGTCTCGTCGCCCGTTCCAGCCGCCACCATCGCCTGAATATTTCCCGCGCTGCGATAAACCATGGACTCCACCGCGAAAATCTGGATGGCCATCTCCGCCAGTTTTTCTTTCATCAGGCCAAAATCGCCGATGGATCGTCCGAACGCTTTGCGTTCTCGCGCATATTTCGCGGCGGTCATCAGCACGTGCTTCGCGCCACCCACACTGCTGGCCCCCAGGGTGAAGCGCCCGGCATTCAAGATGTTGAAGGCCACAATGTGACCGCGCCCGATTTCGTGCAGCAGATTTTCTTTCGGCACTTTGCAGTTTTCCAAGAACACCGGCGTCGTCGAGCTACCGTGAATCCCCATCTTGTGTTCTTCATTGCCCGGCTTGCAGCCGGGATAGGCGCGCTCCACGATGAACGCAGAAAACTTTTCGCCATCGATCTTGGCGAATACGATGTACAGATCCGCGAAGCCGCCGTTGGTGATCCACATCTTCTGACCATTCAAAACATAGTGCGTGCCCTCGGCGTCCAGCACCGCACGCGTCAGTGAATTCTGCGCGTCCGAGCCGGCTTGCGGCTCGCTCAGGCAGTACGCGCCGATCAGTTCGCCGGTCGCCAGCTTCGGCAGGTACTTTTTCTTCTGCTCTTCGGTTCCGAAATACACAATCGGAAGCGTTCCGATTCCCGCGTGCGCACCGTGGGTCACCGCAAACCCGCCATAGATGGAGAGCTTTTCCGTCAGAACGGTCGTCGCGATTTTGTCGAGTCCCGCGCCGCCGTATTCCTCCGGAACGCCGCCGCCCATCAATCCCAACTCGCCGCCCTTGCGCACCAGCTCCGCCATCAGTCCCGGCTTCTTGTTTTCCAAATCTTTCGCTAACGGCAGCACTTCCTTCAGCACAAACTCTTCCGCCGTTTGCCCAATCAGTTTTTGGTCATCGGTCAAATCTGCCGGAGTAAAAACATCCTGCGGCGCGGGCGATTCCAGCAGGAAACTGCCGCCCTTTGCGGGAGTCTTGGTCAGAACGCTGGTTGCCATCGGGGCGCCTCCGGACGCGAGCCAGAAGAAAATCGGCTGCACTTTTGCGACCACTGGATTTTACTCTGGGCTTCCGGTGACCGCAATTGAACTGGTGTACCTTGAGTGCATTTTGCGCACAGAGGCAAAGGTCCGGTACTACTTGGAGGCGCGAAATCTTCAAACTAAGATGCTGCATGTCGAATGGCGGCTCTCGGCTGTCGAGAGAAATGGATGCGTTTCCTGATTCGGACTTTGCAAGTAATTGTCGCTCTGGCGTTGGTCGTTGCTGCGGCGCTGTGGTTTGGTGCGCGGCGCGGGGACCGCGGCTTCATCGAAGAAGAGATCACCGTCGCGCGTCCGGCTGCGGCGGTTTTTCGATGGATCAGCTCGGAGGACCTCGCGCGTCGATGGGTTTCCGATCTGATTGAGCTACGCAAGACAGAAGCAAACGGAGCACCGGACGCCACGACTCTCAAGCTGGTTGAGCTGGTCAACGGCCATCGCGTCGCAATGTCGGTACGCGTGGTGCGAGTCGTCCCCAACCGGGAATTAAGTTTGTTGATCTTTTCGGAGGAAGCGGCTGCCGGAGGCTTTTCCGGCGATGCGAACTTCAATTTGATCCCGGGCGACGATTACACGCGCCTGGTTTTCAGCTCCCACACGCAGTTTGTCAGCCTCGGCGATCGCATTTGTGAACCGATTCTGACTCTTGCGATGCAACGCAAGATGCACGCTGACCTGGAGAGATTAAAAATACTGATAGAAGCAGAACCCGAACGACCTGCTAGCCCGCACGGGCCTTCGCTCAGCCGCTAGTGATTACAACCGTTCGACGATTCCGGCGGCGCCCATACCGCCGCCGACGCACATGGTGACCATGCCGTAACGCGCGTTGCGGCGTTTGAGTTCGCGCAGAATCGAAGCGGTGAGTTTCGCGCCGGTGCAGCCGAGCGGATGGCCCAACGCGATCGCGCCACCATTAGGATTTACTTTTTCCGGATGCAACCCGGCCTGCTGGATCACGGCGAGAGATTGCGCAGCGAACGCTTCATTCAATTCGATTACCCCGAGATCATCCAATTTCAGGCCGGCGAGCTTCAGCGCTTTAGGAATGGCATTGACAGGTCCGATGCCAAATTCCTCTGGCACGCAGCCTGCGGTGGCATAAGCGACAAAACGCGCCAGCGGTTTAAGGCCCAGAGATCTTGCGCGGGCATCGCTCATCACCACAACGGCCGCCGCACCATCGCTCATCGGCGAACTGTTACCCGCGGTCACTGAACCCTTGGCGTGAAACGCCGGTTTGAGTTTCGCAAGAACCTCCAGGGAAGTGTCGGCGCGTGGCAATTCATCGGTATCGAATTTGCTGGTCTGCGTTGTGGCTTTTTGCGGCTTGCCCTTGCTGGAAGCTCCGTCGCCATTGGGAGAAAGCGAAGTGATGCTGACTTCCACGGGAAGTAGCTCATCTGTGAATTTTCCCGCGGCAATGGCGGCGACCGCTTTTCTGTGGGAGCTCAGTGCAAATTCATCGGCGGCTTCGCGCGAGATGCCAAACTTGCGCGCAATATTTTCCGTACCCAGTCCCATATTGATGTAGGCGTCAGGATAATGATCCACCAGCCAGGGATTCGGCGAAATCTTGTTGCCGCCCATGGGCACCATGGACATGGATTCGGTGCCGCCGGCGACGATCACTTCCGCGCCGCCGCCGCGAACGCGCTCGGCGGCCAGAGCGATGGCTTGCAGTCCCGAAGAGCAAAAACGGTTGATGGTCATGGCGGAAGTTTCGACCGGAAGGCCGGCTCGCAATGCACCGATGCGCGCGACATTCATACCCTGTTCGCCTTCGGGCATGGCACATCCGAGAATCACGTCGTCAACTTCGGAAGCAGCCAATTCAGGTACTCGAGCGAGCGCTTCCTTGATGACCAAAGCGGCGAGATCGTCCGGGCGAGTGGCGCGGAGCGTTCCTTTGAAAGCGCGGCCAACTGGGGTGCGAACGGCGGAGACAATCACGGCTTCTGGCATGGGCATTTCTCCCGGGTAACCTCGATTCATTGTTGGCTGTGGTTATGGAAAATGCAAATCAGGCGCCAGAAGGGAAAGCTGTGACGCCCCCGGCGCTATCGTTGGGCAATCGCAGGACCACCCGCCTAAGCGTGAGTCTAGGGCTTGCGTGGCGGCTTCGCCGGTTTGATCGGTTTAGGCGGAGTGACACTTTTCTTCGGAATAAAAATGGCCGCGGGCGGCTCCACCCCGAATTTCTTGGAATAGTTACCCTGGTTGACGGCGATACCGACACGACCGCGCGAATCAATGTACAGCAAGGAGTCGCCGACAGCGACGTTCATGAAAGTTTTCACGTAGGGCAGGGTGACTGGTTTCTTGTTGATTTGCACCGTGACCTTATCGTCCTTGGCGTAACCGAGCTTTTCAAAATCTTCACGGGTGATGTCGGTGATAAGGGAGCCATAGGGATCATCGAGGCCGATTATGTCTCCGGCCACGCCTTGTTCGTCGACGGTGGCAGTTTTCGGAGTGAGTTGAACGAGCTGCGGAACTTCAGGCCCTGCGATGGTGTAGTCCCAACCTTCAGCAAGGTGCGCTGCCGCGGGAGAAAAGACGTCGCGTCCATGAAAGGTCGAAGAAACCGCGGCCTGAATCATCCAATTCCGATTGGTGATCTCACGCGCACCGACGAGGCCATCGCGATCCACGACGGCGCTGATTAGGCCGTTGTCCGGCAGGACAAAATATTGGCCCATCTTGGTTTTGACGATAACTGCCTTGCGCGAAGTACCTACGCCGGGATCCACAACCACCAGAAAAATCGTGCCCGAGGGATAGTAGGGAGTAACACCGTACAGAAAGCGAGATGCTTCTTCGATTTGAAAGGGCGTGACCTGGTGGGTGATGTCGGCGATTCGCGCATCGGGAGCAATTCCCGCAATCACTGCTTTGCAGATGGCGACCGCATCGTTGGCGGTTCCGAAGTCGGTCATGAAAACGATGCTGGGTTTACGCGGAGTTGTTTGTACCAATTCCTTTGGTGCCGGCGGAGACGCACAGCCTGCTAAAATGGCGGTGATCGCCAGAAACAAAAAAGCACGCCTAGCCAGCCAGAGCGACATGAAGACTCCCTTTTTTTTTGAAGAAACAGTATACGAGCAGGGCGAACAAACAAGAATCCCGGGACAGCCAAAGACCGAGTGGGAAGTTGTGAGCGATTGAAGTAAACTTTGACGTTCATTTTTAGTAAGGCACTGCCCGCGCCCTCGAACTGAATCCTACGACGTTTCTGGCAAGGAGACCCTGTATGAGACGTGCGTTTGTCGTGGCGATACTGTCGTCGTTGTGTCTTTGTGCGCTGGTGCGGGCCGATCAATTGACTTTGAAAAATGGCGACCGGCTTACCGGCACCATCGTGAAGACCGATGACGGCGCGAAAACGCTGGCAATCAAAACGGAACTGGCGGGGGATGTAACCGTCCAGTGGGACGCGGTAACAGCGATCGTATCTTCGCAACCGTTGCACTTGACGCTATCCGACGGCCGGGTCATCGCGGGAATGGTAAGCACGGCAGACGGAAAATTGGTGGTCGCGACGAAAGACGCGGGGGAAGTGCCGGCAGAACATGCGTCCATCAAAGCGATCCGCAACGACAAGGAGCAGGCGGAATTCGACCGGTTGCAGCATCCTCGCTTGCTCGATTATTGGAGTGGGCTTTTCGATCTGGGATTGAGCGTCACGGAAGGAAACTCGGCCACCACGGCGTTGACCATTGCCGGCAAAGCGGCGCGGGTGGTGCCGAAGAACAAGCTCACGCTGTATTACACGCAGGTGTACGCAAACGACAGCAACCGGGACCCGGCGGTGACCACGGCGAACGCCATTCATGCGGGAGTCCGGGACGAATTTAACCTGAACCCGCGGGTGTACGTGTTCGCCTTTACGGACTTTGATTCGGACGCGCTGCAGAACCTGAATTTGCGCAACGTGCTGGGCGGCGGCCTTGGCTATCACCTTATCAACACCAAGAACACCCAGTTTGATGTGTTCGGCGGGGCAAGCTACAACCAGGAATATTTTTCGTCATACTTGACGGCAAATCCCGCGCCACCGCCGGATGAGATCCTTGTGCCGTCCGAGTCGCGCCACAGTGCCGAGGTTCTGGTCGGCGAATCACTCAGCACCAAACTCGGATCACGTACTACATTTACCGAGCAACTGACGTTCTTTCCCAATTTGAGTTCGCTTGGGGACTACCGGGTGAACTTTGACGCGACTGCCACCACCAAGCTGAAGTCGTGGCTGGGGTGGCAAGTGACGTTCAGCGACCGCTACATCAGCAATCCGCCCTTAAATTTGAAGGGGAACGACTTGCTCTTATCCACGGGATTGCGCTTGACCTTTGGCCACGTAATCTTTTAAAACCATGAACATTCCACGCCGCGGTGATTTCCCCATCTCACTCAGGAGGCTGGCATGAGCGGACTGATCTATTGGATCATCGTCGGACTGATTGCAGGGTTTCTGGCAGGAAAGGTTATGAAGGGCGGTGGCTACGGGATCCTGATGGACATCATCCTAGGAATGCTGGGAGGGATTGTCGGCGGTTGGCTGTTTGGGCTTTTGGGAATTTCTGCCGGTGGTGGAATCATCGGTGGCATTCTCGTGGCATTCATCGGAGCGGTAATTCTGGTTTGGGTCTCACGACTGCTCAAAAAGGCCTGAACATAAAAGGGAGCAAACCGCGTCAGCCGCTGGGGGTAGCAGACCGGCGCGGTTTGCTTTGGGGGTAAACTCAATCGGCCGCGACGCTCGTGGAGTGCGTGGCCAAATACCATTCCGCAGTCGGAGCGCGCAAATACTTGAAGCGCAGATTGGCGGCTTCCGCGCCTTTCGCATCGCCTGTTTTTTCACGCGCGATGGCCAGCCACTTGACGGCGACAGGAGAATGCGGATCGGCAGAGAGTTCATCCGCGGCGTCCTGGAATTTTCTCTGCGCGAAGAAAACATAGCCGCGAGCTGATTCATAGCGGTCTTCCACGATCAGGTCGCGGGACTTGGCGGCCAGTTGCTCCAGCTTTTGCACGGCTTGCTGTGCGGCTTCGAGTTTGTTTTGCTGCGCGTATTCACGCGTCTCATCGCGCCAAATCGCGGCGAGTGTGGGGTTGCGGTCGCCATCGCTCAGGCCCTCGACCGGCTTGCTGAAGAAGGATTCGATCTGCCGGAGTTTTTCCAGGCGTTCGCGCGAAGTGCCGGCAAGCAGCGCCAGGGCTTCCTGGGCTTCGAAAAGGGAGTAAGGTTCCTTCGCGGTGCGCGCTTTCTGTTCCACTTCGTTCAAGGCCCGCAACCCTTGGGAGGCGTGGCCTTCCCAAAAAAGGACCAGCGCTTTCTGAAATTCGATGTGCAGGCGATCGCGGTCATTCGTGGCCATCGCGGAAGCCTTGGAGTATTCGGCGCGCGCGTGCGTGAAATCGCCCATCAGCGTATAAGTGTCGCCGAGGCCGACCTGCGAAGTGATGAAGTCTGGCGTGATCCGCAGCGCGGCACGATAGTGAGCCAGCGAATCCTGATCGGCGCCAGCGTAGCGTGAAACTTCGCCAAGCGAATCCTGCGGGTTGGCATGGTGCGGCTGGAGTTCCGCGTATTTTCGCAGATAGCTGAGCGCCATGGCGGGATCGGGATTGTTTCCCTCGACTCGGGCGTACCCCAGCATGTTGTATGCGGGCGCGAAATTGGGATCGCGTTCGATGAGACGCTCCCACATTTGCACGGAGCGGTCGTAATCCTGCTGGAAGTAGAGCCACTCCGCGGTGAGATAAAGAGCGTGGCCGTCGTTCGGGAAGCGGGCGAGCAGTTCGTTCATGGCCACGATAGCCGGAAGCATGTCGTCTTTTTGCACCGCGGTCAGGAACTGCACGAGGCGCTTTTCGTCGGGCGGCGCGTTGGCGGCCAGAGATTCCGCTTTGCGCAGCGCTTCGGGGTCCGGTTGAGTTCTGCGCGCGGCGAACGACCACACGGCATAGGCCAGGGCAAATTGAGGATCCTTTTCGCTGGCCCGGCGAGCGCTTTCGACCGAGCGATCGAGCAAGACATTTTCATATTCATCGAGGGCGGACTCGACGAGTTTGCGGGCATCAGCGGATTTTGTGGACACCGCAAAAGCAAAAACCTGGGCGGCCGGGTCGGCCGCGGGGCCAGACGCTTCGCTCGACCGGACGGCACCATTCTCCGCAACGCTTGCCGATTGTTGCGGGCAAGCCATCGCGGCGACCGCGAAGATCCCTGGGAGGACCAGCAGGCCAGCCTTAAATAAAAGACGATTCATCGCTGCACACTCCGCTACGCTCGATCCGAAGCCGCCAGCCACAAGACAAATTCATCAGCAGATTGAAATTAGCGCGTCACGAAAGAGCTTCGGAACTGTTCCAACGGACAGGTGTGCGACAAAGTTAAGCGGAGTGTTCGATTGGAGACAGAGAGGATTTGTTCGTATTGGGTACTTGCCGTCCGCCGGGGAAGGCAAGATACTGCGAACATCTAATGGGAAGGTGAAGTGGAGATGCACGCAAACTCCAGGCGAAACGTGTTGCGCGGCGCGATCGCGCTGGGCGCATGGGCGGTCTTGTCGGTGAGCGCGGTCCCGGCAGTCAAGAACATGGCTGTAGTGGCGTCGGCCAACAGCAGGCTGGCGGATGTGCCGCTGAGCGACCTGGTAAAAATGTGCAAAGGCGCGAGCAAAGCCTGGCCGGATGGACGGAATTTTGTTCTGGTGCTTAAAAGCCCCGATGCGCCGGAAATGCACGGCGTGCTGCTGAAGTTGTTTGGCGGCGCCGCGGAAGCGAAAGCGGCCATCGCGAAGCTGAACGAGGCGCATCAGACCGTGAAAATCGTTGATACTGATGAAGATTTGCTGCGCACGGTGGATTCGACGCCCGGAGCGATTGGTGTTGTGGATGTGTATGCGATCAATAGCTCCGTGAAAGTGCTGCGCATTGACGGCAAGCTGCCGTTCGACGTGGGGTACGCGTTAAAAGGGAATTGATCGCTCTTCCCGCTTCGCTCCGAAAAATCTAGGATGGGTTGTTTGGCGTTGCCGGACTTGGTGCGCGCAGGGTCTTTAGCGCGGTCAGTCCGATCAAGACAATTGCAATGCCCAGGGCAATCCACAACACCGACGGATGCCTCTCAGAAAAGGGGCGCGGGTCCTGGTAGTTCGCCGTAACTTCTTCGGGGCCCAGCGAAAATTCAAAGTAAACAGGCTTCTGGGCATCGAGGTAATGACTTAGATCGTACTGCGGCTCTCCGGCTCGGTCGCTGCCATAGAGAAGACGGTAGTTCGCATTTGCCTGAGGCCTGAAAACCAGCCGGCGCGGGACAGCGAAAAGCGAGAGTCTTGCGTTGCGAAGCGGCTGGTCGTTTCCGTTGATAACTTCCACCCGTAAAATCTCGGTCTGCGGCCACTCCGGAAAGTCAATGACCAGCGACTCGCGGGTGCTTGCACCCTGCCGGTAGCGATAAATGACGCCGGAGCCCCGGTAATTCCACAACTTTCCGTCTTCGCTGCCGCTGACGCGAACGGCGCGGTAAAACTCTTCCGTGTCGATGCCGAACTTCAAGCGCGAAACGGGGATGCGCGAGGAAGCGAAGTTGGTCGTCCACGCGGTTTCCGTCGTGTCATCGGAGTTTGCGAGCTGAAAAGCGGAAGGAACTTCGGCAAGCGCGGCGGGATGGGATTCTTCGCGACGAACGGTCAAGCCGGTGACGCTGAATTGCTGATCGGCTTCGAAGATGCGGATGCGAATGTAGCGGGAGTTGAGTCCTTGAAACGGAATTGTTTGTGTGCCGTCGACGGAACGCTTGCGAAAACGCGCAATGGGGGCGCGCGCTTCTACGATGCGCCAGGTTTTTGCATCGTCGCTGAGCGCTACCTCGGCCCATACGATGAAATCCGGCTGCGTAGTCTCCACGTGGACACGATCGTAGAAAGGAGCATCGCGGCCAAGATCGCCGACGACTTGCGTGTACTTGCCGGCGGCGAAGCTGTTCTCCAAAATACGCGCGTCGTAAGCTTCGGAGTGGGTCAGGGCTCGGTCGGTTTTTAGTTCGTAGGGAACTTCCCGCGCTTCTGCGTCCACAATGCGGAGGTCGGTGCAGCCGGTGTTGCAGTGCGCGAAAAGGTCCCATGGCAGGCGGACTTCGGCGGCAGTGCCGGTTTGCAAATCGTTGGGCGAAGAGGAGTCTTGCAGAATGGCGCGGGAATAGCGCCAGGCACGCCAATGATCCGGCAAATCCGCGGCGCCGGCAAACAACGCTATAGGAATGCTCGCGGCAAGAAATGCGAGCGCGGCGCGGCGGATCATGCGCTTTCCTTTTCGCGCGCCAGCCTGCGCTGATAGAGGAAGGAAACGGCCAGCAGAACGGCACCCAGCACGAAGAACGACCAGATTTTGTAGGCGCGTTCGAGGAAGGAAAGGTCGTAGAGAAACACTTTGCCGATGACCAGGCCGAAGAGGATCAAGCTTTGCCAACGAAGCAGAGCTGACTTGCCTTGCACGCCGAGGAACAACAGTGCGCTGGCATAGGCGGTCCACAGAATGGAAAGAGCCAGATGCTGCGCCAGAGTTGCTTCAATGCCGGTGGAGGTTTTGCCGAAGTAATCCCAGAATTCCCCGGAGAGCGCAATCAGTGCGTAGATATTGATGGCTACGGCAAAGATGCCGATCTGCATGTGTTCCTGGCCGGCAACGCTGCTTTCATGCGATCGCGCGGCCCAAAGCGCGATGCCGAAACAAGCGATCAGCACCAGGTAGGCGGCGAAGCGCGGATTGAAAAGGATAGTGCCGCCCTCCGGCGGAAAAACCAGCAGGCGCAGCGCGGCCACGGCCAGCAGCAGATAGCCGGATTGACGCAAGAAGTTGCTGGTTAGACGAAAGCCGGTCCAAACCAGCACCGCGCCCTCTACGGCGAAGCTAAACGTGATCCAGTTGCCTTCCAGGCGAATCGGAATGGCCAGCGTCAAATACGTGAGCGCGAGCCCGGCATAGAGCAGCCGGGCAAGACCTGAGTCGCGCGCGTTCTGAGCGGGCAGCAGCCGCGCGATGGCGACATGAGCCGCGGCCAGACCGACGAAGAGCAACGTCAGCGGCCACTTGTCGCCCGGCCACAGCAAAACGAAGAGCGCCGCCGAATACATGAATTCATTGGCCAGGGTGATGAGGATGTCCAACCGGCCGAAGCGAATTCCACGCATTGCCGTTCGAATGGGCAAAGCCGCATACAGAAAAAAGAACAAGCTGGCAAAAAGCACCGTTCGCTCGAGCGGCGAAGTGCGATGGAAAAATTCGCCGTACCAGCCCCAGAAATAAATTTGCGTGCCGATAAAGGCGATCAGCGGCAACGAGCGCCATCCTTTTTTCGCCGCGATGACCAGTGCGCCGGCGCCCAGGAAGAGCAGGTATGTGAAGAGGACAACCTGTTCGTCCTTGCCGCTGCTGGCCAGGATCGGCGCTAGCCCTCCGCCGAGCAACGACATCACTGCGATTCGTTGCGAATCGCGGCCGATGGCGATCGCCGCCATCACCACGGTGATGGCGATCATGGCCGCAAAGCCGACGTCGCGGCTGTATAGCGCGTAGTACTGGCAGCCAGCCCACACAGAAACGAAAAGTGTCGCTTCACCGAGTGCGGCGATGCCTTCAGAGAAGTAGGAATAGCCGCGGCCCAGCAGCCAGTGACTCCACGGCAGCATCAGCGCGCCGAGCAGAATGCCGATCGCCACACGACCAGTGGGTCCAATCCAGTTGTTATCGAACGCCAGTTTCAAGAAATAGGAAACCGCAATCAGCAAAGCGACGATGCCAACGCGACTGAACCATTTCCCGGCGATCAGGCCTTCCAGGTCGAGCGGCGAGCCTTTGTGGTCGTGCGGGCTTTCTGACACACCCGGCGAAACGCCGGCCCGTGAAGGTCCACTACTCCCCAGCGGGATTGGCGGAGAGAATGGGCTCCCTGGCCGTGGCGGAGCTGGCGGGGGAACCGCCCCTGAAGCGGACTCGGCGAGGCGACTCTCCAGGGAAGCAACGGGTAGCTCGATGCGACGCGGCGTGGGCTCAGTCGAAGGCTCCGGCCCGACAGATCGTGGCGCTCGAGCAGCCATCTGTTGGATCTGCTGCTCGAGGGCGTAAACGCGCGAAGTCAGCTCCTGCAGACGAGCTCGATTGGAATCGGCTTCCAGTCGCCGTACCGCGACCAAAGCCATAACGGCCAGGATCGGCCCCGCCAAGAGGGCGATGACGGCGAGAAGGATGGGGAAAACCATGAGGGGAATGTGCGAAATTTAAGCATACCGGGAGCCCGGGTACAAGGGAATTGGGGCACTCCGCTGCGCACTTTGACCGCGTGAATTCCCGATTTGGGAAAACTCTACCTGTACCCAAGGGCAGGTTTTCCACAGGAGGTACAGCGAACGCCGAGCAAACCTGCCGGTTATGACCCATCTAAAAATAAAGCTAGTTATATCAATTGCTTAGAACGATCGAAAGAGAAAAAACGACGTACTAGGAGACTCGTTTAACCCGCAAAATGTGTCCTCTGTACCATAGCCCCGGCAACCCAACTGCTGTCTAATGGTACAGGTAAGAGCAATACAGACCTAGAGGACAGGTCAGCGCATCTAACAGGCTGCACGAACAGAGCTGGACTAGATCGGGACGGGCCGAAGGTCGCAAGCGTAAACAGGACACGGGCCAAGAATAGAGGACAGATGAAGACCAAGGACAAGAGCCGCAAGTGGATGTGGTGGTGCCTGGGAATCATTGGGGCGATGCAGCTTTACTTCGTCCGGGAGCTGCTGGCGGCATTTGCCTTGTTCGCGTTGGGATTTGGGGCGATCGCCCTGGTGATCGGGGTCGTATATATGTTGCACACCGGCTGGGCCGTTGCCGTCGAGCGCCTTGCCGAAAGCCAGCACCCGGTGGTGGCTCATGCCAAGCGGGGCGTGAACTCCGTAGAAGACTTTGCGCGGCGCGGCGTTGCCGCAGCCGTAACCGGCACGGAAGAACTAGCCAAGCGAGCCTTGGGCCGTTCGGCGGCCGCGCGCTGAACTCCGGCCGCCCTGCCCTCCGTGAGGGCAGCGCCGCTGGCACGATTTTTTGGCAGTAGGGAGAAACTCCAACCAGGCTGAACTCCTACAGCACCGGTTGGTGGTCAAAGATAGACGAGAAAGAGCCAGTCGCCCTGAGCAAGCGATTTGGCTCTTTCTCTTTTCGCAAGCCAAACAACAAGGGCCAATAAAACCAACGAGATGCGTTCTTCTCTTTTGGCTGGTTTTGGCTGGCTTTGTCTGGCGTTCATGCACAATTCGTGTACAGCCTGGTTGCCTTTTTGCACCGAGTTTCGGACAAACCGACGGATGACCTAAGTTAGCGGCCAAGGCAAAAACTCGGTGGCGTTCGCTCTTTGTTCGACTACAAGAGATTATTCTTGACAACATAATCAACATCCGTCTATACGTTGCGCGCCGAAGAGCCCAGAAAAGGGGCCAACAGAAAGGTTAGGAAAAACATGAGCAATGAGTTCGCAGACGCAGTACGGAACAGAGCTACACATAGGAAGTTAACTAAGACCATTTCGCGCAGAACGGTTCATCCAGGTATCAGCATGTGGGGCTCGCTTTACGTTGACGAGGCTAGTGCGCTCGCAGGCTGGGTCGTAGACAGTTGGACGGGCTATGGTGTCTCCGCCGCCGACTCCCTCTTGCCGAAGTTCCACTGGGTCGAGAGAGACGGAAAGTTCCACCGAATGGAACTGAAGCTCGGTGGCATCGAGATTTTTGAAGAAGAGAGAGACGTAGAACCGCGACGGGCGGTATTTGTTCGCGCAACGCTGGCCCAGTGGGAACAAGAATATATCGGCGAACAAATGGAGCATCGCTGAACGATGTCGGAGTCAGAACGTTTAGTTCGTAGTTTTGACTCCGAATTCGGCCGCGTTCACGCCTGAAACCGTCCAGGCAACGCCACTGTTCGGGTCGGTTTCAAACACACCTTGGAAGTCTACGTAAGAACTAAGGGACAGCGTCAGGTCTGTACCGCTGTCTGCGGAAGTGCCTCCGCTCTTTACTGCCGCGCGAATCGTCCGCGTCCCGGCGTCGTCTTTTTCGCCGCGAATGTTGACCACAACTGCCTTCACGCTGCTGCCAGAAATCGAAGGGTAAGTGTAGCGGTCAATATCGCCTGGCGTGGCGTCGGTCACGTAGCTGCTGTTATCGTCCGGCGGAATTTCAGAAACCGCCATCCAATTCGCTGCACCGGGATTGGAACCTGTGCCCACCACAACAAACGTTGCGCCGCCGCTCGTAGTTGTTGATCCTCCAGTAGTCGCCCAAGTCGGCGTGCCTGAGCTCGCGCTAGTTCCTGCGATAGTGCATCGCTGCACGTTGTTGTTGGAATCCTTGAAAGTTTCGCCGACAACGTAACTGTGGCTGTTGAGGAAACTGGCGAACGTCGTCGTGTAATTGTTTAGCGTGCCATTGCCGCTCGGCATACTGCACACCATTTTTACATCGCCAAGCGCAGTGGAGTACGCGCCACCAACTGTAGGGTCTAGGACATAAAAATCATCGGCGAAATAAACGGCGAAGACTTTCAACCACAAACTTCCCGCGAATGCATTCACGGTGGTCTGCGTATTCTGACCGGTCAGACTCAGGATTGACGTTCCATCTAACCAAACTTGCGCGACTCCCACGGTGGTGCTTATCGTCACCTTGAATTCTAAGTAGTGCCACGCGTGGAAGGGGATGATGCTTGACGCGGTACCTAGAAGTGGTCCCGCAGCGGATCCCCGTCTGACGCGCAAGTTACCGGAAGCATCCATCGTTAAACAAACTTGCTCTGTTGAACCATCGAATAAAGCGAAGACTTCATTTTCTCCGCCGCTAAATGACTGAACGTTCAAAGCAATGCCGACGATGTATGTTGCCCGACTCGGAAAATTTAAAATGGCGCGCGCAGCGCCGTTTGAGCCGCTGCAATTCAACCCTTGGATACCGGTGCGAGCTGCACCCGTAGTGATGGAAAAGTTTCCGCCGCCGTTGCTGACGTCCCAACGCTGCGAAATGTCTGTGTAGTCGTCGAAAGAATCGACAAACAAGATGCTGGCTGTCATTTAAACTTTTTTCGGTGGTTCGGCTGGCTTGTTTGGAACAATTTTTATGACCGAAATCCTCTGCACCGAAATTCCTTCCTTAGGAGATTCTTGAATCTGGTGCTGTTTGTCTTTATCTTCCATTTTTCCTCCAACGCGGCCGCGGTGAGCGCGGACAATTCTCAATGCACCCACTTGCTTGGGCCCTCTGCGCGAATCGTGTGCAATGCTTCGAGCAAGTGCAATTCAGACTTGGCGATTGTGGCCGGTGATGCGGTCTGCCAATCGGAAAAGTATGAAGACAGCGAGCGCATCATTTCCGTTGCGAACCATGCATCTAGAGACGATGGGAACGGCAAGTTCTCAGGAAAAAGCTTGCGCAAGAACGTGACGAACTGGTCCGGTTTTGGAAACCTCTCTGGCCACTTTGTCGCGCCGTAACTGTCGAGCGGCTGCTTCGGATTGCCTTGACGCAATCGCCCGCCTAAAACCTGTCTGCACAATTTCAAGACTGCTGCATACGACAGCCCGTATTTGCGCGCGAGCGTTATTGCGTGGCCTTCGCGGCGCAACATATCTTGCTCCAAACTGGCGCGCACGCTCTGCGGTATGCCGACGTTCCGCGCGATTCGCTCGTCATGTGCGATTTGTTGCACCGCACTCTTACTGCATTTGCAGGCTTTGGCGATTTGATGATGCGTAAGCCGTGGCGTGGCGCGTAACAGCGAAATGATTTTTTCCTTTGGCAAACGCGGGCGATTGCGTCCTACGCGCGTCAAGACTCGCGAGACGGTCGCGATGCCACAGCCGCACTCTCTGGCAATTTCGTCGTATTTTTTGCCTTCCAGTCGCAGCGCAATAATTTTTTCACGCAGAACAATTTGACCTTGATTCATCGGCGTTTGCCTTTCGTTTGCGGTGGACCTGCCGGCGAAAACCAAATCGGTGCAGGATTCGGTAAGCAGTCGGTTGTGACACGCCAAATCTTTCGGCGAGCAGTGATGCTCCCCATCCTTCCCTGTGGGCCGCCATAAACGCCGCAATTTCTCGTTCGCCGAGCTTGCGACGTTGCGTAATCGGCAGAGGCAGCGGGGCGTCCCAATCTTCGTCAGTCGTTTCAAGCGGGCACTGCGGCGGCGGGATGCGCAGCGCGCGAAACGAAGCAACTTCGGCTTCGATGATTTCGCCAGCAAAACTTTGTAGACTTCCGGTTCCGCGCAGGCTATACATCTCCTGCAAATCTCTCAAAAGCGCGGGCCTAACGAAAATCGTCAAACGTGCTGAAGCCGGTCGGGTCGGAGTGGCCATATGCGTTCACGGAACCGTGACTTGCGTCCAGGTGCCGCTCGTCGCGCCAGTTGCGTCGAAAGCCGTTTTCACAAACAGGCCAACGCCCGCGAGTTGAAAAAGGCTGCCGACGTCGCAGCTGTTCACCGTCACACGCGCAAAGCTGGCGAATTGCGCAATTTGGACTCCGGTCGTTACTGGCGCTGAAGCTGACGCGGGGACAACCGGGTCTGAGAATGAATTCGGATTTAATCGGCCCCCGAAGTGACACAGCGGACCGTCGACGCCAGTGCAAATTTGCATGCCGCTGTACTGAAAATTCGGATTGCCGACGATCTGGCTCATTGTTCATCCTCGAAAACGTTTTTGAAAATAGGGTCGGCGACGAAGCTGGAAGCAAGTTCAGGCTGGCCAATTCTTGCAATTGCGCGAACACGTTGCGGCGCGGCTTCGTGAATTGTCGTGAATCCGGCGGGAAGTTTTTCTAGCGTGTCGCCTCCGTCGGCTTTACTGCTTTCTTCGCACGCTTTCGCGCACTCAGTACAGACCTGGCCGTGCGAAGCGTGCGACTCCATTGCAGTTTTGTGGACCGTGCGTTCGTCTGAATCTTCGTCGCATCCGTTCATCGCGGCTTCTGCCAACTGCGCCATCGCCGTGTGGTGTGCAGCGGCAGACGTGAAAAACTTCCTCAAATGATCTTTCATGCTCATTTCGTTATCAGCTCCAGGAAACGCTTACGATTGCGCTCGTCGGAATAGCCGTCGAACCGACGTAAAAGTATTTGCGCCTGAAAATTCCGTCGAGCAAAACGTCAACCCCATTGAACCCAGTTAGGTTTGAGTTGTCGGGCGAAGAGTTCAACGATTGCAAACTTTGCGGAATGGGGACCGTCGCCGTGGTCGTGGTAGACGGCGGCGTCGAAACGTAGACAATCTGCAATTGGGTCGGAGTTGCGCTCATGCTGCCGCCGCTTGTGCTCTGCGCAGAATTTCTAGAAATGCCGGAATGTCGAGCGAACCGATTGCTTTCTCCGCGGCTGTAATTTCTTCGGGAGTCAGCGAACCGCGCAAGCCCGCAAGTGTTTTCAACATCGAACTGGAAACCGCGCTTTTCGACAAGGGCGAGCCTTCGTCTTCATCGAAGGCCTGCTTCTGTTTGAGCAGAACCTCGCGAACGAGCGAGCGTGTCTCGTCGTCAGTTATGCGGCGCTTCGTTAATTCAAGTTTCGGCGTTGCTGCCTTTTGCGCGTCCTTCGCGATTTTGCGGTAGCGCTCTGCGAGTTGTTCGTCGCGCTCCGAAGTCTCGGCTGCGAGCGCTTCGGCATTGACGCCATGCGCTGCGAGCGAAGTCTCTGCAAAAAAGTTGTCGAGTCCGTCGTCAGTCGGCTCATGGGCGAACCTCGCTAGCGAATCTTCCGGAAAAATGTCGCCGTCTAATCCTAGGTCGATGCTGAATTTCACGCTGCCCCCTTCGCCGTGGCTTCGGCTTGTGTTTTCAAACCGGACCATTCATGCAGCGCCGCGTGCCACTTCGTTACGGTTCGGTCGCGTCGCTGCAAGAGCGCGCGCCAGAGTTGCTCGACGTGCTGCCGTTCGAGCAATCCGCACTCCACGCGCAGCAAAACGCCATACTTCGACGAAGTGACCCGGTATTGCTGCTTAAACGAACGCATTTCGTTGTCCAGCGCGGTCAGTTCGTTGTGAAGGCGCACGACTTCGGCCCGCGCTGCCTCGACGCGATCGACCGTTTCCGGTTCAGGCGGGGCGAGCGCGGTTGCCGCCGCCGTCGCGCCCGTGAACCATGCGGACATTGTTTTGCGAAGACCCACACTCCGATAATTCACGTATTTTTATCTTCGGCAACAACAAAGTTTTTTGCACACGTGTACGACAATTAAACGTTTACGGTGAGTAGACCGAAAAATATGCTATTTTCGGGCGTGGCCTGGCAACCTTGCTCAATTTGTTCGTCCGCACTCTGTGCGCAGGTGGACGAAGCACGGCGGCGCGGCGAAAAACTGAATGACTTAGCTGCCCGCTTCCGCTTTTCGCGCTCCGCACTCTCCAGGCATTTCTTGCTCCATGCAAGCCGCGAAGCCACCGCCTACCGTCTGCGCAAATGCCGCGAAGACGTCGAAACCGGTCGCTCGCACATTCACGTCGTCTGGCCAAATGAACTTCTCCCCGATGCGCCCCCAAATGACATTTTCGTTGCCGTCAGCTATCAGGACCCCGCGCAAGAACGCGTCATCATGGAAGAACCCCAGGCCGAAGAAATCGCAATCGACGCCGACGCCGAAGCCGAAATCAACCCCGACGTAGAACCCGAAACAGTCGAACCAGAGCCGCCAGAACCCTGCGCCCACTCCTGGCAAGAAATCGGAAACCTGCGCCGCTGCTCACAATGTGGAAAGCAACAGGAAACCATCTTCCAGCCCATCGGCCCAACCCGCGAATCCCACGAATCCCAAAAACCAAACCGCCGGATTTTTAAAGGAATCTTCGGCAGATTCGGAAACTAGAAAATTCCAAACGCCTAACCGCCGCTTTCTAAACCAATTCCCGCCTAAACCCGAGCGAGCCGCAGAGCATTCGCCGCCGACCTCGCTCAAAAGTTATGAGGCGACGCGCTAGGGGCTTTTTGAGCCCGTCCTGCGGCTTCCTGGCGCGTCTGGCGGGCATCGTAGCGCAACCATTTACCAATTGACGATTAGTGGCTTATTTAGAACGACTTAGACCGAATATGCGCGTTTTTCTTGGCTTTTCGCTGTTTTTCGCCATTTCTTCGGCCAGATTTTGTACTGCACAATTCGTGCACAATTTTTCTGTGTGGCTACAAGCTATTGAAATGATTGGCTTTGTCAGCGCGAATTCAGCCAGTCGCCTTTGCCGGGAGACCGTCTCTCGCGCATTGCACTATTTTGGTGCAACGTTTTCGCAGACGTTTACGGCGCTCTAAAATCCAAGCAGCTCACCTCGATTTCAAAAAAATAATGCGCCAGCGCGTCTGCAAATCGCAGCAATCGCAATTTGCGCGCGCGATTGCGGATTGCAAAAAAGATTTCCGGCGATAAGTTCCCGGTCGCCAGCGAGTGCGCCTGTTTAATTAGGCTTATTTGACACCATGGCAGCGCGAGTGTTGTCAGTTTGACGGAGCCACTTTTTGTAGAACCGGGCAAACAGTTCTTCGTCGTCTAAGTGTTTGTGTGCTTCGTACTCGGCCGAAAACTCTTTCGCAGACCAGCCGTTGGGAATGGCGAAAGAGGCGTAGTAGCTCTTTCGCTTGCGCTCGCGTTCTTCGGCTTCTTTGGCGTTTGCTTCGGCTTTGGCGGCGGCTTTCTTTTCGGCTTCGGCTTCGATGTATGGCGTAACGAACAGTGTTTCTTTGTGCTGGTTGAGTTTGCCGACGAGTCGCAGGACAAGGGGATCGGAGTCGAAGCGTGTCCCAAGTGCAAGCAATCGGGCTTCGATTCGGAGATAGACGCCGTTTGGTAGCGGGTGAAATTCATCCGGCTGTTGACCGGGTTCGGCTTCGTGGTCTCGAATGAGTTTGGCGTAGCGGTCGCCCATGGTACCTGGATTGAATCTTGAACTCCCGGTTTTTGAGAGTCCAAGGGCTTCAAGTTCCTGCCACCGTGGCAATTTTGCCCTTGGTGCTTTTTGAAACCCACTCTCCCCCTGAGTAGTTGACCCGTTCACAGGAACGTCAAAGTCAGAACCAAAGTCAAAATCAAAACCTGAAACAACTAACGACACCCCACTAGGTGGGTTACTGAAAGTATTGTCCGGTCTTTCCACCACATTGGTAGATTGACCGCTGGTAGAGCTATTTTCGGCCACTGTGCAATGTTGCTTGCTAGAAGAATCGTCAAGCGGGCGTGCATTTTCTTCTAGCGGCCAATTTTGACCGCTGGTGGAAACCCGCACGCAGCGCGGCTTTTGTGATTTCGGCGTCGCAAATGCCCTTTGCTTATGCGGTTGCTGAGCACTCTTGAAAACGACGTAGTACTGCGGACCGAACACTTTTCGCCTGCGGCCGGTTCGGTCGGTGTGGTCTTTCAACTCGCGCTCTCTTTCTGTGACATACCCCAACGGAATCAACTGCTTCCGCATGACGCGCCTGAACGTAGATTCGCTAATTCCGAGTCTCCTAGCCATCCTGACGAGCTCATGTTGTTCGAACCAGTGATGACCGATGCGCAATTCGCCGGTTTTCACATCGGCTTTGCTCCAGAGGAGGCCTAATAGCTGGTGCGCGCCGTTGCGAAGCCGTGGGTCGAGCAATGTCTCGGACGGAATCTCGCGGACGACAAAGGGCTTTTTCTTCTTTCGATTCTGTGATAATTTCGCAGTGTCATCCATTTGTTTCTCCGGGGCGGCGCGGCAGCCGCCCTTTCTTTTTGTCAAAAACAAAACCGGTCGCGAACGCGTGGTGCGGCCCAACGCGTTTGACGACCGGCGTTTTCTCCTGTTGTTGTTTCTCCGGCGAAACCTTCTAAGCGGTCTTGCGCAACTCTTTCACACAAGTACTTCGAATCCACGCGGTCAGCGACAGCGATTCCTGCGCGGCGCGCTTCTTGAACAGTTCATGTATTTCACGCTGCAAAAAAATGTTCACGTGTTTGCGGGGCGGCTTCTTCTTCGTTGTTGTTTCGTTCATCGTCAAATTCTCCTGACTACCTTAGGCGCTAAGTTAGGTTAACTCACTACTGCCTATTGACATGTAGTAAGTAGTCGTGCTACATTGTTTGTGTCATAAAAACTTATTGTTGGCAAGCGCGAAAGAAGCGCGGCCAGCAAAAAGTTGAAGCCGCTGTCAGGCTAGGCCAGAGAACGCTAAGCAGCACCCCAAGCGCAATCTCTCGAAAAGAGATTGTGCTTTTTGTTTGTTTTGGGGGATGTGCATGCGCGACGAACTGGGACAAGCGCTTCACCTGGCCGAGACTTCACCGGTCGAAGAATTGCCGCGACTACTCGGCGACCTCGAAGAAATACGCGCCACTGCAATCGCGCGGCTCACCACTCCCGCCGCTGCCACGCCACCAAACATAAATTTGGAAATTTCCGAAGCCGCGCATCGTCTGGGCGTCTCGCCATCTTTTCTGTATCGCCATCACAGGGAATTCAAATTCACGCGGCGCGAAGGCAGAAAACTTTTATTTTCGAGTCAGGGAATCGCGGAGCACCTAAGGAAGCAACGATGACACTTCCGAATTTTTTGCACGCGGCGAAACTGCTGTTTGAAAGCGGCGGCATCGTTCTAGCCGCGATTTTAGCCAGCTTGTATTTGCGCACCCGCGCATCAAGGTAGCCGATGAAACGCAAGTCCGTTTCTTATTGCCGCGCTTTGCAGATTGTCGCCGCGCTCGAAAGCCCGGCCGAATTCCTCTTCAGCGTGCGCGGACCGTATGCGCGTGGCGCGCACATCGCGAAACAACATTTTGCAATGCTCAAAAGACGCCGCGCCGTGCGGCTGCTTAGCAGTTTGTTTGGCCGCACTTCCGCGCAAGTCGTCAAAGATTTGTGCCGCGCCGCTGCCAAACAATGACACCTTGACGCCTACACGTCTTTAGGGCATACTGTCTCACGTAGTGATTCCACCGAAAGGGAGACAGCAACTTTATGGCGATTATCGTTAGAAAAAAAGAACCGTTAGCGCGAGTCAGTCTGCGGCTACCCGCCGACTTATGGAAGCGCGCACAACACCACGCGATTGACCATGACATGAACGCGCAAGAACTCGTGCGGCGCGCTCTTGAAGCCTACCTGAAAGGTGGCAAGTAAAATGGGACGCGGCGACGGTAGCATTTATTTGCGCGGGCGCACGTATTGGACGTGCGTTTACGTCAACGGCGAATCAGTTCGCGAGTCTACCGAAGAAACGGACGAAGCAGCCGCACGAAAGGTGCTCCGCGACAGAATAAAGAGAGTCCACTCGCACGAAGTCACCGGCGAAGTTTTCGAGTCCGTCAAAATGAAGAAGTTCACTGTAGACGAAGCATTCGAACTCTTGGAAGACCGCTGGACACTCGACGGCAAAGCCACGAAGAAAAACCTATCGCACCTTAAACAGGCGCGCGAAGCCTTCGGCTCTTACCGTGTCGCGCAACTCGACGCGGGCGTCGTGGACGATTTCGCGAAAGAACGGCTCGAGGATGGCTACGCACGCGCGACCGTGAACCGCATTTTGCTGATTCTTCACCGCGCTCTAAAGATGGCGGTGAATGGCAAGCGCATCGCGCGCGTCCCACACTTTGAATATTTGAACGACGCCGAAAACGTGCGGACGGACCACTTCGCCGACGAGGCGGAACTAGAGAGCGTCATTAGCAATCTTCCCGCAGACTTGCAGGATTACACGCGCTGGTGTGCCGCGATTGGAATGCGGAAAAGCGAAGCGGCTGCGCTGACTTGGACGATGCTTGACGAAAATCTGACCTTCCACTTTTGCGAATCCCCAAGCGCATCTGCAAAAACAAAAAGGACCGCGAACTTCCCATCATCGACGGTCTCGCCGAAATTCTTGAACGGCGCAAGCTAGCGCGGACGTTCGAGCGGGAAGGCGTTACGCACGTTGCAGAATTCATCTTTCACCGCGAAGGCCGTCAAGTTGCCGACTTTTTCAAGAGTTGGAAGACCGCGACGCGCAAAGCCGGTTGCCCTGGCCGTTTGTTCCACTCGACGCGCCGCCACGCGGCGACGTCTATGCTCGAAGCCGGTCTCGCGCCGCAAATGGCCATGGCGCTAACAGGACACAAAACGGAGTCGATGCTGCGCCGCTATCAACTCATCAAAACGGAGAAGATTGCGGACGCTTTCTCGGCACTCGAAGCCTACCGCGCCACGTCCAAAGTCAAAGCCAAGTCACGTAAGGTTGTCGCCATGAAATAAGCACGGCGGCGACACGTCAGGCAACGGAGCGGGAGAGAAAATCTCCCGCTTTTTTTGTGCATGTCCAAAACTAACTAGCGAACACTCTTTTCTTAGGCGAGCAAAAACTCATGCACAATTTCATGCACAATCCGGCTTCTCACGTGGAAAACCCCGCTATTTCGCGGCAATTCTTTGCAGCCGGTCGTCCTGAGCAAGCGATTGGCTCTTTTTCTTTGCGAGGATCAGTGTTTGGCGGGCTTGCCGAAAATGCGGTTCGGATCGCTAGCCACTTTTGTGTATCCCGCCGGGACCGCGAAGAGTGTTGCATCCAAGCTGGAGTCCGAAAAAGAAGTGACCTCGATCCTCATTTCGATCAGCGCTCCGGGTACTGAAGGAGGCGGGGGTGGATGGGAGGACGCGGAAGCGGCGTTTGCATCGCTCGCTGACAGGTCATCCTTCTTTTTCTTCTTGCCAAAGAGGCCGCCGAGACCCTTTACCATGGCTTGCGAAGCGCTGGTCGGAGGGTCGTTGGACGTCGTGGACGAGTGTGATTCTTGACTTTGCTGGGCCGCTTCTGTTCCCTGCGCGCCCGCCATGGCCATGCTCACGTACTGCAGCATCGGCAGGCCCTTGTACATGGCCTGATTCTTCTGCAATTCCTGCATGCCCTGAGAAACTTGCGGATTGATGGTGATCCCAGTCGGCGGAACCCAGTCTAGTTCCTTGGCCATTTTTTTGTAGAAGTTGCCGACCTCCTCGTAGCCAGACACGCTCGGCGACACCCAGGAATCGATGTTCGTGGCCATGGTGCCGGAAGCCGGGCCGCCGGGTTGCTGCTGGGGCTGGCCGTCCGGTTGCTGTTGCGCCGTGACCTCCATTTCAATTTGAATCTTCATCTCATTGGTCGACTGGCCGTTGATGATTCGGCCGGTGGCCCCGGTCGTCGCGCTAATCTTGGCGTTCATGTTGACCTGGGTGTCCTTGGTCTTGGGATCCTTCTGCATTTTTTGTTTTTGTTCTTCGGCGGCCTTTTTCAGCGCGTTGCGGATCTCGTCAAACGTGGCTTGCGAATAGCTGTGGCTCTGCGGGTCGATTTGAATAATAAGTTTCTGATCGAGATCGATGATCTGAATGGAGCCGTCGGCGTCATCCGAGCGCATCAAATTGCCCTTGACGTAGCGCGTGCTGCTCATCGGTTTCGTCGCTTGCGACGCCTGTTTGCTGAAAACTCCCGCAAACTTCATCATGCTTTTCACCGAGCCGCCGGTAATTTGGGCAGTGTCGGTATATCTGAAATCCGCGCGCGCGGGCAGTGACCCCACTGAGCCAACGACGAGAAGCAGACAGAGCGCGACGGACACAAGAGTTTTCATAGAGAGGACCTCCGAGGTGGACATTAAGTATTTGTTGGTCGCAGAGGCCTACAGCTCTGCCCTGTTCGATTTCTGGTTAGAGCGTACTCAAAGCCTTGCCAAAAGGAAATGATGCGGTCGCGCCTTGCGCTCAATCGGTAGACCGTCGCAACCGGTCGAAATTCTGTGAAACACCGGTAAGCCGTTTCGCGAACCTGTAGCGCGGGTCTTGCGCAAATCTTAACGCTACGCGGACCGAAGGGGGAACCGGACATAGCGGCGCCCGCGTCTTAGCTCCTCCGCTCCGGTTCCAATGCAGTGCAGCCGGTGTGGCTAGAGAGAGCGCAAAGCGGTGGCTACTGGTTGGACCGCCGCGCGTATGGCTGGCAACAAGCCACCGACCACGCCCATGACCAGTGCGAAGAAAACTCCCTTCACCAGCAACTCCGGCGTGATCTTGAAGGCGAAAGCTAGATTGGAGAACGTCTGAAAGTTCATGGTACTGGTTGTTAGTCCGTTCAGCGGAAGCACGGCGGCGCAACCGAGTACGCCGCCAATGAATGCAATCAACAAGGCCTCCAGCAGGAAGGAAAACACCACGGAGGATCCCGAAAAACCGACCGCGCGCATGGTGGCGATTTCGCGGCCGCGTTCCGACACCGCGGAGTACATCGTGTTCAGAGCGCCGAAGACGGCTCCGATAGCCATGATCGCGGCAACGAATCCGCCTAAGACCGTGATCAAAGTGGTCATAACGCGCGACTGTTTTGAGTAGTAATCGATTTCGCGGCTGACATCGACGTTCATGCGAGGATCCGTGGTGAGAGCGTCCTTGAACTTGTCAAACGCATCGGCGGAAGTCAGACGCGCCGTCACGGATTGAAACACGTTGTCGGGACGCTTGAGGACCTCGTTCAGGACGGGGGCGTCGCACCAGACTTCAGAGTCGAATGCAGAACCGCCGGCGTCGAAAATTCCTACGATCTTCCAGTGTCCGCCGCCGAAGTCCACGGTGTTCCCGACAGCAAGCGGTACTTGGGTCTTGCTGTTGTTCGCACCGACGGTCAGCCCGCGGTACGTTCGCGCGGCGTTTTTGCCAACCACCAGCTCGGCGAGACCAGGCTGGACCATGCGGCCTTCGGTGATTTTGACGGTTCGGCGAACTTCCAGCACATTGGGAGAAACGCCGCGGACCTGAGTGTTAGCGTCGGCTCCATTGGAGACCAACGGAAACGGCATGACACCCACAACTTCCTGGGTAACCAGCGGAGCGCCCTGCGAGTCACGGGCCACACCCGGCGCGTCCTTGATGATTTTGACGGAATCGAGCGTCACCGCACCCATCATCTCGGAGGGCGAGCCAGCACGCAGCACCAAAGCATTGTCGGTCGACCCGGAGCTGACCAGGGTGGCGCGAAATCCGCGCGCCAGAGAAAGCATGGCGATAAAGACGCCAACCGTGCCGGCAATACCGAGCACGGCGACAATGGTTGACGTCCAGCGAGCCTTTACGCTGCGGACGTTGTAAATCACCGGAATGGCCATGGTCAGACCCTCCTCAGGGCATTGACGACGCGCATGCGCATGGCGCCGATGCCAGGCAGCAAGCCAGCAGCAACGCCCACCACCAAGGCAACCACCAGGCCCATGGCCAGGATCGATCCGGGCAACGCCAAGTTCGGCAGCATACTCGCCAGGAGTGTGGCGAGAACGGGCGTAGCGACGACGGCCAATAAGAGGCCCAACAATCCGCCAAACAATGCGATGACTAGCGACTCTGCGAGAACGAAGAAAAGAACGGCGCGGTCGGAATAGCCGATGGCCTTGAGAACCGCGAGTTCCGCGGTCCGCTCGCGAACGGAAATGGCCATGGTGTTGCCCGTGACGAGCAACAGCGTGAAAAAGACGACCGCACCAATCGTGACGATGAGGAATTGGATGTTACCGAACTGCTTGACCCAGTTCGCGGCAAACGCAGACTCCGCTTCGGTCTTGGTCTCATTCGGAGAGTTTTCAAATTGGGTGTCTATGGCCTTGGCGATGCGCGGAGCATCTTCCGGCTTGTCGATGCGGATGACGTACCAGCCGGTCTGTCCTTTGACCGCGGCGGGAATCTTTTCCTCGAAGTAGTCCCATTGGAACCAGAACTGCGTCTCATCATCCTGTGCGCGAGTCCCGTGATAGATGCCGACAAGGTTAAACTCCCAAGCTCCCCCGCCGTATAGGGTGGTTTTGATGGGGATGCGGTCGCCGATTTTCCAGCCAAAACGCTTCGCAGTCTTAGCGCCGGCGATGGCGCCTTGCCGGTCCTTCAGGAAGTTGGCCCACTGATCCTCGGGGACGACCAGCTCGGGAAAAACCTGCCGCTGGGACTCCGGATCGATCACGAACTGCGGAAAGAAATTATTCTCGTTCTGGTAAATGCCGCCGAACCAGTTGTTGTGCGTCACGTAGCTGACGCCGGGGATGCGCTGGATTTTGTCCTTATAGGCGAGCGGGATCAAGTTGATGATGGAAGTGCGGTTGATGGTAACCAGGCGGTTGGCGCTGGCCAATTCCGCGTTTCCGAGAAAGGCCCCGCGCACGATAGAGAGAAAGGCAAATAGGAACAACGCCACCGCGAAAGAGCCGATCGTCAAAATCAGCCGCACCTTCTTGCGGAACAAGTTGGCGAAAATCAGGCGCGCGAATTTCATGCCACACCTCCGGCCATTGCGTTCTCCTGTGTCAGCTTGCCTCCTTCAACCAGCACGCCCTTTTCAAGGTGCAGCGTGGTGTGGGCGCGGTCCGCAACCACCGGGTCGTGCGTCACCATCAACACGGTCTTGCCGTGTTTGCCGACCAACTCTTCAATCAACGCCATGATTTCCGTAGCGCTCCTGCGGTCGAGGTCGCCGGTGGGCTCGTCGCACAGCAAAAACGTCGGGTCAGAGACGATCGCGCGCGCAATGGTTACGCGCTGTTCCTGTCCGCCGGAAAGTTGGCGCGGATAGTGGTGCATGCGGTCTGCCAGGCCCACCATGGAAAGAGCCGTTTCTACGTGCTGCTTGCGTTGCGCTTTCGACAGCTTGGTAAGCAGCAGCGGCAGTTCCACGTTCTGAAAAGCCGTCAGCACCGGAATCAGGTTGTACATCTGAAAGATGAATCCGACGTGCCGCGCGCGCCATTGTGTCAGCTTGCTGGACGACATATGAGTGATCTCATCGCCATCCACCGAAATGTGCCCGGACGTCGGCACATCCAGCCCGCCCAGCAAGTTCAGCAGCGTCGTTTTGCCCGATCCGCTCGGCCCCATGAACGCCACAAAGTCGCCTTTGTCCACGTCTAGGTTCAGCCCTTGCAGCACCTGGATATTTTCCCCGCCGCGCTTATACGTCTTGTTCAAGCCGCGCACTTGAATCAGCGCCGACGAACTTCCGCTATTGTCTACACGAATCATTAGCTGTCCCTCCGCCTCTCCAGAATCACCACGCCAAATCCAGGCCAGTGCCTACTGGCTGATGCGGACCGTGTCGCCGTCCTGCAAATTCTCCGGCCCGCGCACCACCAGCGAATCACCTGAACTGAGGCCGGCCATCACTTCCACGTCCGAGCCGCGGTCATTGCCGACCTTCACGCCGCGCCGTTCCACTTTCCCGTTTTTCAACAGGAACACATATGCACTGTCGCCGCTCGAGCGCACCGCGGACTTGGGGATGAGCGCTATCGGTTTTGGCCCTTCATCCTTTTTCTTCGCGGCGGACTTCTGGTCCTCGTCCTCGCCGTAGAACGCCACTTTCACTCCCATATCCGGCAAGATCCGCGGGTCCAGCTTGTCGAACGAAATACGCACTTTTACCGTAGCCTTCTGGCGATCCGCCGTCGGAATCACGGTTCGCACATGCGACGGAATCTGCCATTGCGGATACGCGTCCAACGTCGATGTCACACGCTGATTTGGCTGCACCCGAGCGATATAGGCCTCGTTCACGTCCACTTCCACTTCGTTCGAGTTCATGTCCACAATCGTCGCAATACCGGTGCGCGTAAATCCGCCGCCCGCCGAAACCGGCGACACCATTTCGCCCACCTGCGCATCTTTCGATACGATGATTCCCGCAAATGGCGCGCGAATCGTGCAGTTGTCCACCGCCTGTTGGGCCTCGCGAATGCGCGCTTCCGACGCGGCCACCTGTTGTCTGGCCAAGGCAATCTTGGCCCGCAAGCTGTCCGCCGCGGTCATCGCATTGTCCAGCTGGTCCTGGCTTTGTACGTTCGCCGCTTTCAGCTCCTCAGCGCGATGCAGCTGAATTTCCGCATAGCGCAACTGCACTTCGTAATCCTTGATCGCCGCTTTGGCAGAATCGCGGTCCGCTACCGCGGAATCGAGCGTCCGCCGCGCATCCGAATCGTCCAGTGTCGCCAGCAGCTGGCCTTCTTTGGCGTGGTTGCCTTCGTCAAAAAACACCCCGGTCACGCGTCCGGTAATCTTGGCCGCGACCGTGGCGCGCCGCCGCGGTGTCACGTAGCCGCTGGCGTTCAACAATGTCTGCTGCGCCGGATCGCCTGCCGGCTTTGCGGTCGTCACCTCCACCACCGGGGCGCGATTCTTAAGCGCAAACGCCGCGCCTCCGATCAGTACCAACACTCCGATCGCCGCGGCAAAATATCCCAGAAATTTGCCGGAGCTCCCGCGCGCTCGCGCGGAATCATGGATTTTGAGTGATGCAAGGTCTCCGGCCGGCATGGATAGACTGATGCTCCTCTTCGCAAAAAGTGACGTCGAGCAGGGTCCGTCGGTTTTCGGTTCGGGTAGAGTACGGGGGGAAACCCGTGGCTCGTGCTTATCCCTCATACTATACGCGAATCCTGCCCTCTTTATATCAACGGAAAATAACGATTCTCTGCCGCCGATCGGCCAAGGCCCCGGCATTACCGGTGAGTGCCAGTTCCCGCTTGGTGAAGGCCTTTGCCGCGAGCGCTTGCTTTCCCGGGCTCGCTTCGCCGCCTTCGAACTGGTAAGCTGCGCAGCGCTCAGGAGGGTTGTAATGTCTTGTCGAAAACTTTTTCCGTCTTTCTATCTCACTGTGGCGGCTGTGCTTACTCTGCCGCAGAACTTGCCGGCCCAGGCTCCGCCCGCACCCCAGGCCCAGCCCGCCGGTGCTGTAAAACGCATCGCCATCCGGGCCGGCCGCCTGATTGACGGCAAGAGTGCCAAAATTCTCGACAACGTTCTGGTGATTGTGGAAGGCGACTCCATCGTTTCCGTCATGCCCGGCGGCACGGCACCCGCCGGCGTTGAAACGCTGGACCTCTCGAAATCCACCGTTCTCCCTGGCTTCATTGATCTGCACACGCACGTCTTGCTCAATGGCGACATCACGGCCGAGGACTACGACAAGCAGCTGCTCAAGGAATCCATTCCTTACCGCGCCATCCTCGGCGCGCGCAATGCGCACATCGCTCTCGATCACGGTTTCACCACGATTCGCGACTTGGAAACCGAAGGCGCCATGTACGCCGATGTGGACGTGAAAACTGCTATCGCCAACGGCGAAGTTCCCGGGCCGCGTATGCAAGTTGCTACACGATCGATGACACCGACCGGCATGTATCCGCTGCTCGGCTATTCCTGGGAATTGAAAATGCCCACCGGTGTTGAATATGTGGACGGCGCCGACGGCGCGCGTAAAGCCGTTCGCGAACAGGTGATGTACGGCGCGGACTGGATCAAGTATTACTCCGACCGCAAATATCATTTCGAGCCGGACGGGGTGCTGCACAGCATGGTCAACTTTACCGACGAAGAGGCCAAAGCCATCGTGGACGAAGCGCATCGTCTCGGCAAAAAAGTTGCCGCCCACGCCATCGGCAGCGACGGTATTGCCGCGGCTCTGCGTGCTGGTGTCGACACCATCGAACACGGCGACGGGCTCACCGACCCGCTGATGGACGAAATGATCAAGAAGGGAACGGTGTGGGTGCCGACCGTAATGGTCGGTGCTTACGTTGCGCCCGGCCGTGGCGGAAACTGGACGCGCATGGTGGAAACGGAGAAAATCGCCTTCCAGAAGGCACACAAGCGCGGCGTCAAAATCGCATTCGGCACAGACGTAGGCGGCTCCGACTGGCGCGATATCGGCCAGGCGCGTGAATTTCAGTACTACGTGGACTACGGCATGTCGCCCATGGAAGCCATTCAGACCGCCACCAGCCGGGCCGCCGAAGTCTTAGGCTGGTCCGATAGACTGGGCACCATCGAGCCCGGCAAGTGGGCTGATATCGTCGCCGTCTCAGGCGATCCACTCAAAGACATCACCGAACTCCAGCGCGTAACATTTGTCATGAAATCCGGCGTCGTCTATAAGCAGGAATCAGCTGGTCATTGATTGAGCGGATTGCCATGACTCGCGATTGGCAGTTCACGGTCATTCCGAACGCAGCGAGGATCTTCCTGGGTGCGGGCTTTCTGTGATTCTAGGGTCCGCGCCGGCTACTTCTCCGGCGGCAAGAAATTCTTCGGATCAAGCTGGAAACCTTCGCGGGTTGCCTGCGAATGCTGCTCCACCGCGCCGACTGCAGCTACCAGACACGAATAGAAAAACGCTCGCAGCCCCTGGCGGAATTGTTCCGTCACCTGTTCGGTCGAGCGTGTCACATCCGCTTGAATCGCGTTGCGGCGCGCATCGCAGGCTGCGCGATGTTCCGCGTCGAGCGCCGCCAGTGCCGAAGTAATGCGCTGCGTTGTATCCGTCGCCGTAACGGTCGCGTGAATTTCTGTTTGCCGCCGGAATTCGCTGATCGCTTCGCTGGCCGCCGTTTGCACCGTCGCGCGCGCTTCCGCCACGTTCGATTCCAGATACGCAGTCGCCTCGCGCGTCAGCCCTTGCACTTCCTCGAGTACGTTGGTCAGCTGCAGGTGCGCAGCCTGCTTGATGCCTTGGTCGAACTCCTGCAGCGCCTCAGCCAGTGCTTGTGTCACCATCGCGCTGATCCGCGCCTGCACGTCGCGCAAGGCCCGCTCGGAAACCTCCCGCGCGTCACCTAGATTTTTCTGCGCCGCGCCCGCCTGTCGGTCAATGCGGTGCACGATTTCTTCCGCGCGCACGCGGTAGCCATCGAGCTGCGCGTCCCAGCGCCCGCGCACTTCGTCCAGCCGATCTTCCAGGCGCGCCAGCAGTTCTTCCCGTGAGGTGTGCACTACCGCGCTGCGCTGCTGCGAAAAGCTTTCTTCCACTTGCTTCACGCAAGCTTCGCGCGCTTCGTCGAGTGAATTGATTGCCGCATGCAGCGCCGGCGATAGATGCTTGTTCACCGCCGCCAGAATGGCCGTCTCGGCCGCCTTTTCCATTTTCGGTTGTAGCGCCGCCAGCAACTTGTCCGGAGTGATGGCCACTCGGTTTGGCCGTTCATACGCTGGCGCGCTCGATGTTTCGATATTTGCGCCAGGGAACGCGCTGGCCGCGCTTGGTGCCGGCTCAATTCTTGCCGGAGCGACCGCCGCGCCCGTTTGGGTTTGCAAACCCGCAGAGGAAAAAGTTGTACTTACAACCCCTGAGCTCTTTGCAGTAGTTGCCAACATAGGCGACGCGGGAACCACGGACGATGCCAGTCCCGCCAGAGCTTCCGTCAGCAGCCGGCGGTCCGTCGTTTCGCCGTTCGTTGCCGGTTCGTCTGGTTTCGTTTCTTTGGCCGCGGCGGGTGGCGCCGGCATGTCTGCGGGCGTTGGCGCGCGTCCCGGCCCCGTGGCCGCCGCCGTCTGCTCTTTCGAAGGGGGTAGTTCGCCGGCGACGCGTTGCGCGGCGGTCAGCCAGTCTGGCGGAGGCGAAGGGACACGCCACACATTGGCCGGCTTTTCCAGTTGCACCCCGACGTGATACAGGTCGCGCGGATTGCGTGGCACCTGCACCGAGCGCACTTGTGCGCGCACGGTGGTCACAATCTCGTCTACCGCGGATTCGCCGATCTGCAGCGTGATCCACGAACCAACATGTGTATCGTGGCGCGAGGGATAGCGACAGCCGTGCAAATTGAGGCTGACGGCGGACGTGCGCTCCAGAAATTCCTGCCCCATTCCGTCGTGCCCGGTGACGAGCAGTGGAACGGGGCGCTCGATGCGCGTACTCCGGCGTCCTTCCGGTCCCGTGAAGCCGAAGGTGCTATCTGCGGTTGGAATGGTGCTCACGCGAGGTCTCCGTGAGAATGGGGACAAAAAGTCAAAAATGGGCATGCTGCACCGAACGAGCTGGAACGCACACGGCCGAGTATGGCGCGACCTCCCGCTGCAAGAACTTTTCCGAAATTCCCAAGTTGAAGAGACCGCGAGGATTTTAACTGAACTTGAAAAACTTAGCGAGAAGTCTTCGCGAGAGACAGGGTTCTAGAAGTCCTAAACCCAGCAAAAGCGGATCGGTTGGCGCAGGCCTTCCGCACTTGCCGCCAACCGATTCTGCTTAGCATGGAATTTTCACGAACCGACCTTGATGGTGTTCCCTCCCGTGTCAGTCGGTTCTTCCGATGTGCTGAAGGTGATGGTGCCGAAGGTGATGGTGCAGGTATCCGTTCCGGTTGGGTAAGTAACGTTGAATTTTACTTCGCCGCCCGGGTTGATGGTCACTCCTCCCGCAGGGTCGTAAGTTCCGTCTGCGTTGATGGTGATTTGCTTCTGGCTATCCATTGGAGCTGGTGCTGGTTGCGCCATGTGTATCTCCTTTTCGCTCGACTACTTTCCGTTGTTACGGAAACTTGGTGATTCCAACACGCCCCTTACCGCCGGATCATTTTTGATTTTTTCGATCGGCTGCCCTTTTTGTATGGCCTTTCTCACGTAAGTGGCTGCCTGGTTTAAGTCGCCCAAACTAGCATAGGCCGCGCCGATGCTCTCAAGGACCGCAGGATCATCTGGCGAAAGGGCGAGCGCGGTGCGGATATGGCTCAGGGCCTTTTCATGCTGACCGGTGCGGGAATACCATTCGGCTAGCGTCGACTGTGCCAGTGCTTCTCGCGGCTTGGCCCGAACGGTCGATTCCAGGATCGGGATAGCCTTGGCCAAAGCGGCCGAAGTTTTGTCCATTTCGCCGAGCCAATCGTACGCCAAGATCAGGTTTCCCCATACCAAGTAGTTCGACGCGTTCAGAGCCAAGGCTTGGTTCGTGGAGTCCACGCAATCCGCGAACCGCTTTTGATCGCAATACATCAGCGCCAGGTTGGCATAGGCCGGATAGCTGGGTGCGACCTTGATCGATTCACGCAACGCGGACTCTGCCAGAGTCTGCACCTTGGGATCGCCGGTATCGAGGTATAGCGCGCCGAGGTTCAAGTAAAGCTGAGCATTGTCCGGAGTCAATTCGATGGCGTGCTGCAGTTGCCCTATCCCTTCCTGATATTTTCCCTGCCGGTCATAGAACAGCGCCAGACTGTTGTATCCGTCCCAATCGGTCGGCTGCAGCGCTATGGATTTTCGGAATGCATCTTCCGCGTCGGCAATTCGTCCCGCATTTTCATAAGAATGTGCAAGGCCGCTCAGTGCCTCTGCGTTACGCCGGTCCAGATCGAGAGCTTTCTGAAATTCCTGGACGGCGAGGTCGTGCTGGCCGGCATCCTCGTGGAGTCGACCTAACGTTACGTAGGCGGAAGCCAACTTGTCGTCGAGCTGTGTCGCTTCGCGGCCATAGGCGGCGGCCTGTGCAACCCAGCGGGAATCGGGATCCACCACGTTTTTGAGCCGATATGCCTCGGCGAGTGAGGCGTAGCCTAGCGCAAACTTCGGGTCCGCTTTCACCGCATCGTTCAGAGCGGAGACCGCCTGGTCCAGATTTCCTGGCTTGTCATAACGCTGCATAAGGCCCAGCGCTTTCAAGTACGACTCATACGCGGCCGGAGACGCGCGTCCGCCGGTAGCGCGCAGCATATCCGCCGTGACGTTGATATTCATCAAACGGGCGAGGCGCGCGACGGCTTCATCTTGCAAACTCGCGAGGTCGCCGGTAGAGTCCTCCAAGACTGCCGAGCCCACTTGCCGCAAATCTTTGGCGTCAATCAGATTCAACGTGAGCTGCACGTTCCTTGCGTCCCGGCGAATACTGCCTTTCACGACCAGGTTCGCTCCCAAGTCTTTTCCCGCCGCCGAAGGATCGGTAACCTTCCGGCTGCGCACCACGCTCGACGGCACCACCCACAACGACTGCTGCGCCGAATCGAGATTCGAAAGTTTGCTGGTCAGCGAATCCATCAGTCCTTCCGCTACGGCCTCGTTCGCCGGATCATTGCCGATGTTGTCGAACGGAAGCACCGCTACATGTTTTGTTCCTGCTGTTCCAGAGAGCACCGCTGCGGCGCGCTGGCGCACGCTCGGAAACAGCAGCGATCCCGCGGCGAGAACCATGAGCGTAAGCGCGGCCAGGACGTAACGGGCAAAGCGCGGCTTTTCGGGCGGTGTAGCACTCCTAGCTGCCGCAGCTTGCAACGCAGCCGATGGGGCTTGCCACCGTGGCGTCGAAGCATGCGTGGCAATTTCTTTCCACGCGGTTTTCATGGCCTCGGATTGCGGGCCCTGCGTGAGAGTCGGCTCATCCAGCGCGGTTCCGGATGAAGTGAACTGCGCACGCGCCGATTCGAGGTCGGTCAGAAGTTCTTTCGCGTTCAGATAGCGGTGCGCCTGATCCTTCGCCAATCCGCGCAGCGCGATGGGTTGCAGCAGCGCCGGCAGCGCGTCGATCGCCGCGGGCGGCTGATTCAAAATCGCGAAGGTCATTGCGGTGGTGCTTTCGCGCGCAAAAGGATGGCTGCCGGTCACCAGTTGCACCAGCAAAATGGAGAGCGCCCAAACATCACAGCGCTGGTCCACCGGCTCGCCGAGGATTTGCTCCGGCGACATGTAGGGAAGCGTGCCGGTGGTGCCGCCGGTCATCGTCGCGCTCGGTGTCGCCACAACCCGCGCCAGCCCAAAATCGACGATGCGGGCGGTGCCGTCATTGGTGACGATGATGTTCGACGGCTTGATGTCGCGGTGAATGATGTTGCGCGCATGCGCTGCGCTGAGGCCTGCGGCAATCTGGCAAATCCAGTCCATCGCCTGACGGAGTGCCAGCGGGCCGCTGCTGATTTTTTGTGCCAGCGTCTGGCCTTCGTAATAGGCCATGACGATGAAGAGCTGGCCGTCGCTGGTTTTTTCTATCCCGTAGATGACGCCAATGTTGGAATGGTCGAGCGCGGAAGCGGAGCGTGCTTCGCGCAAAAATCGTTCGCGGTCAGATTCACTGAGGGCCAGATCGTGCGGAAGAAATTTCAGCGCGACGCTGCGTTCGAGCTGCAAGTCCTGCGCTTTGTAGACGATGCCCATACCGCCGGCACCGAGTTTTGCGGTGATGCGGTAATGCGAAATGGTTTCGCCAATCATGGGCAACGGGTTCGCCGATTCTAGGTGCCTAATGCACCCAAGTCAACGCAGCGGACGCACCGGTAGTAGGTCACCTTCCGATTACCCCGTTCTATGAAAGGGAGAGTCAAGGGGAAAACTTCCCCGGCGACCGGAAGGAGCAGGGATCTTCGCCATGCTCTCCAGCCCACGTAATGTTGGGAGGCCCTAACTTTTTCTTTCTTGCAGGTTCATCAAAGTGTTCGTGACGACGCTTTCGGCTTCCGATGCAACAAGCAGCGTGGTTGTCAGGTGCCAACCATGGTTCTATCTGACCCACCCAGCTTCCGTTCAAACTTGCAGTACATTTCGCTGGATGGCGGACTTACAAAATGTCGATTATTGGGACAGCACGCGACAAGTCTTATAAGGGATGTAAATGTCGACTCTTTAAAATATCCCGCCACGAAATCAAAATGAATCCCTGATCCTTCAAGAATCGACGAAAGGCAACACTACGGACTAGGTCAAAATCATTCTGACGCCACTGAGCACCCCAGTCGGGATGGTCAAAGGTGGCAGCTTGCAATTCGGAATCGTCGTGACCGAGGTGAACGATAAGTTCATAAGTGCCGGGTTTTAGTGACTGCAACATTTGCTCGTAAGCAGCGAGCCATTTGGAATTCGGAATCCCCGGTGCCATCTCCAATACTCCATCTAACACAAGGTCATCTGGTTCAAGCTGTATGTGGAAAAAGTGAAAGTCACGCGCCAGAAGAGCGGGAATTTTATATTCGTGTGAAGCGGACAAATAAGTCTTGAGCAAGTCTTGACTACTCACAATTGTATCCATGTGGTCGTCGAGGTGACTGATATGGATGCCTGCAGCCTTGGCTTTGTCAATTTGGGCGTGTGTTTCAGCAAGAACATCCGATATTTTGGCATGACTAACCACGTCCTCGGTATTCAGAGGAAAGTATCCGTCCGCATCAACAAGGCTCGAACCTTTGGACTGTGAGGACACAGGTGGCCAGCGATAGGTTGTCCACTCGGAATTCAGAGCGAGATGAATACCAAGGTCCGCATCAGGATGCTGCCTAGCCCATTGGGCCACCTCTGGAAACCAAGGACAAGGAACTAAGATGCTGGCGGACGTGACCCAATTATTTTCGAGAGCTTCCTCAATGGCTGAATTTACCGAATGCGTCATGCCAAAATCATCTGCATGAATAATCAGCAATCGCGAGTTAGGCGGATACCCCAGCGTCTTTGCGAGGTTTTTCTCATCTTCGCCGTGCGGCGATTGGGCTTGGAGCGGTTGATTCTCGAATAGTTGTAACAGCAGGAGAAACGCAAAGAGATGGATGCGATACATGGGACCTCCAAGCGGCAATCAGAAAGTCGGGTAATCGAAATACTTTCCTTGTGAGCCGAACACTCAAAACCCTACTCCAAAAGGGGCGCCCCGTTTTAATTTGCGTCGGATTACCGGAGATTCAAATGGACGGTAACCGCGTTTGTGAGGAGTGACGCCGAGACTCGTGAATGAATCCGGCCCAGAAGCGGGTCAAAGAGAAGAATTAATAACACAATTATGAATACACGGAAGTCTATTCCATTTTGCTGGTGGCCGGGCCCACGGCGGTCGCCTGCTTGGTCTTGGGGTCGATGCCGATCAGCGCCACCCAGCCCACTCCGTCGCGGCTTGCGGAAACCACATGGCCGCGAGTCCTCAGGTCAGCCTGCACTCCTTGGGGCAGAGTGTCGGGGACAGAGAGGCTGCCCAGGCTGGCGCGGTCCTGGCCGAAGGAGCTGATGAAATGCGTGGTGGAGAAGCGCGGTGCCTTAAACGCCTCCTCGGGACTCATGCCGAATTCCACATAGTTCAGGATGACCTGAATGGCTGCCTGGTCCTGTTGGTCGCCGCCTGCTACCGAGATCGCCATCACGGGATCGTTGTCATGGAAAAGGAGCGTGGGGCTCAACGTGATCCGCGGCCGCTTGCCCGACTGAATGACGTTGGGAGTTCCCGCAAACGTGTTCAGGCTGCTGAGCCGACTTCCGTGAATAATGCCCGTGTGTCCGGCCACGCCGGCTGTACTCGACAGGCCGCTGGGAGTTGCCGCGATCACGTTCCCAAACTTATCAGTCACGCACATGACGGTGGTCCCGCCATGCCAAGGGCCAGTGATGGTAGGCGGCTTTGTCGGTTTCATATTGTAAGGGTCGCCCGGCCGGAGCTCGAGCGAAGCCCTTTTCGGATCGATCAGCTCGCGCCGCATTTTGGTGTACTGATCAGATAGCAACTGCTTCATCGGCACCTTCACGAAGTTCGGATCGCCGTAATACTCATCGCGATCCGCCAGTGCCAGTTTCTCCGCTTCAATCACGGTATGGATGTAGTCCGCTGAATTGAAACCCATCTTTCTTAGGTCGAAGCCTTCCAGTAGGCGCAGCGTCTGTGAAAGATAAGGACCCTGCGTCAGCGGACCGGCCTTATAGACCGTGTAGCCGCGGTACGTCGTTTTGAGCGGATCCACCACGGAAGTTTTGTGCGCGGCCAAATCCGCCTTGCGAAGGAAACCGCCCTTTTCGACATACCAGGCTTCCAGGGCATCGGCGATGTCGCCGCGATAGAAGCGGTCGGAGACGGCTTGTAGTTTCCGCTGACGCGTACCTTCCGCAGCCCTTTCAGACTCCACCAATTTGCGAAAGGTCACGGCCAGATCAGCCTGCCAGTTCACGCCGGTGTCGATCCTCTCCCGGCTGCCCGTATCGATATACCAACTGGGACCGCCGGCATCCAGAATCGCCAGCGTCGGCTGCACGACCTCCTCGAAGCTTTTGGTTCCATAAAGTTTCAGCAGGGTGACGACGGCATCTATGGTGCTAGGCACGGCAGCTGCCTTGACGTCACCGTCAGGGATTCCGTTTTCCATGTACCAGGCGATTGCTTTGGGGTCGCGAGGGGCCTCGCCTTGTCCCTCGAGCAGTTTCACGGTTTTATGGTCGGCACTGTAAACCAGAATGGGGATCTCTCCTCCCACGCAGAACGCGCCTACATAGGTTACGGAAAGTGCCAGCAGAGTGGCGGCGCCTGCATCAGCGGCGTTTCCGCCCTGTTCCAGAATCTTGATGCCGGCCGCGGTGGCAGCGGGCTTTCCGGAAACAATCACTCCTTGGCTGCCGGCGGCGACACTCGGTCCCTGCGGCCAAGCGAAGGGCGCGAGAAAAAAGACGGAAGCGGCCGATATCGAAATGATCTTGCGCATAAGAGTTCAACTCCGTTGTAGCGGCTGGCATCCATTGCCAGCATGTCATCAAGGGTATATCAACTCTTTTAGCTAGCACTGATTCCGCCATCGGGCGCGATTGATCCTGCTGTTGGCCGGGCGCTTGGTATCAACCTCCTTTCCGGCGCGTCGCCCGGTTACCACCGCCACCGAAAAAGCAGGCCAGGCCGAATAGGTAGCCGAAGTTGTACCAGGCTCCGTCGTTGTGGACCTCGTAGACGGTGAGATTGTCCCTGAACAGCGAAACTACAAACACTAATGGCGCAATAAAGCCTTGCCAGAGGCCGAGCCAGAAGCCTGCAACTACGTTGTGTTCGTTCGCCGTCCCTTTGAACTGGTTAGCGCTCGGCGCACATCCAACCAGGATATTCAGCAACAGCATGACAAGTGCACACAAGGCTAAAGAGGATTTCATCTGCAATTCCTCCTTTACAAAGATTACGAAGGAAGGACATGAAAAGACTCAGGGTGCCGCGGCACCGCCAGCCCCTTTTGCTGCGCGGTTTCCATGCAAATGTGCAGGATCGAACTTTTCCGGTAACCCCGTTACCAGGACCCAGCGCGACTTCTGCCATAACTTCCGAGTTGCCGACTACTCGTCCACAAATCTGGTCCCTCCGCTTCCTTCGGTGGTTTTTCGGCTGCTGATTAAAGATGGAATAACTGTCGCGCATTGCTGCTGGCGAATTTGAGGCGATCAGTATCGCCGATGGCGTTTTGACCGAACCATTCCGCCGCTTCGGCGAGAACAGGCCTTATCACTCACAAACTGGGTTACTTGTGATAAGGCGATTTATCGTCAGTCAGCCGGGGGTAAGATAGGTATTTCCGCCGACGCATGCAGAAGGGAACGCCCGGATGGTTGGGGACTTTGAGCGACCCGATTGGATTCAGCAGATGGAGCAGGTCCTGGAGACGGTGAATGAAGGCGTGCTCATCGCCGATGATTGCCGGCGACTCGTTTTCGTGAACGCCGGCTTCGTCCGCATGACTGGGCTGCGACCCGAAGATCTGGTCGGGAAGGCCGCTCAGCTCTTCTACACAGACGAGGAGTGGGCTTTCCTCGAGAAGAAAATCGAAGAGAGCATTCGCATAGGGCACAATCGATACGAGTTTACGATTCCGAAGAAGGACGGCTCGCGGGTGCCCGTAATTATCAGTTCGCGGGCACATATAGACTCCGACGGCCGCCACTTTGGAATCGTGACCTTTACCGATATCTCCGAGCAGAAACTCGCTCAGAAGCAGCTTGGCGAAGCCAACAAGCAGCTTTCCGAAGCCAACGAGCAGCTTGAAGAGCGGCAGAAAGAGATCGAAGAAGATCTCGCGCTGGCGGCCCGCGTGCAGCAAAGCCTTGCGCCCAAACCGCTGGTGTGGGGCGGGCTGCGCGTGGAGGTCTGCTACCATCCGGTGCGCACGATTGGCGGCGACTTCGGCCTGGTCCGCCCCCTCGAAGAAGAGCATCTCAACCTGCTCGTCTGCGATGTTTCCGGCCATGGCATCAGCTCGGCGCTAGTGGCCAATCGGATCTACAGTGAAACGATTGCGCAGCTTGGGAGCGGCGCGCCACTGCCGGAAATGTTGAGGTCGCTCAACCGCTTCGTGATGCAGCATATCGGCGGCTCGATTTTCTTCTTTACTCTGGCGGTGGCGCGGATCGACCGCGCAACGCGCCGCATGGTGTTTGCCGGAGCGGGCCATCCACCGGCAATGATCGTGCGGGCAGGTCAGGAGCCGCGCCTGCTCGAATCGCGCAGCATGATCCTCGGCGCCCTGCCCGACGCGGTGGATCCCGAAGGGACGCTGGACGTGGACCTCGATCCCGGCGACCGCGTGGTGCTCTATACCGACGGCATCACCGACATCTTTGACGCCCGCGGAGAAATGCTCGGTGTACCGGGCGTCCAGAAATTCGTACGCGAGACATCGTTGTTGCCGTTCGCCGAGATGAAGCAGGGCATCCTCGATCGCGTAGCCGCGTGGCGCGAAGGCCCGCCCTCGGACGATGTCTCCCTCGTCCTCGTTGAAGTTCTCTGATTGCGCTGCGAACCAGCCTGCCGACGCGCATGTCTCGATGTAAGCGATATTGATACAAGCCTCTGTGCTCACGACGCGGGCTTGGCTAGTCCTGATTCCGGTCGGATCACGAGCAAACCGGAAGTTATTCTGAGTCAGTAGGCTCGTTGGGACATTCTAGCTTGCTAAAAGTCCTGGTTTGTTCTCTAAAGGGAGAAGTCAAGAAAAAACACAACTGCAACGGCTGGATTTTTTCTTGCTTCGCAGCCCACCTGTTTGAGCAGGATCTGTTCTGACCTTCCGCACCAGGTGCTCGGTTGCTGG